>Ga0105051_10003072_pt1 | contig 20657 bp, 16 predicted proteins | sample FRY02_FD_78383 | JGI IMG/M metagenome (GOLD analysis project Ga0105051, IMG submission 78383) | Freshwater microbial communities from Lake Fryxell liftoff mats and glacier meltwater in Antarctica - FRY-02 (megahit assembly) | ecosystem: Environmental > Aquatic > Freshwater > Ice > Glacier... | reverse complement strand
GCCTCAAGCTCGATACGGTCTGCTGAGGAAAGAAAGCCGGGGCGGATCATAGGCATAGCTGAATCGTTCCAAACCCAGCCGTCAAGACGTCAAATTCGGCTTCCGCGAGACTCGGAGTATAAGTCGCGCCCGGTCCTGCCGCGTTTCTGCCTTTTTCACTTTGCGTCAACCTTAACGAAAGGTAACAAGGTGTATGTTCCTAACTCTGGGGCGTGGCCGTGGGGGCGGTCGTTGTGAGGTGCTGCACCAGCTTGATAACGGTATGAAGAAGACGAATTCTGCTTCTTTTCTTAGGAAAGGGAGCGCGCTTGGATATGCGCGCGGGTTTAAACGTCGCTTCATTTTGCACGCAACGATCGGCCGGTGAACGCGGGTTTGGCCAAAGGCCAATGCCGCTCGGCCAGACTTCTGTTCGAAGGCTGGAAGTCGAAATTGGGTTGGGCCTGAAAGCTCCAAACCGCGTGACACGAGGGAATGACAATGCCGGTATTTGCGCTTTACAACTTTGACGACGCTGGACTTCAGGCTCAGGACAGCGCTCTGGGGAATGGTCCGCAGAATGGCGCTTATTTTGACGGGGCGACGGCGGTCGGCGGGCAGGCAGTGCTCGACGGGGTGAACGATTTCGTCAAGATATTTCCGGATCCGACCTTTCAACTCGACCGTGGTACGCTGGAAATCCAGTTCACCCTGTCGGACATCCCGCAACCTGCCACGCAGACTGTCTTGTCGCGCGACAGCACCGGGGCCAATGTCGGGTCCTACCGGATCGACATTCTGACCGATGGGGCTGTTGTCATCAGCCACGAAACGGCTACGGGCACCACGACCTTCGGCACCGCGCCGGGCTTTGCCAATCCGGGCGACGAGATCAGCCTCGACTATTCCTGGGACTTGGGCGGTGCCGGTGGCCAGATGAACCTGACCAACATCACCTCGGGCGATACTTTCTCCGAACCGGTTCCAGCCGATCTGACGATGGACATGGCCGGGCTCAGTCAGTCTTGGATTGTCGGCGCGGGCCAGACGCAATCAGACCCGAGTCTGATCAACAATATCAACCAGCATTTCGAGGGCAACGTCGAGTTCTTTTCGTTGTCCGACACCGTAGACAACGTCCCGACAGCGCCAACCCGTGACGGGATCGTGTCCGGCACGTCGGGCGCTGATCTGATCAATACCGCCTATGTCGGCGATCCCGACGGTGACCGTGTCGACACCGTAGATGCAATCCTGCCCGGCGACGCGCCAAACGATGATCGCATTGTCGCGGGCGGCGGCGATGACACGATCTTTGCAGGCCTTGGTGACGATTCGGTCGAAGCCGGAGACGGCGACGACATTGTAACCGGCGGCGCCGGCAACGACACCGTGTTTGGCGGCGAGGGAGACGACACGATCGACGGCAACGGTGGCGACGACGTGCTGTTTGGCGGCAACGGGTCCGACAGTGTTGACGGCAACGCCGGCGATGACCTGATCGACACACGCGGCGGTGGCCCGCTGCCGTTGCCCGATCTTGGGTATCCGGGCTTTTATGCGTCGGACGCTGATCCGCTGAACGATCTGGATACAGTTGAAGGCGGCAGTGGCAACGACACGATCCTTACCGGTGACGATGCCGACCTGATCTTTGGCGGCTTTGGTGACGACTTCATCGATGGCGGCTTTGACAACGACACGATCTTTGGCAACCAGGACAACGACACGATCATCGGCGGCGAAGGGTCAGACTTGATCGATGCAGGTCGGGGCGACGACCTTGTTTACGGCGGGCTTGCCCCCGGCTTCCCCGACGCGGTCAACATCAGGGACGATCAGGGTGATCTTGTGCCCAACAATGGCGCGGACAACATTCGCGGCGGGATGGGCAACGATACGATTTATGGTGGGGACGATGATGACACAATCGACGGTGGACAGGATGACGACTTCATCGACGCAGGCATTGACGAAGATGTAGTGACTGGCGGTAGCGGCAATGACACGATCATCGGCGGTCAGGGTGCCGACACGCTGTCGGGCGGCGGTGACCGCGACGTGTTCATCGGTGGCAACGCTGGTGACGTGGTGGATGGCAACGAAGGCGGCGACGACTTCGACACGCTGGACCTGACCGGTGCCGGACCGCTGCGGGTGATCTTTGATCCGACCAACGCCGAAAACGGCACGGTCAATTTCCTGAACATCGGTGGCGACGTAACCGGGACGATGTCCTTTGTGAACATCGAAAACGTCATTCCCTGCTTTACCCCCGGGACCCTGATCGCAACACCGCGCGGTGAGGTTCAGGTGGAACAGTTGCGCGTCGGTGACCGGGTGATCACCCGCGACAACGGCCTGCAGGAAATCCGCTGGATCGGCACGCGCACACTTAGCCGAGCCGACCTGAACGCCGCCCCGCATCTGAAACCGGTGCTGGTTCGTCAGGGAAGCCTTGGCAACGGCCTGCCGGAACGCGACATGACGGTGTCGCCGAACCACCGCCTTCTGGTCGCCAACGACCGCACAGCACTTTATTTCGACGAACACGAAGTGCTGGTCGCAGCCAAGCATCTGATTGCGGGGCAGGGCGTGCATACGGTCGAAAGCATGGGCACGACCTATGTTCACTTCATGTGCGACCGGCACGAGGTTGTATTGTCGAACGGAGCCTGGACCGAAAGCTTCCAGCCGGGCGACCTGACGCTGAAGGGGATGGGCAACGCCCAACGCAGCGAAATCTTCGATCTGTTCCCAGAGTTGAAGACCGACGCAGGGCTGTCCGACTATGCAGCCGCCCGGCGCACGCTAAAGCGTCACGAAGCTATGCTGTTGGCCAGCTAGGGTTCGCTCAGCGCGAAACGGCGGCCAAAAACCGCCCGGATTGCACAAAAGGGGCCCCGGCATTGGGCCCCTTTTTGGTGTCGCGTTCAGCTATGTTGTGCCCGCCATGCGGCCCAGTCTTCAGGCGTATCAAGGTCGGTTGTCGCGCGCAAACCCGGTAACGGGATCATCCGAAGCCGGTCCTTGTGGCGCCGCAGAACCTCGCGCGGGCCGGGGTCGCCTTGCAGCGCGGCAATCTCGGGGCGGACCCAGGGTGGAAACAGCACCGGATGCCCGGGCAGGCCGTCGGTGGCGCAGGCCCGCAGGATCATATCGGGGTTGGCGCGCGCTGCTTGAAGCAAGGTTTCAAGGTCCTGCTTGGTCAGGTCCGGCATGTCGCCCAACATCACCATGACGGCGGCGGTCGCGGGCAGGGCGGCCAGACCCGCTTGCAGCGAGGCCGTCATGCCCGCGCCCGGATCGGGCACAACGATCTGCCGCACCGGCAGCCCGACCAACGCCGCCGATCTGAGCGGGCGTGACGCGTCCAGCGTGACCGACACCGGGCAGCCGGTGGCGAGGGCGCGGCCCGCAACATGAGCGATCAAGGGTCGGCCCAGAACCGGCTCCAGCAATTTGTCGGTGCCGCGCATCCGGGACGACGCCCCTGCGGCAAGGATCAGGATTTCGATGTGCAAAACAGGTGAGGTCATTGCATGATCCTGCTGGTGAAAAGGGGGGCTGTCTGCCCCCCTCGGCCCGTCGGGCCTCACCCCCCGAGGATATTTTTGAACAGATGAAGCGGCTAGCCGCGCATCCTTGCGCCATCGGCATCGAACAGCGGTGCAAGGTGGACGCGGGCGGGGCGTTTGACGCCGAGGATTTCAATCTCGACCGGCAGGCCATCTTCGATCCGGTCTGCGGGCAGGAAGCCTTGCGCCACGCTGAGGCCGGTGTGGTGCGAAAATCCGCCAGAGGTGCAAAATCCCGCCACAGCGCCGTCGAGCCAGATCGGCTCCCATGCCACCACGTCGGCGTCGTCGGCCTCGACGATGAAGGTCGCGAGCTTGCGTTTGGGGCCTGCGGCCTTTTCGGCGGTCGCGGCCGCGCGGCCGATCCAGTCCGCGGGTTTGTTCCAGCGGATGAAGCGGTCAAGGCCGGTCTCGCAGGGGGTGTAGTCGGGGCTGAACTCGCGCCCCCAGGAGCCGAACCATTTGTCCAGACGCAGGCTCATCATCGCGCGCATCCCGAACGGGCGCAAGGACAGGTCGGCACCGGCTGCGGAGAGGGTGTCCCACAGGTGGCGCACCGACATGTGGTCGGTGTAGATCTCGTAGCCCAGATCGGCGGTGTAGCTGACGCGCTGCACGATGCAGTTGGCCATGCCCACGGTGATCCGTTTGACGTCCATGAACTTGAACGCCTCGGCGCTTACATCGCTGCGGGTGACGCGGGCCAGCAGGTCGCGGGCGCGGGGTCCGGCGATCTGGAAGCCGGACCGGGCGTCCGAGATGTTTTCGACGCTGACACCGTTGGCTGCGTTCTGGTCGAACCACCGGCTGTGCCAGCCTTGTGCGCCGTAGCTGGCGGTCAACTGGAACTCGTGTTCCGACAGGCAGGAGACGGTGAAATCGCCGATGATCTTGCCCGAATGGGCCAGCATCGGGGTGAGCGAGAGGCGTCCCGGTTTGGGGATCAACCCCGCCATGATCCGGTCGAGCCAGGCGCGGGCGTTGGGGCCGGTGATGCGGTATTTGCCGAAATTCTGCACCTCGTTGATCCCGACACCGCTGCGCACCGCCAGCACTTCCTGGCGCGTCGCCTCCCACGCATTCGAGCGTTTGAAGGTCGGCGTTTCATACAGCGGCTCTCCGGGCAGGGCGAAGTAGTTGGGCACCTCGAGCCCGTATTGCTGGCCCCAGACCGCGCGCATCGCGGTGTTCAGGTCGTACATCGGCGTGGTGCGGAATGGCCGGGCGGCGGGGCGTTCCTCGTTGGGGTAGCTGACGCTGAACCGCATCTGGTAGTTTTCGATCACCTTGGGCACGGTGTAGCCGGGCGTTGTCCAGGTGCCAAAGCGCGACACGTCAAAGCCGCGGGGGTCGCGTTCAACCTCGCCGTGGATCATCCATTGTGCAAGGCTCAGGCCCATGCCGCCGCCCTGGCTGAAGCCTGCCATCACCGCGCAAGCGGACCAGTAGTTGCGCAGACCCTGCACCGGACCGATCAGCGGGTTGCCGTCGGGTGCAAAGGTGAAGGGGCCGTGGATCACCCGCTTGACCCCGGCGCGTTCCAGCGCGGGGAAGCGTTTGTAGGCGAATTCCACCGAATCCGTGATCTTGTCATAGGCATCGGGCAGCAATTCCTGCCCCCAGGTCCAGGGCGTGCCGTCGATCGACCAGCCTTCGCAGGGTTTCTCGTAGAACCCGATGCAAAAGCCCCGGCCTTCCTGACGCAAGTAGGACTCGCCGCCGGGGTCCATCACATGGGGAAACTCGCGCCCGCCGCGTGCCACGATCTCGGGGATGTCGTCCGTGACCAGATACTGATGCGCCATCGGCAACAGCGGCAGGTAAACCCCCGCCATCGCGCCAACTTCGCGCGCCCAAAGGCCCGCTGCATTCACCAGATGCTCGCACTGGATGGTGCCTTTGTCGGTGACCACTTCCCAGCCTTCGGCGGTCGGGTTCGTCTCGAGGACCTTTGTGTGCAGAATGATCTCTGCCCCGCCCATTTTCGCAGCCTTCGCATAGGCATGCGTGGTGCCGTAGGGGTCGAGATGACCGTCCAGCGGATCATAAAGCGCGCCGAGGATGCCAGAGGTGTTCACCATGCCGTCGGTCATCTTTTCGACCTCGGCAGGCGACAGAATTGCTGTATCGAGCCCCATGTAGCGATGCTTGGCACGTTCCGCCTTGAGCATGTCGAACCGTTCCGCATTGTCGGCGAGCGTGATGCCACCCACATGATGCAGCCCGCAGGACATGCCGGTGATCGCCTCGAGTTCCTTGTAAAGCCGGATCGTATAGCCCTGCAGCGCCGCCATGTTGGTGTCGCCGTTCAGCGTATGAAACCCGCCTGCCGCGTGCCACGTCGATCCGGCGGTCAACTCGGCCCGTTCGATCAGCGTCACATCCGACCAGCCCAGCTTGGTCAGGTGATAAAGCACCGAACAACCGACGACACCGCCGCCAATCACCACCACGCGGGTATGGGTTTTCATGCCGGGACTCCCTTGCCTGTTTCGCCGACAACTGATCCGACCCGACGGCCAAAGCATGCGCCTTTGCGACAAAACCTGTCGCAAGCGTCACTCGGGCGGCAATAACCCCAGACCCCGCAGATAGATGCCGATCCCAGCCTCCAGCAAGTCCTCAGGAGGGAACGACGATTTCGCGCCCGGAGCACCGCGCATGAACAATTCCACTACGCCGTAGCTCAGCGCCCAGATATGCGCCGAAAACATGGCTGCGGGGGGGCGGCGGTGCGCGGGCATGTGCTGCGACAACTTTTCCGCCGCGATCTCAAGCACGCCGCGCGCGCGCCCCGCCATTAGCGCCAAATCGGGATGGGCGTTGAACGACAGCCCGGACTCGAACATCGCCATGTAGTGGCCGGGATACTTGCGCGCAAAGGCGAGATAGGCCCGCCCGGTCGCCTCGAAGGCTGCAAGTGCCGTGGGCTTGCCGTCGTTATAGGCAAACTCCATCAGCGCCGCGAAAATGTCATAGCCCTGACGTGCCACCTCGGCCATCAGGTCGTCGCGGCCCGCGAAATGGCGGTAAACGGCAGCAGGGGTGACATCTGCGGCCTTGGCAGCCTCGGACAGGGTGAACCCCTGCGGGCCGTTCTGCACGATCAGTCCCAAGGCCGCATCGACCAGTGCCTGCCGCAGATTGCCGTGGTGGTAGCCGCGTTTCACGCCTTGTGCCGCAGACCCGGCCCCGCGCAGATCGCCCGATCGACAGCGCCAATTGCTGCTTCATCCTTGCCCTTGTAATCCACCGCCGACAACAGCGTCTGGATCGCGGCGATCCGGGCGCGCGGCTTGTCGTCCGACAGGATCATCGTCCATGGCGCGTAGGGAAAATGGCTGATCTTCATCGTCTTGTCGATGGCGTCCGAATAGGTGTCCCACTTGCCCAGACCTTCGATGTCGATCGGCGACAGCTTCCACTGTTTCAGCGGGTCCTTCTCGCGGTCCAGAAAGCGTTTGAGCTGTTCGGCCCGCCCGACCTCGAGCCACAGCTTGATCAGAACGATCCCCTCATCGACGATCAGCCGTTCAAAATCGGGCAGTTGGCGAAAGAACTTCGCCCGCTCTTCGGGGGTACAGAAGCCAAAGACATGCTCGATCATCGCGCGGTTGTACCAGCTGCGGTCGAACAGCGCGATTTCGCCCTTCGCGGGCAGCCAATCGACATAGCGCTGGAAATACCACTGCGCGGCCTCGCGGTCCGATGGTTTGGCAAGCGCCACCACCTGCGCCTGCCGGGGGTTCATGTTTTCGCGCACTGCCTTGATCGCACCGCCCTTGCCCGCCGCATCACGCCCCTCGAACACCACTACGACCCGTTGCCCGCTGGCTTTGACCCCGGCCTGAAACCGGGCAAGCTGGATCTGCAGCGCCTCCATATGCGGCTCGACGTCCTTCTTTCTGACCTCTTGGCGGTAGGGGTAGGCGGCGTTCAGGATATCGTCCTTGCCCGCTGTCTCGATGGCATGGCGCACCTCTTTGGGCGCCCCTTCGCGGAAATAGCGGCTGATCGCGCCGTCAAATGGCAGGTCCATGCGGGTCTCCGGATTTTACGCCAGTATGGCGATTGCCGGGATCAGCGCAATCCGGCGCGTGACTCCGCCCGCAGCGCCGCCTCGACCACCAGACCCCGATGCAGATGCTGTGGCATGTGTCCACCGCCGGGGATGACCGTCAACTTCGCATCCGGCAACATCCCTACCAGCCTGGCCGAATGCACTTCCAGCGGCACGATGGTGTCGGCGTCGCCGTGGATCAACTCGACCGGCAATGCCAGACCGGGATACTTCGGCGCCATCTCCACCAGTTGCGGGCGCAACCCGTTCACCTGCCGTGCATCGGCGATAAGGGTTTCGCGGCGCAAGGTCAGGTCCGCCCCGATATGTTCGACATACCCCGCCGGCATTTTCTCGGGCGCAAAGATGCGCTCGATGGCCTTGCCGACATAGCTTTCCGGCACAATTGCCGATGCGACAGACCCCACCAGCGCCGCCCCCAGCGGATTGGACAGCACCCGGTACGAAGCATCCAACGCCCCCGGCCATGGCATCGACGCCGCACTCAGCAAAACCAACGCCGCGGGCCCGCCCTGCAATCCCCATTCCAGCGCCACCGACCCGCCAAAACTGTGGCCCAGCAGCACAGGCTTCACGATCCCCAACTGATCTGCGGCCCTGCGCAACACTGCCACCTGACCGGCCAGACTGAAGCCACCTTGCGGCCGGGCCCCTGAATACCCCAAACCGGGGCGGTCGAACGCCGTCACCCGGAAATATGGCGTCAGAAGGTCGCGCAGACCGAACGTGAAATCGCGAATGTTGCCCGACGCCCCGTGCAGCAGGATGATGTCCGGACCGGCTCCGGCCATGTCGTATTGAACCCGCAATCCATCCACCATGACGAACTGCCCCACGGGCGGATGCGATGCCTCGGCCCGCGACTTGCGCAACCGGACAAGGCCCGCAACCGAGCCCGTCGCGAGCAAAACGGCCCCAAGACCGAAACTAAGAGCCAATCTGCGCGATATCATAGGGGGTTGTCTGATACATCTCGTTGATCCAGTTGCCGTAAAGCAGATGTGCGTGGCTGCGCCAGCGGTTCAAGGGTGCGCGCACGGGATTGTCATCGGGATAGTAGTTTACCGGCACTTCGATTGCTGTATTGGCCGCTACATCACGGTCGTATTCCTGTTTCAGCGTATCGCGGTCGTATTCGAAATGGTTGAAGATATACAGCGCCCGGCGCCCCGCATCCTCGACCAGACAGGGCCCGACCTCGTCTGACGCGAGAAGCGTGCGCAGACCCGCCGCGTCGAACTCGGCCTGCCTCATCTCGGTCCAGCGGCTGACCGGGATCACGCAATCATCGGAAAACCCCCGCAAGAACGGCGAGGTTTCGGCGACATTGGCGTGGCGGAAACAGCCGAACGCCTTGGCAGGCAGCATATGCTTTTGCACGCCGTGAAAGTGATAGGCCATCGCCATTCCGCCCCAGCACACGCCAAACGTCGAATGGACATGGCTTTGCGTCCAGTCCATCACGCAGCGCAATTCGTCCCAATAGGTGACCTCCTCGAAGGCCAGATGCTCGATGGGCGCGCCGGTGACGATCAGACCGTCGAACTTCTCGCCCGACGCCGCCACCTCGGCGAAGGGACGGTAGAACGTCTCCATATGTTCGGCGGCGGTGTTTTTGGTCTGATGTTCGGTCATCCGGATCAGCGACAGGTCGATCTGCAACGGGGTGGCCCCGATCAACCGGGCGAACTGGTTTTCGGTCTGGATCTTCCTCGGCATCAGGTTCAGCAACCCGATGCGCAGCGGCCTGATTTCCTGCGTTGCCGCGCGCTCGGGCGACATCACCATGACGCCCTCGTTGCGCAGAACGTCAAAGGCGGGCAGGGTGGCGGGCAGGGTGATCGGCATGGGCGTCAGGCTCCGGCGGTCAGACTGGCAGAATGTTTAAACGTCGTTCGGGTGGGGATCAAGCACGCGGGCAGTCAAGTGCTGCCGCGATCAGATCATCAAGCATTTCGGCAGACCGCACCCCTGCCACCTCTTGCGCCGTCAGCGTGATCCCCCAGCGGGCCATCGCGTCGTAGCGTGGCTGGCGGTGATCCAGCAATCGCGCATAGCCGAACCGCAGGAAGGCGTCCGGGTCCACCGCAGCTTCCGGCTTGCCCTCGCGCGCCAGATACTCGGCCCACAACGCCGCCAGAAACACAGGCTGATAATACATCGGCTTGGGGTTGCGGTCGAACCTGCGGGCCAGTTCCGTCTTGTGCGCATCCGACCCCTTGATCCACACCATCAGCATCGCCCCTGCGAGCGCCGTCAGCAGCGGATCGGCGGGATCATCAGGATCAACCACTTCGCAGATCGACCCGCCACTGTCGCAGACGAAATGCGGGTAGCCATACAGGCTTTCCGCCCGGTCGATGAACCGCAGCGTATCGTGCAACGCCGCCACCTCGGCCAGCCGGTGCTGATCCTGGCGTGCCGCATATTCGGCAAACGGCAGACCGCCGCGCGCAGGATCCCCCGGCTTGCCCAGATAGGTCGAAAGCGGCGCGAGATTGTCGAAGGTGATGTTCGAGCTGATGTAAACGCTGTCGGTCATCAGCAAGTCGCGCAACAGCGGCACCTTCATCGCCTCGCGCTTGAAGTTGTCGCTGATGTATTCGCCCATATACCGCGTGCCGATCCGGTAATCGACCGAATAGTGAAACCACCCCCCCGCATCGCGCAACGTGTTCGACAGATGGGTCTTGCCCAGACCAGACATGCCGAAAAACAGCACGCGCTTGCGCGCAGCGGCGCGGTAGTCGGCCCCCGAGGCATAGATCATCGCACGCTCCTTGCTTTGTGCCCTGATGGCGCAGGCTCGGGTTTTGTTAGCCCGGTCGCACTGGGCGCGAAAGAGAATAAACCAGAAGGCCCCGCACGGGATGCGGGGCCTTTGTTCAGATCACGCACCGATCAGAAGCTGAATTGCACAGAAATGCCAACACCGACCGCCTTGTTGTCGGTGAAACGCACGCCCGATGCGTCAATGGCATCGCCCAGTTCCACATATTCGACGCCGCCGGTGATCTTCATGTTGTCTTTGGTGAACGACCCGCCGATCCCGAAACTGCGCGAGCCATCGGTCGGAGACAGACGCGAAGCAACATCACCAACGGTCCGTTCATAGCCGATCCGCGCGAACAGCGACAAACTGTCGTTGATCTTGCGCCCCAAGCCCAATTCATAGGTCACGACATCATCATCGTACCCGGTGACTTCTCCACCAGTCACGGCTTCAAAATACGACGGGCCCACGTGATACTTCGACCATTCCGACCAGCGCACCGAACCAAACACCAGCGTGTCCTCGGCAACGCCGGTCTGAAAGTCCAGCGTCACTGTCTGCGGTAGGACGATGTCGGTGGTGCTGTTCAGCGTTGTACCGGCGTTCAGGACGGAAAATCTTTCGGTGGTGCCAAAGCTGTGGGTGATTTCCGATTCGTACGACAGCCCGACACGCAGCGCTATATCCGGAATTTCGTATGCCATCCCAAGCACATAACCAACCTGACCATCGGTGTCAGCCGACGCGGTATAGGTGCCCGCCGGCCCCAGCAGAACGGGCGGGATCAGAATGTCGGCAGACGACCGGACATACTTCAAACCGCCATAGACCGAAAACCGATCCGTCGCCTGATACTTGATCAGCGCCGTCAACTGCTCGGTGTCCCAATGCGCCTCAAGCCCGGCGTAAACAGACCCATAAAGCGCGTCGGCACCGTAGGGCTGGTTCAGGATGATGGCATAAGACAACTTGTCGGTCAGGTCCGCCTTGTATGCAACCGACAGCGACGTAAAGCTTTGTGCCATATCTCCGGTTGAAACCACGCCGCCTGCCACACCGGAAACTTTCGGTGTCACGTTGGAAAAGCCAAGCTGAATAACGCGCCCGTCTTCGAAAAGCACCGAAAAGGGCAGCGTCGACCGGTCAATCCCACCCGCTTGCACCATCCCTGTCGTCAACGCAAGTCCCGCCAAAGCAGCTAGGTATTTCATGTGATTCGCCCCCCCCGGTGCACGATCGTCATTGGTGTTTTTATTGTGATCGGTCGGTAGGCGACCAAAGTTGAACGGTCAATTGATGACGCCACGTCACAGTTTTGTAACCCCGGCCTATGTTGCTGATGCGCCGACAGCGGGTTGCATGCCCGCCCGCAGATTCAACCAGATCGCGACCAAAATGATCCCGCCGCCGACAAACACCGGCAAGCTCAAAGGTTCGGCATAAAACAGCGCACCGACCGCCGCGATCAGGGGCAGGCGCACGAAATCGACCGGTACCACGAAACTCGCCGGGGCCAGCGACAGCGCGGAGGTCAGACACAGATGCGCCACCACCCCGGCAAGGCCAACCAGTGCCAGCCACGGCAGGGTCTGTGCCGTTGGCAGCCGCACCGCACCATCCACCACAGCGCCCGCGACCCCAAGGATCAACTGGATCAGAGTCATCCAGAAAATGATCGTGATCATCGCCTCGCCCTTGGTCAGCAGTTTGGTCAGCATTACAGACATTGCGAAAAACAATGCCGCCCCCGCCGCCGCAAACACTCCGACGCTGATGTGCCCGACATCGGGCCGCGCCACGATCAGGATGCCCGCAAACCCGAGGGCCGCCGCAAACAGCCGCGCCGCCGTCAGCTTCTCTTTCAGGATCAGGGGGGCCAACAGTACCACCCACAACGGCGAGGTGAACTCCAGCGCGATCACCTGCGCCAAGGGCAACAGACCCAAGGCCAGAAACCACAGGTTCTGCCCGGTAAAGTGAAACAGATTGCGCACCACATGCCCGCCCAGCCGCGCACCGCTGATCCTGTGCAACTGTCCGGTCAGCCCACCAACCGCCAGCACCAGCACAAGGCCTATCGCCGACCGCACGGCCATGATCTCGAACGTGTCGTGCTGGCCCGACACTTCGCGCCCCGCAATGGCCATCGCGGTGAACGACACGATGGACCCGGTCATCCACAGGGCAGCGGCTAGGGGGCGATGGGGGTCGGGCATGGCGTTTCCTCGGTTATGCCCTGGTTGTGGTTGGTGAACCGTTGCATGTCCAGTGAACACCTGCATAATTATTCATCACGGTCCCCCACCAAGCCCTTTCCCAAACCGCGCAACCCGCTGGCAGCAAGCGAAAACACGCGTTTTCCGGCAGGGCGGCTGCGAAGGTCTGGACAGGTGTTTGCGCGCATGCAAGTCTTCATAGCACCAGCTTGTGGCCACCCTGCAGAAGGTGTCGCAGGCCCGGTTCAATCCTGCAAAAAGGGAGTAATGCATGGATCGCCGCTCATTTCTGACCAAAGCCGCCATTGGCGGGGTTGGTGCCGCCGCCGCCACGACGCTGGCAGCCCCGGCAATCGCTCAAACCCAGCCAAAAGTAACCTGGCGCGTTGCATCCTCGTTCCCGAAATCTTTCGACACCATCTACGGCGCTGCCGAGACGATGTCGAAATACGTTTCCGAAGCGACGGACGGGAATTTTACGCTTCAGGTCTTTCCGGCAGGCGAGCTTGTTCCCGCGTTCGAAGTGGCGGATGCCGTTGCGTCCGGCACCATCGAATCTTGCCACACGGTGCCCTACTACTTCTGGGGCAAGGATCCGACTTATGCCTTGGGCGCTGCCGTTCCTTTCGGTCTGAATGCCCGCATGATGAATGCCTGGTGGTATCACGGCGGCGGCATCGACATGATGAACGAATTCTATGCGACGCAAAATCTGATCGCCTTCCCCGCAGGCAACACCGGCGTGCAGATGGCGGGCTGGTATCGCAAAGAGCTGAACTCGGTCGCCGACCTGCAAGGCCTCAAGATGCGCATCGGCGGGTTCGCCGGCAAAGTGATCGCAAAGCTGGGTGTCGTGCCGCAGCAGATCCCGGGTGGCGACATCTATCCGGCGCTGGAAAAGGGAACCATCGACGCCGCGGAGTGGGTAGGACCCTATGACGATGAAAAGGCAGGCTTCTTCAAGGTCGCGCCGTTTTACTACTACCCCGGCTGGTGGGAAGGTGGCCCGTCAATCGCCACAATGATCAACCTCGAAAAATGGAACGAACTGCCCGTGTCCTACCAGCAGTTGCTCAAGGCGTGCTGTGTCGTTGCCAACACCGACATGCTTGCCAGCTACGACTGGAAGAACCCGACGGCGCTCAAATCGCTGGTTGCGGGCGGCGCGCAGTTGCGCCCGTTGCCGCAGGACATCCTGTCGGCGGCCTTCGATGCGGCCAAATCGACCTATGACGAGGTGAGCGCCGAGAACGCGACCTTCAAGAAGATCAAGGAGTCGCAGGATGCCTTCCGCCGCGACGCCTATCTGAACGCGCAGTTGGCCGAATACAACTATGACACCTTCATGATGGTGCAGCAGCAGGCTGGCAAACTCTAAGCCGTCCCCCGCAAAACCCGGACGGCCCCCGGAAATTTCGGGGGCCATTTTCGTTTGGTCCTTGCGCGTGATACACCGTAGAAAGGCAGCCCCCAAAGGATGCCGGTATTTCTTGCGTGATCTTGCCGGTCCCGGATCAGGGATTGACCACTGGCGCCCCCAGTTGCGGAGCCCCCAGTTGCGGAGCCCCCAACTGTGGAGCGCCGAGCATCGGAGCCCCGCCGATCCCGCCCGGTGCGCCAAGGGTCGGCAGCGCAGGCGCAACGATCGTGACCTTCGACATGTCGATCGGCGGTCCCTTGTAATGCATCACCAGTTGCGGGAACATGATCACCACCGAGATCATGATCGCCTGGATCACGATGAACCATACCGCCCCCGCGTAAATCTGCGGGGTCAGGATCGGCTCCATCCGCTTGCCGGTCAACTTGTCCACATAGGGCACCTTGGCCGCGACGGACCGCAGGTAAAACAACGCAAAACCGAACGGCGGGGTCAGAAAAGACGTCTGCAGGTTCATCCCGATGATAACCCCCAACCAGATCAGGTCGATGCCGAACGCCTCGGCGGGGGCTATCAGCAACGGCACGATGATGAAGGCGATCTCGAAGAAATCTAGAAAACAGCCAAGTATGAACAGGATCACGTTGATGACGATCAAAAACCCGATCTCGCCCCCCGGTACCGAGGTCAGCAATTCCTCGACCCAGACATGGCCATTCACGCCGTAGAATGTCAGCGAAAACACCCGCGCCCCGATCAGAACGAACAGAACAAACGACGACAGGCGTGTCGTGGAAGACAGCGCCAGCGTCAGCACCCGCATGCCAAGACGGCGCTTGAGCGCGGCCATGACCAACGCGCCAACAGCCCCCATTGCCCCGGCTTCGGTCGGCGTCGCCAGTCCGATGAAGATCGTCCCCAGCACCAGAAAGATCAATCCCAGCGGCGGGATCAGCACCATTATGACCTGCTGCGCCAGACGCGACATGGTGTTGGTGCCCAGTAACTTGTCGGCAAGGGTGTAAAGATAAACCACCCCCACACCCACGACCGCCCCCAGAATGTCGGCGTTAGGACCTTGGGTCGCGTAAAGCCAAAGGTGCGCCCCGTACCCGATGGCCATGATGGCCGCCAGCGCAATCATCAGCGACGTGATGCCATTGCCCAGCGTGCGCACCTCGACCGGCAGGGCAGGCACCCATTTCGGCTTGACCAAAGAGACGATGAATACATAGCCCATATAAAGGCCGACAAGGATCAAGCCGGGGATCAACGCGCCCTTGTACATGTCGCCCACCGACCGGCCCAACTGGTCGGCCAGCACGATCAGCACAAGGCTGGGCGGGATGATCTGCGCCAAAGTGCCTGACGCCGCAATAACCCCCGCTGACACCCGGCGGTCATAGCCATACCGCAGCATGATCGGCAGCGAGATCAGCCCCATCGCAATGACAGATGCCGCAACAACACCTGTGGTTGCCGCCAGCAGCGCCCCGACCAACACCACAGCATAGGCCAGACCGCCGCGAACCGGGCCAAACAACTGCCCCACGGTCTCCAGCAGATCCTCGGCCATCCCGGACTTTTCCAGAATGATCCCCATGAAGGTAAAGAACGGGATCGCCAGCAATGTATCTGAAGAAAACACCCCCCACATCCGTTGCGGCATTGTGCCCAGCAATATCCAGTTCAGCGTGATCTCGCCGCTTGAAATCGGTGCCAGCCAGACCCCGATGGCAAAGAACACCAGCCCGTTGGCCGCCAGCGAAAATGCGACCGGATAGCCCATCAGCAAGAACGCGATCAAGCTGACGAACATGATCGGCGCGAGGTTGTGCGCAATTAGTTCGATCATTTCTGAATTTCTTTCGCCATCTGGGCCACTTCCAACTCGGCGGCTTCCTTGGCTGACAGGGTTGGGTTCGGGTCGTCGATGACACCCCTGACCACGGCAACTTTCTTGATGATCTCGGCAACCGCCTGCAACATCAGCAAGGCGAACCCCGCCGCCATCACCGCCCGCGCGGGCCAGATGATCAAGCCGCCCGCGTTGGTCGAGATCTGGCCCGAACGCCAGGCGTCCAGCGCATAAGGCACCATCATCCACGTCATCAGGACGGTAAACGGCAGCAGGAAAAAAACGTGGCCGAACAAATCGATCCAGTGCTGGGTGGCACGGCTGCGCGAGGCATAGAAGATGTCGACGCGGACATGCTCGTTTTGTTTCAACGTATAGGCCGCAGCCATCATGAAAGACGCGCCGAACAGATACCATTGCAACTCAAGCCAGGCATTGGAAGACATGTTGAACAACTTGCGGACAACCGCGTTCGTGGCACTGACGAGGACGGCCAGAAGGATCAGCCAGATCACCGACTTTCCAACGAACTCTGTCACGCGGTCGATGGCCTGCGCGATCACCAGCAATGGCAACATTTTTCCGATCCTCCCCTGAGCGTCTTCCACTTTCTGTTTCCGGGCGAACCCGTCGAAGCGGTAAGATTACTTATCCGATTTGGCGATGCCATGACCTGGCTCAACCCTAGCATCTGACGCTTGCCTAAGCCTAGGACTGACGCGCGCCAAGCCGCAACATCCTGCAAAAACAGCAACGAATGGTCTGAAACCTTCTAATTTTCGTACATCAAGCATTCTGGCAAGCCCTGCGCTGCGCTTTTGTGAAAAGGACAGGCAGTCACTCCAACTCGATCGTTCCCGGAGGCTTGCTGGTGCAATCGTAAAACACCCGGTTGATGCCTTGCACCTCGTTGATGATCCGCGTCGAAGTCTCGCCAAGAAAGTCGTGAGTGAACGGATAGTAGTCCGCCGTCATGCCGTCCACGCTGGTCACCGCCCGCAGCGCCAATGCGTAATCATACGTCCGCCCGTCGCCCATCACGCCCACGGTCTTCATCGGCAGAATGGCGGCAAAGGCCTGCCATATTTCGTCATAAAGCCCGTGTTTGCGGATCTGGTCGATATAGACCGCATCGGCACGGCGCAGGATATCCAGCTTTTCCGGTGTGATCTCGCCGGGGCAGCGGATAGCAAGGCCGGGGCCGGGGAAGGGATGGCGGCGGATGAACGGCTCCGGCAGGCCAAGTTCGCGGCCCAGCGCGCGCACCTCGTCCTTGAACAATTCGCGCAACGGCTCGACCAGCTTGAGCCCCATCTTTTCCGGCAACCCGCCGACGTTGTGGTGCGACTTGATGGTGACCGAAGGCCCACCCGAAAACGATACGCTTTCAATGACATCCGGGTAAAGCGTGCCCTGCGCCAGAAACCTCGCCCCACCGACCGCCGTTGCGTGTTTCTGGAACACGTCGATGAACAGCCGGCCGATCGTCTTGCGCTTGACCTCGGGGTCGGAAACTCCGGTCAGAGCGCCCAAAAACAATTCGGATTCGTCGGCATGGATCAATGGGATGTTGTAGGTGTCGCGGAACATGGTCAGCACCTGTTCGGCCTCGCCCAGCCGCAGCAACCCGTGATCGACAAAGACGCAAGTCAACTGATCGCCGATCGCCTCGTGGATCAAGACCGCAGCCACCGACGAATCAACCCCGCCCGAAAGCCCGCAGATTACCTTTGCATCGCCGACCTGTGCGCGTATCCTGGCAATCGCCTCGGCCCGGTAGGAGCCCATCGTCCAGTCGCCCTTGAACCCGGCGAGCCGCACGAAGTTTTCATAAAGCTGCGCACCCTTGGGTGTGTGATGCACCTCGGGGTGGAATTGCACCGCGTAGAAATGCCGCGCAGGATCGGCTGTTATCGCGAAAGGCGCGTTGGGCGAAGTGCCGTACACCTGAAACCCAGGTGCAATTTCCGACACATGGTCGCCGTGGCTCATCCAGACCTGCTCGCGGCCTGCGTCAAACCAACCCGCCAGCAAGGGATGCGTGCGGGAGGTGGGGGTCACGAAGGCCCGTCCGAACTCTGCCGTGCCATGTCCGCGTTCAACCTTGCCGCCCAGAAGGTGCATCATCACCTGTTGGCCGTAACAGATACCAAGGATCGGCACGCCCAGATCGAACACGCCCGCAGGCGGCATCGGCGCGCCATCCGCAAACACGCTGGCGGGCCCGCCGGAAAAGATCACGGCGCGCGGGGCAAAGTCCGCCAGAAAGGCGGGCGTCACCTTGTTGTAAGGGTGGATTTCGCAATAGACGTTCAACTCGCGTAAGCGGCGCGCGATCAGCTGCGTCACCTGGCTGCCGAAATCGATGATCAGAAGGCGGTCATGCATTGTCATGCGCCCGGTTACCGAGGGTCGGTGGATTTCGCAAGCCACAAGCCGGGGGCCAGCCCCCGGACCCCCGGGATATTTTCACCAATGGGAAAGCAGGAAGTCGTTTCGACCCCTGCCGCATGTCGCTTTTGGAGACCATGCGACGGATTCGGGGCGCAGAATGGCGAGGATGGGCGGCATAAGGGCGGCAAGCAAACGGAGGCGGACATGAACGAAGTGGCAGGACGCAGGGCACGGGGTGGCGGCGGCGGGGTCCGGCGGGCAGAACGCACCGCAGTCAGCTTCGACACGGCGCGTTTCATTCAGCGCAACATTCCAAACTTCGAGATTCTGAACGAAGAAGCCCTGCAGATCATTGAATGGAACGCTGACACCGTTTTGGAAGAGATCGGGGTGAATTTTGTCGAAAACCCCGGCGCTTTGGCGCTGTGGCGTGCCGCAGGGGCCGATGTGAAAGGCGAACGTGTGCATATTCCGCGTGGTTTGGCGCGCAAGTTGTGCGCCACCGCGCCGTCTGGCTTTACCCAACATGCCCGCAACGCCGAGCGCAACGTCGAGGTGGGCGGGCGCAATCTGGTGCTGGCCCCGGTTTACGGGCCGCCCTTCGTGCGCGATGCGGTGGGCGGGCGCCGCTATGCCACGATCCACGATTTCCAGAACTTCGTAAAGCTGGGGTACATGTCGAAATGGCTGCACCATTCGGGCGGCACTGTCTGCGAGCCGACCGACGTTCCGGTGAACAAGCGCCATCTGGACATGCTGCATGCCCATATGACCTTGTCGGACAAACCCTATATGGGGTCGGTGACCGAGCCCGTCCGCGCCAGTGATTCGGTCGAAATGTCGAAGATCCTGTTCGGGGCCGATTTCGTTGACCAGAACACGGTGATGACCAGCCTGATCAACATCAACTCGCCGTTGACCTTCGACGGCGTGATGATGGGGGCGCTGGAAGTCTACGCAAAGGCCAATCAGGCCGCGATCATCAGCCCGTTCATCGTCGGCGGCGCGATGGCTCCGGTCACCGTTGCGGGGACGCTGACGCAGGTGTTGGCCGAAGTGCTCGCGGGGGTCGCCTACAGCCAGTTGGTGCGCGCCGGCGCTCCGGTGATCTTTGGGGCGTTCGTGACGTCGATCGACATGAACTCGGGTGCGCCGACCTTTGGCACACCTGAGGCCGCGCATATCACCTATGGCGCGGGGCAGTTGGCGCGGCGGTTGAACCTGCCGTATCGGTCGGGGGGGGCGTTTTGCGGATCGAAGTTGCCGGATGCACAGGCGGCTTATGAGACGGCGAACAGTCTGAACATGGCGTTGCTGGCCGGGGTCAACTTCATGCTGCATGCCTGTGGTTGGCTGGAAGGCGGTCTGGTCAGCAGTTATGAGAAATTCGTGATGGACGCCGATCAGTTGGGCACCCTTCACCACCTCGCCAAGGGCATCATCATGGATGAAAACGGGCAAGGCATGGACGCACTGCGCGAAATTGGCCCCGGCGGGCATTTCCTTGGCTGCGAGCATACGCAGGCCAATTTCAAAACAGCGTTCTGGCGCAGCGATCTGTTCGACTACAAACCGTTCGAGACGTGGTTCGAGGAAGGCGCGCGCGATACGCAGGCGCTGGCGGGCGAACGGGTGACCAAGATGCTGGGCGACTATCAGGCCCCGGCGCTGGACGAAGGCATCCGCGAGGCGCTGGACGATTTTGTGGCGCGGCGCAAATCCGAAGCGCCGGACGCGTTTATCTAAACGCGGCCTCGCCCGATCGTTTCCAGTCTGGACACAAACGTCCACCAAAACAACTGCCCACCAAAACAACTGCCCACCAAAACAACTGCCCGCCAAAACAACTGCCCGCAGGACATCCCTGCGGGCTTTTTCTTTTGGCCTTACGCCATCTCATCACGGCGCGGCAACAGCCGCACTTCGCCCATCAATGCGATCAACACCTCGATGTGCCGTGCTGCGGGGTAACTCGCATCCCCGCTGCGCCGGATCGCCTCGATCCGCTCTTCCTCGCAGATCAGCCGCGACATTGCGCGTTCCGGGGGGGCTACCCCGTCGATCAGCCGCCGCAGGTCGCGATCTCGGCGGTAATCGCCCAATCCGCAGCGCGCGGCACGGATCAACATGCGGGGTCGGCGCAGGTCGGCAAGCAAAGTGCGAAAGTCGGTCATGGCAGTCTCCGGGTTATCAAGAACCCCAGATTGCACCGACACAACCATGCGTTGCGAAATTGTCGTTTTCTGCGCGCGCTGATTTCTGCATTGTTTAGGATTTATACCGCCTCTACTCCAAAACCCGAAAGTTCTCGTGGGTTATGACGCGGAAGTTGTCTGACACCTTGTCGCGGAATTTCTTCCATTCCTGCGGGATGGTTTCTCGCATGAACGCAAGAAT
>Ga0105051_10003070_pt1 | contig 20669 bp, 29 predicted proteins | sample FRY02_FD_78383 | JGI IMG/M metagenome (GOLD analysis project Ga0105051, IMG submission 78383) | Freshwater microbial communities from Lake Fryxell liftoff mats and glacier meltwater in Antarctica - FRY-02 (megahit assembly) | ecosystem: Environmental > Aquatic > Freshwater > Ice > Glacier... | reverse complement strand
TGAGTATAGGCAAACACTACATCGCCAATCTCTTTGCAGAGGTGGAGTGTAGTCTCGTTCATTAAATTGATGAATTTATCGTCGAATGGCTTGGCGAGCTTTCGGCAAACTTCGCTAAATCCTACACCATCGAGACGAATGATGATTGGTAGGCGCCTAGGCAACACCTGTTTAAATGCTGCCTCATAAGACTTCATTCGGTCGCCTAGTTTATCTTCTTTGTTTGCTTTTGAGCTCATGAACGCAAGATAGCACTTCGCAAGAGGAGCAGCAATAAGATATAATTTTGAATTAATTTTCTATCTTGATAAGTTTTCCAAAAACTTTGGTGGAGTTTGTCCAGCCATTGTCGTGACCATGATTGTTTGCAATCAAGAAACTCTCGCCTTTATTTTGGATTGCTTTTACTAAATGAAAATAATCATTACCCGATACACGGCAAAGAACCACATCGTTTTTTTCAATTAAAGAATGATCAAAAATTGGTTCAACGGTGCAAAGTTGCCGAGATTGAATTCGTGGCGTCATGGAGCTACCAGAAGGACGAAACGAAACTGTTTCGCCTTTAAGTAGCTTTTCTATGTGGTATTTTGCCCAAGAAGTCATTAGTGCTTGGATTGATAGAATTCTTGAAAACGAGTGTAGATTGAATCCCAATATTTTTGAAATTGTTTAGCAGCTTCGGGTAAAGTGGATTTGATATTTTTTATCAAAACCACAAATCTGTCTGCGTGGCTTTCGATACTGTGAGCTATCTCCTCAATGAAGCTTCCCGAATATTCGTCGTCTGCCAACGTTTCGGCAATTTTTTCGCAGTGTTTAAAAATACCTAAAAGACTGTTTAGGCGAATTTTGATAAGCGCATCGGAATGGCCATTGAAACTCGAAACTAATTTTTGCCCTTTTCGGCTGCTTGAAATAATTTCCAAAATTTCTGATTCATATTGGCTTTTATTTGGATCGCTAAAAAGACTCATTACTTGTTGAGCAATTGAAGCTTCTAGCATTTGTTCGCGAATTGACTCGCGAATGATTAGACGTATTTTTGATTTAGAATCCATAATTTCAACTCCATTTTATCCTGGAGTTAATTAGCGCGATAGATTAAAATGGAGATTTATTCAGCAGTCAACCGGCGACAGATTCGCGCGCAATTTTGACAGTGTTGGAGCCTACGAAATCGTCATCTTCGAGCTCTGCTGCGCTCGGCGCTGTAGCTGATTCGCTCGCTGCAATGGCGACTCGGATTTTTTCCGAGATCCCGGCGCCTCGGATTGCCCCAATGATCGACTCTTTGATCGGACCCGTCAAAAGCGCAGCAACAGGAATCATAAGATGCTCATACCCATGCATACGCATCTCTTTGGCGAGTCGCTTGGAGTGCTCTTGCACGTCTTCTGGTAGAAGCATACTAAGACTTGGAAGCGCCACCGCAAGCACCAGAGAAACCACTCCACGTCCGATGCCAGTCATAAGAAACTGACTGACTTTGTTGCGAAGTGCCTTGGATTTCCCAAAACCCATTTGGTTACAAATGGCTTCCGCCAGAGGTTCGCGAACTAGCTCGACTACCGAGCCCGCCGCTACGCGCCAAATGGAGCCAGCCATTTCTTCTTTTGGATTGCCAATAAACATTTCAATATTCATTTTCGATGTACCTTTTTTTTGTTTTGTTTTTGTCGGTTTATTCACTTCCGAACCTGAAGGCATCCTAACACTGTTTGAAGCAAGTTCAACTTCATTGTTGGTTGCCTCATTTTTTTCAACGTCCGCATTGATCAAAGGTATTTTATATTTTTTTGCAAGATCTACATTTTTTGTTGCTGAATGAGATAGAATCTCATTCATGTCATTAATTAAATCGTTTAACTCTTTAACAAGCCTTTCGTTTTTGTTGAAAGGTTCAACAAAGGCACTGATGTTTTCATTCCAACATAATTTATCAGCAATCCATCTTTTGGAGAGGTTATCGTAGACTGCCGTTACTTCGGTATTTTGATGAGCTCGACGTGTGGGATCACGCAACTCCGGTTGGTTTAACACCCCTTTCAAAAGGTTAAGAGAGGGCACAGCCATTTTTACTCTCACCTGATTCGTTGAAACAATTTGGTAAATTGTTTCATGGTGAAGAACGGCAATCTGGCAGGCTCTCACGAAGCTAATATCTAATCCGGCCTGAGAGTTTAATTTACAAATATCATTTTGCGGATTCAAACGTCTGATGTCGTTTGAATCATCGTCGAATCCCAAAAGGGTATCTTTAAAAAAAATAATGCTATTGTAAGTCATTTTATTAATCTTTGTAGGTTTTTACGGTTTCAATCAATTGTGTCATGAGGGGCAGGTCAAGCTCTTCGAATGAAGAACTAATGCCCGTAGCAACCAAGAAACAGTTTACATACGGTAAATATTTTGACACATTCTCTGGTGTGATACCAGAAGCCAAGGCCAGGGGCTTATTTTTACCTAAAGCAGCCCGCATTGCAATAACCTTTTCAATATCGGCAGCGACTCCCGTTGCGGCACCAGAAGAAGTAACAACGTCCATATATTTCATGGCAAGTTGCGTGGCTTTCTCAAGGTCGGTAACAGGTTGTTGATATTTAAAGGCAACTCCGCCAAAATACAAACCATCAAAACCTACACGTTCAAACTCTTCCAGTAGAAATTCTGGGTATGCCTGTACTACACGAGTTTCATCAACTCCTGCATTATCTACCCAAACGCCATCTGGCTTCATGTCGTGTTGAGCTAAATCTTCCAAAATTGTAAATGGAAATTTCGAAAGAGAGTTTAAACCGATCCAAAAATTCGGATAGTTTATTCTCATTTGGGTAAAAATATCCGCAAGCTCTTTTTGTGAAATGTGCATATTGATAAGCCAAACGCCATCGGCGCCAGCGTCAATAGCTTTGCGAACATTTCGTCTGGTTTGTATAGCTGTAGCGCAATGAATGACAGGAGTCACTACTCGTTTAACTTCTTTGTTGTGAAATAACATGTGCTGATCATAGCACAAAGTCACAGCAGGTCAAAGCTTTTTAATATAGTGCCAATGCCAAGGTATGGTGCTAAAGGCAACCGAAGTAGGTACTAAAGCTTCTGTAATAGGGGCGAAAGGAGTAGAAATTCCACTTTGAATACCGACAGCAATATGTTTAATGCGAGAATTCCAAACTATCTGCACAAAATTAAACATAGTAAAAAATTTAATTGACAACCTGCGCCCATGCAGATTATCTTTTTTTGATTTTGGTGATAGAAACCATTATAAAATGGTTTGGACGAATTTAGCGATTTTTGTTTTATTGGCGTGATTATGACCATTTTTTTCGAAAAGGTAATAAGCGCCATGTTCTGACTCGACCAGCTTCAGTCCAGCTTTAGAAAGCTTGCTTTCAACTGCTTTTGGAAATCTTTCCATTGAAGGTTCGGCAACCACGATTGCTACCACATCGCCATCATCGGCGAGAAGTTGAAGAATGAAATCGCACTCTGATTTAACTGAGGAAAGAACGGAATCGATACTTGAGGGCATTAACATAAATAAATGATCCTTTCAAAAAACAAAATGATTTGGTTACTATTCTAACACAGAGCAGACTATTGGCAAATTATTTTATACAGATTCGCAATCCGTCGATTGTCATGCCCATGGGAAATGCATGAATGCTTATCGTCTTTTTAAAATGATGTATAGCAATACGTTCATGCTTTACAAAAAACTTAGGATGATCTTTAAAATAGTTGATGATGTGTTCGAAAATTATTATTTCAAAAGCTTTTTCGACTATTTTTTCCTCACAGTCAAACGGATAAAAATCGACGATACCACTGAAATTAGCAAATAATTCTATTATTAATTTTGGCATTTCGTTTGCGATAAAATCATCTGCAAATTTTTGGCAAAATCTATTTTTTTCTTCTTTTATCTTCTCGCCTGCGAGGATTGCATCCTCAAAAGGATCGCCTACCGATTGAAAATTATTTATCCCAATTTTTTTGGGTTCATTCCAGAAAAATTTTATCACGAAATCCTTTAAAATTGGTCAGTGGGTAATTGTAAGGCTCATGACCATCGGCCTTTGCAATCAGGAGTTTCAGGCACCCGAGGCACGAAAAGTTCACAACCCCGGAGGACTGGATCTCTCCAGTGCTCCCATTCGGTCTTTTGTCGCCTCGCAGCGAAGGAGTATTGAGTTTAATTGACCGCGAACTTTCAAGTAGACTATCGTAGTTTTCTTGCCTCGTCAAGCAAGTAAGAAAGCAACTTTAAACTCAAAGTTATTTGCCAATTTTATTTTTTGGCAAGCTCGTCTAGTCTTAGTATACAGCCATATGGTTCGGTACAATCCAAAGATTAAATCGTTCTCTTTAACCCAAAGTCAGCCATCTATGCACGATGCTTCCCTCGCACAGAAACAGCTTGACCTTCTCTGTGGATGTGCTAGTGTTCTCCCCAAGAAAGGTTTCTAGCAATGCTTACAACTCTCGTCGTATTTGGCCTCTTTGTTCTCTCCGTTTTCTTCGGCGTAGCCCTCTATGCCTACGAAAATTGGAATTGGCGTAATTGGTTTGTAAAAAATCGAACAAACAATTTCAAACAATGATAGTTTTCATGTTCAGTTTTATGTCAAATGCCTAAGTGGGATTACATTCATTGGGCGAACGAGGTTGCTGTTCGATTCAGCACGCAGGGATTTATTCCCTGCGGGGTGTTTGGAAGCACACGAAAAACATCTCACTTGATTTTGTTGACATTTAATTTATCAGGATAGCAATATCCTGATTTCGGCCTGTAGTTAAAATGGTTATAACGTTCGCTTGATAAGCGTTTGTTCCAAGTTCAAATCTTGGTGGGCCGACCCAATTTATCAATGTTATAAATTATAACATCCAAATATTTTAGTGCATTGTTGGTTTGAAATAGATTTTAATCACGTTATGATAGTGACAGTACAAAACTCAAAAGAATATTCAATAGAATTTGCTATAGAGATTGTCTGTGGCGCCATAATCGAGATTCACCAATCTCCTACCTACAGTAATACCCCAATGGCCTAAAGACTTCAAATCCATAACAAGGGATTTGGAGTTTTCTTTTAAAGAACTAACCCCGCGTATGAAAGAAGAATTCTCTATAGCCTCGACCTGCGCATAAAAAATAGAAGAATTTTTATATCTATTTTTTAAATGCAAAATGGCGCTTTCATAACCAACCCTCTCTGTAAGGCGGATAAATGATACAAACCAAGAAAATTCAATTCCTGAGATAGATTTAAACTCATTCCGGTTAGAGATGGATCGAATTGGCTCTGCGACAACCCAAGAATAATCTTTGGCGAAATCAAATATTTTGGCAACAACTGGTTTTGTTTTTGGGTCGGTAAAAATTTCTACCTCGCTTCGATTTTGGGCAATGCCCGTAGCATTGCGCGCTAGTTTTAAAACTCGTTTAGAACCAATTGCGAAAACTGTTCTACTGGAGCCCTGGCCAAGAAACCGAATTTTTTTGTTGTTTTTAAGTTTGTTAATTCGATCATTTAATGTTGAATTTTGATCAAAATTAATGGAATTTGGGCCAAAATTATATGTATCATCAGCGTTGAAATCACCAGCGGGCATTTTGTTTTGTTTTTCGAATGTTGCCGCGTTTAAGCTACCAAGTTCTTTCAGCACGAAAGATTTTAGTAACCGAATTTCAACTATTGGTGTACCGCCGAGTTTGATGTAAGCTTTGTAAGCTTGGCTTTTTATTTCAGGACCGTGTAAATTACGGTCATAAACTTTTTTAGCTGCTTGCATTGGTAGATTGGGGTGTTTTAATAGGGCCTCCAGGCCGCTCCTTGCCCCCATGACAGCCAAAATTTCAAGTACATCTGACGGTGTTGAAGGATTAGACATCAAGCGCCACATTACATCAACCACCGGCCGCCCCGCATTGGATGGATTAAATAAAGAACGAATAACATTTGGAGTGACTGATGAATTACCGGCCAACCCGCTCCAAATAACGGATTTATTCATAGCAACAAGTTGCACGGCAATTTTTTCTGGTAAATTTTTGTTTGCCGCCATCGCGGTGTACACGTTACTGTTGCGCAAATTTAAATCGATAATTTCTTGCAAAAAATACTCTGAAAGCCTTGGGTTATTAACGATAAGGCGTAATTCTTCCAAAGATTCACTAATCCATTCGGGATTTTCATCCTCCCCATCTTCTTTGGACCCGGCAGTTAACGGAGCGCTTTTCTTGGCGTGAATTTTTTCTAAAATTTCATTTTCCAAACGCCTAAAAGTTGCTTCCGATAAATTAGGAATTTGCATGGCAGAAAAAATTTCGGATGCATTATCAGCAGTAACTAATTGTTCGGCAATTTGAGGTGAAATATTTTCGCTGTGATATAGCCGCCCAACGTCGCCCCAATAGTCAATATCATAATCAGCTAAATTACCTAAATGTTCTAAAACATCTGTCGGAGTATTGGCGTTGTTTGCCAAATTAAATAAAACGTCCAACGACGGCTTGGTGCTTAATACACGAGCCGCTTCGGGAGATATGCTTGGGTGTTTTGCAAGCTTTGCCCAAAATTCAGGCAATCCTGTAGCTGCCATCATAGCCATACCTGGGCTAAAAAATTTTGTACCCAACGCATCACGGATATGATAATTTTTGTCATTTTCGCTAAGAGCCAACAAGTAACGAACGCATTCCTCTGATGCGGTATGTGAATACAGTGCTATTTGAATAAAATCTTGTTGCTCATCTTTTTTTCGAAATGATTTTACTTTGGCTTGTAAAGCAGGAAGGTTTTGAACCAAAGTTTCAATTTCTTTTTTAGCAGGATGTTTGCCTTTAAACTGTGCAGCTTTTTCTTCCATTTTTTCAAGGAAGATTTCAGCCGTTTCCTCGCCTAATAAATTTTCGAATTCTATTTGTGGCAACGCTGCATTTTTAGCATTGACGGTAATTCCCCCAAATTTCCCATCAAAATGTGGTTTTCCGTTGATGAATCCAATTGATAATTTAGCGTTAGGATTTTGTCGTGCATCCACGCCGGGTTGGAACACATAGAAAAGAATTATGTCGGAGTTATTTCTGGCAGAATACGACAGAAATAAATTTTGAGCATTATCACCCATGCGAGTGGTACACCATGTTGTATCAGGCACGCCATTAGTAGTCCCAAGTTCGCAACTGGCGTCCGTGTTGTGAGGCATGGCTACGCTCCAACCATCCATGGAGAAAAAAATATCTTTCTCTTCGCTGGAAACGGGTTTAACTTTCCCAGCACGAAGCTTTTGCACACTAAACGATAGGTCGCTAATGTCTTTGTATTGCTCAAGAGGCTTGAGCTTATTTCGATGTAACGCAAAAAATCTCAGAACAGGGAAATAATCCTCTTCCAGATTATTTTCTGTAATATCGGGATTATTTATGACTTCCCTGGATAGCCATTTCAATTCAACGGCTTTTAATCCCAATTCTTTACCTTGTTGTACTGAATTTGTGACAAGTTTTAATTGTTCGAATGTGTATTGATTAGCGTCTACCAAATGTAGGGAAGCAGAGAGTTTTCGAAACTGGTCGAAAACCGGGCGGGCTTCTTTTGGATCGATGGCTGGATTGTGTCTAAGCCATATATCAATTGGCGCTTCTGAGAGAAGCAATTTAATATTTATTTTAACCATGCTGCTAAGTAAATATTGAACATACTATTTTAGAGAAAAAATTATCCCTGATAAAAGTCCTAAAAAAGTCATAATCCAACGGAATTTTGGATTCCATCTATCTTCACGCCAGCAAATCATTTGTCATAATTATCTTTAAATGTTTTATTGTGTATGTTTTATTGTGAATCATTAGAGAAACCAGTGCATTCGCAATAAAACATTTATATTTTCCAAATTGGATGAAGGGCTCGGTAATCAGGGAGCTTCTCTGGCATCTGTTTGCCGAACAAGCATTTATGATTAGGGACAGTCGCTATTTGGCCATTTGACATTTGGATTAAATTGAGGTTTGTGTTAGCTTCATACCAATCAATTGTACAGTGGTAATTTCCTTCAATGAATTTACCTAACCGTTTAAACCATACCCAACATGACTGTTTTTTAAGTTCATCGTGGATTGACACGGTGATATTCCATAAAGGTGCAGAGTGGAAGCAAAGATCCGTAATGTCTAATTCGGGCTCAGTTTGAGTTTGTGAAAAAGCGTGAAACGGTAGGTAATCAAACACCGCACCATTCGAACAGATTAGTACCTTCGCGGTCAGTGCTTCGGTTTTGTACGAGCTAGCCGCAAAGATTTTGCAACGCTCCCATTGGCCCGCATATGCCTCGTCCATGTCATAAAGAAATTTCTTTGAGAGAAAGGTTTTAATTGGGGGAATATCTACATGAACCGTTTCCATTTAGTTACATTTTCGGAAGAGTTGTCGATTGCCGCAAAAGAAGTAAGCTGCTAGCTTTTTGGTTTCTTCAACGGTATGATTTCGCTCAATGAATATGCGTTCAATTTGAATCATATTATTTGCCAACATCCACAACGCAGTATCTTGAATCACTTTCACGCCACCATCAAACGAGTCCGAGGCGACAACATCACAGGGGAAAAGAAAAATAACATAGTCATTTTTGATGTCGAAAAGATGCGTAAAATCAAAAGGATTACGGATTCCCTCAATGATTTTGATGGCTTTTTTGGATTCTAGAACCTCAGTACGAATTGCTTGGACCGAAATAAGATGATCTTTACTTAGTGCCTCTCTAGAGGCGTTTGTAACTTTTGCGCGATACTCTAGATCGGACTTGTTGATTTCAAATTGTTTTGTCCAGTTGGAAGCCGAGATATGGACAGCATCAAATGTTTCGGATAGAGCTTTGGCAAGCGTAGACTTACCCGACTGTGAAAAACCAATTACAAAAATTTTCATTTTATTTCCCTGGCATCCTTAAAATGTTTTGATGGCATTCTTGGCACTCAGAGTCGTATACCGGCAAACACCACATGTTTGTAACGTCACTAACGATGAAATTTGCGAACTTCTTTTTAACCATTATATTTCTAACGAAATGATGATCTGTGAATTTTAATAAATTTTTATCCACTTGGAATCAATAGCGAAATCAACATGGATTGATTGCAGGTTTGAAATCGCGAGTTTTAAGATCGTACTCGGCAATGATGCAAAACACTAGTTGGCTTTCTGGAATCCAAGAGCAAGTAGTCGCGCGAAGGATCACGCCAACGCCTTCGCGGCGAAAACCATTCGGTTCTTCGTGATGAATGTATTTCACTTCAAAATGATCTTCAACAAAAATCCGACGTGTGATTAATCTATCAATATGCCACCCGGCTTCCGTGATAGATTTGCAATCTGCCTCTGTTTGCGCATCATTGAATGTAATGTAGGTGGAAGGGCAGATTTCGAATCCATGCCCAAATTCGAAACAAATCCGTTCATGGCGATACTGCTTCTGATAGCGCATTCCCAGGCGAGCATTCTTTCGAAGAGTGCCAGAGCCATGACCATCAATCCAATCTTTTTGAGACATTTCGCGGATTTCGTGAAGACGCTTGAGAACTGACTTCGAATCAAGAGAGGCTGCGTAGGGGATTTTTTCGGTCTGCATAAGCAGAGTGTACCATTTTACGCTGACTTTTCAAAGTGAGTTAGTTGATTCTTTGCAAAAAAATAAGATTTCCTTCAAGATCGTATGCCTGGAAGACATCATTCATTTTAGGAGTTTTGGCAAACGCGCACCAAACAAACGGAATGGGTTTTGGGGTTATCGGAGCATTATTTAAGTAGCAAAGAGGACAAAAAAGTCCATCGAAATTGCCATGATTCTCGCAAAAATCTTCAATCATATTTATATTCTCCTTCACTTTATAAATAGCAAAAGGAGTTACAAATTTTTGATAATTAAAAATTTAATAGTAATGTAGCGCCAAATAATGTGCCAGTAGCGCACAGCAAGACTAAAAACATAATTAAACCAATCATTTAAAAACCCACACCTTACATTATTTATGTCGCCTTGACGACGTATACATCAACGTATTTGGTCACTTTGTTTTTCAGGGGAATAACGTGTACTTCGCCAATTGAGTCAATTTTAGACAGGAATTTAAACAACTCAGAACGATCACGCTTTAAGGAAAGCGTTTTCCCAGGTAGAACATAGGTTACTACTTTCTTCGCAGGAATTCCAAGGAATGAGTAGAAGCTGGGAGTGACTTCCTCCACCGAGAGTGCATCCTCCCGGCGCCCTGAGCATCCTTTAGAGAGAGGTGGTGCTACTACGACAGCATCAAAAGTGCTGCCATGTTTTTGACCAACAACGACAGCATCTCCAACGAGCCATTTTCCGCGAGGATAAAAATTTTGCCAACGTGGGTCAATGTCGTTGCCAGCGACGGTTATTCCGAAGTCAGAATAGCATTGTTCTAGGTCTTGCAGGGAAGGGCCAACACAAAGCTCCAAAACACTCTCTACTCCAAAAAGAGAAAGGTTCTCGGCGCGTTGTTTGGCGCAGGCCAGACAAGTGTGGGCAGTTTGATAGTCAGTGAATTTAGAAATGTTGGATGTCATACTGAGATTGTGGCATGGTTTAAATCGGATTCAAAGACTTGTTGCGACATTTAGGGCAAGTTGCGTGTTCTACCACAGCCCCCTCAAGCTTCAAAAGCCAGTCGGCTTGTTGAATGGCGTCGAGCATGTCTCGCCACGTCTCCGTGTCCAAATCAAAACTCATGTTCTGGAAGTATAGGTTGCATTCGTCACAAACAAAGTTAATGTAAACTGCCATCAATCAACCCAGGCTTCCAGGGTTTTTCCAGTCTTGTTCTGTCACATAAGCGGTGAACAAAGGAGACACCATACCCGGTCGTGTGATGCTGATGACGAACGGGCGATCAATTACGAGTTCTGGCAATGGCCGTGAAGCAGCAGAGCAGCGCATCATTCCCATTGCGACGGCGCTTTCCGCCCGAGCACCGAGCTCATTGAGGCGGAAACGAGTCTGCTGGAAAGCTTGTATAATGATGGCATCTCCTAGCGTATCCGTCCCTTGGATTTTCATTTTCTTGAAGAAAGAAATGTCTTCTTCTTGGTCGAGATGAATCATGGGTATTTTAAGCGCCGAGAATGCATAAGAGCGAGTTTGGCAGGCATCAAAAGACGCCGCAGTTTCTTTGAGGGCGAAGCCCGAAAGAACTCGATCGACAACGCTCATTGTCACCACATCGCCACTTTTCGTTGGAAGCCGTACAATTGGGTGTCCGTGCGAGTTTTCAAAAATTTCAATATCGTCAGCGTCCATCCGAACTGCTTCGTATTGCTGTTTATTAATTGCAAATGACGCTTTTTTCCCTGCGACTTTCCACTCTACCGATACGTCGAGAACGGAGGCTACACCGAAATCCGTGGGTTCCACAAACGGATCAAGCTTGATTTTGAAGTTTTTCGATGCCAAAAAAGTATTGATCACATCAGCTTCGTGCGAAACTTCAAAAGAAAGCTCTTTTTCGGTGAGTTTCGACCGATCTTGACAATCACCAGTGTAGGTTTTTTCAAGAAATTCACGCTGAGGTTCGTTGGTAGTTTGCCATGAGCCATGAGCCCCTACTTTCTTTTCGATTTCTGCGAGGCAAACGGAAATTGGAATGGTCGTGATGGTGTGTGACATGGTTTCTATTTCTTTTTTGTTGGTTAGTGATCGCGAGGAAAATTGACACGTTGCCAATCTAGCATTACTGTAAACGAAGTCAACTCTGTTTACGGAGGAGCATAATTAAAACAATGAATCTTCAGGAAAAAATTTTTAGGAAACTTCTAGAAAACAGCTCAATTTCAAAGAAAATTTTACTTTTAGTTCACCCGGATATAGTTTTTGAAACGAATTTTTCATTCGCACAGCTTTATTACAAAGAACTAGAATACAACATGACTCGATTTGATTGCGTAATTACGCATCTTTTTTATTCAGACAAAGCTTATGAATATTTAAAGTGGGATTACGGAACCACTTTGCTTTATCATAATTTTATTAAAATGTTGAAACAACAATCAGATTTTATTGAAAAAGACCAGAATTATTCGATATCTTTCGACAAGTTTTTGGCAGACTATTTGATTGAAAATCAAGGCTCAACAGTTTATTTTGCGGGTGGCTATGAAGCCCTCTGTGTCGAAGAAACAAAGAAAGCCTTAAATACCAAATTTGGTTGGCTATTAAAAGAAACGAATACACAAATAGCTTGCTACCCAGAATTAACTGTCTCTTCCAGACATAACCCGAAAATAGGATAAAATGGCCAAAAAAACTCTGTTCAAAAATATTTTTTCTAAACTTCTAGAAGAAAATAGTAGGGCCATTGGTTTTGGGCCTGTGTACCACGGGGGTGGTTGGGATGGGTTGTCTCCAATAAAAATCGCAGGGAGAGGCGCTTTGGGCGCTGGTGCTTATTTCAGTCCTATTCGGAGTGTTGCTGAAAAATACGCCAGAGAGCAAGGCGGGGTTGTCATTGAGGCATTTTTAGATATCTCTAATCAACTTGAAATTAGGATGAAATCTGGCACATTCAAACATCCTTGTGTAGACGCTTTGATTCAACTCGGGTTGGACCCAGAAATAGCTTTCAGAAAAGTTGAAAAAATCGAGGAAAATAAAGGTTATTTAGGAAAAGAAATCAGCACTCTTGCATTAGCAAAGGGTTATGATGCTCTATTCCAATATTTTGACGGAACCCTCAAAGAGATTGTTATTTGGAATTCTAACAAAGTTTTGCGAGACGTGAGAGATTTGAACTCCCGACCAGCAAGTTAACAGCTTGCCGCTCTACCACTGAGCTAACGTCCCATCGCAGCAAGAGATTATCTTAGTACATAGATCCACAGAAGTCAAGGATTGAAAAATTGCCGTTGAATGACGTTATTTCAGTCATTCAGCATTTAATAAATGCTGAATTTGTTGCATCAATTTTTTATGGTCCGAGACGGCAAAATTATTTTAAAGCTCAGATCGCAAAGGGGCAGGAGTTTCTCCAAGCGTGCTCTTTCGGCCATGATTTCTCTAAAAGGTACGATTGAAACTCCGATAAAATAATCTTTTTTAGATGTTTTCACACTTAATTTCTTCTAATGTCATCTCTACAATTTCGCAATCCGTGTAAGCGAATTTTGTTTTATGACACTTTGCTATATCGCGCTGATTGGCAATGTGCGTATTCACATGAGTTCTTTTTGAAAATTTTCGCGCGAATTGTAAACTGCCGAAATATCTGTGAGATTTAGCAAATAACCCATCACTTTTTCTGCGGATTACGAATAACATTAATAGAAACTTTCATGGAAATAGGAAACCATAAAACAATTTGTGGATTTCTTCTTTGTCAAGATAGTAAAATTTGTCGTCAAAAGGTTGGGCGAAAATCAAAAAAAAGGAGGTGAATTCATCACCATAAGCCATTCGGACCAATTTTTGACATAAACTGAACTGTGCGAAATCACAGTAGTCTGGCATGAGTGGTATAAAGTGCCAAACTAATTCTTTCCCGATCCGACCCATAACTGGCTGACCTGCCTCTAGCTTATCATCGGATGGCCTCCCGGTGTTGTATCTCCATTCATCTTGGAATTGAAGCCACCCTTTAAACACTTCTCCGGTGACCAACGTGCAGAAATCGATAACGTCTTTAAGGGTGCATAAGGGGCTGCGCCATACAGTTTCTTCTACCAGGGCAGGGAAATCGTGGTCGAAATTTTTGAATGTTTTTTCTAGGATAGAAATCATTTCCGGCGAAACTTTGTCTCGCGGATAAACAAAACCTACGTCATATCGAATAGCCATGTCAAATTATGTTCCTTTTCATGAAATCGGCTAACGAAGCTACTTGGGCCGATTTTAAACAAACATCGGCTATTGCAGGCCATGGATCATTAGAAGCTTTAGAAATATACTCAGGCTCAAAAGCTGATTCAATTTCATGTCCTGTTAAATTCCCAAGAATTTTTTCGGCATAGTATTTTGAAATGATAAACGGCGTGCCATTTCGCAAAACAGAAATTAAAACTTCGCGAATTTCTGATACGTTTGCACAACAACCTGGGAGCCATTTGCCATCTAGCCGTATTAGATCGACCCACTGATCGTTTGTTAGTTCTAAAAACATGATGTACTTTGGCACGTCATGGTCAATCCGTCAAACTAAAACCATTTCTCTATTTAGAATCATGAATTTATATGAACAAATCTACTGCAAATTATTAGAAGAATCCGCTTTTCTAAAAGAAGGTTTTTTAGGAGCCGAACAAATTCAGGCTTCTAGGATGATCATGAAAATGGCGTTGGAATTTATCCGTAATCGTGAAAATTTCAACAACATGCCAGAAATTAAAAAAGAGAAAGTTCAAAAAACATTTACAAAATTTCATACCAAAAAGAAGTTTACGCTAAAGAATCTTGGCTCAAAAAAAGTAAATTTTATATGCGATTTGTCTTATTTGGATGGAAATTATGGAAATTTTAGTACGTTTGAATTATCTGGTAGCTACCAACCTGGGCTTATTTTTAATGGAAATACTATCTCTGTCGAGATAGGGTTTTATGACAACTATGCCGAACAACACAACACCGATCTTCTTACAAAAATTAGAGAAGTTATTGTTCACGAAATCGAGCACATGAACCAAGAGCGCAAAAGCGAAGGTTCAAAATTTGAACATTTGTCAAATTTTTTCGAAAAAGATAAATTAAAAAACACAGAAAATTATTATCTCCAACCCAATGAAATTGGGGCATTTGTCGTTGGTCTCAAAAAACGAGCCGACATAGAAAGAAATACTTTGTTACAAATTCTTCAGAATAGCTCTAGAAAAATTGAAAAAACGTGGAGTGTGATCGACAAAAAACGCGCTTTTGAAATGGCAACGAAAGTTTACGATGCAAGGGTTAAATTTGCCAGAACGCGATACCCTGAATTAAAAAATGTAATTACGTTTTACAAGCCTCTAGAAAAAATTTAACTGTTAGTGGTTCTTTTTCTCATAAAAACTTGTTCTTCTGAGCAAGTCTTCACTTTTTGTTCCCAGCAAAATTTACATAAATTGTTTGTGAAATAGGTCGGCTAGCAGTCCAGGCTGGTGTCGAGTAAAACTTTTTTTTGTCGCAAAATTTACATTGAGAAGTGATAGAATAGCATTCTTTTCTTGACGGGTCTGTATAAACATCTTCCGACCACTTATGGTAGCCGTCAGGAGATTCACTGCATTCTACTTTTGATGCGGCGTCGTCGTCGTCGTCGTACATTTACGCAATCTCAACAGTTGCAAATCAACATATATTTGAGAATAAAATACATTTCTGGATCTTCTTCAGAGCTCCACGCACTCGTATTTTTGATCGTAGCGGTGAGCCAAAGTTTGTAGTGAGAGTAAAGCGGATAAACCTCCGGTACTTTTTCGCTGGTAACTAATCTTCGATAGACAGGAAGAACAGTTCCCATGAAGAACTCCTTTAGCTCTTCCGATTCAAAATCTGAATCTTTTGACAGTAAAGACGCCAAGCTTTCAAGCCCGCTTGCTACCATTTCTTTCATCTCAGGAACAATTCCCTGAAGCAAGCCCGTTTCATCCCATTTTGATAGTATATTTAAATTTTCCATTTAATCTGCTAAATCCTGTTTATGACGCATGTTTTGAGCCGCCGATAGGACTTGAACCTACAACATCCAGTTTACAAAACTGGGGCTCTACCATTGAGCTACGGAGGCGAAGCGGCCAGAGAATTTCGAAATCTCATTATTTCCACTTGGAAGGAGGATGCCATAACCTTTAGGCGATGGCCGCAATTTCTAAACTTTTTACTTGGACAGCTTACCACGGCGCTGACCATTTTGCTACGATATTTAGCTGGGTGGGTATTTTCTTTGGTTGACTCCGTGGAGTCAAGAATTGTTCTTTTGAACCAAGCAAGTAACTCAGAAATGAATTAAGGATAAAAGCGATTTAACTTTTCGATCATGCCTGCTTGTGAGGAGCCAACAACAAAGTCATCATTTTTCCTTCTAAAACCGGCATTGATTCTACGGTGATTAATTCACCGAGTTCAAGAATGACTAAATTTAATAGTTCCATGCCAAGTTGGCTGTGCATCACTTCGCGCCCTTTAAAACGCACTGTGATTTTGACTTTGTTCTGCTCTTCGAGAAAACCTTTGATCTGACTAAGTTTAATACCCAAATCATGTTTGCCAATAGCAGGACGAAGTTTAATCTCTTTCGTTTCAATGACAACTTGCGCTTTGCGAATTTCTTGCGTCTTCTTTTTCTCTTCGTACTTGTATTTTCCGAAGTCCATAATCTTACAAACAGGCGGGACGGACTTCGGGTTGACTTCAACTAGATCTAAATTTTCTTCTCTAGCTTGACGAAGGGCATCATTTGTTTGAACGATACCAACCTGAGAACCTTCCGCATTTACAAGTCTTACCTGCGGAACGCGAATGCGATGATTGACACGAATTTCGTGTTGTTTTTGTTGAGGAATTGCCATTAATTTTCGAAATTTTCCTTTTCTATAAAAACTATCTCATTTGTCAGTTCAGATGTCAACTAGATATTAAACGCCTTGATGAAACTGGCCCGATAAAATATCTTTTTCACTAATCGCCATATGCTGGTTTGTTGACCCTACAAAAACTAGAATTGAGCCGCTTATGATGCCAGTAACTTTACCAAACAAATTTTCGTTCACAATAGATAATGTTACGACCCAAGCACCAAATTTATTTTGGGCTAAAGCCACCCAACTAGTTCCTTTTTTTACAGTAACTAAATCGCCAATTTCAAAATTGGTCACAATGGCCTCAGAACCCAAAGCCCAAATGGTCGTGTAAAATTCATTTCGTGTTCTCTTTGCGAAGTTTTTCTAAACACGCCAGGGCAATTATTCGACTTTCTGATTCTAATTCACATTCCAATTTAGCATTGATTAATGAAATTTTGGCTGTGTCGCCAGCGGCGCTTTCTTTAATCTCTCGAATAACATCTTCGTAATTTTTGCTCGAAGATTCCAAGCGCTCCTCGCAAAAAGATTCGTCAGAATCGAAATGAATCCCAGGGCCTTTGGTGTATTTTGACATTATATCTTGTTTTGTGCAAGATTTAGTTTTTGGGCTTTGTGTCATACTTTATTTTAAAGTAAGAGAAAAAAGTAAAATGGATAAATTCTAAAACAGAACTTAGTACAAACGTAATCCACCCGTAATTTTATCTATTTCAGCGCTCTCCGCAGGGCCAATACAAAGACAGGTTTTTGTCGGTACGCCGTCAAATTCCGTCAAACCTAAATCAGTAATAAGATGAACTGGCAGTTTGGCATCACTAGCTTTTTCAAAAATATCTATCAAATCCTTCTCTGATTGAACAGCAACGCAAATTTTCTTTTGACCGTTGACTAGCCAATCGTACTCAACTGCGTCGAACACCACGTTATCACAACGTAATCCATAATTTACTTCTTGATTTGAGCACTCATTTAAAAGTTTGTTTTTAATAAATGCAAGAGATCCATGACTTCCTTGGGCGATTTCTTTGCCCCGGCGCATAGATAAATCTTTGCGTATTACGATGACTTGTTTTATATTCATATGCCTCTCTATTTACTGTGAGATACTTTATTTACCGAGGAGATAGAAATGAAAATTACTCTCAAAGAATTGAAAAAAATGATTCGTAAAACGATCACCGAATCAGCACAAAATGCAAGCCAAGTTGCTGCTCGTAGTTTTGTTGATGTGATTAGATCGCAAGAAGTGAAAGAAATTTTTCCTGTTTTAGTTCAGATCGCCAAAGGCGAACAACCTGATCCACAAGGTATGGAGAAAATTAAAGCAGTTGTCTCTAAACTAAGCGACGCTGTAGAGGCTCTGCACAACAGCCTAAGCCAACGAACAGACTTCTTTGGCGCCGACTCGCTAGAGACTCCCGCAGAACATTCTGGGCATGATATCCGCCCTGTAAACACAGCGCACCTCCAACACTAACGAGTGCGGGCTATCCAAAATAGTCTTACTAGTGATTTGAACCCTTGCCTAACAATTATTTATTTTCGCTATAGCGTCTGAATGTAAGATTAATTCTAGGCCCAACAGGTACTTTACTCTTCGGAATACTGTGTAGCCAAAATTTTTGTATAGCTCCACTCATCAAGAGTAATGATCCATTTTCTAAAGTTATTTTAGTATTTTTTGGTTTTGGTCGATCTGGCCCAATATATTTCAATCTAAAACTTCTTGCTGCTCCAAAAGAAACAGAAGCGATTGTAGTATCTTGGCAAATCATTGGCTCGTTGTCAGCATGATAAGCGACCGAATCATTTTCATCTCGATACAAATTCAGTAAAACGCCTTGGTATTGACCATTACTATATCCGAAAACAGATTTTTCTACTTTTTCGCGAATCGCCTGTAATGTCGAAGTCCACGGTGCCGCTTTGTGCGTAATCCGCGAGTAAGAATATTCGAAATCACCAACCCACGCAACAAGCCGTGGGCTTCCATGATCTTCCCAATTGATGTCAGTGCCTAAATTCGAGAGTTCTTCCGCATCCTCTGGTGAGTAGAAGCCAGGAACATACACGAGGTTACCACCATTTGGCAGATAAGTGATCTCTGTTAAATCGGTTTTTATGAGATTCATGAAAATTTTCCAACGATCATATCAATGATTCCGCCGCCAACAATCTGACAGCGGTGGTAACCGTCAATTAAACGATAGCGACTACTATTGTTAGGTTTTAGTCATGATGCATTATTGCCCAGGGTTTCTCTAAATAATTTTCTGAATCAATTCTCGAAGAAGAGCCTTTATTTTTTGCTCTTTCCATGCGCTGCGGTAGTTCTCGTTCAAACTCCTGTCTTGCTACTCTCATGGCTTCTTCGCGCAGCCATTGCACAGCCTCTTCTTCTGTCATTTCATCGGACATGTATTCGTCACATATTTTAGACCATATGCGAAATTTTTCAACGCCATTGATAACCCTACAATGAACTAATGCCATGATTATTTGCTTTTTTTGGCTGAGGGTTTTTTGAAAGTATTCTTTTGCTCGTAAAGCCTTGAGTTTTCATTAGAAAATGCCATTCCCAAGATACTAGGGAAGCCATATTCGTCATTCCAATAATCATTGAGAACGTATCGTGTTGTCATGTCTAAAGACTAGCATGATTTTGGGAACTTTCAAGCACAGATTAAATTAACAAGTTTTTAAATTTTCGAATTGATTCAACGAAATTAAAAGCTAATTGCTGTGGATTTTTTGCCGTGACAGATAGTTTTAATTCAGGAACTATGATAGCTTCGCCAAGCTTTCTGAACTCTTTGTTAAAAAAATAATCCAAAAGGGAATTGTGTTTGGATGCTGATTTATAAATACGAATTTCGTCTTCTTCGTTTTCTAAAATATAGCCATTGCTAGACATCATATCAAGATATTGGCCGCCATTGCATAATTCCTCGATTGGAATAGGGAGTTTTGAATCATCATTTTGCTGTCCAATTAATGAACAAAGAGTATATTCGTCTATATGCATTTGCATTTTAGGGCATTTTATAGTAGCACAAATTGTGTCCTGAGTATTTTGTACAGCAACATTGAAAGCTGCTTGGATCTGCGGTCTCAATGCTTCTTTCCACGGGTGATTTTGGATAAACTGATGAAACAACTCCAATGCTTCTTTGTTGGTGTTTTCGGATTCAAAATATCGCGGATAGGTTTTTTTAATTGCGTGCAACAACCACTGAATATTTTTTGCGTCAAAAGATACTTTTGAATTATTTTGGGAATTCCAATCAAAATAATCATCATAAATTTCGCTACCTGGGTTTCCCGTAGGAAGTTCTGATTCAATGTTAGGAAAATGTGATACCAAATTTGCTTGGTGAGGGAGCCAATAAAAAAATTGTAAAAATTGTAAAAATTCTTGGAAAGAATCTGCAACGCCAATGTATGCATTGGATGTAGCCGTCCATAATAATCGATATCCTTTGGTTGTAATTAAATTAGGCTGAATTGACACTCTGGGCTCGCCTTCTTCTTCTTCTTCGAGAAGGCCAAATAATGAATCAGTACCTAAGCGGCCAACCTTCCATTCAAAAGAAGCAATGACATGGGTTGGAATAACTCTTCTAAACCAAGCCAGAGGGCGCTCGGTGTTTGTTGTATCAAACACAATCCAAGCCTCTTCAGATTCGCTGTATTGCAAGGCAATTTTTGAGGCTTCTTTTCGCTTATTAGCTTCTTTTCGATTAATGAAAAAATAAAACTTTGATCCTTCCTTGGTGTAGGTGTTAAACCAATTTTCTGATTCTGTGGCCGAGACACACCATTTGGTGCCCATGCCGTAATAACACGAAGCCTCTTTTGAACGAGGATGTACGATCATCCAAACATCGTCATAATAAAGAATGTCGCTATTTTCAACTGGTTGCACGTCTCGATTAATTGTCGTTTTTTCTGTTTCAAAACTCTTAGAAACTGTATTCACAAGATCGTCTAAATTTTTAAAACTATTAATGTCTTTTTCTTGAATCCGCCCAGATTTAGAAAATCGGTCAAATTCTTGAATATTGTGTTTTACAGTGTCGATGAATCGCTGAG
>Ga0105051_10003057_pt1 | contig 20724 bp, 19 predicted proteins | sample FRY02_FD_78383 | JGI IMG/M metagenome (GOLD analysis project Ga0105051, IMG submission 78383) | Freshwater microbial communities from Lake Fryxell liftoff mats and glacier meltwater in Antarctica - FRY-02 (megahit assembly) | ecosystem: Environmental > Aquatic > Freshwater > Ice > Glacier... | reverse complement strand
GTTGCAGACGACCCTGACGATGCCGATCTGACGACCCTGCTCTATATAGGTGTAAGTCGGGCTGTCAGTGAGCTGATTGTGGTGGGGTCACCGGCAGTAGCCGTTCGCCTTGGGTTGGCCTGATCATCTGATTTACCGACTAGATAGAGCGTCAGCGATCTTCTAACTGGAAACACGCAGATCTCTCCTTGTGTACGGTTTGTCGACTTTTCAACGAGCCATTGGCAGAGTTACCGCTACTGTTTTCCAATAATCTCAATGCTTGGCAATTAAAGGCGGCCGCAATGTCAGACGAGCAACTTCCTGAACAGTCCTCAAGCGAGCAGTTGACGCCAGAACAAGGTGCCGATACAACACCAGCACAATCGCCGGCTGTTATTCACAACGCCGAAGTTCTTCCTTCAGTACCAGCCGCTCCGGTATTTCAGCAGGCAGGTTTGGTTCCAACGCCGGCCCCAGCCCCAATGACTCCTCAGCCAATGAAACGACCGCCGGTTGGCTATCAACCAGCAGAGGAAGGTTGGTGGTACGCAACAGACGGTCTTTGGTACCCGCCTGAATCATTGCCTCAGACTTCCCCTCAGCCGGCACCGACCCCGCAGATCAATAACCCAGCCGCTGGTTCGCAGAACGTTGTGGTGCAGGTTGTGCAGCCGCAGTATCAACAACAGGCCACATTTGTTACTGGGCCACAAAAATCAAAAGTTGCCGCCGGACTATTAGGAATCTTCTTAGGCGTCTTCGGCGTGCATCGCTTCTACCTTGGCTTTAGTGGCGTCGGAATAGTGATGCTTCTGCTCACCGTTTTGTCGTTTGGACTTTTGTCCCCATTTGTTGCGCTGTGGGGGTTCATTGAAGGTGTTGTCCTTCTTACCGGCGGGATGAATCGTGATTCCCATGGACGACCACTGATCTAACGCTGTCGCTCGCGACAAAGTTCGACCGTTCTAGCTCTGCTTTGAATTCCCACAAGCAGTTCGTCTCGCGCAAAAAATCTACTGCGGCTTTTGCGGTTACTTCTTCCCCGAATTAATCAGCTCGAGTAACGAACCAACAAAAGCAACGGCAGCACCGAGCGCTACAAGTCCCAGTCCAAATCCGATGGTTACTTCAACCATGCCATCAGTTGAAGAGTCGCCGAATCGAGAACCGATATCGATGATATTGATAAGTGCAACGAGCCCGGCGAGGCCAGCGCATACCAATGCAGTAATTGATCCGGGTTTTTGTTTTGCTGACTTGAGTAGTGCTGCGCCGATGCCAACGCCGACAGCGAGGATCAGGGTGAAAACCCCATCGCCAGAGGTGCCGGACTTCGATACTTCGATTCCCAAGAAGGAAATGTTCGCCCAGGGGAGAAATGAACCGAAGAACAGCGCAACTGCGCCAGCGATCATTAACCAAAAGGTCAGATCCTGAGGCAGATTCGTCAGATTTCCGGTACCTCTTGTTGGAGGAGGCGCTGGTGAAGAGTTGTATGTCGGGAGTGTTCCTTGCGGGGGTGGAGGAAGAGTAGGCGGGGCCATTTGGGGCGCGCTTGTCGCCGAAGGCGGGTACCACTTGGCGTCAGATGCTCGCCACCATCCAACTCCTTGTGAAGTATCTGACATGATTTCGCCTTTCGCCGCGACTGGTATGAAAACAACAACTGTAGAGCGCCCCGTAACCGATGCGCTAGGAACATGTGTAGCAGAACACACAAGGTGGAGCTTCAGCGGTATGCGTGGTTGCACTGTGGATTACCAACGAACTTGCATTTCAGTATTGACGCGTAGTGCATTAGATTATGAAGTTGATTCGGACTGGGTTTGGTGGAGGCTCTGGTAGACACCGTGTTTCGTGTAGTCGGATTAATTGACTATGCGTTTGCAGGAACGGTGACTGTCTCTCAGATCTGGCACTTCCACCGCAAGCCTTGGCTGACATGGGACGGGAGAGTTCATCGGTGACAGCCGAAGTGTCGGTTGCCCTGAACTGTTTGATGAATAGTGCCAAAACTCAAGAGCAGCAAGAGATAAGTGTAAACACTTATTCCTTTTGAACCGGGGCTTTTTGTGGGACGGTTGATGAAATTATGAGACACTCTGGATGCCCGGGAGGATTAGGCGGGGAGCGGATGTGAAAGTCATAGGCGGAAAATTCAATAGCTGTCACTCGGCTCAGTTGATAGGTGACGATATGGTTCCGAGGCGCGGACACGACGCAAGTCGTCGCACAAAATTGTTCTCTGGTGGCGGGGCTGGAGCGAAGTTGTGACTATTCCTCAGTCGGCGCCTCCCCGGGGATCTGGTGCTCCGCGTCAAACTGGGGTTTCAGGCGGATTTTCCGTTACCGGTAGAGGGAATCGCGGATATCAGCCAGACGTTTCAACTCCGACAATTCCGATAATTCTGATCGCTGGGTGCGCGCTTATTTCAATGGCCCTGACCGGCAGAGCTTTTATGGACCATGCGGGGTCAACTGACTCAGTCTCAATGCTTGCTTTTGGATCATGGATTGTTGGTTCATTTCTTGGGCTCATCGCATTTACTTTCTTTCGGTCGAAGGATCTCTCGTGTCAGGCCGAGCCGCGCTATGTAGAGCCGAGTTGGAGACCACGACTTGTTGCCGTTTTGGTTGCATGCATGGGTTGGTTTAGTGGTTTAGTCGGGGCATTTTTTGTTGCGCAAGCACTGGCCCGTCGATGAAATTCGTTCGTACCGTCATGGCCATGGTTTTCCTTGGGCTGTCTTCGTTTACAGCGATTTCATTCGCGCCTGCATCATTTGCGGGAGCTCAAACGCAGTCGTCTTGCAGCAAAGTCGAATTTCTCCTGATGATGGATCAATCGCTCAGCCTTCAATCGACAGATAGCAACAATCTTCGGGTTCAAGGTGCAGAAGAGCTGATTCGCTCGCTGTCGGATACTGCAAAGGCCTCGGGTGAGAAGATCAACCTAGCCATTGGTGGTTTTGGTAACGATGCCAAAATTGACATGGCGGAAGAATTTCAGCTTCCGGAAAACCGGACCGAAGCGAAGACTGCCGTGCAAAGGTTTGCGAATCTAAATACTGATTTGAACACGGATTATATTTTGGCGCTGCGTAAATCAAGCGAATATTTTGCGAGCAAACTTGGTGTTCCGGGCAAATGTAAGAAGCTTGTCTGGTTTACCGATGGCGCTTACTCAATCGATAATTTTAGTGCCCCAGGATTGGGTACGTACTCCGACTCTCGCGATAAGAGGACGTTGCAATCGCAACTTCAGGCACAGGTGTGCGGACCGTTACCGATGGGATCGCAGTTGAGGGAACCACTGAGCGAACTTATTCGCCAAGGTGGGTTCTCAGTCCAGATGATTGACCTCCGTGCCGCCGGGGAAAGCCCTCAAGACAAGGCTGAGCGAGCAGAAACAGAACCTGTGATTAATCGCATGTTCTATTCCGATATCGGTGATCCATGTCGAATCAATGGCACACGTGTTCAAGCAGATACTGCAGACGGGCTTGCAAAAGACTTCTTTCGAGAGGGGCAAAAGGCGCTCGGTCATTTTGAGCTGAAGTGTGATTTACTCAACGCGGGCTACCCAGCATCAATGGTCAACTCTTTGGCGGTACAAAATTCAAACCCCTCGACGAAGACGCGAATTCTTCTTGACGGCAAGGCCGTCGGCGATGAAGAAGAGGGTTTCGCCGGCTATTACCCCAAGAACGGACCTACAAGCGCCGGCAAGATTGAGGTTGACGCTGGTGTCGGGTCGCTGTCGTTGTGTTTTGCAGATCTAAGAGCCACAGCAGTGCTTCAAGGCAACCAATCAGTTTTCGGTAAGGCCAAATCGAGTTATTTGAACATTGCAGTCTTCGGATCGGGGGACGACAGCCCTGGTGGCGGCGTTAGCGACAAATTCGCGGTTATAGATGCGAAGGTTGGAGAATCTCCAGTAAGTGTCGAGTGGAATGATGCGTCGAAGTCATGGCGAGTAAAGATCGATGGTCCTGTATCAACTCCGCCGGAACTAACGGTGAACTCACGAGCTGTGGACTGGGCTGGACCTCCATTCACGCGGGTGACTAGCGGGATTTCAGTCGCCACTGAGCCTCCACCGCCTCAAGTCGCTTGGACTGGCCCGGTGACAATTGAAGGAAAGAAGCAGGTTTCAGGAAACCTTCAAGTGACTCCAGCATCGCTCGACACTGGTGGAACACTTTGTGTACAGCTGCAGCAAGCAAAGGTGGAGCCGACGTCATTAATAGTGGGTGTTCCTCTTGAAGAAAAGTGCGCAAAAGACGACAAGCCGTTCACCATTCCTGCAACTCTCGAGACAACAGCATCAGAAAATAAAACCGGCAAAGTCGAACTTCCCTTCACCGCGACCTATACCCCTGAAGACTCAACTCCAATTTCTCTCGGGTCTTCGGAAAACGTTATTTTCTCGCCGATAGCAATGACCAAACCGTTGAATGCAGAATCGGTAGTAATCGTGACCGCACTGTTCTTATTGGCCTCGGTGATCTTCACCATGGGCGGACTGCTTGGAGTGACCAACTATCAGCTGCGCCTTCCTGATCCTAAAAAGTTCAGATCGGTCACATTGCCGGTAAGTGTTGTCGATGGGGCGTTAGTGCGAACGAATCCAGAATCGTTACGTATGGAAGATTACGAACTTGTCAAGGGAACTCGCTCGAGTTTTGATATGGGCAATGGTGCACTTGTGAAGCGTCGGTTCACCGCTAATCCATTTGGGGCGATTACTGCTCGAATTCGCTCCAAGGGGTCAAAGGTTGCTGCACGTCCAGCGATTTCGAAGGGTTTTGAAAAGGCAGCAAATATTCCAGCCCGATTCCAAGAACTTGGTGCTGTGAATCTTGATGCATCGGGAGAGGCTGGAGTGTTGAGCGTTGTGGTTCCGACCGGAACTAAGTTGGAAAATGTAAATCGTTTCGTTGATAGGTTTCTGGGGGACCTGAGTCTCCAACTCCCCCGTGAGACAAGCGGGCCGACATTAACATCTCCGGATTCGGACAGCTCTGATGGCCAGACGAATGCCGGAAATGGCTCAGTAGGAGGAGTAAACGACAACGCCGAGAAGGAGCGATCATCTTCGGTGTCGGTTCGTCCGGCACCGCCTCGGCCGCCTGTGTCACCGCAGTCCGCAATTCGCCCCGTAAGTGCGCCACCTCGTGGACCGACAAAAAACCCAGGCGATGGTGCCCCGCAGCGATAAACGCAATGAAGTCTGTTTTTCTGGTACTTACATCGATCTCAATTGAGCGAAGGAAATAGATATGAAAAAGTTCATCTTTATTGGTCTTGGTGGTTCCGGCGGTAAAACTCTTCGCTACTTGCGCTCTGATCTTCGAAAATGGCTTGACCAAATTGGTTGGGTTGGCTCAACTCCTGACGCCCTACCTGTTGGTTGGCAACTAATTCAGATTGATACACCGTCAGAACAAGACGGTCAGGAAATCACTGAAGTACCAATGCTTCCAGCGGAGTCTTATCTTGGCTTAGTTGGTTCGGGAATCACATTTAGCGATGTTTCCAATAGCCTCACTGGCGGTGGTTCAAATAGTAACGGTTGGGAAGATCTTGTTAGTTGGCGTGTCGATCCAACTCACTTGAAAGTTCCGATCACGATGGGCGCCGGGCAATATAGGGCGGTAGGTCGTTCTATTGGGCTGGCGTACGCCGATCGCATTTTTCCGGCTATTCGCAGAGCTGAAAGCAATTTGATGTCTACTACAGCGAACGCAGAACTAGCCGCAATTTCGAAACTTGCCACAGGCGAGGACGGGGTGGTCGACCCTGACCCAGTCGCTGTTGTTGTTTCGTCACTTGCTGGTGGAAGTGGCGCAGGTCTCCTTATGGATACTTGTGACATCCTCCGTCAGGTTGGGGGTTCATGGGGTGATCACAGTTTTGGAATCTTGTACACCTCTGATGTGTTTACACAGGTTGGTGATCAGGCTGGAGGTATTCAACCGAACACGCTTGCCGCACTTTGTGAAGTCCTAAACGGACATTGGTTCTCGCCAACATCGTCTAGCCCCACGGGTCGAATTAGTCATTTACTTGCAAATGCCGGTGCTGCGCTTCCCATAAAGCGAAGTGGTCCGGCATATCCATTTCTTGTGGGGGCCTCGAATACAAAAGGCATCACATTCGGTGACCAAAAGAGTGTCTATCGGATGATGGGGCGTGCACTTAGAAGCTGGACGACTGATCGAAAAGTTCAGGGCGAATTAGTGGCTTACACAATCACCAACTGGGATACCGTTGCAAAAGCCAATGTGGTGAATGCTGATGTCCTGCTCAAGCATCACGAACCTGTTTTCGAGGCATATGGTTTCTCGGAAGTAAACCTAGGTACAGATCGATTCGAGACTTATGCAAGCGAACGCTTCGCACGAAGTGCCGCTGAGTGGCTTCACAAGGCCCACATTGTTCGTGCACGAATGGCGGACCCAAATGATGGTCGGCCGGCAGCAGTCTTGATTAACGACTTTGCTGATCTCTATTTGCAGACGTTCCTGCGGGATTCGAAGATCAATGAGGGAGGGCCCGAGAACAACGATGTAATTGATGCGTTGATGCCTGGAGACAACCGGGCGCTTTTTGACCGCACAGACTCAGCGCTTTTTGAAGCCGCTACCGAAGGTGTTCCGAACAATGGACTCAACCTTGATTCATGGCTTACCCATATCAATGACTTTCTTCCGGGATTTGCAGGAGAATTTGTATCATCGCAGGAATCTGACGCTAGCAGTCTCGCTCAAAAGTGGGTAAAGGAAGAACCCGAACGCGCACTAGAAGCATTGAAGACGATGATTGCCCTCAATGGACTTCAGGTTGCCGAGCGCGTGCTCGAACTTGCAATAACCACATCGCTGACGACTGTTGATGAGTTGATGCAGCAATCGGCTGAGTGTTTGATGTTAGCGAGCGGGTATCGGAGCCAAATGGCATCGAAGATGAATGGGAGCGGGAAATTTAAAAAGACCCATCCCGGAGTTGCCGATGCGATTCGCGAAGGCCTTTGGTCGTTTGGGCACTACGGGTTTGAGGCTCAACGGTTCAGCCTCGGATCGAAACTATTGCACGAGTTCACGCTCAATTTTCTGAAGCCGCTCGCAAAGGCAGTTCATGATGCTTATGCCCGACTGGATATTAAGGGGTTTGAGGGGGAAGGGAACACGCAGCCGCTCGTGCCATATTGGGCTGAAGACGCAGTTCCCGATCGCCTGCTACCTCCGAAAAATGAGCAGCTCGTCATTCCTATAGAGACGTTTAAGTCACGGCTTGAGTCTTTGACGAGTGCGTCATTTCCTGATGAAGGTATGGATGACGCTTTAAATAATGTTCGAAGCGAGATCATCGATGGTCGGTTCCTCGACAAGGTGACGGACGCAACTAAAAAGGCTGCTTATCCAATTTCTGTCAATCAGCGTTGGGTTATCGACCCAAATATTATCGGGGCTAGTGGCGGGATACCAGCCCCGGCAACGTTCTCGAGTGCGTTCAACCCGGAGGATTTGTTTGATCGATCAAAAGCTTGGCTTAATCACTCGAATTCGTTTAATACTTTCCTAGGGTACGACCTTCGTTCATACCTTGGGGATGACCCTTCATCAGACCCGCGAGAATTAAACGATCGCCGTAACAATTTCACGAGTGCTCTGCAGTCGGCGCTTGATGCTGCGGAACCACTAGTAAAGATAAATAATGCACTTCGTACCCGGCTGCATCCGAACTCATCGCAGAAGCCACACGCTCGTCCTGGAGATATTCCGCTGAAGGATCATCCGCTTGAAGGACAGGTGAAGAGCATTCTCGCGGGCGCATTGGGCGGCGCGACCGGAAACTTTGACGGCTTCTTATCCACGGATCCTCGAGTGACATCGATTCCGATTAGCTCGACCTTGGGTGCGGCGCATGACCCTCTTATATTTGAGTCGATTAGCGATCCAATTATTTCGAGTTGGGCTAAAGTTCAGGGCACACCTGCAGCGATGAATTTCTGGAGCCATCGACGAGCACGTCCGTTGACTGAGTTCGTGCCGGTTTCACAGACTTTGTTGTTATCGATGGTCCGCGGGTGGTTTACAGCCCTGATGCTTGGACGAATCGATCGGCAGAACTTGCATATTCAACGAGCTAACGGTGATATAGCGAGTTTCCCGTCGACGCTATTAAGCGCCGGCATCGACCGGTTGGGCGCGGATTTGATGCCAGCAGTGCTTGAATCTCTGGGCTTGGCATACATCCAGCTAGCACAGCTCAATTTAACAACCCCTCTAGATGCCTACAGTGAACTTCGCGATCTTGGCGCCGAAGCCTCGGGCGGAAAAAACTACCGGACGTACGACGATTATCGGACACTTAACGACTCGCTTCTTTCTTGGGTAGAAACTGGGTCATATGGTTCTGCAAAGAACCTCGGGACTCCCCTTCTTAAGTCGTCGTCGCTCACTTCAGAATCGACGCCAGAAGAACGACAAGAATTTGCCGCAACGGTTGTTACCGAACTCATTGAGTCTTATCGGGATAGTTATGACGAATACGTGGTGGCACTTCGTAAAGATTCGTCTGTCTTGGGCCCTGATCAATGTCTTTGGGTTGGTCTCTACGGCGGTAGCCAAACAAAGGGGCCAATTCAGGTTGGATTGAACGATCTGCTTAACGCGTTTAAGGGCAAGGCGACCCAATCGAAACCACTAGCATGAACACTGACTCGATTGTCATACTTTTGGGCAACACGCATGGCGACCGCGCCATGCAGGTTGTTCTTCAACATCTTGTAGCGCTAAGCGAACGCGGACTCTTGCGTAGATTTTGGTATGTCGATGCTAAAAACACAGCTGATGAAAGCGTTCTAACTTTGTGTGTCGACAAGGGTTATGTGAACAACGATTCGCTCTACCGGTCAATTGCCAGTGTTCGCAATCCAATGGTCACCAGACTTGCACTAGCACTCACTGAAACAGCATCTCCCGAAGTTATCGAGACGACAGTCAAGTTCGCGGAGCAAATTCAGGCTGCAATAATTAGGATTCAGCCTCCTGGAATCCCACTTAAATCAGTTCGGATTGCCTTTCCAGCAAGCGTGCAGGTGGAGTCGCCGCTGGCTCGAATGTTCGATACTCATGCAGATGCAAATCTCATTGCATTTCCTGAGGATCGAGCGTCGGATCTTGATCTCGCCGCGCCAGTAACAGTCGAGTTTATGGATTCGTTTGCCGCCCACGCAGCAGCGGAAATCGCTACACAGCTTGGTCTATGGCTTGGAATGGACGACGCGCCGGTTGATCAAACCGTGCCCGGAACGATCAATGGAAATGATGTTCCTGTTCGCTTCGTGCGTAGTTACGCACGAGCGGCGATAGGACCAGCATTACCGCTCTACGAAGCAATGCGAAGTGGGGATGTCCTCCCGGTTCCTAGCCGGGCACAGCAATCACCGAACCAATGGGTGAGTGCCCGCGACTTTGCGGATGAGTTATTTAATTCTGTCGAACAATTTCAATGCCAAATTGTCGACTATGGAGATCCTGAGCGGATTAAAACTGGTCGTAAAGATGGTGCTCGTGAATACTTCAAATCGCTCAAGGGTTATCTACGAGAGATTCCGAGAAGCACACAGGAATCATTTAAGGATGACGTAGGAGAACTCGGTGGTGAAGCACTCCTTCTCGCATTAGGGGAAGAAGCCCGTTTAGAGGTTGATTGGATTGGCCGGGACCCGAACCGAAAAGAAGTCGGTTCCATCGATGAACACGTGCACGTTCTTACGCAGGGTCTTATCCGCCGTCTTGAAGCAATGGATCTTGGGTCAATCGAATCAACTCCGATTGATCAGGCGGTGTGGTCTCGAGTGGTGCAGGACATCACTGGTGCAATCGATTCAGGTGAAGAAGCGACGACACGGATAACCGCAGGGGCAACGCGCTTAGTTGTAAACGACCCGAAGATGGTTGGACCGGAACTCTTTGAGGAAATCGACGCCCCTTTCTTGGCGCTCGCTTCGGAGAGAATTGATTCCTCGGCTGGAACAATCTTGGGGCGCATCTCCGCCCGAATTCGAAGCGAGATTGAGAAAACAAATGAGGCATTTGCAGCTCAGCGGAAAGCACTTGACGAAGCAATTCAACGAGCGAAGAGTGGCCTAATTCGACCGTTACCTTTTGTGACCTGGTCTATTGGAATCTTGTTCACCGTGCTGGTTACGTTGCTCGCTATTGGCTTTGGATTACCAAAGATGGTCGGCATGGATGGATGGTCTGAAAGAGATCGATACATTATCGGCCTGTTGATCGCCATTGTCTGGTTAGCGGGTGCATCCGCATGCCTGGCCGCCGCTCAGCGCGTGAAAAAGGGTTGGGCCCGCCCAATACCTTGGATTATTTGCGGAGGAATATTGGGCGCTGCAGCGTTTCTTTGGTGGAGATTTGACTCGTTTATTTCGACTCCGCTGGATTTTCTTCGGGCTCCCGTAAAGGAACTAATAATTATCGGGGCGGTCTTTGGTTGCCTCGTTATCGGATTGGTTTTCGCAGCCATCGCGAGAAATGTAGGTCGACGGGCCATGGCCCGTTTGATCGGAATACTGCTGGTCACGTACTTGGCCATTGCGGTGACAGAAATTTTGGTGCGGCCTGGTGGTTGGTACTCGCTTCAAAGTGAAACCGCTGTTCGGAATCAATGTCTCAAGTACGCAGTGATTTGCGGGTTGGTAGCCATTGTGATGTTCGTCATTCTTTGCTTTTACCGAGTGCGTCAGCGGTTGGCATATTTTGATGCTCTACGACGGATTGGGCTCCTCGCTGAATCGGCACGAGCCACTACTCATGAGATTGTCCGCCTCCGGGTTGTGCTGCAGCAATATTTGGGCACGGCACTCGCCATTGACCGCGTCGCTCATTACCCATTCGGCATGCAGGAAGTTGAGGTCTTTACACCACCAAGTGGCGAGGATCCGTTCCAAGCGCTGAAAGTATCCCTTCACTATTTTGAACTTGAAGGAAAAGCACTAACGGGTGCAATTGCCAAAATTCGGAACCTTGTTGCGAGCCCTGGTTGGATCAACCGTCAATACACCATCGCCGCGCGCGCATTTATACCCGAATTTGCGTTTTTGACCGGACAGGACCCGGACCAGATTTTGCAGATGCGACCAGAGATGGACACAACAATTGAACTGACTTCAAAGGAGACTTCGGAACCCGGCGTTGGTCCGCGGTGGTCTTTCACCCGAATGCTCTACAACGGGGACTTTGATACAGAACTGGCCCAAGCAGGAATTGAACTTGTGATGACCGACGCGTTGACTAAATTTTTGACACCAATATCTGGTCAAAGTTCCGCTGGTGCGAAATCCGGAATTTCGGAACATGGAAATGAGTTACTGGCAGGCCAACGTCCTCAACTTACGTCTGAAATTCTTCGAAGCGGGCTCTTTATGGCGGATGATTCACAGTCACTTTATGACTCAACGGTGTGGTGGCCGACAGTACTCACCGAACCGACAGGTCTTCCGCCGCGAACAACACTTCGCGCTTCAAGGGTTAATCAAGCAGATAGACGCCAGTTGGTACTTGAATTCACCCGGTCCGATTGGTCGAAGCAGTTTGCATTGTCGGATCTAAAGATCAGCGATGGTTCAACCGGCACTGCTAAACCTGTTTCAGATCAAAATGGATCATGGTCGACCTCCGAAAATGTTCCCCTGGCGTGAATATCAACTTTGAATCTGAATCTTCAAGAACATGCGCGTAAAGAAGATTCGGCGGGGTTTCAATGACGCACCGGCGATATCGCCCGCAAAAAGTCTGGTCAAATCTGAGGCAGCACCGTTAGCTGACATGAAGCGGTCAGTCTCTGGTCCTCCACCGAGGGGTGAACGCGCAGCCGTCACGAGAGGCGATCAACGGCGGCGGATTTCAGCCCGAACGATTGTCTTCGTCGGTTGCGTAGCCTCCTTGGTAGTTGGTGGAATCATTCTTTTGTCGATGCACAAAACGCCAGAGCGACCTCCAGCGTTATCGCCGGAGAATCGTGGTCATGGTCCGAGCACAATGTAGATATCGAAGTCTGGAGATGTGACAGCGCAAGACCTTCAGTCGCGTTTGGGGAGTCTCGCAGTCACTGCCGAGACTCCTTCTGGATACGAACGCTCCCTATCCATTCATTGGACTGACGCTGACTCGAATGGTTGTGACATTCGGGCAGAAGTATTGATCCGGGATGCGGAAGTGAAGCCAGCAGAGGACGACTTTCGCCGGCTCACCGAAGGACGTTGGTTCTCTGAACTACGACGGGGCCATCATCGATGCGGCCTCCGGTATTGACATCGATCATATGGTGCTACTCAAAGAGGCTTGGGACTCTGGTGCAAACAAATGGTCGGAAAGACAGCGTCAGGATTACGCCAACGATTTATCCTCGAATTTGTCACTACGGACAGCGAGTTCGTTTTCAAATAGATCGAAATTTGGTCAAGATCCTGGCGATTGGTTACCGACGAATGAGGGCTTCATCAGCGCCTACCTTGATGCATGGGTGAGCGTCAAGGTTCGATGGAAGTTATCGATTAACGAAAGAGAGCACGATGCAATCTCAAAAGAAGTCGACCGTAACTATAATTAGATAAAGCCTTGTTCTGCTTAGATGCCAAGTAGCCGTTGCTTTGCGAGCTGGAACTCTTTGTCTGTGAGTATGCCGTCAGCTCGAAGCAACTCAAGTTCGCGGAGCCCATCGGAGATTGACTGACCTTCGGGGAGCAGCGGTGGCGCGTTAATGGGTTGGCTGCAGGTGGTGTTTATTGCCCCACATACGCTTGGTTGGCGAGCGCGTTATTTGCTGGCTTCGTCACTGCAATGATGATTATTCCGAGAAGCCCTGGGATAAGACCAAGGAAGAAGCCCTCAACGGATTTTCCTTTCGGTTTTCCGATTGCCAGTCCGACGAACGCGCAAATAATCCAGACAACAGGGAATGATTCATTCATGCTGTACTCGTCATCGTGCTGAGGGCGTTTGTTCCTTCATCTTGTGCTTTTACTAACTGGTAGCAAATCATGCCGAGGAGCGAGAGGAGGGCGATAAAGAGGAATGCAATGGTTCCATTCATCTCAAGCTCACCAATAAAGCCTTCCCACATCCAGAAGAAATAAGTGGCGAGTAATTGGAGGAATGATCCGATGGCAAACCAGAGGCTTGCGATTCGGTCAGCGGAAATGGCAGCCAGAATCGGTATTCCAACCGCAAAAGACAACATGAGGACGCAACGGATCGCGTCGTAGCCGCTTGCGCCGGAGATCCAAACCTTTCCATACCCGTAGAGGCTCAAAGATCCCGACGTGCTCCAGCCTTCGACAAAGAAGAAAATCAATATTGAAATGGCAGCGATTGCACCCAATAAAATGAGAATTGGATCGACAGCGGTATCTCTGAGACGTTCTGATCCAACCATTATACAAAAGAGAACGGCGCTTGTGATGACTGCAGCGCTACACGCAAATGCTGAAATTCCCCAGAGATAAAATCCGTCTGAAAGTGCGTCAAGACCGTCAAGCGAGCTTGCAATCAAGACTGGTATTGCAGCATAGACGGGCCAAGAAATTCTGTTATTTTGAATCGTCGTAATCCCCGCTAGGGAGGAAATTCCAACGATGATGAAGAGTGGAACTAAAGAAATATTCCACCAATAGGAATTAAAAGAAATGAAAGAATATGAATACCCGGAAAGGAAGTAGTTGATAAACCTTGCAGTTGCAGCAGTTGCGAGAGCAAACCCTAAAATCATCGGGAGGGTCTCGGCCGACGAAGGCCCGGAGCCCGGAGCCGTTCGTTGTGGGCTGCTCGAACCCAGAAGCCGCGCCTTAGCGACGGAAAACTCAGCTTCCGAGATGAGACCCGCATCTCGAGCTTCAGCTAGTTGTTTCAGATGATTGCTGAGTCCACCTCCCACGGGGGAAGTGGACCCTTCGGGTCGACCGGGCATTGACATGATTTGTACTCCAAAGATTCCAATTCGCACCCATTTATGGGAATGGGTGATGCCTAAGAGTCGCGTAATGCGTGATCGGAATGACGACCATTTGGCGAGATTTGTGGGTGAACTTGGAAGTTACGCGCTGGTACTTATAAGCAGGTGATGAGGGGTCCCCGCCGAGTGGTCCAGTTGAGCCGGCCCGACAGTGCGTCCTGGTCTGCTATTGCAATAGCGGCCCGGCAATAACCGCGATGCCACCCCGTTAACTCAACAAGCTCATCCAAAATCCTGGTCTTTGCCGCCCGACCCCCAGCCCGGTACGCCGCTGCCTTCTTCAATGTGGCTGCTTTGCGTTCACTCATCGATAACTCCATAGATCAGGCGTAGAACAAAACCGGCCCCAACCCACCCCCAAAGCGGAGATTTCTACATGAGGCAACGATCCCCCCTACGCGGAGGTAATAGATGAGTCAACGCTCGGCTATAATTAGAGATAGTCAATTCCGTGGCCTGCGGAATTGCTGTTTGGGGCAATGGGGCGGGTTCAAGTGGAAGATGAAATAGGGCCGTCGGAGTTTCCTGACGATTGGCATATCGACCAGCAGTCGAAAAGTTCGGCCAACGGTTCGATTGAGGCGTCTTCGTCCCCAAATGATCAAAACGCAGAGCGCAGTGACAACGCCGAAGTGACTTTATTAGGCCCTCAATGCCCATACTGCGGATCCGTGATTGAGAGCGATCCCGTTGATTGCCCTTCGTGCGGCACGACATACCACTTTGACTGCGCTGCGGAAGCGGGAGGGTGTATCGAAGCCGGCTGTAGTGCTTCGGTATTGAGTAACACAACTCCCCCTCCCCCTCCCCCTCCCCCTCGGCCATATGCCGCCAAACCAGATTTCGGTTCCGACGCCATTGCTTCCCATGCGGTACAGAACAGCTCAGCTTCAAAATCAACAAGCAAACTCTTCAAGGTCGGAATACCCATCGCGGCATTGCTCGTTGGTCTCATCATTGGAACGTTGGCCACTAAAAGCAATTTTGCATCTGCAGTTGTTGGCGAGTCATATTCAAAGTCTGACGTCTTCGATGCTCGCGAGGAAGGTTACAAGGCGGGACATGAATCTGGAAAAGACACCGGCTATTCGAGTGGACGATCGGCTGGTTACTCCGCCGGACTTTCTGAAGGGAAATCCGCGGGATGCAAATCAGTATTTACATCCCTCGGTACGACCCGTGTCGTTGACTATTACGACTGGCTACTCGATTTAAGAAGTCCAACGTATCTCGCCAGCTACCAGTGTTAATCCCGACCTTGAGAATGGGGTGCAGATGAATCCAAGACATAGACGATTGACCGCCGACCAGCAATCGGTCCTAACGGCTTTCGCTGGGCATCCACGCATACGGGTTGTGCCTGTCGGACCGGCACCAGCTGAGCGCTACCGGATCTCCTACCAAGTGCCAGCGCTTCGGCGCACCGAAACAAACGAGCTTGACCGTGTCGATCTCGTTGTTGTGGACATCGCCTTGCCCTCGGGCTATCCGCGAGAGAAGCCGTACTGCACGACGCCGACAGCCATTTTCCATCCGAACTTCGGCAACTACATCTGTATCGCTGATTTCTGGAGCCCGAGCAACACGCTTGTCGATGTCATTGTCCAAATCGGCGACATGCTTCAGTACAAGCTTTACAACACCGGTTCTCCATTGAATGCACTGGCCGCGCGTTGGGTCGTGGACAACTTGGACCGTGTTCCGATCGGAAACTATGAGCTTCTGCCCGTCGAGCCGGAAATCGTACTCGGCGCTGAATCTTTCACCGAAGCAGATCCGATCCTCCAGAACGAGCCATTCGGGCAGGCTCCCAATCTCTTTGATTCCACTTCTACTCGCGAGGCACTTTCATGAGCGATCCAAATCAAACAAACCCACCCAACAAAATCGAGATCACGAGCGAGGACCTTCTTGCTCCGTCGGTTGAAACGCGAATTGAACAACTTAGGGCTGCCGCTGCGCCACAAACCGTGCGCGCCGTCGGCGCCCCTGGCCCGGGAACGGTTGGCGGTAGTCGGCCGTGGTACCGACTGGGCGTGGTGTCGCTCGGGCTGGCCGGCCTACTTGGGGGCATTGTTGGTTCACTGCTTGCGGAACTTGTTGCGCAACCCAACTCTGATAATCCTTGGTACGGATCTAGCCCAAAGGTCGGATCGGTCGTCTCTATCACGTTGTTCGCGATCGGTCTAGGAGCAATTCTGGTCGGCTGGGCCGGCATTGAAGCTCGCAGCGGAGCCAAGACCTTCCGCGACATCGCAAAAGCAGCGCCATTCCTCCTCGGCGGCGCCATAGTCGGGGGATGGCTCGCGCAGGTGATCTACATGCCCATGGCCGAAAACGTCTACCGGGATGCATGGGAATCGTCCTCGTCAGATGAGGAGTTACGAAGCGCAGTCCTGAACGGACTTCATTTCCCGCGTGGACTGGCATGGGCGATCTTCGGTGGCTTCCTCGGACTCGCGGTCGGTGCCTCCCGGCGCTCGATGCGGCCCGCAATAAATGGACTAGTGGGCGGACTAGTGGGCGGATTCATCGGTGGTTTTATCTTCGACTTCGTCGGTGAGGTCACTGACAATGGCACGGTGATGCGCCTTATCGGAGTCTCAATCACGGGCCTGCTCATCGGTGTTGCCATTGGGCTCGTTGAAGAAGCTACAAAGCAACACTGGCTTGAAATCGTCAGCGGCGGAATGGCAGGAAAGCAATTCATCCTCTTCCAATCCAAGACGACGGTAGGAGCTGCTCCTTCTTGCGGAGTCACGCTCATCAAGGACCCGGGTCTTGCCCCCGAGCACTTGCTGCTCTCCTCCACCGGAGCTTCGCTTGAGGCCACTGCGGTTACACCAACCCATCCCATGCAGATCAACGGCGTTTCCGTCATGTCTGCTCGATTGGGCGATGGCGACTTGATCACAATTGGGTCAACCATTCTTCGGTACCGCTCGAAATCTGATGCGATGCCGACAGTCGCTCCATCAATGAAGTGAAAGCCGCCGCATTCGTTGTGATTCTCGCTGTTGCAGCAGCCGTCTCAACAACCTCAATCGCTGCTGCGCTGACACCTGACGTAGCCGTGGAATCGGTCTTTGTTGTTGAAACCTTTGGTGGTACCGGAGCCGGAGCCGGAGTCGCGATTTCGCCGACAATGGTGCTGACTGCGCAGCACGTGGTTGGAAGCGCGGTGGAGGTTCGACTCTCCAACAACACAACCACGACCACTAAGGGGAAAGTAATAGCAAGCGATTCCCGATCCGACCTTGCTTTGATTTCGGTTGAGGGAGCCAACTTCACATTTCTGCCAATAGCGACGAGTGATCCCCGACTCGGCAGCGAAGTATTTGCGATCGGAGCGCCTGGTGGGAGTCTCTCGATTACGCGTGGGATCATCTCGGCCTTCCGAGATTCAAACGGCATCCAGTACGCCCAAACCGATGCCGCGGTTAACCCCGGCAACAGCGGAGGACCTCTCATTGATGATGGCGGCTCAATCGTTGGCATTGTCGTCCTGAAAAGCAGTGACCAAGAAGGCGTAGGACTTGCGGTAACTCCCCAGGTCATCAGCAATTTCATTTTGAACTCAAGCGCAGAAACTTCTCAGAACCCGTCGGCGACGAATGGTACGCAATCTGCAAGCGTTGAGCCGAAGGCAAAAAGTGATTCCGCAACTTCCTTCTTGCTTACGAGTGCCATTTTGGCGTCGGTTCTCGCCGTTTTATTGATTTTATTTGTGCTAATTCGCAAGTACCGAAATCGTCCAGTTGAAATCACACTCGGACGAGTTCTTCCACCTGAGACAGGAGAAATTAATGGCCACTATTGATGTAGTAATCACCGATGCAACCGGTAGTCGTAGACAGGAGGCCTCTGTTCCCGATGATGCACCCAGCATTCGACTCATCGCACGCCTGATTGACCTTATGCAGCTCCCCGTTGTCGGGCCAGATGGTCAGCCGCTCTCGTACAAGTTTCACCACCGCGCAAGTGGGCGTCAGCTACGAGACGATGAGTCACTCGTCTCCGCTGGTGTGAGTAATGGCGACACGCTTCGCTTGGTCGCGGAAATCACCGCGGGCTAATGCTGATCACCACAGAAGAAGGTCGTTATGACCGACAGGAGTTGATCTCATGGTGGGATCAAAGCCGCCTACGAGAGTCGCGAATACTCGTGGTTGGAGCAGGGGCGCTTGGTAACGAGGTGATCAAGAATCTCCTTCTCATCGGAGTTGGCCATATTGATCTCATCGATTTGGATATTGTCGAACGATCCAATCTTGCGCGTTGTGTCTTCTTTAGAGAAGGTGACAATGGTGCGTTTAAATCACTAGTCGTCGCACAAGCGGCTGCCGAAGTGAACCCCGAATGCATCGTGACCGCTCATGTTGGTGACGTAACGGCAATTGGCCTTGGATTTATCAACCAGTTTGACCTTGTCATCGGCGCGCTCGACAATCGGGAGGCAAGACTTTGGATCAATCAAGCGTGCCGGAAATTGGGACTCACTTGGATTGACGGCGCAATCGAAGGCATCCGGGGAGTAGTGAAGGTTTTTCCGCCCGAGGGTGCATGTTATGAATGCACTCTCGGCGAACGTGACCGTGAGATTCTTTCGAAAAGACGTTCGTGTTCACTCTTGTCGACCGAGGAAATGCTCACCGGCAAGGTCCCAACCACCGCAACTAGTTCCTCCTTGATCGCAGGGCTTCAGGTGCAAGAAGCCGTCCGTCTGCTACATCAGCAACGGTCACCGATAGAAAACGCAGGTTGGGTATTTACCGGCGAAACATTTGATTCGTACATCGTGACTTACACCGAAGATGAGTTCTGCATGGCTCACGACAGGTTTTCCAAAATTGAATCTGGCACTCTGAAAGTCACTGATTCCATTTCGATTGCTCTTGATCGAGCCAAGGCCCTGAGCAGTACTCCTCCAAGTGCCATTGATTTCGAACGCGAGATCATTCGCGGAGCTACATGCAACGCTTGCGAATGGTCCGTCGTTATCAATCGACGGATAAACAGCGTATCGCCAGCAGAAATCACATGTCCACATTGTGACGAACCGGGAATCATCGACATGGCACTTTCTATTGATGTGGACGATGAACTCTGTTTCTTAACTTTTGAGGAACTTGGATTTCCCGAGCTTGAAATTTTGACCATCCGTTGTGATCAGCAGCGGGTTCATTTCCTAATTGGTGGAGAACAAAAATGACTAGTCGAGTCGAATGCCCACAATCTGTGATGGATGACATCATCAAGCACACAAACTCCACGACCGCATCAGAAGTTGGAGGCGTTCTCGTTGGGAGAATGGATGGAGGGTTAACGCGAATTACGGCCGCAATCCCCGCAGAAAAAGCTTCGGTTGGTTCTGCGAATGTCACCTTCACTCACGAGGTTTGGGAAGAAGTGCTTCCGATCATCGACCGTGACCATCCTGACGAGTCGATGGTTGGCTGGTATCACTCGCATCCAGGTTTTGGCGTCTTCCTTTCTGAATATGACCTCTTTATTCAAAAGAATTTCTTTTCCGATCCCGCAATGGTGGCTCTCGTAATCGATCCACTAAAGGGAGATGGCGGTTGGTTTGAGTGGCAAGACGACCAAGTGGTGCAGTCAAGTTCATTCGACACTCCAGTCGTACGGTCAACACGCGAGGTTCAGGCCCAAGCCGAACATGCCGAAACTAATCGTCGAAGTTCAATTGTTATTGGCGTAACGGTTGCCGCGTTTGTCGCACTCATTATTGGCTATTTCTTTGGCAACTCTCTTGCTCCAAAGAACAACCAGCCGTCAACTCAGGCGACTCAGATCGAAACTACTCAACAACTGCAACGGGAGATCGAAACTACTCAACAACTGCAACGGGAGATCGAAGATCTCCGGAGCCGGCTCGAGAAAGCAACGTCCATGAGCGAGTTCGAGGACTGCTCATACTCATATATCGTGAATCCTGGAGATAGTTGGTGGCTCATTGCTCAGCTGCGCCTTGGCGATGGCCAGCTTTCCTCTACGTTGGAATCACTTAATCCCACCATCGTCACAAAGGGGCTGGACCCTGGAGATGTAATAAAGATCCCGGCCACGAAGTGTGAGAAGCAAGCGGTGGTAGCCAAGTGACCCTCTGTCCTTTTTGCCGCACCGATGTAGGAAGCAGCCGCACATCGTGTTCGGCATGTGGGTTGATCTATCACGACGATTGCTGGGCAGAGGGCGGCGGCTGCGTCATCGTCGGCTGCACTGGCAATTCCGAAACTCCTCCAACCTCGGTTCCTGGGCACACCCCGCGCCAATTCCCGGGAGCGGCCTTTCCCTCTAGTGGCGAGGTCACACACCTCCCACCGCCACCGCCACCGCTCACACACCTCCCACCACCACCAAACCAAACGCCGCCACCGCCAGTGGGATATCAGCCGGCTCCGTCCAGCCGCTCTGAGCCAGGAACACAGAAGTTCTGCACAGGTTGCGGCGGAAAGTTGAATGCTGATGATGCTTTCTGCGGAAGTTGCGGGACGAAGCGCAAAAATTAGAGCCGGCGTGCCCAACGCTCTGACCCGCCGCTACAACAACACGAACGCGATTCGACACGGTGATCTTGGTTGCAGACGACCCTGACGATGCCGATCTGACGACCCTGCTCTATATAGGTGTAAGTCGGGCTGTCAGTGAGCTGATTGTGGTGGGGTCACCGGCAGTAGCCGT
>Ga0105051_10003048_pt1 | contig 20771 bp, 17 predicted proteins | sample FRY02_FD_78383 | JGI IMG/M metagenome (GOLD analysis project Ga0105051, IMG submission 78383) | Freshwater microbial communities from Lake Fryxell liftoff mats and glacier meltwater in Antarctica - FRY-02 (megahit assembly) | ecosystem: Environmental > Aquatic > Freshwater > Ice > Glacier... | reverse complement strand
AATTAAATAAAAAAATATGACTCTCTTAAAAAACAACACAATTAATGCATTTGATGAATTATTTAATTCATTCCCTACAACTTGGGGCAGAGATGCCCAAACAGGTTACCCAACTGCAAGTGTAAATATTCATGAAACTGATGATGCATATCATTTAGAATTGAATGCACCTGGTAGAGAAAAAGCTGATTTTACAATAAATGTAGAAAAGGGATTATTAACTATCAACTTCGAGAAGAAAGAAGAAACAACACAACCAACCTACAAAACAATACGTAAAGAATTTACTTACCGCAGCTTTAAAAGAAGCTTTAGTGTTGATGAAAAAATTAATACAGAAGCAATCGAGGCACGTTATGAAAATGGAGTATTGAAACTATTACTTCCAAAAAAAGATGAAGTGAAATCTTCTCCTAAGCAGATAGCTATTAATTAGTCAATTGAGTTATTAAGTTATTGAGTTTATAGGGTTTATATAGTTTATAGGGTTTATATTATTTAAACAACCTTATATACATTATAAACTCTATAAACTTTTTTTATCCCCTACAAACCAGTTTTTCAAAGAAAATGTAATATTTTAAAAGAACTTCCTACTAATTTAGTCAAATGAACGCTGAGAAGGAATTTATTGCACTGCTCAACCAACATCAAAAGATTATTTTCAAAGTATGTAATCTTTATTTGCAATCGCATGCAGATAAGGAAGACCTATTTCAAGAAGTTACTTTACAAGCATGGAAAGCATACACAAATTTTAGAGGTGATGCAAAATTCTCCACTTGGTTGTATCGTGTTGCATTAAATACTGCAATTACCTTTTTTAGAAAAGAAAAAAAACAATTTATTTATTCAACTGATGAATTGCCCGAAATAGCCAGTGGCCCATACGACCCAATTGAAGAAAAGACCAAAGCCATGTATGCCGCAATTGGAGAACTTTCAAAAATTGATAAAGCAATTGTAATGCTTTATCTAGAAGATTATAGCTACAACGAAATAAGTGAAGTGCTAGGAATTACTGCCAATAACATAGCAGTAAAAATTAATAGAATTAAGATCAAATTAAAAGAAAATGTGAAAATTATTTAGTACCAGCTTAAAATTATTTATATGAAACTCGACGAAATAAAAGACTTACTCAATCAAAAGCTGGAGACCAATCATTTGCATCGATCTGAAGCTGACTTTGCAGTATTACTTACTAAAAAAGCAAATTCTGTTTTAGCTAAAATACAAAAAAGCCTTTGGTTCGAAATCATTTCTGCTATTGTAATTACGATTGCTTTTGCATTGATTGCTTTCACAAGTAAATATGAATCCATTAAAATTTATTTTTCTGTATTCACTTTTGTATTTATTCCTTTCACTATTGGTTTTGTTTTTCTTTTAAAGAAAACCAGCACAATAGATAACAACTTACCAGTCAAATCTAATCTTCTATCGATTGTAAATATTTTAGAAGAATTTATGAAACGTTACTTCCAGTTTACAATAGCATTAATCCCTATTTGCCTTGTTTTTTCTTTTGCATTAGGCTACACCGAAAAGGAACCGATTCACTTTATGGATAATTTAATAACCGCATACAAACCAACCTTTTCTTTGGTATTGGTTTTTACCTTTGTATATGTTATTGGATTGGTAGTAGGCGTTTACTATTTTACAAAATGGTACTTGAAAAAAATGTATGGTAAATATGTAGCTGAATTAAAAAACTACATCAATGAATTGAACAATTAAATATATTATTCAGCGCAATTACCCTTTCTTCTAGTATCTATTAAGTATTGAATTTTCCATTGGTTATTTAATCGAACCAATTGAAATGAGTTAACTCCACAATGACTATAGACGTCATTTCTAAAAAACTTATAAGGTGCCCAAACAATTGCTAGAGGTCCATCAACTTTTACCACACCAAATACTATTCTCTCGTCAGCAACGCCTTTTTGAATTGAATTGATAGTTTTAACAAACGCCATTACATTGTCGTTCTTTAAAATATCTCGCCCCTCTTTATCTTGAGTAATAGTTTGCAAAAAAGCACTATCCGTAAAACAGCTTTTCAATTTAACCCCATCAGCTTCAATCATTGCTTCGAACAACTTATTAATAGTAGCTTTCACTGAATCTGCAGCAAATTGAGCATCTGATTGTACTGCAAAAAAAATTGCAACAAAGGATAGAATAAAATATTTCATCAAATTATTTATCGCAGGTAACCTAATATTTTTAACATGCTTTGAGCTGTCTGCTCTTTAGCATATACCCAATCAATTAACTTCCCATTCTTGTCTTTTTCTACAATTACATGTTTAGGAGATGGAATTAAACAATGCTTAATTCCCCCATATCCACTTATTTGATCTTGGTAAGCTCCAGTATGAAAAAATCCAACATACAAGGGTTCTTTATTAGATAACTCTTCCTTTTTGTCGGTAGTAGCTAATTTAGGTAAGAAAACCTCATTAATATGTTCTTCTGAATCGTAGTAATCATGACTATCACAGGTTATCCCTCCTAACACAACTCGGTGATATTCATTGTCCCATTTATTAATAGGCAGCATTAAAAATTTCTCACCAATACCCCAAGTATCTGGTAAAGTAGTAATAAAAGATGAATCAATCATGTACCAACACTCACGATCATTTTGAATTTTTTGACCAATTACACTATAAATATGTGCCATACTCTCTCCTACCGTAAAGCTTCCAAATTCAGTATAAATATTGGGCATTGGCACTTTTGCTTTTTTACAAGCCTTTTTAATATTACCAACAATTTCATTGATCATAAATTGATAATCATATTCAAATCCTAATGAATGCTTTATTGGGAATCCACCACCAATATTAATTGAATCTAATTCTGGACAAATTTTCTTCAATTGGCAATAGAGATTAATTATTTTATTTAATTCACTCCAATAATAAATATCATCTTTTATTCCTTTATTTAAAAAAATATGTAACATTTTGAGTTGAAATTTTTCCTCATATCCTTCAATCTCATCTACATAAAATTCTAAAATATCTTTGGCCCTAAAACCTAATCGAGATGTATAAAATGGGAAATTGGGCTCTTCTTCAGCAGCTACTCTAATACCCAATGAAAATGGCTGTTTCACCGATTTTTTATAGGCCAATAATTCTTCTTTATTATCTAAAATTGGCACAACATTTTTAAACCCAGAATTAATTAATTTAGCAATTCTTGATGTATAATTTTTTTGCTTGTACCCATTACAAATAATATATGTTTCTTTATTTATTTTTCTGCGTTGGTATAAACGATTAATGATTTCAATATCGTATGCATAAGAAGTTTCTAAATGAATATTATTTTTAAGCGTTTCTTCTACAATAAAAGAAAAATGAGAACTCTTTGTACAATAACAATAAAAATACTCCCCTTCGTATTTGTGTTTTTTGAATGCATTGGCAAACATGGTTTTGGCCTTGTTAATTTGCATCCCAATTTTTGGTAAATACGTTAATTTTAATGGCGTACCATATTTATCAATTAAACTTTTGATATCTACTTCGTTAAATTGAAGATATCCTTCTTCGCTTAAATCAAATCCTTCTTGCGGAAAATGAAAAGTCTGGTTTACCAGTGAGGTGTAAGTATTATTCATTGAGGAAACTTGCTTTTAGTTTGCAAAAATAGTCCTTGTAGTTGATTGTTGAAATAAAAAAAACCGGAAGCAATTGCAACCGGCTTTTTAATGTATTTTAAATTCAATCATTATTTAACTGAAGCTACTAAAGCTTTGAAACTTTCTGGCTCGTTCATTGCTAAATCAGCTAAAACTTTACGGTTAAGATCAATCCCTTTAACACTTAGTTTATTAATAAACTGACTATAAGTTAAACCTTCTTCTCTTACTGCTGCGTTAATACGTGCAATCCATAATTGACGGTATTCACGCTTTTTTAATTTACGACCAACATAACTGTAAGTCAATCCTTTTTCAAGGATATTTTTGGCAACGGTGTAAACGTTTTTACGTTTACCGTAGAAACCTTTTGCTTGGTGTAGGATTTTTTTTCTCCTGGCTCTAGATGCAACTGCATTTTTTGAACGTGGCATATTAAATGTTTTGAAGTTAGCTGTGCTAACGGTGATGAATAATCTGTTTTAAAAAGCGGCTAATTAACCTTTAAGGCGTAATAAGCGTAGAACGAAATCTTTGTTAGTTGATCCAACAATACCTTTCTTGCTAAGAGCACGTTTGCGCTTTTTAGACTTTTTAGTAAGGATGTGACGCTTGAACGCTTTTTGAAAACTGATTTCTCCTGTACCGGTCACTTTAAAACGCTTTTTTGCGCTGGAGTTTGTTTTTACTTTTGGCATATAAATAATCTGATTAAGATTACACCCTGCTGGCGGTTCCGAACAGACGGGACACTTGTTTTGGCCTTACGGGAAAATTTTGGATTGCAAAGGTAACGATTTGACTTGTATAAGCCAAATGATATTCATTTTAAACCTTGTATCATTTAGTGCAGAAGTGTATAAAAAGGAAAAGTTTATAAAGTGTATAAAGTATCTTATCTCTATAAACTGTATAAACCCTATATACCTTATATACCTTACTTCTTCTTCCCCGTTTTAGGAGTAAATATGGCAAACATTCGCTTTCCTTCTAGTTTTGGCATACTTTCAAGTATTCCAGCTTCAGCTAATCGTTCTGCAAATTTTAGCAAAAGTAATTGTCCTCTGTCCTGGAACATAATAGCACGACCTTTAAACTGAACGTAGGCTTTTACTTTATTACCATCTTTAAGGAAGTTTTCAGCATGTTTTGCCTTAAAATTAAAGTCATGATCGTCTGTACTAGGCGTAAAGCGGATCTCTTTGATTTCACTTTGCTTAGAATTGGCTTTCATTTCCTTTTCTTTCTTCTTCTTCTCGTATAAGAATTTCTTATAATCAATAACTTTACAAACTGGGGGATCTGCAGTTGGAGAAATCTCTACTAAATCTAATTCCTGTTCTTGAGCAATTTTAAGTGCTTCTTGAGTTGAATAAATTCCAACTTCAACGTTATCGCCTACTAAGCGAATTTGGGGTACTCTTATTCTATCGTTAATTCTATGTTCAGGCTCTGGTTGCCTGTTAAATCTCGGATTAAATCTTCCTCCGCCTCTTGGTGGTAATGCCATTAAAACTTGTTTGGTTTAAAAATTTTTATAAAGATACACATTATGACGAACTATTCAGCCGATTTACGTTCTGCTATTTCTTCTTTTATCATACTAATGAAATCAGATACAGCTACCGCACCCATATCTCCTTTACCTTGTCTTCGAACAGCTAATTTATTTTCACTCACTTCTTTTTCTCCTATAACCAACATATAAGGCACTTTCATCAATTCTGTATCCCTAATTTTTTTGCCAATTTTTTCACTTCTATCATCAATTTCAACCCGTACACCTGCTTTTCTTAACTGACGTTGAATATCAGTTGCATAATCCATGAATTTATCGCTAATTGGCAAAATCTTTACTTGTAATGGAGCCAACCAAACTGGGAACTTACCAGCATAATGCTCTAATAAAAAACCAATAAATCGTTCGTGTGTACCTAATGGAGCACGATGAATGATCAAAGGAATTTCTGGTTCATTGTCTTTATTAGTAAATGATAAATTAAAGCTACGTGGTTGAGCAAAATCAACTTGATTGGTTGCTAAAGTAAATTCTCTTCCTATAGTACTCCAAATTTGAACATCAATTTTTGGTCCGTAAAATGCGCCCTCTCCTTTTACTTCTACAAATGGCACGCCTGTTTCTATTAATACATTTCTAACAAGCTCTTCAGTTTCTAACCAAAGCTCTGGTTCATTTACATATTTCTGTCCTAATTTTTCTGGATCATGCAAACTCAAACGCATCACATATTTATCTATTCCAAATATTTTGAAATACTTAATATACATATCATTTACTGCCTTAAACTCTTGCATGAACTGCTCTTTGGTGCAATAAATATGTGCATCGTTCATGTGCAAACACCTTACACGCATTAAGCCAAACAATTCTCCGCTTTGCTCATATCTATAACAAGTTCCATATTCTGCTAAACGATAAGGCATATCGCGATAACTCTTTGGTTCAGCATCAAATATTTTATGATGATGCGGACAATTCATTGCTTTAAGATAATATTTTTCTCCATCCATTTCCATTGGAGGAAACATACTATCTGCATAATATGGAAGATGCCCGCTTGTTATGTATAAACTTTCTTTTGCAATATGCGGAGTTACAACTCTCTTGTATCCGCCATCATTTTCTGTTTCCTTTGCTAGCTTTTCTAATTCCTCAATAATCACAGTGCCATTGGGCATCCAAAGAATTAAACCCTGACCAATATCATCATTCATTGTATAAATACCCAACTCCTTACCCAACTTACGATGATCTCTTTTTTTAGCTTCTTCAAGCATTAAAACATATTCATCTAATTCTTTTTGAGCAGGAAAACTAACACCATATAAACGGGTAAGCATTTTATTTTTCTCATCCCCTTTCCAATAGGCACCTGCAATATTGGTTAACTTAATTGCTTTAATAAATCCTGTATGTGGTATATGTGGGCCTCTACATAAGTCGGTAAACTCACCTTGAGAATAAAGTGTAATTTCTCCATCAATAAGGTTAGTTAATAAATCTAGTTTGTACTCATCTCCTTTATTTGCAAAATAGTCAATTGCGTCTTTCTTAGATTTTTCAATTCGTGTAAATGAATTATTCTTTTTTGCTAATTCATTCATTTTTTTCTCGATGGATAATAAATCTTCTTCAGTAATCTTTCTTTCGCCTAAATCCATATCATAATAAAAACCTTTCTCTAAAGCAGGACCAACCCAAAATTTTACACCAGGAAAAATGGCTTCAATGGCTTCTGCCATTAAATGGGCAGTAGAATGCCAAAATGTATTTTTAGCTTCTGCATCATCCCAAGTAAGAAATTTAATAGAAGCATCCTCCGTAATTGACCTTGTAACATCAACAACTTTATTATTTACACTTGCTACCAATATTTTTCTAGCTAAACCTTCACTGATTGATTTTGCAATATCTAATGAAGAAATGCCTGATTCATATTGTCGTATTGCTCCATCTGGAAAACTGATATTCACCATATAATAATTGTATCTCTATTAATTAAGTTGGCAAAGGTAACAAATACCAGAAAACCTTTAACGCTTTTTTATCAGATTCAATCGCTCACTTGTAGTTAGTTTTGCATTATGAAGGTATTTTTTACCCTAATTACTTTATTGGTTGTGTTGATTCAGGTTCCAGCTCAAAAAGTGACTGGTATCTGGCGAGGTTATTTTAGTTCTTCAAGTGGAGTTTATAGAGAAGGGGCTCGTGAAGAGATGTACAAATACGAAGTGCAAATTGAGCAATTATCCAATAACGGAATTAAAGGGGTCACTTTTTCCTATAAGAGTACCGTATTTTATGGTAAGGCAACGCTTCAAGGAATATATAATGTGAAATCAAAAACATTGTTGTTGAAGGAAACAGAATTAGTTGATTTAAAAGTTGGCGTTAAAAGTGAGCCGTGTTTAATGACCTGCTATTTAGACTACAGCAAAGTAGGGAAATTGGAAGTTTTTCAAGGAACTTTTATTTCTACCAATTTAACTGATAAAGGAGACTGTGGAAGCGGAAAAGTTTATTTAGAAAAGGTACCGATGTCTGATTTTGCCAAAGAAGATTTTTTGAAGAAGCCTAGAAAAGACAGCTTAATTCCTAAATCGGCAACGAAAGAACCTAAAATTATAATAGATACAGTTACCAAAAAAGTTAACAGTCAAAAAACTGTTCCTAATAGTAAACCTCCTATTGGAATCAATCCCTCAACAAAAATTATTCAAAAGAATACCCCTCCAAAACCAACCGTTACACCAAAAAATCAAGAACAAATTCCACAACAAAATACTACTCGAAAATCCGAAGAATTAATTGAGACGCCTACTAAGCCTCCATTGGATATTGAGGAGCAAACAAAAAGAAAAACTCCCTTACCGAGTGTATTAATTGAAAGAGAGAATAATTTAGTAACAACTATAATTACTGATGAAGAAAATATTCAAATTGATTTATTTGATAATGGAACAATCGACAACGATACTATTTCTGTATACCACAATAATATTTTAGTAATTAAAAAAGGCAGGTTAGCATTCAACCCAATTTCTTTATCAATTAAAAATTCAGTTATAGATAATATACATGAATTAATTGTTGTTGCAGAAAACTTAGGTGAAATTCCTCCCAATACAGCTTTGATGGTAATTACCGCAGGTAAAAAACGATATGAATTATTTTTAGCTTCCAATGAATCACGCAATGCTAAAGTGATAATTCAATATGTACCCAAAAAATAACTATTGCTAGAACTTTATATTCCAAGTAACAGAAGGTATAATTGGGAATAGCGAAACTTGTTTAGCAGAAACTTCTAAATTCCCTGCAACTGCAGATCCTTGTTGATCAAAATAAATAAAGTATGGATTAAGCCTACTATAAACATTATAAATACTAAAGACCCAGTTATCTGTATATTTCCTTTGTTTTTTATGAACTGGAGTATAAGTAGCAGCAAGATCTAATCTATGATAAGGATTCATTCGATATGAGTTGATACTACTAAACTGTTGTGATAAAGTTCCATTGATAAAATAAAAACGTTCTGGAACGGAAATAGCGCTACCAGTGCCATAAACAAAAACCGAAGACAATCTCCATTTTTTATTCAACTCATAATTAACTACAAATGAAAGATCATTTCTTCGATCGTATCTACTCGGAAATTTTTCGCCTTTATTTAATTCATTAAATTGTCTCCAGGTCCAACTTAAGGTATACCCTATCCAACCTGTTAATCTTCCTTTTACTTTATTTACAAAAAATTCAGCTCCATAGCTCCAGCCCTTTCCAAATACAAAATCTTCTTCGGGGTCTTTAAGTGATGGTGTATAACCTTCCCTATATTCAATTTGGTTTTGCATGGTTTTATAATAAACTTCAACTGAAGTTTCGAACATCCCTTCTTTAAAATTTTTAAAATATCCAGCAGCATATTGCCAACTAATTTGAGGTTGAACACGCAATGTACTAGGCACCCATAAATCTGTAGGCAAAGTTGAGCCAGCATTAGTAACTAAATGTATGTATTGAAGATTACGAGTAACACCAGCTTTTATAGATTCTGTTTCATTAAAAGCATATCGGAATGTAGCCCTTGGCTCAATCCCTCCGTAGCTTTTAACCAATTCTCCACTTGCATATTGTGTACTGTCGATTTTATTCCCGTTAGCATCTCTTTGGTAATTAGTGTATTTACCCACTTGTTGAAATAGACTAAATCGAACTCCTAGATTTAATTTTAATTTGGAATTTATTTCCCAATCATCTTGTATATATGCTGCATATTCATTTGCATATTTTTTAATTGCATTTTGTGGAGTAAATATAACACTATCTTGATTACCACTTAAAATATTTGGTAAAAAAGTATGGTTTGTATATTGAATTCCAAATTTTAATTTATGTTCAGTTGAAGGGTAATAATCAAAATCAGTTTTAACTGTGAAATCTCTTATTCCAGATGACAAATTAATTTTAAAATTATTCTGAGTTCCATTTAGTTGAAATTTATAATCGTTGTATACAAGTGTTGTGTTAGAAAACAATTTTTTATTGAACACATGATTCCACCTGATTGTAGCAGTAGAATTTCCCCAATCAATTAATGTTTTGAACGAACGTGCAGCATTATTAAAAGTGAATTTATCCCTGCCAAAGTAACCACTTATATACAAATGATCTTTTTCGGAGAACTCATAATTAAATTTAGCATTGAGGTCATAAAAATAATATCCAGAACCATAAAAATCGCTGGTCTTTTTAATCAAAGGTTTTGCTAAAGCATCTACATAAGTTCTTCTTGCAGAAATAATATAAGAGGCTTTATTTTTAAACATTGGCCCTTGAATAGAAAAACGAGATGCAATTAGGCCAATACCAGCATCTATCTGCGTTTTGTTTCTATTTCCTTCTTTCATAGCAACATCTACAACAGAAGACAGTCGTCCACCATATTGCGCAGGCATTCCACCTTTTATAAGTGTTACGTTTTTTATTGCATCGGCGTTAAATATGGAAAAGAAACCAAATAAGTGGCCAGTATTGTAAACTACTGCATCATCAAGCAAAATCAAATTTTGATCTGGCCCTCCTCCTCTTACATAAAAACCAGCATTACCTTCTCCAGCATTTCTAATACCTGGTAGCAATTGTAAAGTTTTTAAAATATCAACTTCCCCAAAAAAAGCAGGCAAAGCTTTAGCTGTGTTAACATTCAATTCAAATTTGCCCATTTGAGCAGTTTTGATGTTATTATCTCTTTTTCGAGCGGTAACAGTAACATTGCTTATTACATTGGAATTGGGTAATAACAGCATATTAAACTCCTTATTGCCGTTTAATTCTACAGTAAGTTCTTTGGATTGGTAACCAATAAAGGTTCCAACAATTTGATAGGATCCTTTGGGTAATGTAATTGAAAAAAAACCATAGCCATTCGTAGCTATTGATTTTCCGCCCGATCTTATTCCAAGATTTGCTCCAATTAAAGTTTCTCCACTAAGGGAATCTTTGATATATCCACTGATAGTATATTTTTCCTGAGAAAATCCGCTTACGCTAAATGTCATTAATAACAACACCAATCTCCAATTTCCCATAATTGCTCTTCTAACAATAAAATAATTAATTAGTTGTATTTTTCTGCTTAAAATCAATAGTATCCCGCAATTCGCCACAATTCAACATTGTAGAAGATAAATAAGGATTTAGAATAAGAGATGAATTACTCATCCAAGTTGCTCCATCATTATTAAACGCCATTGGGCAATAATGATGATAAATTACCTCTCCATCAAATTGAATTACCTTAATAAGATCATAAAGTTGTTCACTAATCATTTGAAACGACTTCTTTTTATCGTCAATCAATTTTTCACCTAATAATCCAATTAATTCTGCTTTAACACCCTCGGTATAGGTTTTAGCAGTATAGTTTAATGTACTATCGTCTTTTAACTCATCTAATTTTAAGCTATCAATCGATTTCATCAGTTTTTTAGCAGCACTATCAATTAATAAATCGTTTTCTGCAATAAAGTTGTCCTTTAACTGATAATAAGAGCCTAAAACTGATTTAAAGGACCCATTAAATACAGCTGAATTGGTTCTTGTTGCAGATAATGTTACAGATTTAGCATTTTCTTTACTCTTTTGCTCTTGGTTATTACAAGAAAATAGAATGAAAGAAATAAATAATGTGAACAGGTTTTTCATCAAATAAATTAATCCACAAATTTAAAGCAATTTATTTTGGGAGCAGTTTAGAATTACCTTTGCCGACTTAAATAATTTATTGAAATGCTGATTGGATTACAAAATGTGACTTTTGAGTTTGGTGCCCGTATAATTGTGGAAGATGCAACATGGCATATACAGCCCGGAGATCGAATAGGGTTAGTAGGATATAATGGTACTGGTAAATCTACTTTATTAAAAGTATTGGTTGGAGAATATCAACCATCTAAAGGAACCCTTGAAAAGGGACGAGAAACTACCATTGGGTATTTACACCAAGATTTATTGAGTTTCGATACAAACGACAATATTACTGAAGTTGCTTTAAGCGCTTTTGAAAGAGTTCGAGAATTAGAAAAAGAAATTGAATCGCTCGGAATTGAGTTAGAGAACAATTCAGAAAGCGAAGAGCTATTAATTAAATATACAGATGCTTTACATGAATTGGATGTTTTAGATGGATACAATATTCACCATAAAGCTGAAGAAGTATTGCATGGTTTGGGATTTAGCAATGAAGATCTTATAAGACCTTACAAAGAATTTAGTGGAGGTTGGAGAATGCGTGTTTTGCTTGCTAAAATGATTTTGCAACAACCCGATGTGTTGTTGATGGATGAACCTACCAACCACTTAGATCTACCTTCAATTGAATGGTTAGAAAAATACCTTATCCATTATAAAGGAAGTGTAGTAATAGTTAGTCACGATAAATTTTTCTTGAATCGGATGGTAAATAAAATTGTTGAGATTTATCAGCAGCAATTGCATATTTATAGTGGCGATTTTGATTATTACGAACAAGAGAAAATGATTCGTATTGATATGCAGCAGAAAGCATTTGAGAATCAGCAAGATTATATCAGACAACAGGAAAGATTTATAGAACGTTTTAAAGCCAAAGCAAGTAAAGCTGCCCAAGCTCAGAGTGTACAAAAAAGACTTAACAAATTAGATAAGGTTGAAGATGTTCAATTAGAAAGACCCGATTTGCGCATTAATTTTCAATTAGATAAAGTACCAGGAAAAGTTTTGGTAACATTAAAAGATGTTTGCAAACAATTTGGCAATAATCATATTGTAACCAATGCTGGTGCAGAAATAGAGAGAGGCGATAAAATTGCATTGATTGGTGCAAACGGAAAGGGTAAGTCTACCCTACTACGTATTGTTGCAGGTACAGAAAAGTTCACAGGGGAGCGTGTTTGGGGGCATAATGTAGATCAGAGTTTTTATGCACAGCATCAACTAGAAGCGCTCGGAATGGGACATACTATTTTAGAAGAATTACAACATTGTGGTAGCAAAAAAACGGATCCGGAATTAAGAAGTTTATTGGGTGCTTTTTTGTTTGGTGGCGATGATGTAGATAAAAAAATTAAAGTATTAAGTGGAGGAGAAAAAGCAAGAGTTGCACTAGCAAAAACAATTGTAAGCAAAGCCAATTTTTTGATTTTAGATGAACCTACCAACCACTTAGATATGCATTCTGTTGAGTTATTGGCAGAAGCATTGAATAAGTACGAAGGAACTACTATATTGGTAAGTCATGATAGATATTTTATCTCAAAAACTGCTAATAAGATTTGGGAAATTGTAGATCAGCAGATCAAAGAATTTAAAGGCACTTATCAAGAATGGGTGGAGTGGAATGAGCGAATGGAAAAACAAAAGAAGGCTGAAGTTCCTGAATTAAAAAAGGCTGAAGTTAAGGTGGAGAAAAAAATAGAAAAAACAATTGTTGCAAATATTCCAATTGATAAAGAAGCTCAAAAAGATTTACAAAAACAACAACGCAAGCTCACTATTTTAGAAGAAGAAATTGGAAAAGTTCAGGCAGAAAAAATAAGGTTAGAAACAGAAATGGGCAATCCATCAATTTATGCTAATAAAGAACAGTATGGTAAAATTGAATTATTGTATAAACTATCCAACAAAAGATTGACTGAATTAAATTCGGAGTATGAAGATTTGTTTGAAAAAGTAATGCAAATGGAAGAAAAGAATTAGTTATTTCTCAGATGGGCTTCTCTTACCTGCTAATAATTTTTCAAGTGCAGTTTCGAGCCTGCGTTTACGTGTTTCTTCTTTTTTTGCTCCTTCAATCCATGAAACATATTCTTTTTGATTGGTAAAAGATAAAGAAGTAAAGAACTCTTTGGCTTCTTCGTGAGTAGTAAACAAACGATCTAACTCAACTGGAGCTTTAACCAAGCGCTTTTCAAAGTCTACCCCATTTGATTGAAGCGGTTTACTATCTGTAAAGCTTCTGGTTTTATTAGGTATTTGATCTAATTTCTTAAATCTCATGCCACTCCAAACATTATCAATAGCTACTTGACGTACACATTCGTAATCTTTTTTGGTAAGACATTCCCAACTACAATCGCGGTTTAAATCACTAGCAATTTTACTAGCAGTTTTTGGGTAGGCGATCCATAGCTTAGTTTCATCGTGCAAAGCGGGAAATACTTCTGCTAATACATTGTTTAATTGGTATTGACTTAATGCAAAGATCAATACAAAGTCTACTTTCCTACTTTTAAGCAACGGCGTTACGTTTTTAGCATAAGTAAGTTTGGCAAACTGTTTTTCAACTGAGGAAGGCAATCCTTGTATTAAAAGGTTTTTTTCGTCCTTAAGTTGTAATTTTTCGAGTATTGTTTGATTAGACATGCCTTAAAGAAAGTTTAGTAGGCTTAAAAAAGAATGCAAAGTTAAAAAATTGTTAGGTTATTTAGTAATTATTTTTTAATTAGTTCAACAATTACTTCTTTCCCTTTCTTCGATCCCTATTTTTAAATAGGGGAATTTTACTTTCAGTGCCCTTAAGTATACGGGTAATATTTTTCTGGTGTGTAAGAATTACCATTAAAGCCACCACAACAGCGAAAATGCGATAAAGTGTTTCTTTTTCATTAAAAATGAATAGAATAAATACCATAAAAGAGATTCCGGCTAAAATAGAGCTAAGAGAAACAAATCGGGTTAAATAGAGCACTATCAAAAAAACACCAATGCAGCAAACGGCTACAAGCGGTTGGATTGCAACAGCCATTCCCAAAAGTGTAGCAACTCCTTTACCTCCTCTAAATTCGGCCCAAATAGGAAAAATGTGACCCATTACAGCAGCCAAACCTAGACCTATCATTAAATTGGTTCTATCCCATTCATCGGTAAGATAATAGGGTAAAAGAATATAGAGAGATGTTGCAATTACACCTTTTAAAACATCCGATGCCATTACAAGCGTACCCCATTTAGAGCCTAATACCCTGAAAGTATTGGTAGCACCTGAATTACCACTACCATAATCACGTATATCAATTTTAAAAAAATATTTACTGACCCACACCGCGGTTGGTATGGAACCAATCAGATAAGCCAAAAGGATTAATAAGACTTCGTTCATTAAATTCTTTTAATAATCTGCAAAATTAATTGAAATACCTCAAATATTAATGAATTAATAACTTATTAGATGTTAAAGTAAAGAAAAGGGAATGCAAATGTAAAATATGTTATAATAGTCCTAAATTTAAAAAAAATAATGCTTATGAATCGAATAATTAAAAAAATTGCACTCTGCTTATTTACTATGATTCCAATGATGGTTTTTTCACAAACTAGAACTATATCGGGTATTGTATCCGATGAAAAAGGCCAAGGAATAGCCTATGCCTCAGTTATAATAAAATCAACCAAAAAAGGAACTAGTTCCGATGTAAACGGACAATTTTCTTTACCCGACATGAAAGGTGATATAGTTTTATTGATTTCTGCAGTAGGTTTTGAAGATAAAACAATCACAGTTCCGAGTAGCAGCACTTCTGTTGGTATTCAACTAATTAGTGGTACACCCTTAAGTGAAGTAGTGGTTACTTCATTTGGTGTTAAACAACAGAAAAAAACATTAGGATTTTCTACAACAGAATTGTCTACTAAGCAATTATTAGAAAGCAGACAACCCAATCTAATAAATGCTTTACAAGGAAGAGTTGCAGGAGTTCAAGTAAATAGTACTGGAGGTGGACCCGGACAAGGTGCAAGAATTGTAATAAGAGGTCCAAAAAGTGCACTCGGTGGTAATCAGCCTTTATTTGTTATCGACGGAGTTATTATAGACAACAGTACAGTAACAGAAGGAACTGGCGCATCATCAAGAGGAATGAGTAATAGAATGAGTGATATAAATCCTGATGACGTAGAATCGATGACCATTCTTAGAGGTGGAGCAGCAACTGCTTTATATGGTTTTAGAGGAAGTAATGGTGTAATTGTAATTAATACCAAGAGTGCAAAAAATGGCACTATGCGAGTTAGTTATAGTGCAAGTATGGGAACTGAATCTGTAAATAAATTCCCAGACGTTCAATCTACTTATACTCAAGGCTATAACAATACTTATAATCCAGTTGATTTCTTTCCATCATTCGGTCCAACAATTGCAGCAGCAAAATTATTAGATCCCGCTCACCCTGATCAGTTATTTAATCATTATTCAAGAGGATATAATACTGGTTCTCAATTCAGAAATACAATTAATATTAGTGGAGGAAATGAAAAAGCGTTGGTTAATTCTTCTATTAGTTATTTTACGCATCAAGGAGTTTTACCAAACACAGATTATACTAATATTAATGCAAGAGTAAATGTTACTTTAAAGTTGAGTGATAAATTAAAAATCAACCCTTCAGTAAATTACATCAACAGCGGTGGTTTAAGATACAATGCAGAACGATTTAATGAAAGCCTTACCTACTGGACTCCAAGAGTAGATGTATTGGATTATAAAAACCCAGATGGCACACATAAAACTTATGGAAACAATAACCCTGTTTTTGGCGCATATTATAATTTATTTAAAGATAATGTTGATAGGATTATTTCTAATATTGCCGCAACTTATACTCCTTTAAGTTGGTTAGATATTACGTATAGATTAGGATTAGACTTTACTTCTGATAACAGAAGAGCAACAGCACCTGCTCAAGTTCCACGAACTGGTGTTATTCCATTTGCGGACAATGTATTAGGTTTTGTTGGCGAATACCGTATTCTAAATAAACTTTTAAATAGCAACTTATTAGCAACCGGTAAATTTAAATTATCAGATAAACTTAATTTAACTGCTAGAGTTGGTCACGACGTAGTAGATCAAACATATAACTTCCAACAAACGGAAGGAAGAGAATTAGATGTACCTACTTTACTATCAGTTAATAATGCACGTTTGGTTACACAAAATAGTCGCCAAACTAAATTAAGAACAATGGGAGTTTTTGGAGATGTTTCATTAGGATTTAATAATTATTTATTCTTATCTGTAACTGGTAGAAACGACTGGGCAAGTTCTGTAGCTAGCGGTAATCAAAGCTTCTTCTACCCTAGTGTTAGTTTAAGTTATGTGTTTAGTCAACATTTAAAATTACCTGATTTTATTTCTTATGGAAAGTTAAGAGGTTCATGGGCTAAAATTGGAATTGCACCAGTTACTCCATATCTAACTAATACTTATTACAACAATGCTTTCGGTCAACCCGTAAATAATGTAATTGGTTGGACGAGGGATAATACAAAAGGCTCTGCAGAATTAAAACCAGAATTTACAGATAATAGAGAAATAGGATTAGAAATGCAATTCCTAAAAAATCGTTTAGGAATTGATTTTAGTTATTACAAGATCAATAGTAAAGATGTTGTAAATCCAGTATTAGTTGCAAATTCAACAGGATTTAATTCATTCATTTTAAACTCTGGTGAAATAGAAAACAAGGGAGTAGAATTAGTGCTAAACGGAACGCCCATAAAATCTAAAAACTTTACATGGGATGTAAGCGTGAATTTTACAAGCAATCAGAATAAAGTTATTAGTTTAGCACCTGGATTAAATGATATTGTTATTGGTAGTCAATCTGGATATTTAAATAGTGCTGCAACTCAACGTTGGGTAGTTGGTCAACCAGTTGGAGGAATTTACGGCATTACTCACCAACGTTTTTATGGAACTGAAACAGATGATAGAATTTCTCTTAGAAGAGATTTGCCATTATTGATAGCTACAACTGGACTTTCAGCTGGCTTCCCTATTAGAGATGTAACTAATCAGCGTTTAATTGGAAATTCACAACCAAGAGCTATTTGGGGTATTAATAATAGTTTTACTTATAAAAACTTTAATTTATCGGTTTTATTTGATGCAAGAAGTGGCTTTCAACGCTACAATCAATTAGGTAATTTTATGAGTGCATTTGGTATTGCTCAATATACCGAAAACAGAAATTCTTCGATGGTTTTTAATGGTGTTGTAGCAGGTGGTGCACCTAACGCACAAAATGTTTGGCTCGGACAACAAGTTGGTCCAGATGCTAGAAATTATGGAGATGGATACTACAGATTAATACATAGAGGAGTTACAGAAAATTTTATAGAAGATGCAGGTTGGTTCAGATTAAGAACACTTGCACTTAACTATACAGTTCCTGCATCAGTCTTTAAAAAATCTAAATTTATTAAAGATGCCAATGTAGCATTTACTGGAAATAATTTATTTTTATGGACTAAATTTTCTGGATTCGACCCTGAAAGTAGTTCTACCAATGCTGAAAGTAATGCAGATGGATTTGCAGGTTTTACCTATCCAGGTGTTAGAAGTTTTTTTGTTACCATTAATGTTACATTTTAGTATTAATCATCTAATTATCTAATCATATTAATTATGAAAAAAATATATATTCATTCATTCTTATTTTCATTATCAGCTTTATTATTATTTACATTAAGTGGATGTAAAAAATTTTTAGATGTAAATGATGATCCCAATCGTCCTACAGAAGCACCTATAAATGGTTTATTGGCGGCAACTACTCAAAACACAGGCTTAAATGTGTTTAGAACAGCTAATGCTGGACCCAATTATTATGTTCAATATTTTGCATCACCAAATCCTAATAGTCCAACTGATATTTATGACCGTGTAGATTTTGGTGGTTTATGGGGAAGTTTATATGATAATATGACCGACTTGTATGATATGCAAGAATTATCTGTTAAAATTGGGAGTACCGCTCATTTAGGCATGGCCAAAGTAATGATGGCAATTAATTTAAGTATGGCTATTAATTTATGGGGGAATGTTCCTTTTAGTGAAGCATTTACTGGTACTAATTTAAGTCCCAAATTTGATGATGCTCAACAATTGCATACAAGATGTATTGCATTATTAGATGAGGGCATTGCTGAATTAAGAAAGAGTCCAACTGTAGCAGTTACACCAGCCGCTGATTTTATGCATGGACCAACTGTAGGAACAGCAGCCGTTTGGAATAGTACCAATAGAATTTGGTGGATAAGAACAGCTTTTGCAATAAAAGCAAGATTACTTAATCAGTTATCTAAAACAGCTAATTATAATGCTGCCAATGTTTTGAGTGCTGTTGATAGTTCATATACTAATAATAATATGGAATCTAGGGTTACCATTTTTACACTTAGAAATCCTTGGGCACAACTCGCCAGAAATCAGGCTGCTTTATTATTAGATGGTTGGTTGAGCAGACAATTTGTAAATACAGCAATGGCAGGAAATTTACCCAATCAGGATCCAAGGTTGGCAAGAATTACTAACCTTACACGTTTTAATGATTACAGAGGAACAAGAAACGGAGTTGGCAGATCAGGTACAGGAACTACCAATGATGAAAGTTATTTAGTACTTACAGGTTTTTATAGTGCAGATCCATCGCCTCTATTTGTAGCTACATTTGATGAAGTTGAGTTTATAGAAGCAGAAGCAGCTTTAAGAGCAAACGACAGAACAAGGGCTTATGCAGCTTATTTAAACGGAATAAGAATTAATATGGACAAGTTAGGAGTAGCAACAACTCTTAGAGATTTATACATAGCTAGACCAACAATTGGAGTTGGAGCAGCCAGTTTACAACTTGCAGATATTTTTAGAGAAAAATATTTAGCTATGTTTCTTTCTCCTGTTACTTATGATGATGCTAGAAGATTTGATTTTAATTATACAGGATTTACGCTTCCACAAGGTACTGTGTTAACTTCTCCTATTAGAAGATTAGAATATCCTGCGAGCGAAAAAACACGAAACTCAACCAATACACCTAATGTGCCTAATTTAACTGATAGGCTATTTTGGGATAGATAATTTTAATTGAACAATTAATTTAATAAGCTTCTTTAGCAATCTACTAAAGGAGCTTATTTTTTTATTACATCTTTACTAAGTGGATGGCGATCCATCCGTCTTTACTCAATGTTTTAACTTTTGAAAAACCTACAGTACTTGCTAAATTAACTATATCCGTTTCATCGGAAGTTAATAATCCACTTAAAATTAAATCGCCTCCTTTTTCAAGTATAAACTGCATATCATTCATATTAGCTTCAATAATGTGGCGGTTAATATTGGCAATAACAATATTAAATTTCCATTCGGCATTGATAGAACTAACTTCTTCTATTTTGATTACTTTACAATTATTAACATTAATATTTTCGGAAGCATTTTCAATACACCAAGTATCATTATCAACAGCTAAAACATGCTTCGCTCCTAGCCTTTCCGCTAAAATTGCCAATACACCTGTACCAGTTCCAAAATCAAAGACGTTTTTATTCTTAAAATTGAGATCACGCATTAATTGAATTACCGAAAAGGTGGTTGCATGGTGACCGGTTCCAAAGCTCATTTTAGGGGTAATGAGTAATTCGTGCTGAAAACCAATTAAGGGTTCATGAAAAAAAGCCCTGATTCCTACAAAATCATCAATAGTTACAGGACTAAAATTAGATTCCCAAACCTGATTCCAATTTTGTTCTTTAATAACTGAAAATAAATAAGTTAAATTAAAATTACTCAATAACAAATTTAATTCATTGTTATCAAAATCAACTTCAGGTATATAAGCTTTAAGTGTGTCTTCTTCTTCCAAGAACCCATCAAAGCCCAAGGAAGTTAACGAGGCGATTAACACACTATTATCATCCAAATTGGGATGTTGGATAATAACTTCAATATGATTTTTCATTAAAATTTAGGGTTACATTATTTCGAATATTGCAAAAGTAGCTTTAGAATTGAATGGAAGCAACTCTATAATCATCCAACTAGTTAATCCTTCCTATTACTGTTAGGTACGGGGTATATTGGGTTATCTAAGGGTTATCTCATAATCTGAGACAGAATAACCATGCGCTGTAAGCATGTTGTCTTAACCCCCTAATTGTTGGATAGATTATTGGTAAAGGTTTGACATTTTTGGTTAATATCGGTAATAATTTTTATGCTATTCAACAAAGGGCTCTCTTCTTTATTTGAGATTAGTCTTT
>Ga0105051_10003043_pt1 | contig 20781 bp, 20 predicted proteins | sample FRY02_FD_78383 | JGI IMG/M metagenome (GOLD analysis project Ga0105051, IMG submission 78383) | Freshwater microbial communities from Lake Fryxell liftoff mats and glacier meltwater in Antarctica - FRY-02 (megahit assembly) | ecosystem: Environmental > Aquatic > Freshwater > Ice > Glacier... | reverse complement strand
TTACAATTTTTGCACGGTATCATGATAAGCTCCTATTATTCTTAAAATAATAGTTATTATATCATCTTTCTATCTATATGGCAACACTCTCTTATTTTTATCATTTCTTTTTATTAAAAATAAAAATAGTCAATTGAGAAAACATAACAAATATTATTCTGGCCCATTATCCGATCATTTTGATGGTCACCACTTCTTTAATCCAAATTCATCATTTTCTAATAAGTTTTTTCACTTTGTCAAATGGAGACTTACTAGAAAAGTAGAATCTTGGCCCAAAGAAGTACCTAATAAGTTCGAAGATATCCCCCCAAAACATGTAAATACTGGTGAACTGATGGTATCTTGGGTTGGACATTTAACTTTTTTATTGCAAATAGAAGGGGTAAACATCTTAACAGATCCAGTTTGGTCTCAAAGAGCAAGCCCCTACCAATGGATAGGCCCATCGCGCGTATCACCACCAGGAATAAGGTTAGAAAATCTTCCAAAGATAGATGTTATTTTAATTACCCATAATCATTACGATCATTTGGATCTTAAAACTCTAGACCATTTATGGAAAAGAGACAAACCAATAATAATAGTTCCACTTGGTAATGATACGATCATAAAAAACTATAATCATAATATACAAGTAATAGCTAAAGATTGGTTTGAAGTGGTAAAAATAAATGATAATGTTGAGATTATTTTAGATCCTGCTCAACATTGGTCAGCGCGAAATCTCAAGGATAAGAATAGAGCTTTATGGACGTCTTTTATTATTAAAACCTCATCTGGTAACATCTATTTTGCTGGCGACACTGGCTATGCTGAGGGTAAATATTTTAAAAATGCCTTAGAACAACATAAGAATTTTCGTTTAGCTTTGCTGCCAATAGGCGCATTTCAACCCAGATGGTTTATGAATTATAGCCATATGGATCCACAACAAGCGATTTTAGCTTTTAAAGATTTAAATATGCCTTTTGCCGTTCCTTCTCATTATGCTACATTTCCTTTAGCTGATGATGGATATGATGAAGCTTTGCTAACATTTTTTGAATATGCTAAACAATATAATGTTGATTTAAACGTGTTCAAACCACTTAGTATAGGTGAGCATTGGCTAGTCCCAAGAAATTAATTTTATATTCAGCTTATTAAACCTCATACATAAATCACCGATTAAATTGATTTCTGCAGGAGGTCTATTTTGATTTTAACGATTTGTCGCTACCGCTATCTTTATCTTCTTCCTTCTTACCAGCTTTTCTTCTTTGTAAATTTTCCTTTAGTATACTGGATAATTTATTAAAACGTTTTTGTGTTTTGGATAATTCTTTTTCTTTATTCAGCGTCATAATTATATAATTCCCTTGACCTATTGATAAATATATGGCAGAAATACATAAAAAAATCAAGCCGTTATAGCTCAGGGGTAGAGCACATCATTGGTAATGATGAGGTCGAAGGTTCAAATCCTCCTAGCGGCACCATTTATGTCAAATGAAAATAATCTCTATAGGCAAGCTAAATCAAGATTTTCTCCCAATAGCAGCGCATTATAAGAAAATTATTAAATACCAAATTATATCGATTGAAATCCCGTCTATACAAAAACTCCCACCCAAACAGATAAAACAATCAGAAGCTAAATTAATAAATAAATATATAGAAGCAAAATCCTATAGAATTGTCCTAGATGTGATAGGGAAAAGTCTATCTAGCCACGAATTTGCAAATTTGCTGAGCACTAATCTGTCTCTGGGCGAAAATATACATTTTATTATCGGCGGTGCATTTGGTCTTGATGAATCTATTTTAGATAATGCAAGTATAAGGCTCAGTTTATCTAATATGACTCTACCACATCAAATGGCTAAAATAATTTTGTTAGAACAAATTTATAGAGCACAAACTATTTTAGAAAATCATCCTTATCATAAGTAAAGGTAAAAAAGCTTTTTCGTTAAAAATAATTCTTTATATATTATTTATATATTATTTATAAGGATTAATTCTATGAAAAACATTACCCACGTGTCGCTATTTAAACCAAGTATCATTATAAAGAAGAGCGATACGAGTGAAGATTTAGAAGCATACCTAGGAGATTATTCAAAATTAAATAGGTCAATTACTACTAAAAAAATTAATGTAAAGGATCGCAATGTAAAGGATCGTATAGACATTACTAGCGAGCGCCAATTTGAACAAGGCTTAAACAAGCTAGATTATTCTCCTAAAACCATATTATATTTAAAGGAAAACAAATGCTCTCGAGACAATACTCAAAATAAAAAGGAAGACGAAAGTGGTTACGACTTTTTCACAAATTCTAACCTAAGTAAAGACCGCCCTCATGAGATTAAGGAAACAATTACCCCTAAATTGCATGGAGTCAACAATAAGACAAACACCAATAATGATTGCCGTTATTTAATCTATACTAAGTCACTCTATATTATCAATAAAGGGAAAGACGGTACAAAGAATAACTATATAGACATTTTTATTGTAAATGATCGTGATAACAATAAAAAAGAAGACCCCGTAAAAAATGGGTCTGGCCGTCTCAGAAATCATAAACTAAATAAAGATAAGGAAAATACGAATACAAAGGTGATTAACAACCCTTCTACAAGCTCGGTTACCAATACTGGCACAAAAGGACATCTTATTTTAATTAACTACTATTTGTCTCTATCTTCAAGATCCCTTGCCAAAAATGAATTAACAGAAAGTATTAACGATATAAAAACGGAAGAAACCCACTATATTGAACGAAGCTATATTGACCATGAAAACATTTGTGAAAACATTATATATTGGAAAGCTCTTGGTATCCTTTATCAAGCAAAGGTAGAATCAGTAGAGATTCTAGAAAATGTTTTTCGTGAAGAGAATCAAATTAAACTTATGAAATATGATGATAAATATAGTAGCCAGATGAAAAACATATTTGGAGATACAAAATGGAATGATGAATTTATTTATAATTTTAAACAAATAGTAAAATCCTTTAGTAATTTAATGATGGATACAATGATTTCTATATGTGAAAAATATATAAATATTTTAAAAGAAAAGAATGGTGCTAACCAAAACTCTTTTCTTAAATGTTTCACCAATTGTTTGGGTAAAACAGAGGAACAGCAAAAAGAAATATCCAAATTAAAGGCACTTGTTAAAGATCAGCATAGTTGTACTATTGCGGCATATAAAAAATTAGCTGGTACAACAACGGTTAATCGTAAAACTGACTTAACACAAACTACTAATAAACTCCAAAAAGTTGATTTTAATACAGCCTATTGGAACAACGCAACTGCCTTAATATCTGCTTATATAAATGATATGGAGTGATAGAATTTGTAAATAATTTATATTGGTGGGCTCGCCGGGATTCGAACCCGGGACAACCCGATTAAAAGTCGAGTGCTCTACCAGCTGAGCTACGAGCCCTAGTAAAATTAAGGATAAGGAAAGAATAATTATTATATCCTACAAATATGTTTTACTTTATCGTGTAAAAACTATACAATGTCAACAGTTATTTTATACTGTAGGACAATATGCATTCTGATGTTGCAATTGTGATTCCATCACGATTAAAATCCACGAGATTATATCAAAAGCCTCTGCAACTAATTGGCTTGTACACTATGATCGAACATATGCTAAATCAAGTTAAACAAACTGGACTGCAGAATATTTATGTTGCAACTGATTCTCACCTTATAGAAGATATAGTAATAAAAAATGGCTGCAAAGCTATAATGACTGACGAGAATTGTCCATCAGGAACAGATAGGGTGTTTAGTGCAGTTCAACTGATGCAAGATAGTGATCATATTGAATATATTATTAATGTTCAAGGTGATATGCCATTTTTAGAACCTAATGTAATTTTAAAACTCATAGAAAATTTAAAAACTTCTTCATTCGGAATTATGACACCCGTTGTTAAAGTTGACCGGCAAGTTGCTGACTCTAATGCCAATGTTAAAGTGGTAGCCAATAAAGATGGAAAAGCTCTGTATTTTTCTCGCAGTATGGTTCCTTTTGGTTCTAGTGAATTCTTATATCATATTGGGGTATATGGATTTCAAAAAAATACCTTGACTAAATTCGTAGAATTGCCACAATCTTTTTTAGAAAAACAAGAGAATCTCGAGCAATTACGAGCTCTTGAAAATAACATAGATATAGGCATTGTTTTTGTTGATAGCGTGCCAATTTCTATAGACACAGAAAGCGATCTAGAAAAAGCTATAGAATTTTATAATTCAAACTATAAAAATTAATATTTCATTATTTAACGGTATATTTTTAAAATGTTTAAAAAAATCATTGCAAGTCTTATTTTATTAGCAACATCAAATGTCTATTCTGAAACTAGGATTAAAGATATAGCTTCTGTTGAAGGAATGCGGGAGAACTTACTAGTAGGCCATGGTTTAATTGTTGGACTTAGTGGTACTGGAGATAATCTACAAAATGCAGTATTCACACAAAAAGGTCTCACTGATTTTCTTGAACGTCTTGGTGTAAATATCCAAGGAGCAAATTTGAAAACTAAAAATATAGCGGCAGTTACAGTGACTGCAAATTTACCCCCATTTTCAAGACAAGGATCTAAAATTGATGTCAAAGTAAGTGCGCTTGGTGATGCAAAAAGTATTAGGGGTGGTACGTTACTCGCCACTCCACTACTCGGCGCTGATGGTAATGTTTACGCGGTGGCCCAAGGGGCGGTAGCCATGCCAGGGTTCTCTCCTTCATCCAATGAAATAAAAACTAAGGACCTTTCGATCGAGACTAATGGCTACATACAAAGCGGTGGTATCATAGAAAATGAAGTTAAATTTAACTTTACTGATATGACTCATGTTAAGTTTTCTCTTTATTCACCTGACTTCAATACGGCTGTGATAGTAGCAGAGGCTATTAATAATTCTATAAGAGGCAACACTGCTGAAGCCTTAGATGCAGCTACTATACAAGTCACAGTACCTGAATATAGAAAAAAAACTATGATAGAATTTATAGCAGAAATAGAGCGTTTAGTTGTGAAACCAGACTATAAAGCAAAAATAGTTATTAATGAAGCAACTGGCACAGTTGTTATAGGTGATAAAGTGAATATTAGACCCGTAGCAATCGCTCAAGGAAATCTCGTGGTTAATATAGGACAGCTTGAATATGATAAGTTAAGTCCATTAATGCCAGATAATAAACAAGATCTGGTTAATAGATTTGTTAATGAAAAACGCGGAAGAGCTCTTCATGAATTAAATGGTGGCGCGAATCTAAGTGATCTTGTATCGGGTCTTAACAAGCTTGGAGTTTGGCCTCGCGATATAATAAATATTTTACATAACATGAAGTCTGTTGGTGCTTTAGATGCGGTAATTGAGGTAAAATAATGAGTGTTATAAATACTGTTTCTAGCCCTCTTCCATCAATAGCAGAATCCAATAGATCAGAAAATATAAAACCCAAAAAAAATGGTCATTTTGCCGAAATTTTAAAGGCAGAACAAAAACAGAAAGCCAAAACAGAATTAGTTAAAAAAGTTGCAACTGATTTTGTTAATTTTAAAAAAACCAACACTATAGAAGATCTTGATCAAAATGGCACGAATATTGCTATTAAAGAGTTAGCTACTGATATGGAGAGACAATTTTACTCTTATATGTGGAATTTGGCTTTTTCTAACTCCGAAGGAAATTACGTTGGAGGAATTGGAGAAGAACTATTTCACCGCGAGCTAGTGGAAGAGATGGTTGAAAATTCAGCTGATGAAGAAATGGGTGAAATTGCTAAAGAAATTTATGAAGAAGTAATACGCATTGAAGGAATTGAAGATGCAAGGAGAACTGGAAACCAAGGAATTTCAAAAGAATTCTAAAATCATGGAAAAACAATTGAATAATTTGTTCAAATCTATGGATTCTAATATAGGTTCTTTAATTGCTTTATTCACAAAAGAAAATAAATTATTAGAACAAGCGCAAATTCCAAATATTCCAAATTTATTAGAAAAAAAGACTGACTTATTTCAAAAGCTTTGGTCGGTTCAAGATACTATCAAAGCTATTTTGGATGAGAATATTATTGAAAAAAATGCAAAATTAGTAGAGAAAGTTAAAGCAAATTACCAAAATTTACAAGGCTTAATTCAGAATAATGAAATTTTACTGCGTAGCAATATAGAAGTTAGTAGTAAAATAATAGATATTTATCAAAAGATGAAAATCAAAGAAACGATTGATAAATCTGGATATGACAATACAGGCAAAATATCTGCATTGAAAAAATTAGAAAAAATTATGCCTTCAGTTAGTTTAAATAATAAAATTTAAGAGTGAAACTACGATGACTTCAGGAATTGACTCAAGTGCTTTGCAAGTTGGAAGAAGCGGCATTAAAGCCACTCAAGATAATCTTGTTAAATCTCAGATAAAACAAGCTAAAAGAGTGGATGCTTCCGTTGTAACTGGATATAACGGAATAGGCGTAAGAACTGTTTATGCAAGGGCTGATAATCCACATTTAAATAATTTTATTAGAGAAAATGCAAGTAAATTAGCTGGAACAGATGTAATTGCAGAGACATATAGCTCTCTTGAATTATTTATTAGCAAAGATGAAGGCGCAGATTCAAGGTTAACTGGAGCTATTAATGATTTTATAGGGAAAAGCAAGATTCTAGCTGAAAGTCAAGATCCAGCCCCAGCAGTAAGAAAAAGTTTTCTTCTGGAAGCTGAAAAATTAACTAATACATTTAATGATCATATAAATAAAATCAATGAAGCTAGATTTCGCGCTGATCAAGATTTATCAAATAATGTCCAAGCAGTTAATGAGACTATCCGAGAATTGTTTGAAATAAACAAAGGATTGGCTGCAAATGGTGATATTAATGGGAATTTACGTGATAGCAGAGACATAGCCCTCAATAAACTTTCAGAATATTTTGAAATCAATGTTAGTTTTGGATCAGACAATAAGGCATTGGTACGAACAAAAGATGGTACTGTGATCATTGGTGACAAGGGTCAAATTGCTACATTAAATTACACTCCATGGAAATCAATTGAATCAATGCTACAAGGGGGTAAGATTAACCCTGTTACATTGTCTTATTCAAGTCAATACGCACCAATCACAGTTATTAGTGAGAACGTTAATAAAATCACAGGCGGAAAATTTGATGGCTTAATTGAATTGCGCGATAAACTTTTACCTGAGTCTTTGTCAGCTGTTAAAAATTTTACTGAATCTTTTGTAAATGGGTTTAATAAAATTAATAATATGGGATCCACTTTTCCACCAAAGACTAAATTTCAAGGCAACAAACTGTTAAAACTATCTGATAGATTGGACTTTAGCGGTAAAGTTAACTTTGCTATTGTTGACTCAAATGGTCATGCTGAGAATGGAAGTTCAGGTAAAGTCAACCAAATGGTTTTGGATTTCGATAATCTGCAGGGAAAAACGACTAAAGATGTTCTTAGGGAAATAAATGAACAATTAAATTATGGTCCTTCCGCGCCAAGATTAAGACTTGGGGCTATCAATGATAATAATGGTTTAGCTATACCTGGTCAATCTCTACTAAATGATATTAAAATTCGTTCTAAATCTAATATTGATGGCGGAAATTTTACATTTGATCTTGACCTAAACGGGAATGAGTTTTTCGGTAGCAAAGTCGAAGTGATTACGCTGTCAGCAGGTGGAGTTCCTATTCCAGAAGATCAACTACCTCCAGTCTTTGACTTAAGGAAGGGACAGCATGTTTGTACTAATCACGATATAAAGCTTAACGGGTTTGCAGCTGGCAGCGTTGTACAAATAAAAATACGTGTTACTGGAGAAAATGGTGTTGTAGAAGAAGGCACGGCAGGGTTCACAATTCCTAATGATCCTAATCTACTTAACAAAAGAATAGTAGGTGTAATTCCAGGTGGTATATTTGGAAATCAGATGGCTCAAGGCGCAATAACCCATGCTCCAATTGCTAGAGCAAGACTTGTGGATAAAAATGGAGTACCTATTGATCTAAATGATAATTCCGAGGAAGGTTATCTTGTCATTGAATCTATAAGTAATGATTGTCGAGTTATAATATCAGAAAATGATAGTAAAGAATTAGAAACAGGCAAAGGATTTAAACATTACTTTGGGCTTAATAATTTTTTTGATCTAAAACAAGATGGTACAATTGAGTCGCTTATCAAGAATCCAGAGGATTTAGCAATTGGTATGGTTCAGGCGGTAACTGGTGCTGCAACAATAGTAAAAATTGGAAATGTAGCAGCTCAGGCTACTATGCAGTTTAATGGAGTACCTATCGATGGTGGTACAGTGACTATTGATGGAGTGATATATACTTTTAGAAATGCTCCTGCTGCCACAAATGATGTAGGTATTGATGGTGGTGGATTAATACCAACTCTTCAAAATCTTGTAGACAGCATTAATACAACAAGATCAATATCTTCAAAGATTGAAGCAACAACTGATGGAATTGATACCATAACTATTAGAGCAAGGAATGTTGGTATATCAGGTAATGCAATAACGCTTGCTACTACAGCTGCTCTTGCAGCTCCTTTGCCTGCTGGTAATTTGATTGGCGGCACTGACCAAGATCAAACTATTACAGGTAAACATTTTGAAATTGGGAATAATTCAAAGGAAAATTTAAGCAACATTCTTAGATTACTACATGAAGAATCTTTTGAAATAGATGGCTATACTGGATCTTTGGCAAGTTGTGCCTCTGTAACAATCGGAACTATAAGTTCTCAAATTCTTAATGCTAAAAATAATGCAAAAGTGGCAGAAACCACGCTCAAGCAATTAAGTGCAGAACTAAATAAACAAACTGGTATTGATCAGCATGAGGAACGTATTAAATTAACTGAATTAGCACAATACTACCAAACAAATTTGGCTGTGTTTAGAATATATCGTGAAATATTTAACGATTTTATGCGTTCGATAGCAGGATAACATCGTCATACAAAAGAGCGTATTATGCAATGTGATGATCCATTTTTTAAAAGTCGGGGTTGTCACACTTCGCTCTGAGTGACATAGAACATAATATAAAGACAAAAGTTTTAAGTTAAATTTAAATAAAAAGGTAATATAATGAGTAAAGTTTCAGATGCATTAAATACTAATCCAAATTTTGGCATATATGCTGCGAAAAATAAAAGTCTTGAGAGGGCTACAAAAGTTATCAATGGCGATAATAAACATAAATATTTAGATCTCAGTTCATTACAAGAGTCAGGTAAGGCTGATCTTTATTACAGAATAAATATTAGTTTAGTAAAGATTGAATGTTGCCAAATTCCAACGAATAATGCAAAAACCAAATTAAACGAAGAGCATTTCTTGCTTGATAATATTCAAGGGCTTATTGCTGAAGCTAATGCGGCTGATGGACAGAATGCAGAAGTTGTTGGTTCACGAGCAGAACGTGCAGATAAAGCGTTGAAAGAGCTAGAAAAAATCTTAAATACTAGGGATACAACTGGACAATATATGCTTGGTGGCATTCATTCAAATGAAAAACCTTGTAGAGATTTAGTAGCAGCTTCTAATATAGTAAACGGTGTAGGAACTGCTAATTATACAGACGCACGTGCGAACAAACAAGCTATTGCTGTATCTGATAGACATAGTGTTGAATGTGGCTTAAGCGCTAATCATCCTGCTTTTGTAAAATGCGTAGAATTCTTAAATCATTTAAAAAATGGACATTTAAATGAGGCTCAGGCTGCTTACGTAACAGCAAATAAATCATTAGATAAATTACAGCTAGAAAATGGTGAAAATCTTAAAACGGTCACAGATGCTGAGGATTATAATGCAACATCTAAAATTGAGCTATATACAAGATTAGAAGAAGACTTTTCAGTGTCAGTAGTTGAAGCTAATCAAAATATTAAAGATGCTATGGAAGCACTGCAAATTTTAATGATTATTATGATGAAGGGGAATCAACTAGACAAGGATTTGAATAGAATTCTTGAATAGATGTTAATTGCACTCTTTGTCGTTTCTGCTTAATGCGGGAATTTAGTGCAACTAATAAGATACTCCACGCTTGGCTTAAAAAACCAAGCTCGGCAGTGACGATTACCTAACCAAGCCTCGCATACGACACGCTTAAAACCTAATTAATAATAAAAACATATTGCAAATATTTGAAAAAGAACTTGTTATAAGTTCAAAATATTATAAAGAAATCTTAAAGATACTGAAATGCCAATCAAGGCTTATAGGTGGCTGTGTACGTGATGCAATGCTTGGTCAATCTAACATTGATATTGATATAGTAACCAGCTTACTCCCTGATCAAGTTACAGCTATCCTAGCTAAATATAATATCAAAGTAATCCCTACTGGTATAAAATTCGGGACCGTTACAGCTATATTTCATGATGAAAAATTCGAGATAACTACTCTTAGGAAAGATATAAGTTTCACAGGAAGGCATGCTGAAGTCAAATATGGCGTAGATTTCGCAGAAGATGCAGCAAGAAGGGATTTCACAATTAATGCGCTTAGTTATTGCCCGTTTGAGCATAAAATCTACGATTATTTTGGTGGTATCGCTGATTTAGCAGAATCGAAAGTAAAATTCATAGGTGATCCACATACGCGAATCAAAGAGGATTTCTTACGTATTTTGCGTTTTTTTAGATTTTCTGCTTATTATGCAAAGGAACTTGACTCTAGTAGCCTACGCGCTTGCATGAATTCAAGAGATGGGCTTAAAACCCTATCTAAAGAACGTATAAAATGGGAAATGGATAAATTAATTATATCAAAAAATGCTCATTATATTTTAAATGAGATGTCTGAAGCTGGAATCCTACCGATAATTTTTCCTGTAAAATATTTTGATCAAGTTTCTTTTATGAAATCAATTGATTTTGCACAGCGGATAAATTTTATATTAGATAGAACTAGTTTGTATGTTTTATTGTTCTATGGATCAAGCCAGAAAAACTTAATTGATTTAAAATTTTCAAATCAAGAATCAGTAAAAATAACTTCTATACTTAATTTTCTGGATAAAGTAATTCCAGATAATATAAATTTTTGTTTAAAAAGAATCTGGTTAGAACAAATTGACTATATTGAATATATAGTAGCACTAGTTGGAACCAATAAGATAGATCCTATCAAAGCAATAGAATTTATTGAAAAATATAGTAAAAAATTAAGAGAAAATTTCCCTATATCTGGTAATCATTTATTAGAATTAGGGATACAAGGTGCGAGACTTGGAGAAATCATAAAATCTCTGAAAAATCTATGGATAGAAAGTGATTTCATCTTAGATAAGGATCAATTATTAGAAAGGATAGAAAAAAAATGAAAATTCCAACAGGGAAATTGCAAGCTGGGCCGTCATTGCGAGCGGAGCGAAGCAATCCAGTAAAATATAAAAAAGAATGGATTGCCACATCAGACCTAAAAACCTTCCTCGCAATGACGCCTATATACAAGTTACTTATAATCACTGCAATGTTTTTAATCAATAATACAGTTTTTGCTAAGCCTAAAATCGTAGCAAGCATAAGCCCTATAACTAGCATCATTGCCATGTTGGTTGAAGATAAGGCAGAACTCACAACTATAGCTATTACAAATTCTTGTCCACATCATTACCACCTAAAACCTAGTGATTTAAAGAAAATAAAAGATGCTAGCCTTGTAGTATACATTAATGATGAATTTGATGGCTTTGCTGCCAAACTAATGAAATCTCATAATAATAATGTTATGAAAATTAGTGATATTAAATCGATTAAAATAATCGACAATAATTGGCATTTTTGGTTAGATTTAAGCAATATAAAAATCCTTCTTGATGAACTTGCTATAATACTTGCCAGAAACTTTCCTGAGATAAGGAATGATATTTATCTAAATCTTGATAAAGCAAAAAAACAAATAGAGGAATTAGATAAGATCAAAAACCAAAAATTATCTGATCTTCCTCATGTTATTTTACTTAGCGATAGTTTAGAGTATTTTTTTAGTTTCAATAAAGAAAATAACACTAGATTATATCAATCGCATAACAGCCCAAGATACCTATCTAGACTTGAAAAGTTATTAAATAAATCAGAAAAAAATTGTTTAATCTTAAGTTCTGATCAGCCCAAAGAATTTTATAAAAGATTTAATACAAAAATAATAGAATTAGAAAGTGAAAATTGGGCTGATTCTGGTAAAATTGAGCAATTATTTTATAAAAAATACATTAAAATGATTGACGAAGTAGTTAAATGTAATGATGAATAGAAAATCCTTTGTCATTGCTGCACTGACGATATTTGTACAATATTATAATTATCATTTGTTTGGTTTTTTAGCTGCAAAGATAGCAAGTAATTTTGTCCCATCCAAAATTGTGGTCATACAATTACTCAATACTTATTTCATCATGTTTATCACTATGGCTGCCAAACCACTTGGTGCAGTTATTCTTGGTCGAATCGGTGATATTTATGGTCGCTCAAATAGCTTTAATGTTAGCTTAACTGGCTGTGCAATAGCTGCTGTTATTATAAGCCTTATTCCCTCTTACGAGCAAATTGGAATTTATTCATCTTTCATATTACTACTCGCAAGAATGGCTATTTGTACCCTTGTCTCCTCAGGGTCAGATGGTGTTAGAATTTATATTTACGAACATATAGGAAAAGAAAAAGAATGTTTGAGCATGGGGCTCTCTGTGGTTTTTACACATTCAGGATCGCTTGTTGCATCTATGTCTGCTTGGTTCTTCACTCTTGATTTTATGCCGAATTATAGTTGGAGAATTGCCTTTTTACTTGGTAGTATAATGTGTTTAATACTCATTTATTATAAGATGAAATTTCAAATTAAAGATCAAGTTGATATAAAAAAATCTTTAAATTTTGAATCGTTTAAAGATTTATCAATAAAGAAAATAGTCCAAAAAAATATAAGGTTATTTTTATATTGTACAATCCTTGCAGGAGCAATTGGCAGCACAAACCAATTTTTCATAATTTTTTTTAGTACTTATAACTTCGAAATATTGAAAAATATCAGCAGATCACATATGCAGTTTTATAATATTATAGCTATTTTCCTCTATATTCTATTTGGAATAATCGCCGGATATGTAGGGGATAGATTTAATAGATATAAGGTCGTAAATATAGCAATAATATTTATATTAATCTTAAGCCTTTGTCACATCTATGTTTTATCTAGCAGTGCTATAAATGTGCCTTTATTCTTCTTAAGCAGTGCTTCACTACCATTTGTTACTATTCCTGCTACTGCAATATTGGCAGGATCTATACCAGTAGCACTTAGATATAGAATATTAAGTCTATCTCATGCTGTTGGTTCTATTTTAATATCTGCGCCTACTGCATTTTTGTCTGCACTATTATATTATAAAACAAAAATAGCTTATTTACCTATTATGTATTTTATAATAACTATAATAATGCTATCATTGAGTTTAAAATTTCTTAAGAAAACTTCTGATGAAAATAAAATTCCTGTCGGATAGTACAATCAATAGAATAGCGGCTGGTGAAGTTATTGAAAGACCAGCCTCTGTCGTAAAAGAGTTGGTTGAGAATGCTATTGATGCTGGTAGTACTAGAATAGATATTATGCTTGAAAGATCGGGGAAAAATTTAATTATAATTTCTGATAATGGCACTGGCATGTCGCTAGAAGATTTAGAAATTGCAGTACAACGCCATACTACATCTAAACTAGATGAAACAAATTTACTCAATATCAATACATTTGGTTTTAGAGGCGAAGCACTTCCATCAATAGGTTCTGTTAGTAAAATGATTATTACATCAAAAGCTATGCTAGCTGATAAAGCATATCAAATTGAGCTAAATGGTGGTACAGATAAAAAGATAAGTCCTGCAACACATAATGAAGGGACTAAAATCGAAATACGAGACCTTTTTTTTGCAACACCAGCAAGATTGAAATTCCTAAGAACTGATAAAACTGAATTTACAGCAATTCTTGATATTATTAAAAAAATATCACTTGCACATCCAAATATTACATTTACATTATCCCATGATAAAAAAAATATATTAAAAACTAAAGGATATGACGATGATTCTATAGATAATATAAGACAACGTATTATTGATATAATGGGAGAAGATTTCATTAAGAATTCATCCAAAGTAGACTTAGAAAGACCAGAATTATCTATATCAGGATATACTAGTATCCCCACTTTCAATAGAGCATCATCTGAAGATCAATTCCTATTCATTAATGGTAGACCAGTAAAAGATAAAGTTCTACAGATAGCTTTAAGAGTAGCATATCAGGATTACCTTGCTAGAGATAGACATCCATTATCAGTGCTTTTTCTAAAAATTAATCCAGAATTGGTAGATGTTAATGTTCATCCAGCAAAAACTGAGGTAAGGTTCTTTGATCCAAATTTAGTTAAGAATCTACTAATAAGCGCTATTAAAGATGCTCTCTCGACCAGTAGCCACAAGGTATCAACAACTATAGGAGATAAGGCGTTAGAGCTTTTTAATAAGCCTAATTATCTATTGCCGAAAGCAAATTATACTACTGAAAAGACAAATAGATCTTTAAACCCTTCCAATTATATTTCAGAGGGTAATAGTAATAATTATAGATATCAACCAATTCTGGAGCCAAAAATTTATCAACAAGAACCATTAATTAAAACCCAGCCCGAGGCTAGAATTGAGCAAGAGCATACACAAAAGAATGATTTTCCTTTGGGCTCAGCAAAGGCGCAACTCCATGCTACATATATTATATCTCAAACAGAGGATTCAATTATTATAGTAGATCAGCATGCTGCTCATGAAAGATTAGGATATGAAAAAATTAAAGAAACAATCAAACTGAATGGTTTAATTAAGCAAAGACTGTTGATACCAGCTATAATAGAACTCCCAGATGAAAAACGCGCCAATATACTTTACGAACGGAAAGATGATTTATCAGAGCTTGGACTTACTATAGAAAAATTTGGTGATAAATCTATCATTGTATCTGAAGCACCAAGTATTCTTGGTGATGTTGACATCAGTAAACTTATTCACGATTTAGGAGATCATTTATCTGAATTTGGTGAGAATATGAGATTAATTGAATTAATCGAGCATGTTACAGAAACCTATGCTTGTCACTATTCAATAAGGGCTGGACGTAAATTATCATCTATAGAAATGAATGAAATATTAAGGCAAATGGAGCAAACTCCTTTTTCTGGCCAATGCAATCATGGTAGACCAACTTATATTGAGCTAAAACTGAAAGATATAGAAAAATTATTCGGTAGAAGCTAATATATGTTTGTTATCCCTTTTCCCAATATTAATCCTGTTATTTTTTCATTTGGAAAACTCTCTATCAATTTCTACTCCCTATCTTATGTAGTGAGTATATTACTAGCTTGGTTCTACGCCAATCAAATTATAAAAAAATTCCCCGATATTAAAATAACAAAAAAAAATATCGAAGATTTTGTAAATGTTGCTATTATTGGAATCATAATAGGCGGTAGGCTTGTTTATTGCTTATTTTACGACCCTAGCAAATATTTATCTAATCCAATTGAAATCTTAAAAACTTATGAAGGTGGTATGTCTTTTCATGGAGGTTTAATAGGTTTAGGGTTTTCTTCTTATTTATTTTCCAGAAAATATAAAATCAATTTTCTAACTTTAGCTGATATATTATCTATGACCGCCCCTATTGGGTTATTTTTAGGTAGAATCGCCAATTTTATCAATGGTGAATTATATGGCAGAATTACAGATGTCCCTTGGAGCGTTATTTTCCCCAATAGCGATATGTTACCAAGGCATCCAAGCCAACTTTATGAAGCCTTTTTTGAAGGAATGATAATATTTTTAGTGTTATTTTATCTCGTTTTTAGATATCAAATCCTAAAATTCTATGGTCTAACTTTAGGGTTATTCTTAACCTTCTATTCTACCTCAAGAATTATTATAGAAATATTCCGTGAACCTGATATCCATATTGGTTTTATTTTTGATAGACTAACTATGGGACAGATTTTGTCACTTCCAATGCTATTAATTGGTATTTATTTAGTTTGTTTGGCGTCACTTAGAGCTTCTCGAAAAGAAGCATTGGGTCGCGGGTAATATACACTTCAGTCTAAGTAAACTACCAAATGTTAGTACATTCACCTTTATCAAGCAGGACTTTAGCAAAATTACCTTTTTCCTTTATAGAAAAAACCTTGATTGGTAAATTATTTTCATGGGCTAGTCCAATTGCAGACATGTCCATAATTTTTAGGTCTTTCTTTAAGATATCTATATAACTAATATCGCTGTATTTTACTGCAGAAGGATTCTTTTTTGGATCAGAATCATAGATACCATTAACTTTTGTTCCTTTAAGAAGTAAATCGCAATTCATTTCAATTGCTCTTAGAACAGCAGCACTATCAGTAGTAAAGAATGGGTTTCCTGTCCCACCTGCAAAAATAACCACCCTACCCTTTTCCATATGTCTTTTTGCCTTACGACGAATATATGGCTCACATATGCTCATCATTGGTATTGCTGATAATACTCTGGTGTGAATATTAACAGCTTCCATAATATTCTGCAAAGAAAGTGCATTTATCACAGTAGCAAGCATTCCTATATAGTCACCAGCTGCTCTCTCCATACCAAGAGATGGGGCATCAATTCCCCGGTAAATATTACCACCACCAACCACAACACATACTTCTACACCAAGATCAATTACTTCTTTGATATCTTCTGCAATCGAATGAATTATAGGATATTCATGCCCAAATGGCTTATCACCCATCAATGCTTCGCCTGATATTTTTAGTAGCACTCTTTTATATTTCGATAATGGCATAATAAATTTATTTATATTTTTGTCCTTCATTAATATCTAGTAAAGCATTAACAAAAACAAGCTATTTTTGAAAAAATTTAAAACTAAAATAGCTTGATTAATATTGGATAAATTATAAAAAAGTAAAATAATTATTTAAATTTCAAATTTTTAGTTGTAATATTTTTGTAGATTATTGTTATTTCAAGTAACTTTATATTATCTAAATATTAATACTCAAAGGCTAAATTATGAAAAATATTTCTACCACTATGATTCTTACATTATCAGTTCTTTTATTTTCTGGATGCGCAGCTAAAACTGGTCATACATTTCTAGAAAAAATGTCGCAAGAAGAAATTTCAACTAAATTAATACACGGGAAGACAACCAAAGTAGAAGTGATTAAGATGTTTGGTGATCCAGAAGATGTTGATTTACGCGATGATGGGAGAGAAGTTTGGGTATATAAGTTTATACGTTCCTCTGCTAAAGGCGTAAATTTTGTTCCAATAGCAAATAGTTTTTATGCTGGTACAAATGATAATATCAAACGTTTAAAAATATCGTTCGATACTAATAGTGTTGTTGATAAATTTGCATTCTCTAATGCTAAAGGTGAAACAAAAGCTGGACTATTTCAATAATCAAATTTATTTATAAAGATCAAATACCATACACTTATCATGTTAAGTGTATGGTATTATGACTTATCAAACCAAAAACCCCTTATTTTTGTTACCTAAGTTTTTTGGAGGACCTTTCCTTCTCACTAAATTGATACCTTCATCCATCATTCTTGGATTAGCTTTTCTTAAATCGGCTAAAGGTTGGTGTTGCTCAAGCAATTTTGAACCAACTTTGGCTAAATAAGTCTTTGAAATAGTATAATTACCAAAATTTGCACTTAAACTTTTGTTTTTATTTAAAGCTTTCGTTAATTCTTCTCCGACATATGGTCCATGATGCTTTAAATAATCAAGGTCTAATTTTCCTACACTAGGGCTTAAATGCTCTATAATCTTTGCTTTCATTCTATCATCTACTCTTGCCCCACCTTTTTCTAATTCTTTTATAGATTGTTGAATTACGTCTATAACTGCTTTATTCTTTTCAGCTTGAGCAACCAACTCAGAACTTATAACTGCTTTATAAGGTTCGACATGTATAGGTTTAGGTGCCATAGACTTACCAACATGCTGTGCTTCAGCACGTAATGCTGGTGATATAAGCCTTTTCGGCACTGGAGGTGGTGGTGGTTTCATTCTATTTTCTTCATGTACTGGAGCTTTTTTAATTGGTGGCTTAGCTGTAAGACCTATTGGCGGCGGTTCATCTTCTACATGCATTACCTCGCCCTGGTTCTGAGATATAGAAAAGCACTATCACGTTGAACTTCTGTATGACCTATTGGCCGCAATTGTGCATAACCAGGTTTAACATCGCCCTCTTAGTTGATTATATACTGGCTTTGCAGGGCCATGTAATTCCTGTACACGACCTAATTCTTCATATAATTCTCTAGGAACAGCAGGCCTATCAGCCATTTGTTGTAATTCTTCTAAATATGCAGGAGGAGGGTTAACTGCGCTGGATACTAAGGTTGACTCTCCGTATCCTTCGTTGTTTGCTTCCACACAATTTTTTCCATTATCATCTATTAAATAGACATCGCTTTTATCATGAAGGCCAAAATGCTCCATGGCTTGTTGCATATGTTCTCCCTTACCTTGGCTTTGATTTTTTGGCAAAAATCCTACTATTTTTATTTTAGCAATTTCCTCATCAGTCAAGCCCATTTTTTTTAATGCAACAGGTCCTACTTCAGGGTAATTAGTATAAGAAGTAATAGCAATTTGATGCCCATTTGCTAAAGCGGAGCGAAAAACATTTAATAGCTCTTTAGGGTTTTTTAATCCTATTGCTGGTATATCTAAAAGAGTATTAATTTGCTCTGTGGTTGCATTTCCCCATGGTACACCTAGTCCATTAAGAGTGTTATGGAACTGACCATTTACTAAAGTATTATCAAAGTCAAAACAAAATAAAGACATATAAATTTCCCTATGTTAGTTAATAAATTAAATCATATTTAATCATAAATTATAATGACTGAATAATTAAATCGAAAACCCTCATAATAAAATAATAAAACATCGGATAAACTGTGCTAAAATGGCAATTTTATAAATTTAAAGATCATAATAAATGAAACTAACAGATTTCGATTTTAATCTACCAACAGAATTGATAGCTCAAACGCCGTCTGATAAACGCGATCATTCTACTTTACTTGTGATGAAGCCTAATCAAAACATCATTAAGACTGAGTTTTATAATGTGATGGATTATCTAAGTTATGGTGACCTAATCATATTCAACGATAGTAGAGTCATAAAGGCTAAGCTTATTTTAGAAAAAAATGGCAAAAAAATTGAATTTTATTTAAATAAGAAAATAGGTGAAAATTCTTGGAATGGCTTTGCAAAACCAGCTAAAAAACTTAAAGAAGGAGATATATTTCACTTCAGCAAGCACTCTATTATCATATCTAAAAAACTCTTTATGGGAGAAACTGAAATAGAATTTAAGCTTGATGATATACCTATATTTGATTTCTTGGATAAATATGGTCAAATGCCATTACCACCTTATATTAAAAGACATGATGAGTCACCTTTAGATGAAACAACTTATCAGACTATATATGGCAATAAACCTGGTTCAGTAGCAGCACCAACTGCAGGATTACATTTCACAGAAGAATTACTTAATAAAATAAAAACTAAAAATATAGAAATTGCTTTTGTAACACTTCATGTTGGTGCTGGGACTTTCCTGCCAGTTAAAACTGAGAATATAGATGAACATAAGATGCATTCTGAATATTATTCTATAGATATCGATACGGCCGCCAAAATCAATTTGGCTAAAGCTGAGCATAGGAATATTATTGCAATAGGTACGACCACACTCCGTACTTTAGAGAGTTCTGCTTATGATGGAATCATACATAGCGGGGAATTCGAAACACAAATCTTCATCAGACCAGGATTTAAATTCAATATTGTTAATATGTTGATCACAAATTTCCATTTACCAAAATCAACATTATTCATACTAACTTGTGCCTTTGCAGGGTATAAAGAAATGTTCAATCTTTATAATTATGCTATAAATGAAAAAATGCGTTTTTTTAGCTATGGAGATGCTACATTATTATATTTGAAAAATAAGTAGGAATTTATGTCATTTTTTATTACATTTGAAGGTGGCGAAGGGTCAGGCAAAACGACTCAAAGCCATATGCTTTTTGAAAAATTACTATCCAAAGATTATAAGGTAATCCATACGAGAGAAATGGGTGGCACTCAAGAAGCCGAAAAAATTAGAGATATTATGTTACATTCAGACATATTACCTATATCTGAATTATTTCTAGTAATGGCTGCACGTTACGAACATATTTCTAAATTAATCCTACCATCCTTAGAAGCTGGCCAAATGGTTATTTGCGATAGGTTTGTCGATTCTACAGCCTGTTATCAGGGGCAACATGAAGAAATTGGAATGGATCTTGTTTATAATCTGCACAAAGAAATTATAGGAAATTTAATGCCAGATATCACATTTTTTATTGATGTACCTCCTACAGTTGCTCTACCTAGAACATTTGGTCGCAATGACAATAATAAATTTGAAGATAGAAACCTAAAATTTCATCAAAAAGTTTACGAAGGTTTCCAATCCCTTGCGCAGCGCTTTCCAGAAAGGATAATAACTATAAAAGCAGAAAATCTAAACCCAGAAGAAGTACATAAAAAAATTATTGATATAGTCTTAGATAAAATAATA
>Ga0105051_10003040_pt1 | contig 20800 bp, 22 predicted proteins | sample FRY02_FD_78383 | JGI IMG/M metagenome (GOLD analysis project Ga0105051, IMG submission 78383) | Freshwater microbial communities from Lake Fryxell liftoff mats and glacier meltwater in Antarctica - FRY-02 (megahit assembly) | ecosystem: Environmental > Aquatic > Freshwater > Ice > Glacier... | reverse complement strand
TCTGTCGAACTCGGTCAGCAACCAGGTGCTGCGCGAGATCGTGGCAATGCTGGCTGCCGGGCCGAGGCGTTAGCGTTTCAGCGCTCCATGCAGGCTAGATATACCTGCTGCAACTCGCCCACACCCGCCTCGATCACCGCACTGGGTATTGCCGAGTAGCCCATGTGAAAACAACGGTTCTGCGCAGCAGAGGGATGCGCAAAAAGCACGCTGCCGGATTCGATCAGCACACCTCGCCCTTGAACCTCCTGCGCGAGCGCGGTGGCATCCAGCCCCAACGGGCCTTGCACCCAGGCGGCAGATCCACCGTGCGCCTGGCTCACCAAACACTCAGGTAACCACCGCGCCAACGCACCCAGCAACACGCGGCGGCGTTCGCGATAGGTCACATTGAGCTTGCGGATGAAGGCGTCGTGGTAGCCCTGGGCTATGAACAGGCTGGCGATGTGGGCGTTGTTCGACGGCACATGACGCATCAACAAACGCCGCAGCGCCCGCAGCTCGGTGATCAGCTCGGGTGCGGCCACGATGTAGCCCAAGCGCAGGCCATGAGCCAAAGTTTTGGACAGGCTACCGAGGTAGATCACGCGCCCATCCGAGTCCAGGCTTTTGAGCGCGGGCAAAGGCCGACCCGAGAAATTGAGCTCGATTTCGTGGTCGTCTTCAAACAGCACCATGTTCTTCCCGAGCGCCATCTTCAGCACAGCCAAGCGACGCGCCAGCGGCATGATGACGCTGGTGGGGCACTGGTGGCTGGGCGTTACAAACGCGTAGTCGCACCCTCCCAGCTTGCGCTTAGGCAGCAGACCTTGCTCGTCCACCGCCAGCGGTGCCACACGACCACAGCGCAGCACGAAGTTGTTGCGAGTACGGAGTAGCCCCGATCTTCCATGCCCTCCACGGTGGTCTAATCCATCAGCACCTGGGCAAGCAGATAACACGCCATCTGCGCCCCGGCGGTGACCAGGATCTGATCGCGCTGCGCCACGATGCCGCGTGCTGGCAGCAGCCTGTGCTGGATATGGCTCACCAAGACCGCGTGGTCGCGGTCCACATGGTCTTGTGACCATCGGCGCACCGCTGGCGTCAGCAAGGACTGTTGCGAAGCGGCCCGCCAGTCGGCCAGGGGCATGAGCGTGGCGTCGAACTGGCCGTACACAAAGGGGTACTTAAAGTCTTGTCACTGCGCCAGCTTGGCGATGTTGAGCTGCTGGCCAATGGCGGTTTTGAGACGCGCGCTCCAGCCGAGATCGCCACCCGGCAAGGGAGCGCTTTCACTGTGCTTGACCTGACCCAACACGATGTCGGGATTCACAAACAGGCCGCCTCGCTCCCGCGACATGAAAGAGCCCTTTGCCACCGGCATCTGCAGCGCCAGCGAGACCGTGTTGCGCGACACGCCCAGCGCTTGCGCCACCGTTCGGCTGGACGGTATGGCGGCGTCCAGGGGCACCAGCCCGTCCAGGATGCTGCGCACCATCATTTCTTTGATGCGGCCTTGCAAGGTGGCGCTGCTGCCCTCGAAGCGAGGCAGCAACTTGACCCAGATGACGGTGACGGTTTGAGCAGGGCGCAGGGCAAGATTCTATTTCCGGCACCAAACGAGAAGCATTGTGGCTCTAACAGTTCCAGTCGCTCGGTCTAAGCGTCCTCACACCACTCCACCACTCATCCAACTTACCGAGACAATGCGCCCACCATGACCACCGAGTACCTGAAGAAAACCACCCCAGCCCAAGCCACCATCGACGCTGCCACCGGCGAGACGGTGCAACGCATGCTGGCCGAGATCAAGTCCCAAGGCCGCGACGCGGTGGAGCGCTATGCCCACGATCTCGACGGTTACAAGGGCAAGATCCTGCTTGATGAGAGCGACATCGCGCAAGCAACGAAGTCGGTGCCGACCACCGTGCGCGATGACATTGCGTTTGCCCATCAGCGGGTGCGCGATTTCGCTCAGCGCCAGCGCGATTCGCTGGCCGAGTTTGAGGTGGAATTGATGAGCGGCTTGGTGGCGGGTCAGAAACTGATCCCGGTCAACACCGTCGGTTGCTACGTGTCCGGAGGGCGCTACGCCCACGCGGCCTCGGCCATCATGAGCGTGTGCACAGCCAAGGTGGCCGGTGTGGCCAACATCGCGGCCACCTCCCCGGCCCATAAAGAAGCGGGTGTCAATCCGGCCATTCTTTACGCCATGCAGCTGTGCGGCGCCCACACGGTGCTGGCACTCGGCGGCGTGCAGAGCATTGCCGCGCTGGCCTACGGCCTGTACGCCAAAGCCCCGGCCGACATTATCGCCGGCCCCGGCAACCGCTTTGTGGCCGAAGCCAAGCGCACGCTGTTTGGCAGCATCGGCATCGACGTGGTGGCTGGCCCCACCGAGTCGACCATCATTGCTGATGAAAACGCCGACGCTGAAATCGTGGCGGCCGATCTGGCAGGCCAGGCAGAACGCGGGCCAGACTCCCCGGTATGGCTCTACACCACCTCGCGCGCGCTGGGCGAGAAGGTGATCGAGATCATGACGCGCGTGATCGCGGCTTTGCCCGAACCGGCCCGCTCCTCGACCACTGCCGCCTGGCGAGACTACGGCGAGGTGGTGTACGCCCCAACCAGCGAAGAGATCTGCGAGATCAGCGACCGCTACGCACCGGAACACCTACAGGTGCTGGCCGCCGATCTGGACTGGTGGCTGGATCGCCTGACCAACTACGGCTCGCGGTTCCTGGGCGAAGAAACCACCATGACCTATGGCGACAAGTGCGCATGACCCAACCACATCCTGCCGACCCGGGGCGCAGCGCGTTATTCGGGCGGCCTGAGCATGGGCAAGTTCATCAAGACCGCGACCTACCAGCGCCTGACCCGCGCGGCCAGCCGCGAAATGGGCCAGGTAGCGGCCCGCATCTCGCGCCTGGAGGGCATGGAAGGCCATGCGCGTACCGGTGATATCCGCTTGAAAAAGTACTTTCCTGAAGAGCAGTTCGAGCTCGGTACCCTGCAAGGCCACCAGCATTGAGCGCGCGCGGAGCAACGGAGCATTGACATGCGCACGACACACGCAACACGCCCCCGCATTAACGACGGCCCGTGGTTCGGCAAAGACCTGAGTCAGTCCGAACCCATTCCCGAATCCGCCATCGAGCAGGCCGTGGCGCTGATGCGCAGCGGGCGCCTGCACTGCTACAGCGAGCAGGGTTCGGGCACGCCCGAGCCCTGCTCGCTGGAAAAGGAACACGCGGCCTACGTGGGCGCGAAATACTGCGTGGCCGTGAGCTCCTGCGGCGCGGCGATGTTTCTCGCGCTCAAGGCGCTGACCAGCAGCTTCACGCTGGACTCGGTGCCCGGCGCGATCGCCCACGCCGGGGCAGAGGCGGTGCTGGTGGAAACGCGCTACGACCACACCACCGATCTCGCCGACCTGGAGCGCAAGGCGGCCAGCAGCGGCGCCAATGTCTTTTTGGTCTCTCACATGAGTGGCCACATCACCGACCTGGGCGCTGTGCGCGACATCTGCGACCGCCACGGCATCGCCTTGGTGGAAGACTGCGCCCACACCATGGGCGTGCGCTGGGACGGTCAGCACACGGGCACCTTTGGCAAGATCGGATGCTACAGCGCCCAGGCCTACAAGCACATCAACGCTGGCGAAGGCGGCCTGTTGGTTACCGATGACGACGACATCGCCGCCCAAGTCACCTTGATGTCGGGCTGCTACATGATGTACGACCAGCACCTGCTGCGCCCCGTGCCCGAGGTGTTCGAGCGGTGGCGCTATGTCACGCCCAACTTCAGCATGCGCATGTCCAACCTGGCCGCGGCTTTGCTGCGCCCTCAAATCGCGCTGCTCCCCGAGCGCGGCCAGCGCTGGCGGCGCCTCTACGACGATCTGGCCCAAGCCTCGAAAGCCGTGCCCCAGGCCTCGCTGCCGGTGCGCGATGCACGCGAAGACTTCGTGCCCAGCTCGATCCAGTTTTCGCTGGATTTGTCGCCCGCCCAGATCGAGCACTTTCTGGCCGAGTGCGAGGCGCGGGGTCTCTACATCAAGTGGTTTGGCCTGCGCGTGCCCACCGCTTTCACCAGCCATTTTGGCCACTGGCATTAGCTGGCCGAGCAAGCGCCCATGCAGCAGTCCCAAGACGTTCTGCGCCACTTGCTCGATCTGCGCACCCCGCTGTCTTTAACACCCGAAGACTGCCGCCTGATCGGCCAGATTGCGCAGGTGGCCGCCACCGCTGCCGCCGCCCAACCGGCGGGTGAACCTCCGAAAGGCAAGCCGTGAACGCCGCCGACCACCCCAATTTCCCGCCTGAGCAGACGCTGGACCCCACCGTGTGGGCGCCATCGACGATCTGGGCACCTTGGCCGGCATCGCGCAAGCCGAGCAACTGTGGCTGCACATCGATGGTGCCTTTGGCGCGCTGGGCGTCCTGAACGATAGCCTGCGCCCGCGCCTGACCGGTCTGCAGCGCGCCGATTCGCTGGCGTTTGATTTCCACAAGTGGCTGCACGTCAACTACGACGCGGGCTTCATCCTGATGCGCTCCGAAGAGCACCACCGAAGCGCTTTTTCAGAGCGCCCCGAGTACCTGAAAGGCGCTGAGCGCGGGCTGGCGGCCGGCAACCCCTGGCCGGTGGAGTACGGGCCAGAGCTCTCGCGCGGTTTTCGTGCGCTCAAGGTGTGGGCGCAACTGGCCGAGCACGGCACAGCAAAGCTCGGCGCACTGATCACGCAGAGCTGCGAGCAGGCCGCTTATCTGGGCGGGCTGGTGGACGCGCATCCGCTAATGGCAGTGGCGGCACCGGTGGCTATGAACCTTTGCTGTTTTCGCCACCAGCCCGAGGGGCAAGATGCCGCAGCCATCGATACCCTGAACGACGAGATGGTGGTGTAGTTGCAGATTCAAGGCATCGCCTCGCCGTCCACCACCATGGTCTGCGGGCGCACCGCGATTCGGGTAAACATCACCAACCACCGCACCACGCGCGCCGACCTGGTTTTGCTGGTGCAGAAAGTCTACCGGATCGGGCAGTCGCTGCTAAAAGTGCCTGCCGGCACCTTTCAAGCCAACGCCCGGCTACAGCAACAAGGTCATGCGCTCAGCCGCCTGATACAGAGCCGGTAAACGCTGCAAAGCCTGCTCCAGCGGCAAGCGCGCGGCCGGACCGTGTACGGCCAGCGCGGCGCGCACCTCGCCCATCTTGTCTCGCACGGGGACGGCAATCGCCACCAGCCCGAGAACAAACTCTTCCTGGTCGAACGAATACCCCTGATCGTTGATGAGAGCGCATTCTTGACGCAGGGCCTCGACCGTGGTGATGCTGTGCTGGGTGATGGGCTGCAACGGCAGCGTGCGAAACATGGCTTCGCGCTGCGACTCGCTCATGAACGTCAGAAACAGCTTGCCGCTGGCGGTGCAGTGCAGCGGCACATGGGCGCCCACATCCAGCGTCAGCCGCCAGGGCCAGGGCGCTTCCACCCGATCTAGGTAGAGCACGCCGGCACCGTCGAGCGTGGTGAAGTTGCAGGTCTCGCCCACCTGGGCCATCAGTGCCGTCAGCACCTCGTGGCGCAGACCGCGCAAGCTGCCGTGGTTGAGCGTGTTGAGTGCGAGCCGGCGCAGCGCGGGACCCACCACAAAGTCGCGCTCATTGAGGTCGCGCGACACAAAACCGCAAGACAGCAGCTGGTTGCACAAGCGGTGCACCGTGGCCTTGGGCAGTTCAAGTGCGGCCACCAAATCGGCCAGCGTCATGGTCCGCCCGCTGTCGGCCAGGACGGCCAGCAAGCGCAGGCTGCGCTCGGCGGAGGAGGAAGAAGAGGACGCGGGCGTGTCGTCGGGGAGCATGGGGGAAGTGTCCATGTAGAAGGGGTTCCGAGACAAGGCATTGAGGCTGGCGCTTGCGGCTTGGCAATCAGTTTAGTGCAGCGCAACGGTGCCCCTGCGGGACCGTTGCGAGAACGTTTCCGCCAGTCAGACACAGCTCCCCAGCGAGGGTAAACACCAATACCGAAACGTTGCGTTCCATTTTTATCGAACATACACTGTCAACCAATCGAAAATCAATTTTTCGGGACACAACGATCCGATTTATGAGAAGCGTGCAATGAGCGAAGTGTTTGACTACATCGTGGTGGGCGCAGGCTCCGCCGGGGCGGTTCTGGCGGGGCGTCTGAGCGAAGACCCGTCGGTGAAGGTGCTGCTGCTCGAAGCCGGGCCGAAAGACAGCTCGTTCTGGATCCACCTGCCGATCGGTTACGGCAAGACCATGTGGGACAAAAAAGTCAACTGGTGCTTTCACACCGATCCCGACCCAAACATGAACGGGCGCCAAATCTACTGGCCTCGTGGCAAGACCCTGGGCGGTTCCAGCTCGATCAACGGTCTGATCTATATTCGCGGCCAGCGCGAGGATTACGACCACTGGTCCAACGCGTTGGGACTCAAAGGCTGGGGCTATGACGACTGCCTGCCCTACTTCATCAAGTCCGAGCGCAACCAGCGCGGCGCCAGCGCCTTCCACGGCGGCGACGGCCCACTGTCGGTGTCCGACATTGGTGCCAAGAACCCGATCATCGAGGCCTTCATCGCGGGGGCCGGAGAAAACGGCGTGCCGCGCACCGAAGACTTCAACGGTGCTCAGCAAGAGGGCGCGGGCTACTACCAGCTCACCACCTGGAAAGGCTGGCGCTGGAGCACCGCCAAGGGCTACCTGAACCCAGCGCGCGGCCGCAGCAACCTGCGGATTGCAACCGAGGCCCAGGCCACTGGCGTGGTGCTGGAAGGCAAGTGCGCGGTCGGTGTGCGCTACCGCCAGGGCGGTGTGGACAAAGTGGCCAAGGCCAGCGGCGAAGTGCTGCTCTCTGCTGGTTCCATCCAGTCGCCGCAGCTGCTGCAGCTCTCCGGCATTGGTCCGGCGGCTTTGCTGCAAAAGCATGGTATTTCGGTGGTGCACGACCTACCGGGTGTGGGCGAAAACCTGCAAGACCACTTGCAGATCCGCATGATTTTTGAGATGAATCAGCGCACCATCAACGACGATTTGAACTCGTTGTTCGGTCAAGCCAAGCTGGGCATGCAGTGGTTCTTCAAGCGCAGCGGGCCGCTGGCGGTGGGCATCAACCAAGGCGGCTGTTTTATGAAGGCCTTGCCTGACGAAGCCGCCACGCCCGACATCCAGTTCCACGTCGCCGCGCTCTCTGCCGACATGGCGGGCGCCAAGGTGCACGACTTCTCCGGCATGACCATGTCGGTCTGCCAGTTGCGGCCCGAGTCGCGTGGCCACATCCGCATCAAGTCAACAGACCCGTTCCAGCCGCCCGAGATGCAGCCCAACTACCTGGCCACCGATTTGGATCGCCGCACCAATGTGGCGGCGCTGAAAGCGGTGCGCGCCATCACCGGCTCCAAAGCCATGCGCGGTCTGGTGAAGCGGGAGGTGAAACCCGGCAACGACACGCTGGACGACGCCGCCCTGCTGGAGTTCTGCCGCAACAACGGCGCCACCATCTTTCATCCCACCGGCACGTGCCAGATGGGCCTAAACCCAGCGCAGGGCGCGGTGCTCGACGCGCGCCTGCGGGTGCACGGCATTGCTGGCCTGCGCGTGATCGACTGCTCTTCCATGCCCACTCTGGTGTCTGGCAACACCAACGCGCCGGCCGTGATGATGGCCGAGAAAGCAGTCGACATGATCCGCGAGGACGCCCGCCGGCGCTGAAGGTCACCCAAGCGATGCCGAGATTGCCGTCGGCTTGGCATCGCACAAGCACCCCCGACGCAACGTGTTCTTTTCCGTTCCCCACCCCAGCCACCAGGAGACAAACCATGGCTCAGAAAACACCCCTCGACCGCCGCGGCTTCATGAAAATCGCCGGCACCTACGGCCTGACGCCGACCCTTTACGCCGTCGCTGGCGTGGTCGGCCCCCTCACGCTCGAAGGCGTGGGCAATGCCGCTGCACAGACAGCAGCCGCTCGCAGCGGCCCAGCCGCCGTAACGCTGAAATTCGGCGCCTCGGGCTTCAACGAAGCCAACCTGAAGATTCAGGAATCGGGCCAGATTTGGTTTTCACAAGAGTTGGAGAAGCGCAGCAACGGCGCGATCAAGGTCGATTTCATCGGCAGCAACGCCATTTGCAACCAAGGCGACTGCGTGAAGAAAGCGCAGCAAGGCATCGTCGATCTGTTCTCTGCCAGCACGCAGAACTCCGCCGGTTCCGCGCCTTACTACAACGTGCTCGACTTTGCCTACATGTTCCCCAACCGGGCCTCGATGCACCACTTCTTCTACAGCAAGAAGAGCGAAAAGCTGTTCCGCGAGCCGATGCGCCGCCTGCACAACATCCAGTTCCTCTATACCCACTGCGAACTGCGCGGCCTGATGATGGGCAAGAAATACGAGGGCAAGCCGCTGGTGACCAGCGTGGACCAACTCGCCGGCACCAAGAACCGCGTCACTGGCACCCAGCTCGGCCGTATCGCCATGACGCTGATGAAACTCAACCCGGTACCGATTGCCTGGGAAGAAACCCTGGACGGCCTCAAGCAAGGCCTGATCGACGGTGCCGAGACCTGGATGGGCGCCGCCGCATACGCCAACATGGCGCCAGTGCTCTCGCAAGCGGTGGACCTGCGCTTTTTCGCCGGCACCGAGCACACCGCCATCAACAACACCTCGTTTGAGAAAAAGCTCAGCCCAGCGCAGCAAGACCTGATGATGGAAGTGGCGTACGACGCCCAGCAGTACACGCAGCGCGAGCAGGAGCGCGTGTTGATCGAGGTGGTGGGCGCCGAGCCGAACCCGCGCCCCGACACCTTGTTCGCCAAGTACAAGGTTCGCGTGGCCACGCTGTCGGAGGCCGAACTCAAAAAGGCCGAGAAAATGTGCTCGCCCGAGTTCGTCCCCCAGCCCTGGGAAGAATGGCGCGAGCGCTTGAACAAAATGTCCGGTGGCAGCGATGTCTACAAAGAGATCTACGCCATTGCACGCGAAATTCCAGCCAATGCAGCGGTATCCAGCGTGAAGCCCAACCGCTGGTGGAAAGCCTGATCCTCAGTCCGCGCTGAAGCCGCACCGCCTGGGCGCTCTGACACCGGAGAGCGCTCGGGCCTTTTTATGCCTCTCTGGAACGCTCCTTGAACCTCATCCTCGCCCCGCTGCGGTGGCTTGACCGCAACGCCGAACGCACGCTGATCTTGTTCGCGTACTCGGCTATGGCCTTGATCATCGTCTACGCGGTATTCGAGCGCTTCGTCTTCAAGACCCAGATTCCCTGGAGCTCCTCGATCCCGATCTACCTGTTTCTGTGGGTCACCTGGATCGGCTGCTCGCACAACGTGCGCAAGCGCACCCACCTGAATTTCAACGACCTGCGCATTCGCATGTCCTACAAAGCCCAGTTCGCCTGCATGTGGCTTGATGCCATTCTGTGGATCACCTTTGGCGCCATCGTTCTCTACTACACGATTGAGCAGACCCGTCTGGTCGAGATGAACTTCGCCATTGTCCAAGGCACCGACAACGTCATGCAATGGTGGTTCTACCTCGCCACCCCGCTGGCCTGGACCCTGCTGATCTTCCGCGTGTTGCAGAACCTGGCCGATGACGTTGGCCGCTATCTGCGTAAAGAGCCTTTTATCGTCGACATTCAAGCCATCGGCAAGAACTGATCCCATGGACAACGGAACCCTCATCGCGCTGATCTCAGCCGGCGTCATTGCCCTCTTCCTGATTGGCGTCCCGGTCTTTCTGGTGATCGGCTTCTGGGTTGTGGGTGTGTCGATCGTGATTGATTTCACCCTGGCCAATATCGGCGTCACCCTGTTCGAAGGGTTGAACTTCTTCGGCCTGCTTTCGCTGCCGCTGTTCATCTTGACCGGGGACTTGATCGCGGCGGCGGGCATCGCGCGCCGACTGGCCGACTTCGCTCACGCCTGCCTGAGCTGGGCGCGCGGCGGTCTGGCTATGGCCACCATCGGCTCGTGCGGCCTCTTCGCCGCCATCTCGGGCTCGAACTCGGCCACCACCGCCACCATCGGCGGCATCATGCACCCGCTGCTGGTCAAAGACGGCTACGACACCCGCTTTGCTGCTGCCACCGCCGCCGCCGGCGGTTGTGTGGGCATCATTATTCCGCCCTCGATCATCTTCATCGTCTACGGTTTCCTGATGAATCTGTCGATCTCCGACCTGTTCGTGGCTGGCATCTTGCCCGGGATCATGATGGTGTTGTCGATGATGGGCGTGTGCTGGTGGGCGTCGCGCAAGAACGGTTGGGGCTCGGTCTCGCCGCTAAGCATGCCGCGCATTTTGAGCACCGCGCGCCGCGCGTACCTTGGCTTCTTTGCCATGTTCATCGTAATCTACGGCATTTACTCGGGCACCTTCTCCCCCACCGAAGCCGCCGCGATCACGGTCGGTTTCTGCTTGGTCGCTGGTCTGCTGATCACTCGTGAGATCAGTTGGAGACAACTGCCCGATATTCTGCTGCGTTCGGGCCAGCTCACCGGCATGCTGGCACCGATGATCGCAATCTCGATCGTGATGCAGCGGGTGTTCGGCCTGCTCGGCATGGCCGAGACGGTGTCGGATTTTGTCAGCTGGTTTGGTGACAGCACCACCGTGGTTCTGCTGGTGTGTATGGCCATCGTGATGGCTGCCGGCTGCATTCTGGAGAGTCTGCCAGTCACCGTGATCTTCGCGCCCATCCTGGCGCCGATTGCCATTGCACATGGCGTGGACCCGGTGCATTTCTCGGTGATCTTCTTGGTCGGCGCTTCCATTGGCTTCATCACACCACCGTTTGGCCTGAACCTGTTTGTGGCTAGTGGCGTGACTGGTATTCCCTACGCCAAGCTGGTGCGCTTTGCGCTGATGTACCTATCTGGCCTGGTGATCGCCTGGATGGTGATCGCCTTCATCCCATGGCTGTCGCTCGGTTTGCTTCCCAACGTGGGACGTTGAGGCGTCGTCTGCGATTTACAACGTGGAACTGAGCGATTTCTGGAGCAGCCTGACCGCAGTGGGCCTGCTGGCCTCGCTGGGCGCGGGCGTGGTGAGGGGCTTTGCAGGATTCGGATTTTCCGCGCTCACGGTAGCGGGTATTTCGCTGTTTGCGGCACCCGCCGCCGTGGTGCCTGCGGTCATGGTGCTGGAAATTCTGGCCAGCATCAGCATCTGGCGCAGCGCGGTGCACGATCTCGACATGGCCTGGTTGAAGTCACTCCTGATTGGCAACGCACTTCTGGTCCCCGTCGGGGTCTATCTGCTGGCGCATCTCGATCCGGTTGTGCTGCGTCTGGTGGTTGGGGGCGTGCTGTTGTTGACGGCTGTTGGCCTGCGATTGGGCGACGGTACACCGTTGCGCACCAGCCTCGGGGTTCAGGCCAGTACCGGGGCCCTATCTGGCTTTCTCAGCGGAGTGGCTGCCAGCGGCGGCGTTGCTGCTGCGCTGCTGATGGCTGCATGCCATGTGCCAGCGCGAGCTATGCGCGGCACGATCATCATCTTTCTGGTCTTTGCAGCGTGCTACACCCTGCTGTGGGCCACGGTGTTTTCTCAAAGCGCTGGCAGCAGCGTCGACGTGTTCAGTGTTGATACGCTGCGCTGGATCCTGATACTCGCGCCCGGCATGCTGCTGGGTATGCGGCTCGGGCGCAAAGCTTTCGTCCAAAGCAACCCCGAGAGCTTCCGTCGGCTGGTGCTTAATCTGCTGATCGTGATCTCGGGGTTGAGCGCGGCGCGGGCGCTATTTGATCTGCTGGCGACCTGACCCCACAGCGCTTCGCCAACGGGGTGGCGGGACCGAAAATCGCTTCAGTCCATTGGTGATGCGAATCGGGCTTCGAGCACTGCACGCGGCAACTGCCCACGCAAACCGATGGCCACGATCCCAGGCGACGGGGGCGTTTCGCGAGCAACCCGCAGGCTAGCGTGACGGCCCGAAAACTGCAGCTCCATCCACTCTTCTTTTGCCGATCCGGCGCGCTGCACAAGCAAGAAACCTTTGAGTCGGAGCAGCCCCTGCGGCGGGCTTTGCAGCCAGGTTCTCAAATCGGGTTCCGCGAAGCTCTGCCTAGGTCTGGCCGACCAGGTGTCAAACACATCGCTGTGGTTCGCTTGCCATGAAGCCTCTTTTGAGCCAAGTGCATGCCCATGATCGTGATCGTGATCGTGATCGTGATAGTGATCGTGATAGTGATCGTGATCACAGTCTGGCTCACACACAGGAACCGCTTCTGGCAGCCCACCGGGTATCACTGGCCCAGCCAAGCCGCTCAACATGGGCAGCGGCACCTGAGCTTCTGTGGTTTCAAACTGGGGCGTGAGACCAGCCACCTGCGCGATCCATTGCCGCACAGCCTGCCGTTCGGTGACGCTGGCGCGGTCCGTCTGGTTGACCACGATCAGATCGGCGGCCCGCAACTGCCGCTCCAGGGTGTCACTCAATATGGGGTCGCGCGAATGCGCCAACGCCGAGCTGGCATCCACCAGCACGATCACACCATCCAGCGACAGGCCAGGGTCGGCCCGCCCGATCTGCGCGATGCGCCAGGGGTCGGAGACGCCACTGGCTTCCACCACCACCGCGTCAAACGGCACATCGCTCTCCAGCACCCGGATCAAGGCCGCACTCAGGTCATCGCCAATCTGGCAACACACACAGCCATTGGTCAACGCCATGGTGTTGCCATCGGTTGAGGCGATCAGCTCGGCATCGATGTTGATGGCGCCGAAGTCGTTGACCAACACCGCCAAGCGAGTGCCCTGCACGGACTTCAGCCAATGGTTTAGCAATGTGGTCTTGCCGGCGCCGAGGAAGCCACCAATAACCGTAAGCGGTAAACGCTGGAGCATATACAGCCCGTCAAGCGGCTTGCGACTCGAACACCCGGCCCGAGAGCACGGTGCCCCAGACGCGGATGTCTTTGAGCGCCATCGGCTCCACCAACAGCGGATCGTCTTCCAGCACACAGAAATCGGCGCGCTTACCGCATTCGATGCTGCCGATCTCATGGTCGATTTTGAGCGTCCAGGCCGGGCCCAGCGTGATGGCGTGCAGGGCCTGGGCCACTGTGATGCGCTCGCTGGCGCCCAGCACACGACCCGAAGGTGTGACGCGGTTGACCGCGCACCACGCGGTGAACAACGGCCCCAGCGGCGTGACCGGCGCGTCGGAGTGGATGGCCAGCGGCACCCCTGCCGCCAGCGCGCTGCCGCAGGCATTGAGGCGATTGGCCCGGTCTGGGCCCATGGTCATTTCGTAGTGCTGGTCGCCCCAATACCAGAGGTGGTTGGCAAATAGGTTGGCACTCATACCCAGCACGGCCATGCGCTTGAACACGGGGGCGTCGATCATCTGACCATGCTGCAAGGTATGCCGGTGATCGGGGCGAGGAGCCCGTGTCAGCACGCGTTCGATGGCATTGATGGCCACCTCGCTGGCCTCGTCGCCATTGGTGTGGGTGTGAATCGTCAGCCCAGCCCGGTGGTAGGTTTCAAAGTCGTTCTCGTACTGCGAAGGCGCCACCACCCAAATGCCATTGGGTGCGCCATTGAAGTGGCCTGGCCAACGCAAACGCGCTGAAAACCCCTGGATCGAACCATCGAGCATCATTTTTACCAAGCCATAGCGCAACCGGTCGGTGTTGCGCGGCAGCAGGCTCTTCACATGCTCAGCGCCTTGTGGTGCGCCGTGCGTGCCGTGAAATGCCTGGAACGCAGGCAAGATGCGAACGCAACAAGCGTCGTCGTTGGTCACGGCTTCTAGCACGCGGCAGTCGTCCTCGGTAAGCTTGTTGACAAGATCGGTGGCGGTAGTCACGCCTTGCATGCAGGCCAGCCGCGCAAACGAGCGCACACCAGCTTCGGTCATGGGAGCGAGCAGGCCTGCGTTGCCCACCTTGCGCACCACCAGAAACATAGCGGCTGGTTCTTGCAGTTCCCCCGTGGGCTCTCCCGCCAGCGCGCCAATATCGGCGCTGAACTTGACCACGCCTTCCACCTCGTTGTCGCGGTTGATGTCGGCCAAATGCAGCATTGTGGTGTTGACGTTCATCAAGTGCCCGTTGGCATGGGAGATGACGATGGGTCGCGTCAGGCTGGCGCGGTCCACGTGCTGCACCGTCATGCGCTCGCCGCCGAAATAAATGGGATCAAAACCCCAGGCAATCAGCGGCTCGGTGTCGGGGCGTCCGGCGGCGGTCATCTGGGCTTCAACCTCAGCCAGCCGCGCCACCACCGCATCCATCGAACGCAAGCCGCTCCACACCTTGCCATCGGGATCGCGGCGGTCGAACCAGCCGAGGTAAGACCAGTCCCACATGCTGCCCTCCTTGAGGTGGCAGTGGCCCTCCACCAAGCCCGGCATCAGCACCTTGTCGGCAAAACGTTCGTCGAGCTCGAAGTCGCCCCAGGCCTGCATCTCATTTAGGGAGCCCACAGCCAGCACGCGGCCGTCGCGCACGGCCACGTGGGTGGCCTGCGGTTGCATGGGGTTCATGGTGATGATCTTGCGGGCGCGGTAAACCGTGGTGGTCATGGTGGGTGGGTAGGGGGTTGGTTGTTAGGCAGTGGGAAGGTGAAGCGGCGCTTGCGGCATGCCGTCCACAACGTCAACGCGGCGGCAGCGCACCCAATGGCCGCTTTGCACCTCGCGCAGCGGCGGCAGTTCTGCAGCGCAGGCGGGCTCGGCCACTGGGCAGCGGCTGGCAAAACGGCAACCGGCGGGAGGGTTGATGGGGCTGGGCGGATCGCCACTGAGCTGGATGCGCGCGGCTGCGCGGGCTCGCCCACCATGCACCGTGGGCACGGCCGACATCAGCGCCACGCTGTACGGGTGCAGCGGGCGCGAGAAAAAGGCCCGGCGTGGCGCGCGCTCGACGATCTGGCCCAGGTACATCACGGCGATGTCATCGCAGATGTGTTCCACCACCGCCATGTCATGCGAGATGAACAGGTAGGTCAGACCCAGCTCGCGTTGCAGACGCACCAGCAGGTTGAGGATTTGCGCGCGGATGGCAATGTCCAGCGCCGAAACCGGTTCGTCGCAAACCACGAGTTCGGGGTTGGTGGCGAGTGCGCGCGCGATGTTGATGCGCTGGCGCTGGCCACCCGAAAACTGGTGCGGAAACAGGTGTTGTTGCTCCGGGCGCAGGCCCACCGCCTTGAACAAATCGGCCACGCGCTGCGCTCGCCCGGCTGGCTCGCCCACGTTCATCAGGTCCAAAGGCGCGCGCACCGCCGCACCCGCGCGCTCACGCGGGTTGAGCGACGAAAACGGATCCTGAAAAATTATCTGCAAACGACTGCGCGCCTGGCGCAGCGCCTCACCTTCGAGCGCGCCGAGATCGGTGTCGCCCAGTCGCAACTGGCCGCTGGTCACCGGCGCCAGCCTCATCACCGCGAGTGCGGTGGTGGTCTTGCCCGAACCCGACTCGCCCACCACCGCCAGGGTGGTACCGCGCCGAACATCGAACGACACGCCGTCCACCGCCTTGACCACCTCGGGTGAGCGGCCCCAGCCCGGCTTGCTGCGGGGGAAGTGCACCTGCAAATCGCGCACCGAAAGCAGCACGTCGGTGTGTTCCGGTGCTGTCATGCAGCCACCGCCTGGGTTTCAGCGTGCAGCCAGCAGGCCGCACCATGGGGTTGCTGAGCATCGCCACCGAAGGCGGCGCCGGTGCCTTGCCCGAGGCGGAACATGGGCGGTACGTCGTCAGCGCAGCGCGCCATGGCGTGCGGGCAGCGGTCGCGAAAGGCGCAGCCCTGGCCCAGCTCCCAGATAGAAGGAACCATGCCCGGAATTTCGGCCAATTCAATGCGGGTCGAGCCGTCCGATCCCAGACTGCTGCCCAGCTCGGGCAGGCACTCGATCAGGCCGCGTGTGTAGGGATGGCCAGGGCTGGAGAGCACCTGCGCTGTGGTGCCTTGTTCGATCACCCGACCGGCGTACATCACCATCACGCGGTCGGCCATCTCGGCCACCGCCCCCATGTCGTGCGTGATGAACAAAATCGCTGTGCCTTTCTCGCGCTGCAGGTCGCGCAACAGATCAAAGATCTGCGCCTGCACCGTCACATCAAGGGCCGTGGTGGGTTCGTCCGCGATCAGGATGTCGGGCCGGCAGGCCAGCGCCATGGCAATCATCACGCGCTGGCGCATCCCGCCCGAGAGCTGGTGCGGGTATTCGTCCACCCGGAGCTCGGGGGCCGGAATGCCGACCTGTTTCAGCATCTCGATGGCACGCACCTTGGCACGTGCCAGGTCCAGCCCGGCGTGCAGACGCAAAGATTCGCCAATCTGATCGCCGACGGTGAGCACCGGGTTCAGCGAGGTCATGGGTTCCTGAAAAATCATGGAAATGCGGTTGCCGCGCACCGCACGCACGCGGTCCTCGCTCGCGCTCACCAAGTCTTCCCCCTGGAACAAAACACGCCCCGCGCTGATGCGGCCAGGGGGAGAGGGAATCAGGCGCAACAAGGCCAGCGCGGTCATACTCTTGCCGCAGCCAGATTCACCGACAACGCAAAGCGTTTCGCCACGCCGAATCTCAAAATCTACGCCGTTGAGCACCTGCGCCTTGCCGCGCCGCGAGCTGAATTCCACATGCAGGTTTTGCACCTGCAACAAGGTGCTGTCTTTGGATGTGGTGGCCATCAACGTGCCCTCAGTTTGGGGTTGAGGGCGTCGTTCAGGCCGTCTCCGATCAGGCTTACCGCGAGCACCGTGACAAAAATGGCCATGCCAGGAAAAGCCACCGCCCACCAGCATGAAAGCACGTACTGCCGACTCGAACCGATCATCAGCCCCCAGCTCATCTGGTTCGGGTCGCCCAAGCCCAGAAAGGACAAACCGGCCTCAAACAAGATGGCCGCGCCCACCGCCAGCGTGGCCGACACAATCAGCGGCGGCAGCGCGTTGGGCAGGATCACCTTCCAGATGATGCGAGCGTCGCCGGCGCCAATGGCGCGCTCTGCCCGCACAAACTCCAGCACCCGGTACTTCAAGAACTCGGCACGTGTAAGGCGGGCAGTACCGGTCCAGCTCACAATCCCTATGGCCAGCGTGACAGTGACCAGCGAAGGTGAAAACAGCGTCACCACCACCATCGCAAACAACAAGGCAGGCAACACTTGGAAAAATTCGGTGATTCGCATCAGCACCGCATCCACCCTACCGCCGTAGTAACCCGCAAAGGCGCCCAGGGTGATGCCGATCAGCACCGACAGCGTGGCGGCAACCGCCCCCACCAAAAGCGTGGCACGCCCGCCGTAGACCAGCGTGGTCAACACATCGCGGCCTAGGTAGTCGGTACCCAGCCAGGCCTCTGCACTGAAGGGTGGCGTCAACGGCGCATAGGCGATCTCGAAAGGATCGGCCTGCAAGATCCAAGGACCAGCAATGGCCACCGCCAACATCGTCAGCAGCATCACCATGCCCACGATGGCCGAGGGATTGCGCGCAAACATGCGCAAGGCCTCAACGGTTGGATGCTCCACCTTCGGCAGTCGAAAACCTGCGCCCGAAAGCGCCAAAGATGATTTGCTCATGAGGTCTTGATGCGTGGGTCGATCAGACGGTAGGCCAAGTCGGTGACTTGGTTCATCACCACCACCACGATGGAAGAAAACAGCAGCACGCCCAGGATGGTTGGGTAATCGCGGCGCAGCACCGACTCAAAAGCCAGGCGACCCAGGCCAGGCCAGTTGAATACGGTTTCCACCAGAATGGCACCGGCCAATACGTTGCCGAACTGAAGCCCGAGCACCGTGACCACGGGCAACAAGGCGTTGCGAAGTGCGTGCTTGTAGAGCACCACGCTCTCTGTCAAGCCCTTGGCGCGGGCAGTGCGGATGAAGTCCGAGCCCAACACATCGAGCATCGCCGAACGCGCTAAGCGGCTGTACTGCGCCAGGTACACCAGGCTCAGCGTAAAGGCGGGCAAGATCAGGTGCTGGGCCACATCGACCATGTCGGCCCAACCCCCGCCGCCAGAGGAGTCGATGGAACGCATGCCGGCCACCGGCAAGATCGGCCAAATCGATGCAAACAGAATCACCAACATAATGCCGACCCAGAAGATCGGAGCGGCGAACCCCACCAGCGACAACACAGTGATGAACTGTGACAAGAGACCGTTGGGCTTGCGCGCGGACAGCACCCCGATGCCAGTGCCCACCACAAACGCCAGCAACACCGCACTCACTACAAGCAACAGCGTGGCTGGCACGCGCTCGGCGATCATCTCGCTCACGGGGAGATTGAAAAAGTACGAGAAGCCCAGATCTCCCCGCGCCACCTGGCTCAGGTAGACGCCGAGCTGCACCGGCAGTGGCTTGTCCAAACCGTACTGGGTGCGCAGTTGCGCCATCAGTTCGGGCGACATGCCACCACTGGCACCCGCAATGGTCTCCACCGGATCGCCTGGTGCCGCGTGCACCAAGATAAAGTTGAGGACTACCACCGCCAGCACCAAGGCCAGGCCTTGGAGCAGGCGGGAAATTAATGAGCGCAGCACGGGGGCTTGAATCGCGGGAGACGCGCCTCTTTACTTGAAGTAAACCTCGTCGTAAGGCGACAGCGGCCCCCAGATTGTGTTCGGCACGTTGGCCAGCTTCTTGCTGCTGGCGGTGTGATACGGCACTTGATTGATGAAGACGATGGGCAGCTCGTCGGTCACGATCTTCTCAAACGTGGCGTAGTAGGCCTTGCGCTTGGTCGGGTCGAGCAGGCCGCCTGCGGTGTTAAGCAGCTCATCGACCTTGGGATTGTTGTACGACTGCGTGTTGGTCCAGACGATGGGCTTGATGTTGGTCGACAGGTAGGTGCGGTGCACTCCGATGATCGGGTCACCCCAGTTGAAGACCAAATCCATGCCCATGTCGAAGTCTTTTGACGCCATGCGCTTGGCCCAAGAAGGGAAGTCGGCTGAGGCACGCACTTCCACTGCGATACCCACCTTTTTCAGCTGCCCGCGAATATATTCGGCCACGTTGCGTTGCTGGTCGTCCACGTTGGGCAGATAGTCGATGGTGAGCTTGAAGCGCTCACCGTCGGCATTGGCTTTGTATCCTGCGGCATCCAGCATGGCGGCCGCCTTCTTGAGGTCGAACGGGTACAGGGTGACGTCTTTCGAGGATAACGGACTGCCGGCGACGATGGGACCGTTGGCCTCGGTGGCGAAGCCACCCATGAGCGCCTTGGTGATGAATTTCTTGTCGATGGCGGTGGCAATCGCCTTGCGCACCTGCACATCCGACAAAGGCTTCTTCGTCAGGTTGAAGGCCAGCCAGTTCATGGCGCCAATGCCGTCATACCCCTTGGCTTTGAGGTCGATCTTGGGATCGGTTTGCAGCCGCTTGAGGTTCGTTGGCAGGGTCACGAAAGGCAGCATCTGGATGTCGCCACGTTCCAAACCCAGCACCAGGCTGGCCGCGTCGGGCGTGATGTTCATGATGACCTTGTCCAGATACGGCTTACCTGGCAAGAAAAACTTGTCAAACCGCTCCATCACCACACGACGCCCGGCCTGAAATTCGGTCAGCCGGAACGGCCCCGAGCCCACCACATCGGTGCTGTTGCGCGGGTGGCTCTTCAGGTCTTTGCCGTCGTCATAAATGTGCTTGGGCAAAATCGGGCAGAGCGCTGGCGACATGGCCAGCACAATCGCGGGATGCGGCGCGTTCATTCGAATGATGGCGGTGTACGGGTCGGGTGTTTCCACCTTTTCCACCGGGCCCAGCATGGTTTGGAACGGATGATTGGCCTTGATCGCCATGATCGAAAACGCCACGTCGGCTGAGGTGATCGGCTTGCCATCGTGGAACACTGCGTTCTTGCGCAAATTCAGCGTCAGCGACTTGCCGTCTTCGGCTAGCTTCCACGATTCGGCCAGGTAGGGCTGCGGATTCCACTTGTCGTCAAAGCGCAGCGGGCTGGCAAAGATTTGTGTGGACGGCATCGCGGTGGCAATCCCCGACTGCACCGCGCCATTCACATGGCGAGGGGTTTGGGTGCTTCCCACCACCAGCGTGCCGCCGCGGTTGGGCGTCTGCGCCTTCGCCATCAGCGGCCAAGTGGATGCGATACCTATGGCCAGCGCAACGCCCCAGGTGGCTCGACGCGCAAAAGAGAGGTTTGACATGGAACACCTTTGGATGAAAACAAACACCGGTCATCGTCTTCCATTGCACCGCCCAGCGTCAATGCGCAGCGCTAAGGGATAACCCTTATTTCATAGATCCAGATGGATGCAGTCGATAGAACCAAGTGACGCTGCTGCGACGCCTTCAGGCACCTCTTAGGCGATGTTTGACGGGACAGCCCGCGCGGCCGACCAACCTCTCCAGTTGACGCACAATCTAGGCTTCTCACCCCGATTCACACTCTGTTCATGATTTGCTGCCATGGCCCAACCCCTGCAAGGCGCGATGTGGAAACAGCTGCTGAAGCGCAGCGCGCGAGAAAATCTGACCCTTCAAGGCCAGATCCGCGAGATGCTTGTCTCGGCCATCCTGAACGGCCAGCTCAAGCCTGGTGTACCCGTGCCCTCCAGCCGCGAGCTGGCCACCGACCTGGGCTTGGGGCGCATCACCGTGGTGCTGGCTTACCAGCAACTGGCCGACGAGGGCTATCTTGTGTCGCACGAGCGCAAGGGCCATTTCGTGAGCTTATCGCTGCTGGGCCAGCGCATACAAAGCCGAGCCCCGACCGAAAGCGAACATCAGGCCCAGGGCATCGGCTGGTCGCAGCGCCTCCACCAGCACCCCAGTGCGCAGCGCAGCATCGTCAAACCC
>Ga0105051_10003027_pt1 | contig 20862 bp, 19 predicted proteins | sample FRY02_FD_78383 | JGI IMG/M metagenome (GOLD analysis project Ga0105051, IMG submission 78383) | Freshwater microbial communities from Lake Fryxell liftoff mats and glacier meltwater in Antarctica - FRY-02 (megahit assembly) | ecosystem: Environmental > Aquatic > Freshwater > Ice > Glacier... | reverse complement strand
CGACATGACGTTGCGTGTGTTTACCAGACACAGCATACAGACATGGTGGTCGTACTCGAGGTCGACATTATTTGTGAGGGCACTAAGAATCAGGGAGGGTTTTGGCTTCTGTGGTATGACTTGCGCTATATTTTCCAAATGTTGAATGAATTTCTGGTCTGTCCATGCGTTTTTTTTGGTCCTGTGGTCTGTGCCGGGTGTTGTATGCCTGCCTTCACCATGTAGGTCCAGGTTGGGCAATGGAGTTGGTGTGTGCACAGTGTGTTGTGGGAAAGCGACGGCTTCGGCGCTGAAGATGCCGTCTCCAAGGTAAGATGTCGCCAGACTGCCCGCAAACGCAAACATGGGGTGCGCGCGTGGTGGTGGAGGTGCCGTGTGTTTCCGAGTGTGCTGTCGATAGAGATCAAGAATCCTTTGTTGGCGAGCCGCCCACTGCACGCCGCTGCCAAACTCGGATACGTTCACTCGGCATGGAATCTCAGTCGTCTGCATCGCTGTTGCGCGGGGCACGTGTTCGCACCACTGTGTCGCCAATATGCCCCGATTCCGCGCCGATGTAGTGTTTTGCGCGTGGTTTTTCGGGGGCCTTTTTAGTTTGGCCAGTTTTGTCGCCGTGGGCATGTTTTCGCCGTGTATGCCTTTCTCAGCCTCGATCCAGGCCAGTAGCTCTGCTTCTGCCTCGCTGGCGCCAGGTGCGCACTCTGTCGGAAAAAGACGCACACACTGCTCCTGCTGTCGGCTGCGTTCGTACTCTTCGTCAGGCTGAAGCAACCTCGGGAGTGCTAAGAAGGTGGCCTGTAGCATTTTCAGCATTCTTGCGAGGATGGCGTTGTGAAAGTGTGTCGTACAGTTGCGCGGGACGACCCACTTTGCTATGTCGCGTGCGCATTTGCGCGCCTCCTCAAAGGTGACAACAATCTGTTTTTTGGCGTAAAACGTGGTGGGATCGAAGTCGGCGTACGTTGTCAGTATGGTGACAAATAATCCCACCACGTTGAGCATACTGCCATCGGTGTCAAAATACGTCATGCTGGCAGTGTTGGAGAAGACCATGCCGTGTGTCACAACGCAACAAGGCCCATGTGGCACGTTAGCGTGCACCAGTGCCATGAGCGGGCGGATCTGGGCAATGGCAAAATCACACACGGCCTTCAGACACGGTAGAGAGAGGTTGGCGTGCACAGCAGCCTGCATTGCGGTGTGGCCATGGACGTCGGTGAAAACTGCAGCGGCTCCCGCATATTCGCAGTGCCACTGTAGCAGCATTTCCAGGAGGTACAACATAGTCTCACTGGTGTATTGGCCCTTCACCAACTTGAGCAGTGGTATGTCGCCGGAGCTGTCAGGCACGAGGAAAACTCTGCTGGAATTGCGTGCAAGAAACACGATGAGCTGCGAGTTGTCGGGGGCGGCACACTGAGCGCGATTTTGGTGTAGCGCAATACACAACGCCGTGCTACGTCCCGGGGCTACAAAGACTTTGTACGCTGTTTTCGTGTCAACACGGTCGTTGTGAACCCTGAGGCGATGCGTTTGTGAGCACACGTCATGAATACACACAACAGTTTGGTGGTTTTCGGCCAAAATGCGCGTTGAGGGCAAGGCTGCATGTGCAAACGCATGCAAGCCACACGAGTGTAGTGTTTTCTAGACATGGGTGAGTAGGGCGAATACCTCGAAGGCGCATACGCAATGTCGCGCTGGTGGATTGTGCGATACACGATGGATGCTGGGTTCATATTGTAAAGGTATTCTACAACTTTCAGGGGCATGCCATAGAGCACTGCATAGTGCAGGAGCGAAAGCCCGTTTGTGTCCAGCATCTGCGCGAGTCTGGGCTCCGTATACAGCAAAACGCGTAGGAGGTCGAAATCGCACGCATATGTGATTGCCAAGTGTGCCATGTTGCGCGCTTCGTGCCCGACGACACAGGTTAGTGAGAGCGGACACAGCTGCACAATCACACGGAGAACCATGAGACTTGCGCGCGTTCGGAGCGCCGTATGAAGTATCTCACAACACTTTTGCCGGTGCACTGTGGACCGATGCGGGATATGTGTCAGCATTGTGTATACGATGGCGGCAAGGGGCAGCTGGATGCAGCCGTCGAATTTCGCAGCAAAGTCTCCCCAGAAACACCCTCGCACACAAGACATCGTGTCGATCAAGTCGGGCACGGGCATGCTACACATTGAATCCACAAAATGCTTGGTTTTCTCGTCCAGTGCCACCGCAAAGAGTGCCACATACTCTAATTCTCGCGTTGGGTCCACGTGTTCCCAGCCAACATCCGTATATGGCATCGAGATACGCACATGTGTGTCAAAAAATAGCCGAATTTATATATCACCAGTACCTACTACTTGCACTTCCTGCAAGTTGGTGCATGGTGCAGATTGTCCCTAACAAGACCAGGTTACAGTACACACATACGTGATACCACAACACACCATGGAATCCACATACTAATGACAGAAAGTGCAAGCAAGCGCTGATTTTATTGGTAAACATGCAAAAAATCCCCTCTCTTTCTCTCTCTCTCGCTCGCTGTGGGTTGTGACTCATAGGTATTTTGGCACTCTTGACACGCGTGAAATAAGTGGTTACTACCCATATGCCATGTGCCAGCGGGGTGGTGCGAAACAATGGGGGTAAATAGCGCCGGACGTAGAAAACGTCGCCATGCCACTGGGATATTGACTATTCGTATACGCACTGTGGCGCCAGCCATCTGAAATCTGCTGTTGGCGGTCCTCCATGCTGGTGGTGTAGTTTGTGTACGAGGAGAGTAGTGGCTGCATCTGATTTGTGTGCGCTTTTTGCGGTATTTTCCTGTGTGTGTTTGCATTACTAATGTGTAGGCGGATTTTAAAACACAGCTCTCGCAGCGAGAACATCTCAGTGCGTATTACAGTGATAAGATTGTCCACAGTGGCGTGTATCAGATTGGATTTTTGGCATTTTCTGAGCAAGCTGATGTTTCCGGCCAGGCATTCGCGAGAAACCCCGTACACATTGTGTTTCTTTAGGTATTCGGAAAAGTCAATACAGACTTGGGATTTAATCTCTGGCAATTGTGTCCACACAAGAGTCAAGAGTTGCTCGGTCAAGGGCACCATGCCTTTGCCATCCGCGCACAGTCCAGTCCATGCGTCTTCCATTTCAATGTTGTGCGAGGACACGCGAGCCTTTGTTGTCTAAGTGCAGACTAATGTGGTATCTTTGTTATATAGTGCACGGTGGCGAAGTCCTGCAAAAATCACGAAAGTCCCCGAAGCTGCGATTTTACCACCAAAAGACGTCTCTTACAACCCGATGGCATATGTATTCGCGAGAGCAGACCGGGACCCGGGGGTTCGGTGGGTGCTTTGCAGCTCACATTCCGGACGACGGTCTGCACCTCGAAGATCATGATGGGTGCCTTGTGAGGTATTGGAGTATATGATGCTGTTGTTGCACGAATCGGTTGCATAAATACTCCACACACCGCAACCACACCCTCCACTCTCTTTCGTACACCATGGTGCACACAATGCCACGAGGGGGGTTGTAAACCACATCCTCATCGCCCACACACCCTCGAGTGCCGCCAAAGCACACTGTGCTACGCACCATGCCAGATGCACATGCCTGCAAAAATATACCATTCTATATATGCAATTGTTATCGCATGCCTAAAAAATTGCGAAGGAGTTACATGTGAGTTCAAAATGGACAGTGTTGGCACAGAAATACGCTGCATGCGGCCAGAGAAATACACGATATGCGCATCCACCGTCGTAAGCGACCATGTCCGACAGCACCACCGACACCGAAAACTGTGAGTTCGTGGCTTTTTTTTTACGTTTTCTGTTTTTTACTGTTCGTGGGTTTTTTTTAACGGTTCGCGTCATTTTTTTTAGTTTTTTTTACAACGGTCGAAAATCACGAGCGGACCGAGCATGGCCGAAGCGGCGTCATCGTCGGAGGAGGAACGTGGTACGTGTGCGTGTGTGTGCGTGCTATTTGGTCTTGCGCACTTGTAAGTATGTTTGCCTGTGGCTGTGCGCAGTGTTTGGTACATGTTCGTTGCCGATGTATGTTCGATATATGCATTGCCAGCGAGTGATGGTTTGCATGTGTTCGGCAGCATCACAGTGTGAGTGCATGCGGTAATGGTTGTCGATGGTTTGTGTGCCACGGGTTGTCTGTGATGCATGCATGTGAAGGTTGATCGATCGCGCAAGTAGCGGTGTCGTTTCGGTGCATACGTTGCGCATACTTGTTCGCCAATATTTGCAATGATTTGATCGTGGTAGCAGCGTATTGTGTCGTTGGTATAGCGACTTGACAACTTTGGATGTATTCTTCTTGCATATTATTATGTGTGATGCGCAGATTACGTCAAAGTGACGCTGGTCAAAGATGCAATGGGCAACATGATCACACCCCCCGAAACTTTAGCCATGAGAGGATTCGCTTGGGGGCCGCCTCCGGTGTTTAATAGTGCTTTGCTGCAGTTCTGCCAATCTGCTCGAACTTGTGTGCCGGCACTATTGTCCGCGAGATGCAAGGTTTATTTTCATACTGCCTTGTTTGTGTCTGATGCTGTTTGCTGGCTGCATGCACATCTCACTTTGTGTGCTCTCTGTGTGCTCCCTGTGTGCTCTCTGTATGCTCCCTCTCTGTATGCTCCCTCTCTGTATGTGTGCTCTCTGCGTGCTCTCTGTGTGCTGTCTGTGTGCTCTCTGTATCCTGTCTGTGTGTTCTCTCTCTCTCTCTCTCTCTCTCTCTCTCTGGTCTCTCGGTGTACTCACTCTTCACACATGTGTTCATGTGTGCAGAAGTATGCCAAACTGGTACTGGACATCATGTTCAAGAACCCAGGGGGGGTACGATGCCTGGTGACCATGGAATCGCCGGAGAAGCGTGGCGAATTAAGGCACGCTTTCGTGTTGGTGACAAAGGTGCACACAACTGTGGGCAAAGCAGAAGAGGCCAACGGCATGGTAGATGCCAAATTTATATTTGCGAACGAGAATATCAAAAAACACGCAGACATCGACGCCAAGATGTGGAAAGTGGCTGAAAAAGTCAACATGTTTTTCCAGCCGAGCATGATTTCTGAAAACGGCAACATCAAATCGTACATCTCTGTACAGGATCTCAAAAAAGGCGACATATGCTGGAATCAGACATGCAAATTACCACAATGTGTTCTTGCAGTCCTCGCAATCACGGGCGAAAACTTGAAAGCGGTGAAAAATGGCAAGCAGACTGCAACAGCAAAGTCGGGGTCAAGTGCAGCAAGTAAGGAAGACGAGCATGGCAAAGAAGCTGACGAAGACGAAGAGGACGACGAAGAGTACGACGACGACGACGACGAAGAGGACGAGGAGGACAAAGAAGAAGATGAGGAGGCGACAGGACACGTCCAAGAAGCAGTCATCGACTTGATGTCGAGTTCGCCGGAGTGCGAGCGCGAAAAGAGCAACGAAATTCCGTTGGAGGCAGGCAGTACTGACCAGAAACAGCGTGGAAGGAGGAGAAAAAACACCAGCAGTGAGGAGGAAGATACTGATGGTTATGAGATTGTGAGTGGTGGCGACCCCAGCAGCACGGCTGCAGGTGGGGATGGGGGCGCTGTCAAGGGACCGCTCGTCGAGAAAAAGCGCCGAATCACCCGTAATTCGCTGCATCGTGGACTTTTCGAGCTGCAGCCGGACGAGATTGATGCAGCAAAAAAACGCCTTGAGGCAGAAAACTCTGCAAAACAAAATGGGTCATTTGCAAATTCTGAACAAGGTGTCATCTGCTACATTGCCTCACGCGCGTTGCTTGCATGATGAATGCTGTGCATGGTATCACTGCGTTTTGTTTGAATTTACACATTTGCTTGCATTCTCCAAGTTTGCATTATACTGATTTCATTTTGGTGTGGCACCACAGGAATGGCACACAAAACAACTGAGCATGTCATTGAAAAACAAGCGACGGGGGCTATGGTGCAGGGTCTAGTTGCATCCGTTAGCAGTGTTGTTGGTGTTGCTGATATTGAGGCCAATGCACAGCAACGTGCTGGAGCAGCTGCTGATGCTCGTGCGGTGTATGCGCAGAGTGCACGTCAAGCCATTTCCTCAGAAATTGGCAAACACGGGGATATGGAAGCAGGCCAAGCCAGTGGTGTAAATGTACATACACAAGGTGCAAAACAATGTGTTAAGGGTGGTGTCGGTGCCAACGGGGGTGCCAAGGAAGCTGGCAAAGAGGGTGGCAAAGAGGGTGGCAAAGAGGCTGGCAAAGAGGCTGGCAAAGAGACTGGTAAAAAGGCTGGCAGAGAGGGTGGCAAAGAGGCTGGCAAAGAGGCTGGCAAAGAGGCTGGCAAAGAGGCTGGCAAAGAGGCTGGCAAAGAGGCTGGCAAAGAGACTGGCAAAGAGACTGGCAAAGAGGCTGGCAAAGAGACTGGCAAAGAGGCTGGCAAAGAGGCTGGCAAAGAGGCTGGCAAAGAGGGTGGCAAAGAGAGCGGCAAAGAGGGCAGCAAAGAGGCTGGTAAAGAAGTTGGTAAAAAGGCTGGTAAAGAGCCTGGCAAAGAGACTGGCAAAGAGAGCGGCGAAGAGACTGGCAAAGAGGGCGGCAAAGAGGGCGGCAAAGAGGGCGGCAAAGAGGGCGGCAAAGAGAGCGGCGAAAAGACTGGCAAAGTGAGAAAGGGGGTGCAAACAAACATGGACTGGCAAAGTGCCAAGGGGGGTGCAAACGAACAGGGCAAAGGGGGTGGCAAAGTGTGCGGCAGTGAGATTGCCAAAGAGACGGAAGAGCATAGTGTCGAGAATGGATCAACAAGCCAAAACAAAACGGATGTGTCAAGTCTGAACATCATTGACAAAAATACTGACACCGGAAAACAGAGTGTTAGTAATGGTAGCGCAGCTGCTGGGGCTGATAAGAATGGCCAAGGTGTTACAAATGGCGGAGCTACGCCAGGTGATGGAAATCAAGATTCAGATGATGACAAGGACAACAATGGCAAAGGTGGTTTCAAGGGTGGCAATGGTGGCAAATTTGCAAAACGCGGCCAGGACAGCGATGATGTAGACAAAGAGGACACTAGCAATGTTCATGACAAACAGCATGCCCACAGCACCGTTGCCGAATTCATGGCACGTAGCCAGGCCAAATTTGACAAACATCTGGCACTGTTTGCAGAGGGCTACTCGAACAGGGTACAACAATCAAAAGACCTTTTTGAAATAGAATTTAATGCGCAAAAGGCACACTACGAAGACCAGGCCCGCAAGCACCACGAAGAACTCAAGAAAATGCAACAAGAGAGAGATACAGCCGTGCGAAACCTGCATGATGCAGAAGAGGCAGCCCACTTGGAATCCGAGCGCATCGAGGAAGGATTTCTGAAATTGTTGGGCAAGAAACGACCTTTGGGCAATTAGACAGAGCATACATTGTATGCCCATTGTGTTGCCATCAAGGCGTGCACTTTTTGTATTTGCATGGTGGCAACTCGACATGCGTCTGCACACAAAGATGAGCAGCGACCATTGTCAACAGCCGCATGAAAGATGGCCACCCGTGGTCGGTGCGAAAAACCGACACACTCTCCATTTGTATACACCGGCATTCTCTTTGCATTTTTTTTGATACACACTTGCACATTTTGCTCTTTGTTTTCGCATCTTCTCTGTGTTTTGGGCGAGTATTATGGCTTCACACGCCACCACAAAAAAAATCCAAACGAGCTTTATTCACATTAAAAACACAACACACTACTTATGCCGTAAGTTGGCGCGACGAGTGGTCTCCTCATAAACACTGCAATACTTAAAACTGTCGTCAAACACGTTTTTTGACCCCACAAAACTATGTCGACGCACACACTAAATTGTCCAGTCGATCATTTCATTTACTCTACAGCTGCAGCCCCACAAGTTCGTTTCCGTTTGTTGTTGAACCAAGCACTTACCTGGTCCACACTTATTCCTGTTTTGTTGGCAAGATTTTGCTTTTCCATATAGTTGGGTTTGCTGTTGCTGTCAAAGTGAGCCGAGAGAATGTAGACGGTCTCGACGCTGTGGTTTTTTCTCTGCATTTTAATCTGCACTGTCTTACTATGTACCCTTCCTGTGTGACGTGAAGGTCTTTTTACCATGTACTTAGTAACATCTAGACCACATGCCTCCTCGGCAGTGTGCAAGTGTTTCATTACGTCCTCTCCATATACCACTGCTGCCGTGTTTAGCAGCGTGTCATTGCACTCTTCGGCAAACAGAATTAGCCCGGTGTCTGTGTACATTTCTTGTGTGTCGCATATTTCTGGCAAAATGCAGTCCTGCCAGATACAAGACTCAAACTCAAGCATGTCAACAGGCGAGACGGTGGTGTGGAAAGTGCAAAGCCATATAAATAGCCCTTTTATACACACATTCCCGAAATAGTCATTAAGCATCATGCTGACATGCCGGACCTTGTACAGCAGTCTGTCTCGATGTGCCATATTCCATCATCCCAAAAAAACATGTTCCATTTGAACGTCTTGTCTGGTATGTTTCAGGCGGTGAGTTTTTTGTTCAATATCACCATAACAGACATTCACAGCAGAATGTGCTTGGTCTTCCAAAACAATGAAAATACACCCGCGAAATGCATCTGTGGGTTGTCCAAAGACAAGACTTGTAATAAGTTTTTTGGTTTTGATATTTTATATATATAAACCCCGAAATACTATATGTGCAAGTAGGAGGCAGCAGGAGATTCTCGGATCCATAGACTTGTACAACAAGATAAAAAAAGAGTGCTGCAATACAACAACAAAATGGCTCTGTCTATTCCCAATCACACAAATCAACACCAGGGATCGCTTGCTGGCATCCAAATCATCAACCCATAGCGGCCCACATCGTGGACCAAGTGCCCTAGCGAAATACACGGGGATCCATAGACAAACATATGGCAATCTACACGAGCGCAAAGACAGTCTTGCCCTGAATGCCCCCCTCCCCATGCATTTTGATCCACACATTCTCCGGATGATGTTCCCGCAGTCTTCCACGTCTCTGCCCCCACACTTTGCTGACCCGAGACCGTCTCCGCTAACAAGCTATAACTCTCATGGTCTGGGATATAAAGCTACCAATCAATTTTCGTCACAACATCATCCTCATGACACACAGCTTGTACCACACGGCCTCAATGCATTCGTCAAGGCAACTGAGTGATACAGTCAAGCCGACAATACAACTCTGGCCAATCATAGACCTTGTTCGTACACGGCCCATTATCACTCTAAAATAACACACAGAAATCAACACGAATCGCTCGACATATGACGGAAACGGCACGATTCTGTGATGTTTGTGTTTCTCGAAACCATGCACGCAAAAACAGGCGGCGTGTGACAATATAAACTAGAGCAAATGTCGTTTCTGTATTGAAGAGGACACTTGACACATGCGCTCAGAATATGCATTATGCGCCATGTCCGTCACCGACGAGAGTGTTCACGTACAGCATAGCACAGGGCCCCGCGGAGTGCGTAGAAGATGGTGTCTGCATGCTCCTTTATGCGCAATGTCGGATGAGTGCATGTGTCTCGTCGGGGGCATATGCTGCTTTGGTCTAGTCGCGTGCGAGACCTGTTTTGGGTTGTGCTTAGGCACACGGGCAAGAGAATCGGTGTCCACTCATACCTGAGCACTGATACGCATTTTGTTATGCGGCAAAACAACCGCAAGCGTGCATTATGGTGGGAAAATACCCACAAATGCAAATTGCTATGTTTGAGGCGTTTAGTCAAGGGAGACGATTGATAGTATATTAAAGACCCGGGCATATGCGTGTGTAAAAACAAAAACTACACAAGAGACAGTCGGCTTCCGAGCGGCGCATAAGAAGACAAATCATGCACACGCCGATGCTACAACATTGGGTGTTTGCATATCCACAGCCAGTGGCGCTGCAGACGGAGACGCACATACCTAAGTACAACCTGTACAACGCCAAGCGCTCGCGCACGTATAACCGACGCGCATTCCGGCGGTTCCTGGCCTCGCTCGAAGCACTCCACCAGGACGTGCACACATATACCACGATCGAGGTGCAGAATGACGTGGACTGCTGCTACGTATGCAACAAGGCGTCCGACGACATGATTTGGATGTATCACCGCAAGGGCTACACCCCGTTCCTGGCGTTTGGAACCGCACCCCCGAAAGAGGAATTGGACGAGCTGTCCGATATGCGCGGCATATATCTACGAGTGAACTCGGACGGAAGCAGGAGCAGGGACGACATCCCGATATGCCCGGCGTGCTCGTCGCAACGCAAGGAAATGCAATATGACTGGCAGTGTCCCGAGTCATGCCTCGCGCTATGGAAGGCCGATTGTGCGAGGGCCGAGAGAATCATAATGCGCCACTGGCAGCGCGGGGATTCCTGGGTCAGTTGCAAGAATATCTTCCCCCCGAGACGACCAGGCGTTTCCCTTTTTTAATTCAACAGTATGTATGAAACCGGGCACAACGCAACATTCAATTCGAAGGATACCCGGTTCGCAACTGTTACAATCCCCAGATGTGTAGAGGAGCGTTGCTGTGGAGATTTCGCCCGGAATTGACCCCCTTGTGCAAAATCCCGAGATCTGATCCATACACCATTTACGTGAAGCATGCCAGCGTACAAAACACCGACACGAGACATGCTAAAACATGCAGAGCCACAACAAGGACTCGGTGTTATTGTGTGATGGTCATTGTGTCTGAGCATGTGCAACAAGTGCAGTTTAACTGGAGACTGGGAAATTTATGTTGGCGATTTTTTTATATACAAACAGCCGATACCATGTTGGCATTGTGTTGAGACACCGCACAATTCCATACGGAGATGGCGCATGTGTATGTAAAACGCCGCCCGGCATCGTTGTCTGCGCGCGCGTGCCATCTGAATACACGATGTGTGCTGTCAAGTTCTGTGTTGCTGTTTGTCGTGTGGGCCAGTATAGTGTGTGTCGTTTTGTACAGTGAAATCGCCGGTGAGGCCATCCGCGTCGACGCCACCCATGTTCCCACGGAGCACCGTGTTCAAAATTTGCATCACATGCCCTCGAGTGTGACACAGAGAAAGGCCCCCATATCGTGCTATATTATCACCCTCAACACTTCGGCGCGTGCGGTGCGCCTGTCGGATAATTTGACGTGCCACCCCTTTGTGGGAAGCCGCGTCACGGATGCCATGTTTGCGCTGGTGAGTGCCCGGGTGCAAAAAAATTTACTCGCCGGTGTCTCTTCGTGGGGTGCCGATTTCACCAACAACCAGAGTGTGAGCATTGCGTATAACCACATGCAGCTATGGCGTCTGTTGGCCGCATCGCCGGTACACTCGGACATGCTAATTCTCGAAGATGACATTTTGGTCAACGACCAAGCGTTGCTGCTGTACAACAAAATTCGTGGCAGCGGCGTGCTGCCTGCCACAAACTATATTCTAAAACTGACAAACCGGTACCGTATGCACTGGCTGGGCGGCAGCGAGCTCCGTTTTATTCACCGGTTTTGGCTGGGAAAAAAGAGTTTTATCCTACACAAGTGTGTGTGTCAGACACGCCAGAATTTCTTTAGCTCCGCTGCATATGTGCTTGATCGCGATGCCGCGCGTGTTTTGTTGCAACACAATCTGCCTCTGCAGACGCACGTTGACGTTTTCCTTCACTACATTGGCTGCCGCTTCAGCAATTTTTTCCTGATCGACCACGACGTACAACAGTTCTCTGGCCGTGTCTCCACGCACGAAACAGGTGCCGTACACCGCCTCCTAGCAAACTTCAAGGAGCAAGTCAAAAATATTGTCATGACAACGTGCTACTAGGCAGGTGTGGATGTGCCGTTGTAATAAAAATACGCGTATGTTGTCGTTTGTGATGGAGAAGGTCGTGAATACGTTGCACAGCCCCGCGAAAAAAAAATGCAATGACGGCGCATATATAAATCTTGTGTGTGAGAGTGAGCTACTACACACCCATGCCCGAACACCGTCATTTTGGCACGATGCCTGTGCGCTGGCACGCATATGTGTGCACCTTGCGTGACTTTGAAAACTGCCATTCGGACCGCGCGCTATGGTCGCAGGACGACATTAGTAACGAATGCTTCACAACAACACTGTCACGAACACACGCAAGTGAGTTTGAAGAATCCTTCATTCAACAACTTCTGGTGTACTATCGTTGTCAGATTGCGCAGCTCGCAGGCGAGGTGGCGCTCGCGGGCTACAGCGAGCACGCGTGCATGCTCGGTTCGCGAATGGCGTTGTACAAGGGCCAGGCGGGCATTTTGAAGCGAGAACTGCTGCATAGACGACAGACAAAATTTGCCTGACGGGTTGCCAGCTGCTGCCATCCGAGCCAACTTTTCGACCCGAAACTTGAAAAAAACGGCCGTAAAATACATTTTCGGGGTCTTGAAATTGTGTTCTCGCTAAAATTGGGTTCTTGAGTTCTAAAAAATACAGGGTCGAGCGCGTGCAGGATGCAGGCACAGGACGACGGCGCAGCGCTGGCTGGAGCGGGCATGGGCCATCTGATGTGTGCACAGTGCGGTCTTGATGGCACGGTGCGATGCGGCGAGTGCAAGGCCGTCAAGTATTGTGGGACGGAATGCCAGCGGAAGCATTGGAAAATTCACAAGGAGGTTTGCATGCCCGACGCCTTCAAAACGTTGTCTATTCGAAAGGTATCGCGTGCGAACATGAAGCATGCCGAGGATGACACCAAAATGGCCATGCGCACAATCATGCAGGGCTTGCAGAATGCAAAGGCAGCGCGAGGCGAAGACATCTCGTCGTTGCAGGCCTTTGTCTTCCGCGGCAGCGAATTAGACGATGTGGACAGTTTGAACGCCCGTATGTTGAGTGAGATCCACATGGATCCGTTTGTAGCCGCTCCTGCGCCCAACATACCTGCAAACTACTGTGCATGTTGCGGTCTCGCAGCGACCACGCGCTGTGCAAGGTGCAATACTGCCAGGTACTGCAACAAGGTGTGCCAGCGCAAGCACTGGCCGGTGCACAAGCAAACGTGTGTGTCGCCGCCCCTGCCCTGGGGCACAGACCTGCTTCATGGCTGATTTTCTGATTTTACTAGCGTTTGTTCAAAAATAAAAACTCAAAAAATCGCCTGCGCACTCGAAAATATCATGCATAATTCCAAAAATGAAACTCCTCGAGTTTCATGCGTGAATCGCAAAAATTAACTACATTCCCATATATATATTCGAGTATCGGCCTGAATACACGCACACTACTATTTTTTGTCATGAAGCAAGAAGATTATGATGCCATCTACAAGATAGGAAAACATTGGCCAGAAATCGATGCTGAGCATGATACCAAACTCTCCAATTTTTTGCAGATGAATGATTCCATTGCCCAATCATATGCAAACTTAAAAAACATAGTTGTCATGGAGATCAAATGTAATCTCAAATGCATGAACCACGAGACAGGACAGGTAGAAATAACGGTTGCGTGTACAGACATGAGCTACGAGCTGATTCGTTTCGCGTCCACTGATTTGGTTCTATGTTTCGTCGATGAAGAAATGCAGAAACAAACACTCGAATTCTACGCAGCAGAGAGCGACTGTGAAAATCACAGACAATTACCCCATAGTGAAATCAACTGCGTGCCAGTGACACACATTTCGCTTTATCTGACAAGCAAAACCAATATTCCAGAAGACGTGCATATTTATAAATTGATCCCTGATTGCACCTTGACCGTTTTTGCACACGGAATTCCGGAAACCAAAAACAAGTCGTGGGAATTCCTTTCGAATGAAGAAATAACGCACAGATGCTACATGAAAATGCTTTTCAGCGAAGAAAGTGTTGCTGCGGCCTACTACATCTACTTTAATCGTATTGACGGAGATATGCTGATTCGCATGAAAGCGGAAGGTGAGCCCTTTTCGGATACACAAAAGCAAAAATTTGCATATTTACAAGATCTGAGAGAATTATATGTTAATTTGCCGTATAGTCGTGAAGAACTACTAAGAAAAGAGGCTGCCCAGCGCGAACAACTACTAAGAAAACAGGCTGCCCAGTATGCCAATAAATAAAAATGTTAATTTAATAAAAAAGCTCGATGATCTCACACAGTTTCACTGTTCTCTCTTGCTTCGAAAGCTTGCCCAGGCCACTGTGTATTTATTAATGTAAAGATATCGAAAACGCACCCGTCACACCTGGCGCAAATCGGCCGGGTGGGGGGATTTGCACAGCGCCCGACTGTGCAACTCATGTTCCCATTGTGCTCTTACGGCTCCCACAGACGCCGACACCACAGACAGCCCCGTCAGACCCGGGCGCAGCGCGTTTTGCATGACAGGAGAGCATTTTGCCAGCAACATCATGGTCTCGCGCAGGTTCTGTGTGTTTGTGCGGTAACACTCGGCCTTTCGCGCCTGTATCATGTCTTCGAGCGCCTTTTTTTTCGCGTGCGCCACTGGCTTGTACTCGCTCGGCACGTGTGGTGTTGCGAAACTTGGGCCCAGGTGTGCTGTCAGAAGACAGAAGCGTTGCTGCTCGGCTGCTATCTTATTTGTTGGGTGCTCGGCGGCGTGCATTTCCGAGAGCGACCACGTGTCAATGTACCTTTGTATGCTCGCGCGGTCCTGCGAAAACTGGTGGCACTTGTACATCAAATCTGCCAATTGCAATGACATATCCGTGTCTTTGATTGTGTATGCCGTGTAAACAGACACAATGATGTCGCCACATAGCGTCGGGTGTGTTTTTTCGCACTTGAAGTCCCCAGCATTCGGCAAGTTCGTTGCAAAGCCGGCAAAGCATTGCTTTGCAGGTTGGGTCTCTGTAAAGTACTCGGTCAGTGTTTTTTTCTCTGTGGCACTGGTGTCCATGTCGCTGCAACGCCCAACAAGGGTCTCTATGTCTTTTAGGAAAATGGCAGGATACGTAAGCGATGGGTATGTAAACCCGAGAAAACGCACGTCGCGGATCTCTAGAGACCGTAACATCACTGCGAGGGCAGCGTCCAGGTTGTTCAAGTCGTGCACCAGGCATTCGGTGCGCAGTACATCAAAACAGGCCATTGGCGTCCCACCTCTCTCAAAAACAACCGCTGCTGTGCCTGTGTTGAACAAACACCGTGCCCAGTCGAGCGCACCGTGTACAGCGGCACACTAACCACAACCAAGGCTCTGGTTGGTCTCTTACTGAGCTCTTATGCTTAAAGAAGAAAGGTTGCTAGATTATATTTGTTCATATACATTTTGCATCGAGAAACACAACCGCAGTCTGTGTGTGTCAAGTTGGCGTCACTGCACACATTTTTATTTTTTTGGCTAGCGCGAGCCATAGTATGCAGTTAGCGAGCAACTGTTGTTCGGCATCACCACCGCATCGAAAATCATCTTGTTAATGCCTGGATCCAGCGATACATTGGCCATGTCTTTTGGAAGCATGCTAAACTCTGCAAAGATAAAGTGCTCCATCTTTTTTTTTTCATGTTCAGTCCATTTTTTGTGCATCAGATCTATGAAACACAGCAGATTCATGCACATGAGTTGTTGCATCTCGTCATAGTGGTGCACCAAAAACACCGGGCGCATCACAATTGTAAACTGTGGTGTAAAAATGGCAGGATAGTCGGCCATGACCGGAGGCATGCACCCAGGTTCGCAGTCGCGGTAATCGATTTCATCAAACGAATACTCCCCGTTGATCGTGATCTGCCAGTCGGCGTGCTTGGTGAATTTGTCAAGGCCATTTCTTTGTGCCAACATACTGCATTCCACAAACAACTGGGAAATTGATTTCCAGGCATACTCTTTCCGGCGCGAGGACACGCACACAATGTCCCCATACTCATTGAAGCCGCGCATGGTCTCGATGATATCGAGGTAATGCGCGTAGCCAGGTTCGATCATGCGCCAGTTCGTTTCTTGATTCTGTTCGTTCACCTTGGCACGCATGGGGACCAGCAGCATTTCGCGCTCCTGACTCAACAAGTGGATCTTGTGGTTCCACTGTTCCAACAGTACAGGGTGGTTGAGTCTTAAATCACGCATGTGCCTATCGTAGTTGATGGTTTCGAAGCCCGGCGTGCTTGCATCCAATCGCACCAACATCATTGGCTTGAACTGGAACACGCTTTGCTTCGTAAAAACATCGAGACGGTCTTTCATTTTCTGGCCTGCAAACTTACCGTCAGCCTCGAAGTCTTTGCTGAAAAACGTGTGTTTCTTGTCGACCTCCAGCTGCCAGTCGAGTGTCTCGGTGCACTTCACATGCGCCCTCCACGAGTAAATGGCACGTTTGTGTATACGCCGGAACAGCTCCAGAATCGTCGTGTTCAGGGTACGTGTGAGTGGCGACGTGAACTCGGTATATCGATTGCCATTCTCCATGAAAAACGTCGCCTCAGTGCGGTTCGCCAACTTGTTTTTGCCTCGTGCAAACACCAAAAGCGGTGCCATAATGGATGTGGCACGAGCAGTATGCTCTACTTATATACACAAGAATCGAAATACACATGGCACAATCGTAACATATGGGTTGGTTTGCAAAGACACACCAAACAAATACAATGGACCTCGTAAAATGCAACAGGGAATCGAACCCACAACACCGAAGTGGCGCCACGCTACATTGGGTTTTTTTTGAAATGGCTTTGCTGCCAATGGCGCTGCCTGTCCTCGCTGGCATTACGCTCAGTACCAGACAGTGAGCTACTTGTCGCGATAGGCGCGGGCCTCGCACGGGAAATCCCCCACCTCGGAGCCCTCGTCGTCGCTGCTGTCCTCTTCCTCCATACGGACGTCGATCTCCGCCTTGACCTGCTCCATGATGGCGAATACCTTGCCGATGGTGCAGTGCAGCAGCTCAGAGGCGTCCTCGCTGTGCAGATACACCGCCGAGTCGTAGCTGTGCACGTCGATGGTGCCGGCGGCGTCAAACCCCCAGCACACAAGTTGTGCGTACTTGCACAACGGCATGTTGAAAAGCTGGCACATAAAGACGAGGATGTCGCGCATTGTCACGTTCACGTGCACCATAATGTCCATAAACAGGGCGCGCATGCCGCGCAGCTCGATCGCCAGCACAATCCACTCGGGCTGGTTGTTTTCGTCGCGACGAAACACGGCGGACTCGTGCTGGTGCACAGCCTCGTCGTTACAATAATGCACAAGGCCTCCCGCAAAGATCTGGCTCGCCGCACCATTGGCATCAAGGTCAAACGCGCAGCCATCGCGCTGCCCCCACCACAACGCTTGGTTACGCAGCATCGGGTCATACGCCAGGAAAGTGGAATCTAGCACAGCATTCGTCAGGATGTCATGCTCCAAAGAGCGTACCTGCTCCCACCACAAATACTGCTTGACACCAAAGATGTATGGGGCAGCCATGTCTGTGATTTTCTCGCGCAGGTCTTGGTCCAAATAGGCCGCCCACTTACTCTTTGCCCCATCGCACGACGTGGCACAGTAAAAGGCAGCACATTTCTGCATGTACTCTTCGACAACTGTCCAATCCAGACCCTCGCCAGGCGCTGCCATTGGCTTTGCCGCGAAAGACGCTCAAGAAGAAAGAGCAAACGCTGCAAAAAAAAGTATACACACGGTGTGATCTGTAGTCTTCTCTGGGTGATACGCACCTCTCTGTCTCGCCACTTTTATATACCAAGTGACTGCGAAACAGATTGTGCGGGGAAAGAAAATCACAATACGCCGCTTTGTACGCCTCACGTGTCTTTTACGGTTGTTGCCAGCAGAGTGTGTGTGCGCGGATAAAAATGGCTATTTCGGCACATCCAGGCGTCGATCTCTGCACGATTTGGAGGTGGTCAGTTTGAGTGCCCGTGTATGGCGGAAATTACGTCTATTTCGGGAAATTCAAGCGACGATCCCTATAAAAGGCCACATTGTGTCTCTGTGCAGCACCGAGCCACATGTCCACAGACTCGATTATGAAGATAATTTACGACACAGTTATTGGCACCTACATGCCACCACCTCTCAAGTACACCCCGTCAGAAGTTGCAAAGCATGAGGCCGTGCAGGCCTCGCGTATGCAGGCACTGCGCAAGTCTCTCATTGAGGAGGCATTCTGCACATAATCTTTTGTTTTTCAATAAAGCTCTTGTTAAATTATAGCACCTGCACACTTCTGGAAGACACGACCGATTGTATTTTACTGTGTGAAATAAGAAAATTGAATAGGAAGTAGCACCCAGCAGACATTTTGCCTTGCACTCACATTCCTAAATTACTTCGCACCCGATTCCATGGTCCCCTCCAAATAGGTCAGGAAAAATACAAAAAACGTAAAATCGTACAATGTCATTGACTTTTCAGAAAGATGCCGCACGATTGAGGAAACACACCTCTGCACAAGACAGAACAAAAGACACATGACACCGCACGATGTTCCGATCTTGATGCGATCGCATCGCACGTGCCTGCAAATAGCAGTATATCTGGCAGCATTCGCCGCGTGTATCATATGCATCCAGAAAATCGACGATTACGGTTCAGCCTGGCGTAAAAACAACAACTATTACATGAACTGCACTGTAAGCTCAGACGGCACTGTGCATTCGCCTGTGTGTGACATAGCAGACGTGCAGAATGTAAACGGAGCGATGTGGCAGCCACCTGCATCCACCGGGACCCGCCCCGGGTTCTGCACACCACGCGCACCGTGGTTCTGGTATGATCTTGGTGGAACAATGTGTGTGTGTGAGAAAAAATGGGAAACAAGTGTCTACTGGGAGAAGGTGATGACGTCGTTTGCCTTTAATTTCCCCCACTTTATGACACCGTTCCAGATTTATATTGTGTACCAGCGGTGGCAGTGGGTGTTTATGTACATTACAGTCAACGAAGTATTCGAAGAAATATGCCTGGCAGCAGTGGGAAAATGGGGGTTCACCTTTGATGCACCGTACGATCTGGAGCCGCGATACGACAGCTTCATTCGAGATGTGCTGCTGTGTGGAATACCCGGACTCTGTTTCGGAATGGCGTTTGTGCATGTCATGAAAGTGCCACGTTTCATGCTGTCCCCGTTGTATGAAGACTGGGATTGCACTGGACGACATGGCAAAAAATACCACCTCAAAATTCTCTTTCAAATGCTAGCCTTGAAACAGATTGCTCTAGTGTACAACACCGACAGTGGCGTCTCCACGTTCTACCCACAAAATGTAATTCTCATCATTATGAACTTGGTACTAATTTTCAGTTTTTACATGCACAACCGCAATGACTGGGGAGAACACTGCCAGGATAATATTGCAAGGTTCCATGGCATGTGGGCCTTTTTTAGCATTGGGATTTGGTCTTTGACGGTGTATCCCCTCTTGGACGAATTGTACTTGCTGTGCGTAGCAGTTGCCTGTAGCAATTTTCTGCTGCTTGTAATATTCGTCACAACTAGGAACTACGATTCTGTTTCAGGAAACATAATTGGACTGCCAGTAAAAGTGGCAATGATGAACGTGCTACAGTACCAAGATTGGGTAGATAGAAATTCTACCAAGCACAACTGCGGCTCCGATGGTCTTGACAGTGTGGACCATGACATCTCTTGTGTCGACAAGGAAGGTTTGCTGGAAATCAGCACTCTGCTGGATCTCATAGCAGTGCACAGCAACAAAGGCAAGACCCACATCAGCATGCACGAAATTATTTCAACACGTTGCAAGAAAAAAAGCGATGTAAACCCCGTATCCGGCGAAGAAATGATACTCCTGCCCGATATCGAAGCATCTGCAACAGAGAAGGCAGATTTACGCACTGAACTGCCCCGTCACCCGGCGTTCTCTCCCACCAACAAATTTTTCTGTCTTGTCGGGGGCGCTGCGTGCATTCTGCTGCTACAGTTTGGGCGATTGGAGCCCTACACCTACACAGGCTTGATGTACCGCCGACATTGGTGTGGGCTCGTCATGGCAGATGGCGGAAACGGATGCCTTTTTATGAAATGACAGAATTGTGTCGTTGAAAAAATAGGAAAACATACACACAAACACATGGGTGCACATAGAGCGACCTGTTGCTGGCACTCTCAGAACATGTCGTCGGACCGCATGCTGCGGGAGTACGACCATGCCATGTTTTTGCAGCAGCCCAAACTTCCGGCACATCTCGACGGCGACATCCACGCGTTTGATTTCGCCAGCGACACATGGCACGCAGCGGCGTGGTTCTTTTGTTTGCTCGACGAATTGCAAAGTGCGCATGACAAAACTCCCACCACCCCTGGCAGTGGCTTCATTCACAGCCGATGTGCCATCCTCAAAGCGTGGCATGAGCATCGTCTACACGGACTGTGCATGTCAGAAACTGACTCCATCAGAAAACATTGCCGTGATGGGGAGAATCTCTTCATGACCAACACAACGTTTGGCACCATCCGCCATATCTTCCCTGTTTTTTGCATCCTGCGCCACGCCGGCAACCCAAAGACCCACAACTCTACCATTCCACAAGAAGAAGAGGACGAGAGCTGCATCGAGTGCCTGTGGGTGGCTGACCGCGCACGCCGCATAGGTCTTGGCCAACGAATGGTTGCCGAAATGGACTGTGCCGCCGTCGAGATCCCAATTGCACGCGATTTTTGGTACAAGATGGGATACACTGTCGATATCAGTCTTGGCGCCGTCCGAAAGCCTCTTTACAATTAAAGTCTGCAATGATTTGTTTATCCGTCTTTATTAAACATTTTTTTTACCATGCTTGTGTCTATGCTTGTGTCTATGCTTGTGTCTATGCTTGTGTCTATGCTTGTGTCTATGCTTGTGTCTATGCTTGTGTCTATGCTTGTGTCTATGCTTGTGTCTATGCTTGTGTCTATG
>Ga0105051_10003006_pt1 | contig 20955 bp, 21 predicted proteins | sample FRY02_FD_78383 | JGI IMG/M metagenome (GOLD analysis project Ga0105051, IMG submission 78383) | Freshwater microbial communities from Lake Fryxell liftoff mats and glacier meltwater in Antarctica - FRY-02 (megahit assembly) | ecosystem: Environmental > Aquatic > Freshwater > Ice > Glacier... | reverse complement strand
GATGGACTAAAAAAAGGATCGTAATTAAAACCATAAATGCTGTTATAATAACTTAAAGAAGGATGATATCCTCTAAATCGGTTAATTCGTGAAGTATAATCAGAATAACCATAATTGCTATAGGTATCACCATATAATTCTTCTTCGGTTACGTAATCTGAAACCGGCCTTTCTTCTCTAATAATCCGCTCAACCACAACTATTTCCTTAGCTGTGGCATTTGAATAGTAAACGTCATCTTCAGGAACTGTATTTTGAGCAGTTTTTGGGGTAATGCAAGAGGTAATACCTATTGTAAGACCTATAATAGCATGTATTGCTGAGAAATAAATAATTTTCTTTAACATGGCCATATTATTTTAATTGTTAATGCTTTATATATAGACGAAATTATATCCCTTTCGGTTGCATCTCAAATTATTATAATACATCGTCTAGTTTTATAACTTTGCCTAAAGTTTAAATTATATAAATATACGTAATTTTTTGACAGGTAAATAAGATGAGTAAGGGTTTAACCAGTAGAGAAGAGGATTATTCACAATGGTATAATGAGTTAGTTGGGAAGGCAGATATGGCCGAACATTCTGCAGTGCGGGGTTGTATGGTCATAAAACCCTATGGCTATGCAATTTGGGAAAATATGCAGGCTGCTCTCGATAAAATGTTTGAGGAAACCGGTCACAGCAATGCGTATTTTCCGTTGTTCATCCCAAAGTCATTTTTTTCAAAGGAGGCATCTCATGTTGAAGGTTTCGCCACTGAGTGTGCAGTTGTTACTCATTACAGGTTAAAAAATGATGGTAATGGGAATATTATTGTTGATGAAGATGCTAAGCTGGAAGAAGAGCTGATTGTCAGACCAACCTCTGAAACTATTATATGGAATACTTATAGGGGATGGATTCAATCCTACCGGGATTTACCTATCCTTGTAAATCAATGGGCTAACGTTGTTCGTTGGGAAATGCGAACAAGACTTTTTCTCCGTACTGCTGAATTTCTTTGGCAGGAAGGACATACAGCACATGCTACCTCACAAGAAGCTATTGAAGAAACAGAACGTATGCTGGATGTTTATGCAGATTTTGCTGAGAACTGGATGGCAGTTCCTGTCATCAAAGGTAAGAAAACAGAAAATGAACGTTTCGCAGGAGCATTAGATACCTATTGCATTGAAGCCTTAATGCAAGATGGAAAAGCTCTACAGGCAGGAACATCGCATTTTTTAGGTCAAAATTTCGCCAAGGCTTTTGATGTGAAATTTACCAGCAAAGAAGGAAAACTTGATTATGTATGGGCAACTTCCTGGGGAGTTTCAACCCGGCTTATAGGTGCTTTGATTATGGCGCATTCAGATGATTCAGGATTGGTATTGCCTCCAAAACTGGCACCTATTCAGGTAGTTATCGTTCCAATCTATCGCTCCGATGAAGAGCTTGAAAAAATATCTGAACTTGCAAAAACACTTTCAAAAGAACTTAAACAAAAAAACATTTCGGTTAAATACGATGATCGTGATACCCTTCGTCCGGGGTTTAAATTTGCAGAATACGAAATGAAAGGTGTTCCGGTGCGTTTGGCAATTGGAGGTCGTGATCTTGAAAATGGAACAATAGAGATCGCCAGAAGAGATACCAGGGAAAAACTAACGACATCCAGAGAAGGTATTGTTGATTATATAGAAAACTTATTGGTAGAAATACAACAGAATATTTACAATAAAGCACTTAATTTCCGAGAGGAAAATACCCGTGAGGCAAATTCATATGAGGAATTTAAAGAACTTTTGGACACTAAGGCGGGATTTATTTTAGCACATTGGGATGGTACCTCTGAGACTGAAAAACGGATAAAAGACGAAACTAAGGCAACAATACGTTGTATTCCTTTAAATAATAAACTTGAAAACGGAACCTGCATACTTAGCGGAAAACCTTCAACACAAAGAGTGTTATTTGCCAGAGCGTATTAAAATTAATATAATGGAAGAAGTTGAATCTTATAATCATATTTTAGAGCTTCTACAGAATAAAGCTTCAGTAAAGCAACAAATATTCAAAACTACTTCCTCTGTTTTTAATCAGTTTAAAGTCGTGCTTCAGGAGATTTGCCTTGATATGCAGACCGATTTTTCTAAAAAAGATCAAAATGTTGAAATTAGCTACTCAGACAGAGGTGATTTTGAGGCACAATTAAAGTTTTCGGGTGATGTACTTGTTTTATCCATGCACAGTAATGTGTTCAGCTTCCCCTCGGAAAATGAAATTAATAAACTAAAATATGTACAGGATGATCCTTTAAGGAAATATTGCGGGATCATTCATATTCATAATTTTCTGGCGGACTCATTAAAGTTTAACCGAAGTTCAGATATTGGTTATCTCCTAGGAAGGATTTTCATTAACAAGGAAGAACATTTTTTTGTAGACGGGCAAAGCCAACTGGGTTTTCTTTTCAACTCATTCTGGAAGGGCAAACTTAAAAAGGAGCAGATTAGGAAGATACTCGAACTTGCAATTATTTATTGTATGGATTTCGACCTTCTTACTCCGCCTTTTGAAACTGTTAGACAAATAACACTGGAGGAAAAACAATTCATGGGTTCAAATTCAGGATATCCAACCGGCAAGCGTATGGGCTACAAGTTTAAACAAGAACTTGATGCTCATTTTATTCCAGTCAGTAAGAGGAAATAATCCAGGTTTAACTCAATATTAAGAATTTTACCAATAGCTTAGCAATACGCATCAATTTTAATAATATCTCTATGAAATTCGGAACCAAAGCAATACATGCAGGTCAGGAACCAGATCCAAGTACCGGCGCAATAATGACTCCTATCTACCAGACTTCAACCTATTGGCAGAAATCGCCAGGTGATAACAAAGGATTTGAATACTCAAGGGGCACAAATCCAACCCGTAAAGCATTGGAATCCTGCCTAGCAGCACTCGAGAATGCAAAACACGGACTTGCATTTTCCAGTGGGATGGGAGCTACAGATGCCGTTATAAAACTTTTAAGTCCGGGAGATGAAGTAATTACCGGTGATGATCTCTATGGCGGTTCCTACCGCATATTCACGAAGATATTTTCTAATTATGGCATTAAATTTCATTTCATAAATATGAATGATGCTCAGAATGTCAAACAATATGTAAATCAGAATACCAAACTGATCTGGATCGAAACACCCACCAATCCAACCATGCAGATTGTTGATATAGAGGCTGTTTCTGCAATTGCAAAGGCAAATAAAATATTACTGGCGGTCGACAATACATTTGCTTCTCCTTATCTTCAAAATCCGATTGACTTGGGTGCCGATATTGTCATGCATTCCGTCACCAAATACCTTGGTGGTCATTCTGATGTTATAATGGGTGCATTAATGCTGAATGATGATGAGCTATATAAGCGCCTTTGGTTTATCTACAATGCTTGTGGTGCAACACCTGGCCCGATGGATAGTTTTCTGGTTTTAAGGGGTCTAAAAACTCTGCATCTTCGTATGAAAGCTCATTGTGAAAATGGTCGACAGATTGCAGAATACTTAAAAAGCCATCCTAAAGTAGATAAAATATACTGGCCAGGATTTACCGATCATCCAAATCATCATGTTGCAAAAAAGCAAATGCGTGATTTTGGTGGAATGATTTCTATAACTCTCAAAGGGGCTGATTTGAAGGAGACATTCAGAGTAGCTTCCTCTTTTAAAGTATTTTCACTTGCAGAATCCCTAGGCGGTGTTGAATCCCTGATTAATCACCCGGTTTCAATGACACATGGATCTATTCCCAAGGCAGAACGTGATAAAGTTGGAGTAACAGATAATCTTTTACGTTTAAGTGTGGGAGTGGAGGATATAGAGGATCTGCTTGATGATTTGAAACAAGCACTTTCTTGACAGGAAGAATAAAAATGGCAGATTACACGGCTTCATTTAATAATTTTTACGATCTAAAAGAATTTCTGGAACTCAAATTCGATCAGTATAATCGACCGGGTTTTATAGAAAATGACCCAATCTGTATCCCTCATTTGTTTACAAAAAAACAGGACATCGAGATTATGGGTTTTTGGGCATCCATTCTAGCCTGGGGACAGCGGAAAACAATAATTAATAAGTGTAAAGAACTTGTTAAGATTATGGATGGTGCACCTTATGATTTTATTTTAAATCATCAAGAAAATGATCTGAAACGTTTTGTCAACTTTAAACATCGAACTTTTAATGAAACGGATACCTTGTATTTTGTTGAATTTTTCAAACAGCACTATTTAAAGTCTGACACATTGGAAACAGCCTTTTGCATTGAAAGACCGGATATTTTTCGTCAACAATTTTTTGAAGAAGGAAAACAATCTAAGGAGTATATTGAAACTGCTTCTGCACCATTTCAACAGGGCGAAGCAAGAATTTTAAAACAAGAATCCGTCATAGAAAATACCCTTAATTCATTCAGAGCGAATTTTTTCTCTTTGCCTGACTTTCCGGCTCGTACAAAAAAGCATATCAGTTCCCCTTCACAAAAATCAACATGTAAACGACTGAATATGTTTCTGCGCTGGATGGTTCGAAAGGATGATCGCGGTGTCGACTTTGGTATCTGGAACAGTATAAAGCCTTCAGATCTGATTTGTCCGACAGATCTTCATGTTGAACGTGTTGCCAGAAAGTTAAAACTAATCAGCCGTAAGCAGGTAGATTGGCGCACTGCAAGTGAACTTACCGAAAACCTTCGCAAATTTGATCCGCTTGATCCAGTTAAATATGATTTTGCTTTATTTGGTTTGGGTATTGAAGAACATTTTCAAACTCGGATTATCTGATTTTTTAAATTTTATTTAACCCAAATCGGGCTTTACAATTCTGTTTCTTCCTTCTTTTTCCTGACCATTAATTTGGGAAACTTGAGCGGTTTTTTTACTATGACTTCATCACCAAGTAGAATTCCCCAAGGCTTAAACATTTCAGAGCGGTCAAAAATTACTTTCAAAATAGCGATCATCGGAAGAGCGAGGAACATGCCTGTAAAACCTGCAAGGCTTCCTGAAACAAATACTCCAATTATTGCAGCAAATGCATTTATTCTGACTTTTGAACCCACAATTCTGGGCATTAATATGTTATTGTCAAGAAACTGAACCGCTGCAATCACTCCCAGAACAATAAATACAGGTAGTATTTCCGGTGAACTGGTAAGTGTAAGTAGTACGCCTATAATATTTCCTATTAGTGCACCAATGTAAGGTATAAGGTTTAATATGGCAAAGATCACACCTATTAACAGCGCATGCTTTATGCCAAAAAGTAATAATAGTCCACCTAAAAGAATAATGATATAACTGATCTGGATCATAAGACCAATCAGGTAACTCTTGATTATCCCTTCGGTTTGTTTCATTATTTCCTCAACTTTTTTATGATCTGAATTTGCAAACCATACAAATACAAAGCGTATGAGCAAATTTTTATAAGAAAGGAATAAGTAGATGTAAATAGGTACAAGTCCAATGTAAATTAAAATATTGGTGATTGAGTTTGCAGCACCACCAAGGATATTTCCGGCATTGGCAAGAACTTTATTACTTTGTTCATTTATAAATTTTAGCTGTTCAGAAGTTGAAAAATTAGTTTTTTGGTTAATCCATTCACTCAAATGACCCAAATGCATTGAAATGTTTTTTCGGATTTTTGGAAATTCAGCCATCAGGGTATTCACTTGTCCGGTGAAGAACCAGATTACAAGAGAAATTAAAAAAGCACCAAGTAGTATGGGTAGAAGGATTGCAAAAAATTCAGGTACTTTTTTTGAACGTAGAAATCTGTAAATCGGAAGCAGGACTATACTAAGAAAAAATGCAAGAATTATAGGCATAATGATCTGCTGGCCATAAGCCATTATGATACCCAAAAGGCAAATACCCATTAATTCTATTGATCGTTTAACGGTAAGTGGTAGTTCCTTCATAGATATATTCTTTTAGTTTTCATTGCAATTTTAAGGCCATTAAAGCCATTATTTATCAATTATTCTTAAAATCGTCTATTTTAATTTTTTCCACAATTGAAATTACAACCCATATTTTGATAGTCAACAGTTTATAACCTATGTTTATTTCTAAAGATAATTAATAAGCCTAAAATTAGAACAACATCAAATAAATTCATTTGGATTTGTTCAACCTTATGCTAAATTTGCAATGCAATTGGTTTCCGAAATCATTTTCGGAATTAAAAGGGAACCGGGTTAGAATCCTGGACAGTCCCGCTGCTGTGTTCTCCATAACGGTATCCAAAATAATGTCACTTTTCGCCTCACGCGGATGGGAAGGCAGGATAAACCGGGAGTAAGTCAGAAGACCTGCCTCTGCAATATAATTCATAGCTTTCGGGGATTGAAGCTTGGAGAAGGACTATTCGCAAGAATGGCTCTGTTTCTGGTATTCCTTCATTATCTGTTTGCTGTGGGTCAAAAACTCACAACAAAATGAAAACAAAAAAACTTTACGTTGGAGTAAGTCTGGGACTTGCACAACTGGTATTGCTAAACAGCAATACACTGGCACAGGAAAGACCTGCGTCAAATCTCGATGAAGTGGTGGTAATCGCCAGCAGATCGCCCAAAAAATTGTCGGAAATTGGTAAAGTGGTTCGGGTAATCACTGCCGAAACTATTTCTAAAAGCCAGGGCAGAACTTTGCCCGAATTGTTAAATAATGTGGCAGGCTTAACAATAGGAGGGAATGGAGGGAATCCAGCAGATATTAAGGCTGTTTACCTTCGTGGGGCAAGTGCTGCCAATACCCTAATACTAATTGATGGTATTCCCGTCAATGATGCATCAGAAATATCCGGAGAATACAATATTTCAGCCATTGGGATTGAAAATATTGAACGCATCGAAATTTTAAAGGGAGGGAATTCTACTTTATATGGCTCTGACGCAGTGGCGGGCGTTATAAATATTATCATGAGAAAAGGCAGCGGAAAATTAGCATCAAATCTACTTACTACCGGAGGAAGTTTTGGAACTTATAAACAGGTTTTGGGTTTGAGCGGACAAATCGAAAACACTTCGATTTCATTCAATGCTTCTAATCTGGATTCAGAGAATTTCTCGTCAGCAATACCTGCAAATGGTGAACCTGGCTTTGACAAGGATGGTTTCCATCAGAAATCTATGATGTTTAACTTGGGTCAACAAGTCAATAAAAAGTTTCTACTCAGAGGAAATTTTCAGGCTAACAATAATGCCGCCGATTTGGATAATGGTGCATTTAATGATGCTAAGGACTATACTTATAGCAAATCTTCATTTCTGGCAGGAATTGGTGGAAAGCTAGATATGAATAAAGCTGTTCTCAATTTCAATCTAAGCCAGAATAACCTGAAAAATAAATATAACAATCAGGGTTCTATTACCAATAATTCAGGGAATATTACTCATTTGGAAAGTAATCTTAATTATGTTTTTAATGATTTTATTGATATAGCAAGTGGTATTTCTTACAGAAATCTCAGTACAGATCAAAAAAATCCATTCAGTTCAAGGTTATTTGCGGATAATAATATTAAAAGTCTCTTTACCTCACTTTTTGTTAAGTCTACAAAGGGCTTTCAGGCAGAAATTGGTGGACGATTTAATGATCACAGTGAGTATGGTAGTAATTTTACTTACACTTTAAACCCATCTTATTTAATTGCAGGTCGCTATAAACTGTACGCCAACCTTTCATCTGCTTATAGGGTGCCTTCTCTTTATCAATTGTTCTCAGAATACGGAAATTTGGCGCTCAGTCCCGAAACATCCCGCACTTATGAAGCAGGCTTTGATTTGAATTTTACACAGCAATTCAATTTCTCGTTTTCTTATTTTAAGAGGGATATTGAAAATGTAATTGATTTCGGGCAGGTTTCTACTGGTAAATTTGGCTATATCAATCAAAACATGCAGAATGATAAAGGCTACGAAGTTGAACTAAGCTACAAGCCTAGTAGTTTACTGAATCTGAATGCCTTTTATGCCTATGTTGATGGTGAGATTACTACTCCAGTAAGTACTTCATTTAATCTATTCAGAAGACCAAAGAATTCAATCGGATTAAATGCAGGCCTTGAATTAAGTAAAGCGGTTAGTTTCAATTTGATTTATAAGTTTACTGGCGACCGCAGAGATAGATATTTTGATGGAAAGACTTTTAAAACTGTAGAAGCAGATCTAGGTTCATTTAATTTACTTGATGTTTATGCTCAATACAAGGCTTCTGCCCGGCTTACCTTGTTTACAGATATTAAGAATATTCTGGGTGAGAAATATGTAGAATTCGCCGGATATCAAACTAAAGGAACCAATTTTAATGCTGGTTTAAGGTTGGATATCCGATAAATAGCTAAACCATATATTAAATAGCGATGGATGCAAATTCATCGCTATTTTTGTATTAATACAGAATATTCATGAAAAAGGCAGTTTTGTTTTGGAGTGCTGGGAAAGATTCGGCAATGGCTCTGTATAAAGTTCAACAAGTCCCTACGATTGAAATAGTTGCAATTATAACTACAATGAATGAGAAATATCAGCGTATCTCCATGCATGGTATTTCTGAAACAATACTCGACAGGCAAGTTGGACAATTGGGAATTCCTTTAATTAAAATGTGGGTTCCAAATGAAGCTGATAATAATCTTTATGAAGAAAAATTTCTGAATGTATGCCAGAATTTAAAGGGAAAAGGAATTGATACTGTTATTTTTGGAGATATATTTTTAGATGATCTGCGTTTGTATCGCGAGAATTTGTTAAGTCAGATTGGTTTAAAGGCCTACTTTCCGTTATGGAAGATCTCTACTAAGCAACTTTTAAATGAATTTATTGAACTCGGTTTTCAGGCAATCACTTGTTGTATCAGTTTAAAATCATTAGATAATGCGTGGATTGGAAAGCAGATTGATTACCAATTCCTGAGGCAACTTCCTACAGTAGTTGATCCTTGCGGAGAAAATGGTGAATTTCATACTTTTTGCTATGCCGGTCCAATATTTAATGAAGCAATACCTTACCAAATGGGAGAGCTTGTGTATAAACCATTCATTATTAAAAGTAAAGAGAAGGACTTGGGTAATGGCTTTTTATTTTTGGATATCCTGTGATGAAACGAAAATGAAAAAAGTAGTTGTTTTAACAGGAGCAGGAATATCCGCTGACAGTGGTTTGCAGACTTTCAGGGATGCCGGAGGATTGTGGGAAGGATACAGTGTATATGATGTGGCTACTCCTGAAGCATGGCATCGAAACCCGGATATGGTACAACAGTTTTATAATGAGCGGCGTAAATCAGTAATTGAATCGAGGCCAAATGCCGCTCATTATGCTTTGGTTAAACTCGAAGAAAAGTATGAGGTAACAATTATTACTCAAAATATAGATGATCTTCACGAACGTGCGAAGTCCGCAAATGTACTCCATCTACATGGCGTAATTACTAAATCTCAGTCGGATAGAAATCCAAATCTGACCTATAACATTCCGGATTGGGAATTGAAAATGGGAGAATTGTGTGAATTAGGGTCCCAACTGCGTCCGCATGTAGTTTGGTTCGGGGAACCTGTTCCGATGATTGAAAAAGCTGTTGAAATATCCAGTGATGCTGATATATTTATAGTAATAGGTACCTCATTGCAGGTTTACCCGGCAGCAGGCCTAATCGATCTGGTACCGGCGAAAGCTCGGAAATTCCTGATAGATCCTAATGCATTGGAGATATCTGCAAAAAATATAGAAATGATTCCTGAAAGTGCCGTTATAGGTGTTCCTTTATTGGTAGAGCGCTTGTTAAATCAATAAGACAGCACATGATACATGTAAGCTATAAGAGGCGACAGTGATATGTAAGAGCCAGCTTGTCATTTGTTCTTAAAGAAAGCTGTTTTGCCTAGCTTTGAGTGGTTTTGCATGGAAATTATCTATGAGTTTTGCTTTATATTTACTTTTAGGAATGGGTTTGAATTGTGTTAGATAAAATTTGTTTAATTAAACCTGTTTTAGCTTACCACTCAAACAAAAATAAGTTAATCCCCAGCAGATGGATTAAAAACAATTATATCCTGATAAAAATGAATAGAAACTCTAGACGGAATTTTTTACAAAAATCAGCATTAACTGCCAGTCTGGCATCTATTAGTACGATAGGCTTGGCTGAAACATTTGGGATTGATCGTCCATCAAATTCTCCCGAAAATCCAGTAGGAAAACTTCCCAGAGAGGTTTGGATTGCGAGCTTTTCACAAGAAAAACTCTTCACAGATTCAATTGAAACTATGGTCAAAAGTGTGATGGAGTATTTGCGGGCTATAGAGCCCTTTGTTCCTGATGTAATTTGCCTCCCAGAAAGTTTCTACATTTCAAATACTAAAATTGAAGGCAGGCTCAGCACAGAACAAAGAATTACTAAATCAGAAGAGGTGTTAAAACAGTTTTCCGATTTCTCTAAAAAGAACAAATGCTATACTATTTGTGCCGTTGACACTCCTGCTGCAAATGGTATGTTTTATAACTCGGCCATCGTTATCGACCGGCAGGGAAAACGTATCGGAGCTTACCATAAAATTCATCCCACAGAAGGTGAGATCGAAGATGGAACTATGCCCGGACCATTATTTCAACCTGTTATTCAAACTGACTTCGGGAAAATAGGGATTCAAATCTGTTTTGATGTATTGTGGGATGATGGATGGGAGATGTACCGAAAGCAAGGGGCTGAGATAATTTTCTTCCCTTCAGCTTTTCCTGGCGGGCAAATGATCAATTCGCGTGCATCGAAACATAAATGCGTGGTAGTTTCCAGTACAAGAAAAGGAACAAGTAAAATTTGTGGCATCACCGGAGAAGAACTGGCAAAGACAGGCTTCTGGAACCCTCAACTTTGTTGGGCTCCTGTTAACCTAGAGAAAGCTTTCTTACACTTATGGCCATTCGTTAAACATTTTCCTGAGATTCAAAAAAAATACGGACGCAAAGTGGACATAAAAATTTTCCATGAAGAAGAATGGGCTGTTATAGAAAGTTTATCTCCTGATGTCTTTGTAAATGATATTTTAAAAGAATTTAATTTGAAAACACACGCAGAAATTACTGCTGATGGTGAGAAAGCTCAAATAGAAGCACGCGGAAAATAAGTATTTTTAAGCTTCGCAGAATTGTTGAAAAATGGGAGATCTCAATGAAAATTGGTGCGAAAAATCTTCGTAAAGTTGTTTCACAAAAAAATCCGGCTGGAAATTCCAGTCGGATTTTTTTGTGAAATTCTAGTTTAAACTTTTGCCAAAACAGCAAACCTTCTTGATAAAAGATGAAAACTCCCAAATAATACTGCTGAGAATACCAAATTTCCGATTAGCATATTTCTAAAGAACGGAAGGCCTGCAGCATATGAAGTCAGGATACCTGAAACATTATGCGGATACAAAGAAGCCGGATATAAAAATGCAAAATTAGTAATTAGGAAGAAAACAGAAGCACTGATAAATGATGCTAAAATTACATTTGTCGAATTTACCTTGTTCCTAATCAGGAACCCGCATCCTACCATGGCAATGAATCCGGTATATACCGCCAAGCTAAAACCATTTCCAATGAAGATGTCAGAAATTGCCATAGCTGTTATTGGTATAATGAATGCAAGTCTTTTATCATTGAACTGAGCACCACCAAATATTGCCAGAGCTCCAATTGCTGTAAAGTTCCAGATATGTGGAATTAAGTAGGGTAGTGCTCTAGTAAGTGCCGCAGCAATTATAAGAAAAGTTATAACTATAAAACGGGTTGAGTTGATATGTTTCATGAAACAAAAATAGGAAAATAAATCTTAGCTTTTAAAATGTATTTAAATATAAAATAAACACTGAACTTCTCATTAATTTGGCAGTTTTAATAATCAAAATTATATTTTGTTTAATATTATAAATAATTGTATATTAGTTATTTAAATATATTTACATTAATTAAAAATTAATATAAATATGCATTTATTGATAATAAAATACAGTTTAAACCAAATATAATTTTGTTTTAATATTTATAATATTGTTTATCAAGTAGTTATAACGTATTACTGTCATATCTTTTATAGGCTTTATTAAAATCAGTCCTCATTTGATTAAAGCGTTCAGTTGCTGATTTGATAAACTCAGAATCCAGTAACTGAAAGACTCCGTTTACTCCTTCTGGGAAGTCAAGCTCTGCAATTTTATAACTCTGTTCAAAGATTCCCTTTTCAAGTTTTATAATAAACTTTTGATTCATGGAGAATATAGTAATTTTACAATCCGGATGTGGCAGTTCTGCTATTACTCTCATTGTTTAGCTTTTGTTAAATCTTCTTGAATTTCTTTGATCGGGTCTATTCCTTTATTGCTTCCTTCTCCATATACTATGCGGAATCTGGCAAATAATTCCTCACTATACCAATCTAGTTTTCTAGTTTTTCTGATCACTTCAGCATGTTCAACGGACCCGTACGCAAATGCTTTCATACTATCCATATTTTTCCAGATTGAAAGGGTAGCCTGTCTGAAGAAAGGCGCCTCACCAATCCCAATGGAAGTGATAAAGCCTGGCGCTTTATTCATTATTGCTGAAACTGGTTCTACATTGGCCCAGAATTGACTTAACTTATTCAGTCGTATCGTTGCTCTGGTTAAAACTGCAACAGGTCCCTTATAATTCAGCTCATAACTATCTATTTTAAATGGATCTTTTCCATCCCATTTACCATGACTTGCTAAAGGAACACATAAGAGTGTCCACTGTTCTTTTGTAAATTTTTTCCACCACCAAGAGATAAATGAGTTTTTATTAAATTTGTTAAAATCCTCCCCAGAGCTCCAAACTGCCATTAGCGCCCACTGCTGCCAGTCGGGTGTGAGGTCAAATGAGCCATTTTTGCCACATCCCATTAACTTCCAGAAAGTACAGGCTTTATTTAATGAAAGTGGGATTCGATGAATTGCCATAGCAAGAATTGCCAGCGGAATGAATAATGGCCTATACCTTACAATGCTTATTGAAACTAACATAATTTCTCTTAACGATTTATATTTCAGATCTCAAAGGTAATTTATCCAACTGTATTCTTCTTGTGGATTTGCAGGAAGCATAAATGGATAATCAGCTAAAATAAAATCCTTGCAACTAGAACTGTTCAATCATTCTTTTAAGTAACATTAAATACGATTATTATTATTTTTTAGTTTTTTATTTTGAAAATGGTGCTGAATGATTTTTGAATGGTAATTTTGTTCAATGGCTGAAGATTTAAGAATTGTTACCGGCACTAGAAAGGAACAATACCACTCATTATTACCCCAGATTTCTGCGTTGCTTGAAGGAGAAAATGATGAGATTGCTAATATGGCTAATGTTTGTGCTGCCCTGAAAGAACAGTTTAACTTCTTTTGGATCGGTTTTTATATGGTAAAAGGAGAGGAGTTAGTTTTAGGCCCATTTCAAGGACCGGTTGCCTGCACTAGAATTAAGAAGGGAAAAGGAGTTTGCGGTGCTTCATGGGAGCAAGCACAAACCCTGATTGTTCCTGATGTTGAGGAATTTCCGGGACACATCGCTTGCAGCGCTACCTCAAAGTCTGAAATTGTGATTCCAATAATTAAAAATGGAAATGTAATAGGAGTTTTAGATGTAGATAGTGCAGAATTAAATAGTTTTGATGAAACCGATGCAGGCTATCTTAAACAGATTGTTGGACTGATTGAATTTAATTCCTGAGTTAAATTTAAACTATCAGGTCTTTTTATAAAGTTAAAAATTATCTTTTGAACAAATATTTATTAATCTAATCACCATGAAAACAAGATTATTGGCTATACTAAATTTAATAACTCTAGGTTTTCAACTACTCATTTCATATCTCGTTCAGGTAAAATCTTTTTCTTCTCAGGATGTTGGTCAAGTCTCGGCAATATACGATACCGTTTTTGCTCCGGCTGGGATTACGTTTGGAATTTGGGGACTCATTTATATTTCTTTAATTGCATTTTGTGTCTTCCATGTCTATAAAGCATTTGCGAAAACCTCAAGTTGCCAAACCAATCAGGACACCCAGAATATTGGATGGCTATTTGCCCTGAACAATATCGCTACAGGGTTTTGGCTGATTGCCTGGGTAAATGAGCAACTATTAATATCAGTCATTTTGATTTTGATCCAGCTGTTCACGCTCATTAAAATCAGTATTAAAGCTCATATATCAAATCCTGATCGATCATTCCCGACAAAAATATTCACACAATTTCCTTTGAGTATTTATTTCGGCTGGATATGTATTGCAAGTATTGCCAATATCAGTGCCTGGTTAAACTCAACAGGATGGAATGGAATGGGAATATCTGAAAGCTATTGGGTTATCATTTTAATGGGTGCAGCGGCTCTTATTTCCTTATTTATTGTTCTTGTCAGAAGGAATATACCATTCGGCTTTGTAGTACTTTGGGCCCTTTATGGCATTATTTTGAAGCGTAAAGAAGTAGATGCGCTATTTTATGATGATGTAATTAATGCAGCTTATGCAGCTCTTGCGATCATTCTGGTATCGCTGATCATCAGAATGTTTAATAGGGATAGGCCAAAATTACTTCTTAACTATTAATTTTCTTGTTTTTTATTGCATTTGACCCTGTTTATGTTCTTCCTCTACCTGAGGCGCATCGCTTCCCGATGCTGAAGTATGAACTCATACCAGAACAACTACTCTACGAGGGTTTGATAAACCTTGATTCACTTTTTTCTCCGGAAAAGCTGGATGAAGACATTATTTTGTTAACACATGAGAAAAATTACTGGGAAAGACTTAGGGATCTTAAACTAAGCGATGCTGAAGTCAGAAGATCTGGTTTTCCTATGTCTGCTTTACTGGTAGAACGTGAACAAAGAATTGCAATGGGGACAATTATAGGGAGTATTCATGCTTTAGAGCATGGAATTGCATTTAATATTGCAGGAGGTACCCACCATGCAGGTTCAAATTGGGCCGAAGGCTTTTGTTTACTAAATGATCAGGCAATTGCTGCTAATTATCTATTAAGCCATTCTTTAGCGCAACGTATTTTGATTATTGATTTGGATGTTCATCAGGGAAACGGTACTGCCGAGATATTCAGTAATGAGGAAAGGGTTTTTACATTTTCTATGCACGCAGAAAAGAATTTTCCATTCAGAAAAGAGCAATCTGATCTTGATATCGGTTTGACTGAAGGAACTAGCGATACAGAATATCTAAATCTGCTCAGTCAGAATTTAAACTTTGTTATTGAATCATTTAAACCTGATTTTATTTTCTATCTGGCAGGGGTGGATATACTTGCAACGGATAAATTAGGTAAGCTTAATCTTACCAAAGCAGGATGTAAACAAAGAGATGAACTGGTGTTGAATTATTGCAGAAGGTTAGGTCTGCCTGTGCAGATTAGTATGGGAGGGGGCTATTCCCCCAAAATTTCGGATATCGTTGAAGCTCACTGCAATACCTATCGAGTTGCACATGATCTCTATTTCTAAGCATATCGTAATTATATTTCATAAATCATAAGAACGTAATATGCTGATTTTCAATAAATTTAGTGTAAATTCGCATCATGGAAAAGCAACATTTTACACGTTATAGGTTTATTGATACTAGAACAGGCGATTTGATCAGATATATGAACATTAACGATCGTCTTGAGGACCATACTGATAGGTTGAAAAAAATGCAGTCTCAGATTTTTAATGAAATTAGAATTCCGGTGGCATCAATTTTATATGAGCTAGCCGAACCAGCTTCTTAGAAAAGTAGTGGAATCTGGTAAAAAGCAAGACGGCTGAAACTAGTAAGCCCAAGGTTAGACCATACCAGATTCCATTTGCTCCCCAACCTAAAACTATTCCTATATAGTATCCTGCGGGTATACCGATAACCCAGTAGGCCACAAAAGTGATTAAAGTGGGTATATTCACATCACCTATCCCTCGAAGTATTCCTAATCCAACAATCTGTGCCCCATCAAATAGTTGAAAAAATGCTGCAATTATAAGTAGCTGTGAAGCAATATTTATGACAGCTTTATCTGAAGTATAGATCCAAGGTAAATATTCGTTGAGTCCAGCGAACAAGAGGGCAGCGATAGCCATAAATATTAAAACAATATGATAACTTGAGATAGCTGAAAGTCTGAGATTCAGGAAATCCTCTTTCCCAAAATTATTACCGGTTTTAATTGTTGCTGCAGCAGAAATACCACTTGCCATCATATAAGTTATCGCTGCTAGATTAATTGCCACTAAGTGTGCCGCCTGTTCAACAGCGCCAATACTGCCGATTAATATAGCTGAAACACTGAATGCACTAACCTCAAACGTATATTGTAGCGCAACTGGTGTTCCAATCTTAAGGATTTTCAAAGACCTGATCTTATCAACCGATTTTAAGGTAAATGATTTTATGTATTCCTTGAAATACTTAGACCTTATTACATAAATACACATGACAATTGCCATGATAGTCCTATCAATGAGTGTGCTCCAACCCACACCACTCACACCCATTGGTGCAATTCCAAATAAGCCCTTGACGAATATAATCCCAAGACAAACATTAAGGAGATTTCCCCATAAAGAAATCATCATAGCCTGTTTGGTAAATCCTAGGCCTTCAGCGAATTGTTTAAATGTCATGAAAATCATCAACGGAACGATTGAAAAACCGAGTAAACCTAAATAAGGTATTGCTTTTGCTACTACTTTTGGATCCTGATCCATATTATATATAACCAGTTGAGAACCGTAATAAATAAGTATAAACAGCAGAATTCCTATAATTGCATTGATAAGTAAGCTATTTGCAAGAAGTCTCCCGCATTCCAGATTATTTTTCTTTCCGTTTTCTTGTGCAATCAGTGGAGTGAGTCCGTAGGAAATACCCATGCCAATAACAAGAGCTACAATAAATATGCTATTTACAAGGGAGACCGCGGCTAAAGGTATTGTGCCCGCGAAATGCCCTACAATTACACTATCAGCAGTATGCACCAAGGTATGGCCGAGCTGCGAAATAACAACTGGTATTGCCAGGGTAAGATTGCTTTGATAGTGGGATTTGTATTTAAAGTAAATGCGTTTCAATAGAAATAAATTAGATTTTAATTGTCTGTAAAATAGCTATTTATACTATTTTATATTAAGAAGCAGTATAGTATTCTTCTTTTTCTGTAGTGTGTAGTCTGATCACTCCGGAAAGTACCAGATTCACAAGAATTCGATGCGTTCTCCGCCTAGATAAATTTAACATTAGGCTGTATTCACGGGAAGTGATCCTTTCATGTTCATTTAAATACTCGAGAAGGGCTTTCTCTTTGGAAGAAAATTCAATCAATACACCATGTTCATTGTTTTCGCGTTTCAGAACATCAATAACAATTTTGCTGGCTAGCACACTTTTATCTTTAACTCGAATATAGACCCACCATTTTTTATCTTCTCCAAGAGCATAATGAGGTTTCATTTCACTCTTAATTATTTCTGCGACAAGTACAATTTTATCATCTAAATAGATCTCTTCAAATTTTGGTTCAAGTGCTGGTTTGCAAAAAAAGTGTGCAGCCCGGGTAATCATATATTTTTCTTCATCTTCCGACTTAACCCCACTTATCGTCCCGTCATCAGAAATCCCAATTAGTAATCTTCCTCCCTTATTATTAGCAAAAGAAACCATTGTTTTTGCTATTTTTTCACAGCTGGTTATTTTTTTCTTGAAATCTTGTGTTACACCTTCCCCCTCCAAAATTAGTCTCCTAATATTCATGTTCATTAATCTTTAGTAGGCAATCGTTTGCTCTTCACCCATAAACAGATTACGAATATATATCTCATTGACCACCGTAGCACAAAGTACTCCCTCCGAATTAAAAATATTAAGAGGATACGCTTTTATGAATTTTCCCACAGTACTGAGCGTTGTCTCCGCCTCTGTAATTTGTTCTTCACTTAGTGAAATCGTAAAATATAAATTTGTTTTTCCAGGTTTTAAGTATTTGATTTCGGAGCTTTTAAGCCATACCCGGCATTTTAATCCTCTTCTTTGGAGGAGCTGATCAAAAAGCAGGGCAAAGAATGGATCCGAAGCGCTAAATATGGTACCACCAAAGATTGTTCGATTATAGTTAATATTCAAAAAGCTCTTTAAAATTTTAACATGTACACCCGTATAGCCCTTATCAAACTTAATTACCCAGATTCTTTGAAAAAATAGCGGGGGATAAAAACGCATTGCCCATTTGAGCATGTTTTCTGATATTACCATCCTTGCAAATATCCGCAAAATGACTTGATAATTAAAATGATCTGCAGAATGAGAATAATAAAATGAGCAACCTTCTTTTTCAGTTTTTCAAATTTGTTTGTAGATTGGAAGATTAAATAATTTATATGGATCAAGCTGCAGCCAACAAGAAAAATGTTAAATTAATTATCATCGTAGCTGCATTGGGCTATTTTGTAGACATATACGATTTGATTCTTTTTTCAGTCATTCGTATTAAAAGTTTGAAAGGATTGGGGGTTCCTGATAGCGATCTGATGGATGTGGGAACAATGCTCATTAATAGCCAGATGTTTGGGATGTTACTTGGTGGAATTTTATGGGGTGTACTAGGGGATAAAAAGGGTCGCTTAAGTGTGCTTTTCGGATCCATATTATTATACTCTGCAGCAAATCTTGCCAATGGTTTTGTTACAACCGTAGAACAATATGCAATCATTCGTTTTATTGCGGGTATTGGACTTGCAGGTGAGTTGGGTGCTGGTATTACTCTGGTAACCGAAACCATGAGTAAGGAGAACCGTGGTTATGGTACAATGATTGTTGCCGGCGTAGGGCTTATGGGAGCAGTTGCTGCCGCAATAATCGGAGAAAATTATGCCTGGGAAACATCCTACATTATTGGTGGGATCATGGGTTTGCTGCTACTTGGAATGCGCGTAGGTTTGGCGGAGTCAGGGATGTTTAAAAATTTAAAAAGCGATGGTGTGAGCAGAGGAAATATTTTTATGCTCTTTTCTGATGGAAAACGATTTAAAAAGTATTTGAGCTGCATATTAATTGGAATTCCGCTATGGTTTGTGGTTGGAGTACTTGTTACCTTCTCGCCCGAATTTGGTAAGGAATTAAATGCAACAGAACCCCTTTCGGCTGGAACCGGAATTATGTATTGTTATATTGGTATAGCAATAGGTGATATAGTTGCAGGCTTTTTGAGCCAGATGTGGCGATCAAGAAAAAAAGTTATGCTTGTTTTTCTGTTGCTTACAGCAGTCAGTATCGTAGTTTATCTGAATGCCGAAGGGATGAATTCTCAGCAGTTTATCTGGCTTGTATTGTTCCTTGGTTTTTCATCAGGATATTGGGCAACCTTTGTTACTATCGCCTCAGAGCAATTTGGGACAAATCTCAGAGCCACAGTAACTACTACTGTTCCTAACTTTGTAAGAGGATCTTTGGTGCTGGCAACTCTTTCATTTACAGCTTTAAAGGGTAGTTTGGGTATAATCAATAGTGCTTTAGTTGTGGGATTCATATCCTTGTTTATAGCCTTAATTGCATTGTACCAGCTTAAGGAAACCTTTGGTAAGGATCTGGATTATCTTGAAATAAGCTAATCTGATCCATGAATGTTAGGAATTGCTTCCCGATCCAATTTAAAAACATCATTTTTGAGGATGATTACGAAAGAGAAGATAGCTGATGCTTATCAACTGATTCAGGATGAAATATGTTCCGGCCTTGAACTCGCTGATGGTTCAGGAAAATTTCAGGAGGAATTATGGCAAAGAGATGGTGGAGGTGGTGGTCGTACCCGTATAATTCAATGCGGAAGCATCATTGAAAAGGGTGGTGTAAATTTTTCTGCTGTATATGGAAAACTTCCCGAAAATATAAAAAAAGCCTTTGGAGTGGATGATGATGATTTTTTTGCCACAGGCGTGTCAATTGTAATTCATCCAAATCATCCATGGATACCGATCATTCACATGAATATCCGCTATTTTGAAATGAACTGCGAGGTAGGGAAAGATTTGCGATGGTTTGGGGGTGGAATTGACCTTACTCCTCATTATGTGATTGAAGAAGACGCTCGATTTTTCCATACTGAGCTAAAAAATACCTGTGACCGTTTTCAAGCTGAATTTTATACTAAATTTAAAAAATGGGCTGATGATTATTTTTTCATCAAACACCGACAGGAAACTAGAGGAATTGGAGGTATTTTTTATGATCGATTAAACCCAGCTTCATCAGGCCTTGAATGGGAAGGCATTTTCGAGTTTTCTAAGGCGATAGGTAGGACCTTTTTGCCAGTCTATACCGAACTTATTCAAAGAAACAGAAACAGATCATTTACCGAAGAACAAAAACTCTGGCAATTTCAGCGCCGGAGTCGATATGTTGAGTTTAACCTTGTATATGATGCAGGAACTAAATTCGGTTTGGAAACCAATGGAAGAATAGAATCCATTCTGATGAGTATGCCACCCCAAGCAAATTGGGTTTATGATTTTTCAGCACCATCCGGATCTGAGGAAGAAAAGACAATAAAACTTTTAAAAAAGGGAATAAATTGGATTTCCTGATAAAATTTGAATCATGAAGAAACTTTTTAATATTTCATCTGTTTTGATCTGTCTAGTTCTTATTTCATCGTGTAGTACAGGTCCTCTAATAGGTATCTGGCAATATGATGGGGGTATATACGACGGTAGATCCCAAAAAGCGTCCAAAGAATTTCAAATGCAAAGAATTTATGCCTCTGATACCTATGAAGCCATCATGATCGAAGGCAAGAATCCTCCCGACTTATATAATTCAGGAATTTATGAAATTAGAGGTGATAGTTTATTAATT
>Ga0105051_10003005_pt1 | contig 20957 bp, 18 predicted proteins | sample FRY02_FD_78383 | JGI IMG/M metagenome (GOLD analysis project Ga0105051, IMG submission 78383) | Freshwater microbial communities from Lake Fryxell liftoff mats and glacier meltwater in Antarctica - FRY-02 (megahit assembly) | ecosystem: Environmental > Aquatic > Freshwater > Ice > Glacier... | reverse complement strand
TTCACTGTATTCAGACGTCAGTCGGTTGGTGGGGACTGTGATTAGCTTTGGCATGTATCTCACGCCAGTGGTTTATCCGCCTCCAACATCAGGCTGGGCAAGTACGATCATTCAGTGGAATCCAATGACTGCAGTGGTGATGGTAACGCGGGACTGGTTGACACTCGGCCATTCCACATTTTTGCTGCCGTTTCTGGTTACGACAATGATTGCAGCCATTGTGCTGTTTGCTGGCATCTTGGCATTTCGAGTTGTACTCCCGCATCTAATCGAACGGATGGGGATGTGAAATGAACGATGATGTCATGATTCGATGTGATGGTGTTGGGAAGAAATTCTGTCGCGACCTTAAAAAAAGCCTTTGGTATGGCGTACTGGATTCAGCAAGAGATCTGTTCCGCCGTCGCCAGCCAATGATCCGTCGAGAGACGGAATCGTTGCGAAACGGAGAGTTTTGGGCCAATCGAGACATCTCATTTGAGATTAAGCGTGGTGAGTGTCTTGGCCTGATTGGGAGAAATGGTGCTGGAAAAACGACGCTACTGAAGATGCTCAATGGTTTGATCAAGCCAGACCACGGCTTCATAAAGGTCCGTGGACAGGTGGGAGCGCTGATCGCTTTGGGTGCTGGATTCAATCCTGTCCTCACGGGCCGAGAGAACATTGCTGTTAACGGCGCCATCCTTGGTCTGTCAAAACAGCAGATTTCGGAGGCTGTCGATGACATTATTGACTTTGCTGAACTTCCCCATGCAATTGATTCGCCCGTCCGAAATTACAGTTCGGGAATGAGTGTTCGCCTTGGATTCGCAATCGCAACATGCATTCGTCCGGAGGTGCTGATTGTTGACGAAGTGTTGGCCGTTGGGGATGCGGATTTTCGGCTGAAGTGTCTGAAGCGCATGCGTAATGTGCTGAAAAACGGATGCGCTGTACTGCTCGTCAGTCACAACATGACCGACATTCGAAATATGGCCAGCACCGCCTTGTGGATGCAAGACGGGAAATGTCAGGCAATCGGAGAGCCCTATAAAGTGGTATCGGAATACCTTGGCACTTCGTGTTCGGACACGGCAGAAATTGAGTGGGAAGATCCATCGGCCGCACCTGGCGGCGACTCAGTCTCGCTGCGGCGAGTCGCAGTATTGCCGGTGGACATCAACAAGCCAATTTCAATTTCCACTGGCGCAAAGATTCAACTAGCGTTTGACTGTCACGAGCTTGGCCTGCGACTTGGATTCACCTTGGAAGTGTGCACCGAGGAACAGATTGTGGTTTTCCATACCGGTGGATCGTTGACACCGAACGGAGATTCGGTGCGGGCGAATTACAATGTCGATGTAACTGTACCAAGCTTCCTACTGAATAGTGGAAAATACCAGTTATCCGTTACGATCGATGAATCACAGTGCATTGCTCTCGTGCACGTACCAAATGTTGTGACATTTCAGGTAGGGCACGAGTCACTGGGAGTAAATCATGCACAGTTGCCCGGGGTTGTTGCCCCAAAGTTAACATGGAAGTGCCACACCAATGAGCAGAGTTTGATTTAGGCCGTGAGTCAGTCTCAAGATCAAACGGTGCTCCCATGTAAAGCGTATCTGCCGCAACTGGACGGTTTGCGATTTTTCGCGGCAGCCTTGGTTTTCCTGCACCACTGTGCCCCGCTGCCGACCTTGTCTTGGCTGAAAGAGATCAGTTGGGTAGGTGTCGATCTGTTTCTTTTGCTCAGTTCATACCTTCTAGCATCCATTGTTCGCTTAGAAATTCTTAACGCAGGCAAGATGAGTGTTGGTAACTTCTTTGTCCGCAGAGCCCTTCGAATCTGGCCCTTGTTTATTGCATTCGTCCTAGCAATGGCAGTTCGTACCGTATGGCAGACGGGCTTCAATCTTGAGTTATTCGGACAAGTGCTGACGCACTTTCTCTTCATCAATAACCTTATTGTTGCCGTAAATGGATATGGGGGGGGGCTGCCTTACTGCTCACATCTCTGGACGATTTCCCTTGAGGAACAGTTTTATCTGATCGTGCCTTTTGTTGTTCCGGCATTGATCGCACTGCGTAACGACAAGAAAAAAACAGCAATCGGTTTTGTCTTGGCAGGTATTGTCGTGCTGATTTCGATTCGCTTTGCCTGCGTCTGCGTTGGCATGAAACATCCCTTCATTTGGGCACTTTGGTTTCGGTTTGACTCAATTATTCTTGGGACAGCACTTGGTGCAGGCGTGTTCGATTCCGTGGTCTCACGTATGTCTTCCGTCACGATGCAAATCTCCGCTCTTGTTCTACTATCACTGGCGTTGTTTTTTCCGAATATCTCTACCGGCGGATGGGAGCAGGTTTACGCATATACGATCGTGGATTTTGGCTTTCTGTTTTTGCTTGCGTCTCTGGTCAGAAAAACTTGGCTAACCAAGGCTCTGAGCTTCAGGCCACTTCCTTATCTTGGACGTATTTCGTATGGCATATATGTATTTCATATGTTGGTGATTGGTGCTTTCGATATTGACGGGACAAAGCCAATGCCTGCTGTGGAGAGGGTTCCGACGATTCTGCTGTCCTTCATTGTGACAATTGGTATCGCAAGTCTGTCCTACGAGTTCTTCGAGAAGCCATTCCTGAAGCTTAAAAATCGCTTTCGGCCATCCGTTCTTTCAGAAGGCTAATCGAAAAATGGAAGATCAATATTTCCGTCACCCGACTGCAGATGTAAAGACCGTCCATGTGGGGATTGCCACACGAATCTGGCAGTACAGCGTTCTGTGCGAGGGGGCTGTCATTGGGGATGACTGCAACATTTGCTCACATTGCTTCATTGAAGGCGATGTCGTGGTTGGTGATCGAGTTACGATCAAAAGCGGCGTTCAATTGTGGAACGGGCTTCGAATCGAAGACGACGTTTTTATAGGCCCCAATGCGTCATTCACAAACGATCGGTTTCCCCGAAGCAAACAACCGCCCAAACAGTTTGAACAGACCGTTTTGAAGTCTGGCTGTTCCATTGGTGCCGGAGCGACGATTCTTTCTGGGATCACGATCGGGCAAAAGGCAATGGTTGCAGCGGGTGCCGTCGTCACAACGTCGGTGCCGCCTGGTGCGATTGTTAAGGGTAACCCTGCTCGTATCGTGCGATATGTCGAAACAGCACCCAGCAATCCCGATGGAAGTGAGCCGCACAAGAATGAATCCCGTCTATCGCAGGTGCCTGGTGTTAAGTGGGTTCCCCTTACAAATGTGACTGATCTTCGCGGACACCTGACGGTGGCCCAATGGAACCAGCATCTGCCGTTTACACCGCAACGTGTGTTTTTTGCACATGGCGTCCCGACGACAAAGGTGCGGGGAGAACATGCGCACCGAAAGTGTGCGCAGGTTCTGGTTGTTTTAAATGGTGCCCTGCAAGTCGTGGTCGATGACGGAACACATCGGGAAGAATTTCGCCTGAAGTCTGCCGACAATGGATTGTTCATTCCTCCCGGAATCTGGGCAACGCAGTATGGTTACACCCAAAACGCCGTTCTCTGTGTTTTTGCATCTGAGGAATACGAGGAAGCGGATTACATTCGAAATTATGACGACTACTTAAGGTACCGACATGGTTCCGTTTCTTGATCTCCAAGCAGGCGTTGAAGAAATTCGTGACGAGCTGGATGACGCTTATCGGCGGTTCATGGATTCCGGCCGCTATGTACTTGGAGAAGAGGTTGCGGCATTCGAGACAGAGTATGCCGCTTTCTGTGAGGCTGACCATTGTGTGGGGGTAGGCAGCGGGCTGGACGCGTTAACTCTCGCCCTCCGCTCGCTGGAAGTTGGAGTCGGTGACGAAGTCATCGTGCCGTCAAACACATACATCGCCACCTGGCTGGCTGTCACAGCAGTTGGGGCAACGATTATTCCTGTCGAACCCGATCCATTAACTTTCAACATCACTTCGGCATCCGTTGAATCTGCAGTCACATCCAGAACCAAGGTAGTTCTTGCGGTCAATTTATACGGGCAGCCCGTAAATTATGATGAACTAATGGCACTGACTCGTCATCGAGGCATCTCCCTCGTAATAGATAACGCTCAAGCGCAAGGCGCTCGGTTCCGCGGAAGGTCAGTTGGTGGCATTGCTGATGTCGAATGCCACAGTTTCTATCCGACTAAAAACCTGGGCGCATTTGGTGAAGCCGGGGCAATCACGACGAACTGTGATCAGGTCGCCGCAACGGTCCGTCTGCTACGAAACTATGGATCCGAAAAACGTTACTACAATCAGATCCAAGGTGTGAACTCGCGACTTGATACCCTGCAGGCTGCATTTCTGCGGGTGCGGTTGAAGTATCTGGATCAGTGGAATGCTCGGCGACGAGAAATTGCGTCAAAATACACTGAGGCCCTAAGCAGACTGCCGAGTCTGACTGTTCCAACAGTTCCTGAGTGGGCCGATCCAGTCTGGCACTTGTATGTTGTAAAGGTTAAAGATCGCGATGATCTCAGAACCCGCCTTTCAAATGCAGGTATCGGCACGGAAGTCCACTACCCTATTCCACCGCATAAGAGTGGAGCATACTCTGCGGAAGTTTTGGCGGCTATGAATTTCCCCGTCGCAGACGCACTAGCAAGACAGGTACTAAGTCTTCCGCTTCACCCGAATTTGGACAAACACAAAACGCAGCTCGTAACATCTTCAATTGCAAATACATCAAACGCTATTGATTGATGGCAACCCAATTATTCTCGCGGTGTTTCCCAATCACGAATCAGATCGCTTCACTACGATTGGGGATTGATCGATGCCAACTGTCAGTATAGTTGCCGCTTGCTACAACCATGCGAGTTTCTTGCGCGAAACCTTGGAGAGTATTCGCACGCAAAGTTTCACAGATTGGGAGTTAATATTCTGTGATGATGCCTCGGTGGACGACTCTCCCGTTGTTGCGGCTAAAATCATTGAGAAAGACTTCCCGACAGCTAAAACCGTGTTCCACATTAATAACCAAGGTTTGTGCAGGACGCTAAACGAGGCAATATCGTTAGCATCCGGAAAGTATCTGCAAATTATTTCGTGTGATGATATTCTACTTCCAGAAAAGCTCGGTAGGCACGTGGATATTTTGGAACAAGCGCTTCCTCACAAAGCCTTTGTTCATGGCCCGATTGAGACATTCGGAAGTGGAATTGAGTCGTGGAAAAAATCTGCAAAAGATCGATTTTCACGCGGCGCAAGCTTAGATGCACCGGCCCTCTATCGCATTCTTCTGGACCAGAATGTTGTCTCAGCTCCATCGGCGCTCATTAGAATGTCGGCAGTGCTGGATGTTGGCGGCTACGATGAGTCTCTTTTGTGGGAGGACTGGGATATGTGGCTCCGCTTGGCAAAGGCAGGCAATGGATCTGAATTCGACCCGCAGATATGCACAATGTACCGTATTCATGATCACAACATGTCGAGCAGAATGGACCATATAGAAAGAGAGTTAGGGCTATTGTCTATCCTCCGTAAGCACAAAAACAACAGACGGGCAATAGATCATATGTGTGCTGTGATAACTAACCTGTTTCGGCGGAATGCAGTGACCGCTTCTCTCCGTTCAGAGTTGCGTTCTTTGCTACTCTCCCAGCCAAGGTTGATGACGATAGAAAGACTTCTTTTGGCTACTGGGATCAAGAGTAACGTTCTGCATCAATTAAGAATAATCCCTGCACCTGCAATATTTGACTTCTGAATTGCGAATCCAACAACCATCAATTTGCGTCCCGAAGTTGCAGTCGCGATAACCTTGAGTAGAAACTAAGTGCGTTCGTGTGCGGCATAAGCGGTATTGTTGATTATAAGCATGAGATGGACCTTGATCAGGTGGTCCATTCCATGCTGAATTCCATCGCACATCGAGGGCCAGATGGTGCTGGCGCGATGACGAAAGACAATGTCGCGATTGGCCATCGACGGCTGTCCATTATCGACTTGGAAGGTGGGCGGCAGCCGATGGCGACGCCGGATGGTCAGGTTCATCTGACCTACAATGGCGAGGTCTACAACTTCCGCGAACTGCGGCAGGAACTGGAGGGGAAGGGGTACCAGTTCCGGACGGCTTCGGATACGGAGGTGATCCTTTATGCGTACGAAGCCTGGGGCAAGCGGTGTGTCGAGCACTTCGAAGGAATGTTTGCGTTTGCCATCGCGGATTTTCGCAAACGCGAACTGTTTCTGGCTCGTGACCCCTTCGGCATCAAGCCACTCCTGTATCGCGTCCACGAAAAATCATTTGCCTTCGCCTCGGAGTTTCAAGCACTGCAGCAGTTACCCGACTGGAGCGGTGAAATCGATTTGTACGCGATCGACCTGTATTTGCGGTATCAATACATTCCAGCCCCACATACTGCCTTTCGAAAAGTCTTTAAGCTGCCCGCCGGCCACCGCATGACGGTGCGAATGGGCGAATCCTTTCAGAAGATCGAACGCTATTGGGAACCGGATTTTTCCCATAAGCGACGTTTCGATCAGCAGGAACTCATTGAAGAACTGGACAACGCTCTTCGTGACTCAGTGAAGCGACACCTAGTCTCAGACGTTCCCTTTGGAGCTCTCTTGTCCGGTGGTGTGGATTCCTCACTTGTTGTGGGTTATATGTCGGAGATCCTGAATCGTCCTGTCAAAACCTTCTCGATTGGATTTGAAGACGAAAGCGTCAATGAGCTGCAGTACGCCAGAATGGTCGCGCAGAAATATGGAACGGAGCACCACGAGGAAATCGTCCGCTTTGATGCCTTGGAGATGCTGCCGGAAATTGTGAAACATCACGGCGAACCTTTCGGCGATCAATCGGCGATTCCGACATGGGCCGTCTCTCGACTGGCTCGCTCTGAAGTGCCGATGGTACTTTCCGGAGATGGTGGTGATGAGTTGTTCGCTGGGTATGGCACTTATGGAGGCTGGAAACAGCGCACAGAATATTATCGCCCCGCGCCAGATCACTCTTGGAGGGGAAAAGTTCGACCGATCCTCAAAAAGCTGGCACCGTGGCGATATTCGGCTATGTACCAACCGGAAGCAGATGCCAGACACTGGTTACCATGTATTGGGCGCTTCTCCGATTCTGCTCGTGACATGTTATGGAAAGCTGATTATCGGTTTCTTTGCGACCTACCAGGAACCGCGCTCGATAAAGCTTTTCAAAATGGTTCGACCTCGCCGGATGTCAATTGCGTACAACGCGTAGATATGGAGCTTTTCCTGCCCGAAGATATTCTATGCAAGGTGGATGTGGCAAGTATGCGATATGGCTTGGAAGTTCGACCGCCAATGTTGGACCGACGTTGTTTTGCCTTGGCGTCTTCGATTGAGCCTGCGATGTTGTATAACAGGTCTGACAGTTTCACCGGGAAGTTGCCCCTGAAGAATCTGATTGCAGGAAAGTTAGGCCACGATTTTGCTTTCCGAAGAAAACAAGGATTTGCACTACCACTTGAATCATGGATTAGACGGAACAAAGATAATCAAAATCAGATTCGCGAACGCCTTATGAGCAGCCAGACACAAATCCTAGAATGGTTCGACTGCACTGCTATCGATGACACGATTACCAGTGGCCCCGTTGAAAACACGTGGCTTTTGCTGATATTGGAAGAGTGGGCACAGCAAAATCGAGCGTGTCCGAAGTCGCGAGAAGCGACTGAGTGTTTGAGAGCTTAGCATCACACAAATCATTTGCATGTCGGTAAATCAAGAGATGCTCCCTGGGAATAAATCAGCGTTACAGACAGAGTTCAAAGGCGCTCAATTCGTAATCATTGCTGGCCATTTCGATTATTTCGGCGGTGCCGAGAGGCAGGCTGTCTTATTGGCAAAGGAATTGATTCACAGATATGAGGCCCATGTCCAGTTTCTCGGATGGGGTGGTAACGGAATCTTCGCCGATAAAATTCGTGCTGTCGGAGGCATCCCCAGAGTTTTCCCAATGGATCTCGGTCAGCGTGGCTTGCAGCAAAAATTAACGCTCTTGCGGCTCTCCCGCTTCATACGCAAGGAATTGAAGCCCCTGTATCTGCTGCCATTCGTCGGCATGCACTGCAAAGTCATCGGATCGATTTGGAAACAAACCGGTGCCAGGTTTGCGTGGTGGAATCAGCGCGATGAAGGACGACTGATCCACGGCACCAAGACGGAGCATCGGTTACTCAGAAACTTGCCGGCGGTGGTCTCAAACTCGTTCGAAGGCCGGGATTTTCTTGTTCAAAAATTCGGACTCGCACCGGACAGAATACGTGTGATCAACAACGGCGTGGAAATTCCCGCCCCGTGTGACCGAACTCCATGGCGGACTCCGCTTGGCCTGAAGGATGACGAAATCCTGTTCGCGATGCTTGCTAATTTGACGCAGTACAAAGATCACGCCACGCTGTTAAAAGCATTCGCGACGGTTCGAAAAACGAAGATCGGTGGTCGCTGCCAGTTGGTATTCGTCGGACAATTTGGTGACACCACTCAGATGCTCAAAGCAATGGCCTTTGATCTGGGACTCTGCGATTCAGTGAAGATGATCGGGGCTGTGGACGACACCAATCGCCTGCTCGCCGCGACCGATATTGTGGTCCACAGTTCCTCGAAAGAAGGATGTCCCAACGGAGCGTTGGAGGCCATGGCTCTTGGCAAGTGTGTGCTGGGAACAGAGATCTCCGGCATGAGACAGGCACTCGGGGATTCTGCGACCGGACGGTTGCTGGCGCCTGCGGGTGATTTCACGCGACTGGCGGAATTGATGGTGGAATTTGCGTCGTCGCCGCAGCTGCGGGAAGCGGCGGGTTCAGAAAATCTGGCGCGAATTCGGTCGGAATTTACAGTCGAGAAGATGACTCGCGAAGTGCTTCAAACTATTCTCGAACATCGTGTCCGCTAACCGGGCACCGCGACAGACTTGGACGTTAATTTTGAGCAGTATCGGTAAGCTTGACGGATATCGCCGTCGACTGATTTACGAATGGGAGCAGTGGCAATCGCGCGGCGAGGAACGCCGCGCGGAGCGGTATTTCGAAAAATGGCTGACAACTCTCCGGCAGCACCCGCCGGATGTCCTCTTGGGGGCGAACTTTGCTGCTTTTGGGGGCGTGCGGAACCACATTCAGGCGATTCAGCGTCACTCGGCACTACGCGTAGAAATGATGCCTCCTGACGAGCTGACAGAAACTGTCGGACTGCACCGGTTTCATAATCAGTTTCGGGACCGCATCTTCGGCTTGGATGCGTCCGGTGTGAAAGCCGTCCATTCGCACGTTTTCCCTTGGTTCATCGACTGGTGTGCGCACCAAAAGATGGTGAATCAGGTTCGGTGGGTACACACTCACCACAACTGGTACTATCCGGAGTTCGGAATTGCTGGCTTAGAGCCTTGGCAATCAGAGTTCAACGATGCGTTTCTTCTGGCGTTGCGACAAGCCGACGTCAGTCTGTCGGTATGTCGGCATCAGCAAACATTTCTGCATGAGAAGTTTGGGTTTCAGACGCATTATCTTCCAAATGCAGTCGATGTCGATTCGTGCGATCGGGCGAACCCGGATCGTTTTCGAAAAAAAGTCCGCCTCGATCGATTCATCCTCTACGTCGGCCGCAACGACCCCGTGAAAAACCCTGGCGAATTTGTGGAACTTGCCCGAAGAGTGCCCAAGGAAACATTCGTAATGATTGGCGGCGGGCTGGATGTAGCAACCGTCACGAAATCCTGTGGATTGCCACCGACAAATCTCAAAATCCTTGGCGGTATGAGCCAGCACGAAGTCCAGGACGCCATTGCTGCATGTTCGGTGCTGGTGGTCACAAGCAAACGAGAAGGATTGCCCACTTTGATTCTTGAAGCGATGGTTCATGAAACCCCGCTGGTTGTGCCGGATGAAGCGGGTTGCATGGAAGCCATCAGCTACGGTGCCTACGGCGATGTCTACGAATTGGCGAACATTGACGATCTTCGCTCCAAGACATTAACGGCACTTCAGCGAGGTCGAACAAACCAAGGCGCTCGCCAACGAATTCTTGAGGAATACGACTGGAAGGTTATTGCCCCCGCACTCGACCGAGTTTTCTTGTCTGGCAAGTAACCTGTAGCGTTCGGGAACTTGGATATTGTCTTTGGCAGATGTTTGATCTCATTTCATCCGTCGCTTGTTATTGAAATCTGATTCATGAAAACGCTCGATCGAACTGGGTACAATCTTCACATTACACAGTGGGTCGGACGGCTTGGAAATCATCTGATTCAACTCAGTAATGCTTTGCATGTCGCCGAAAAGACGCATTCCGTATTGGTAATTCCAGAACATGAACTTATCTGTAAAAGGGAATTTGATTTTCGAAAATTCCAATCGAATCCCTGCGGCCAGAAGATTGAATCCATATTCTTTTGGCCTCACGACTGTTTTCAATACCCTATACTCAACGACGCAGTGCGACGTTCAATCTTGCAGGCATTTCTCGCCGACGATTTTGACGGATCTGACCGAAGCGTCCTGCAAACTCTCTTTCAACGTCGGCCAGCAATTCAGGACGGCGAACTCCTGCTCAACATGCGAAGTGGAGCAGACATTTTCAGGGCAGATCCGCCTCCGCAGTCCGACTATATGCAGCCGCCTCTTTCGTTCTACAAAACAATCATTGAAATGCATGGGTATCAAAAATGCGTGATTGTGACGGAGGCACCGCCCAACCTAAATCCTGTGATCCCGGCGTTGTTAGAGTGGAATGATAACATCCGGTTGAACGTTCATCGCAGTGTGAAAGAGGACATTCATTTGGTGTTGGCGGCCAGTCATTTGGTGTTGGCGCATTCCACATTTAGCTGGTGCCTGGCTCTGATGTCACGAAATCTCAGGGTGGTTCATCAGCCATCGACTTTCACGATTCGGGGCGTCCCTGATTTCAGTATCCACACGTATGAAACAAAGAACTATATCCAGCCCGGAAAATGGACCGCGATGCCTGACCAAATGCGATGGATGATCGAGCATCCGATGGACAGCGTTGAGCATCGCTGTGAGGAGCCGAATAGTTACCTTCCAGCTTCCTGCATGGGGCACACAAACGACGCCGATCAGCTCACGAAGATTGAACAAGCAACGGTTTAAATGCCTCCACCTATAGGAACAAGTGAATTGGCGTCACAAATGCTTAACCGAGCGTCCCGATTAGCGATAAAATTGTTGCGTGGCGGTTCGCCTCCGAAAACCGAGTACGAGTTATTTCTCGAACTCACAAGACGCCATCCGTCGGACAAGTGGAGTGCGCATGATTACGCTGAGCCATACTTTCGGCACTTTAATCGTCTACAAATGGTGGCACGTGCTGTTCTTGAGATTGGCGTTGGCGGATACGAAAATCAAGAGGTGGGGTATACCAATCCTTCCCTCGGCGGACATTCGCTGCGGTTTTGGAAGGACTTCTTTCCATACGCTGAAATTTTTGGCATTGATATTCAGGACAAAAGATCGCTTTCTGAGGAACGGATCGAAATCCTCCAGGGATCCCAGGTAGACAAGGAGTTCCTGAAATCGCTCGTTGAGCGGACAGGTACACTGGACATCATCATTGATGACGGAAGCCACATCAATCATCACGTGATTACGACATTTCAGTCTCTTTTTCCCAGTCTAAGAACCGGCGGTTTGTACGTCGTTGAGGACACACAGACATCGTACTGGGCATCCGATTACGGAGGCGACTACAACAATCGCAACAACATCGAGACGATTATGGGGTACTTCAAAAGCTTGACGGACGGGTTGAATCATGCCGAGTTTCCCGATCCGCACTACCAACCCTCTAGTTACGATCTGAACATCAAATCTATTAGTTTCTGCCACAATCTTATCTTCGTGGAGAAAGGCGAGAATCGTTTCCCAAGCAACATGATTCGAAGGCAAGATTCCTGAATTGTGTTGTCACTCTCGCGCATTTAAGTCGACTTCGCATCACGCAAGTCAGAGTTTACGGTTGTCGCCGCTGGAATGCGAATTCACGTATTTAGCGTCCGATTGGCTAGAGTTTCAGGTCGAGCTTATCTAGGTTAAATGTGTCGCGTTCTAAAAAATTAACAGCGTTGCTGTGTGTAACTGCGTTGGTGTGCTTTGCCGCGTTGGTTCTACAGCGGTACCGAACTGGATTGAATTATCTTCCGGTCCATGTGAGTCTTGGGCAGGATGAACCAGAGGGTGCCTTTAGAGTATTCTGTCAGTCCCCATTTGGGTCAATTGGTGAACTAACTGTTGATCCACGCTACCGGTCGAGATGGAAGCAATGGCCTTCATTAAGTGCCGTCAAGCGGTTGTTTGTATCAGGAGCCACGCCCGAGGAACTTGCAAAACGGAAGTTGGCTGTATGGATGGGTGAATCATCGAAGACAGGTGCGGAGCTTACGGTCAGTGTTCTGCCAGCAGTCACCAGGTTGGCTGACCTTGATGGAATCGCGGTCGTCGAACTGAAAGTCGAACCGAATGCTCCATCGCAGCTTCGGTGGGCACGGGACTCAGTGAACTGGCAAGGCGACTTTTGCCTTGTCGGAATTCCGTTTTTGCAAACGGTAGTGTTGGTTCTACTTCTGGTTTGCGGCGGAATTCTTATAGCGCCAACATTTTTTCCCAAGAAGGTCGGCAGCCACAAAGTCTCCTGCTTCAATGGCTCGGGCGCGCCAAAAATTACTCAAGCCATCGCAGGGGGCGGCGTTTGGTTCCTAGCGGTGCTTATATTTGGACACCACTTTTATCTCAACGCATTGACGTTTTTCGACAGTCGCATTGCCGATCAGTATTTCTGGGGCTCAATGATATTAGTCCTGTTTGTCCTATGCCTGACAGGCCTCGTGGCGGTCGTGCGGAATATGCAGGAGGATCGATCTTGCAATCGTGCTGCGTACTTGATTATTGCCGTTATCTTTCTGGCGAAAATTGCATGGATAATGAGTATGGATTCCGTGCAGCCGATGGACTATGGCGAGTATTGGAAACACGGCGTCGCGATTGCGTCGGGTGATATTTCCGCAGTTCACCAAGACGCAAACCCCTATAAATCCGCATACGTGTCTCGAGCTTTTCTGTATGCGTTTCCTGTCGCCAAAATATTCGGCGGGTCAAATACCGGGTTGGAGTTCGCAAACCTGATTTCTCAGTTGGCAAGTACCATCTTGTTTTGGTCCTTGACTCGAAGCATCTTTGGTGCAAGGCGAGCTTGTTTATCACTGCCCTTTTTTTTGGTCTATCCGGATCTGTGGTACTCAGCAACGTTGATGACTCATGAAACGCCGGGGATGTTTTGGTTGCTCGTTGTGCTGTGGTTACAATTTCACTTTGCATCTCTTATCAGGCGTGCTCATCTTAGTCACGATGGGTTGTTGGTGTTTGTGAAGCTTATGTGCCTCGCCATTGCGACGGGTGCTGCTGTAGGTATGCTGGACTTGCAGCGATCGCAGGGCCCTTTCGTGGTTGGCGGGATTCTCCTCTTTGGAGTTGCCAGCGTTTTGGGCTCAGCTTCAACTGACAATATTAGGGTTCAGCCGCGGAAACTTGTTCTTGTTGCCGTCGCCTGTTTCGTCGGCTTGGTAACGGAGTTCGCATTAAAAAACTACGTTGTTGAGAACGTCAGGGCAGTTACGGGGCCTGCAGCGGAGTTGTCGACGATGGCGGCGTTAACAGCAGTAGATTCGATGGCTGATGGCTACCCGACGAATGCAGTTACTTGGCGGTTCCTTTATTTTGATCAGATACCGACAACAAATCGCATCGGATTCAGTTTTCGAAAATTGATTTACGAAAAGTTTGGCGTTGGACTGCAGTTTTGGCAGCACGTATATGGCAAGGACGAAGTGTTTGCACAGAACAATTGGGTGATGCAGTGGTGTTTCGCAGGCTTTGGAACCATTCCTGGTGATTCTGGGTCGGCTTCCTGGGATATACCCAACCGATCGCGAAAAGAGTTTGTGTGCAGTGCCATCTATGTTTGTCTTTGTGGGCTCAGCTTGCTCCGCCTTTGGCGACTCGATTGGTTTCCAATGGCTTCCTATGAGTTGTTCCCGATCTGTGTGTTTCTTGCCGGAGGCCTAATCTTGCTGCTGCTCACAGATGCGTTAGCCCCCTACGATATTTTCCTGTCGATCCCACTCAGTTGGAACGCTGGAATTGTCTGCTCTGGAGTCAATCCCCGTGATGCTGGGGTCGTAAATTCAGCGTTGTGGAGGCGTTTTCGTTGGGGAATTATCGGTCTTTCCGTTCTGGTGTCTGTTCAACTGGGTTTGGGTCGAATTGTAAATCACCTAGGATTCACATTCTACGACCTTACGGAAATGGCCCCATGCATGAATTCAGATTCTGAGGTGAAACCGAATCGATCGGCATTAGTGACACCGGTATGCATGTCTTTGTCATACGATGATAGCCCGGAAAAGATGGTCTATGCTGGAGATCGATTCTCGATGGCACTCTGCATACCATTGAACGCGATTCGAGGCAACGAGCTGCGGTTTTTCCTCAGCGGAAATCAGCGTGCGATGAAGGTGCCTGTTGGAACGGAACTTCATTGGGAGCAGATTCCGGTAAGCTACACTCTCACAATGGACGGTATTGTGCTTGCAGCAGGTCCCATTGCGGACTTGGAGACGCCTCGATTTATTGAAAGCTTCGTCGATAAAAGCGTTCGGAGGGATGAGGCGGTACATCTGACATTGCATCTGGATGCTTCAGAGGAATTCGCCACGGATTCAGCAAAATATGTGCCATCGATCGCATTAGAATATCTGCACTAATTAAGAATGGCTTCCGTGCCGAAAGTTCGAATTTCCGCGTTGGGATATGCGAAACGCGGACCGTGATGTCCTAGCATGGACGCCATTCAAGTGCCAGTGAATTCAGTCAGATTTGAAAACCAGATTGAGCGATGCAAATTCCCTTTAACAAACCGTTCATTGCTGGCAAAGAGCTCTACTACATCGCACAGGCCGTGACGATGGGCAACCTCGGTGGTGATGGCTACTTCACGAAGAAGTGTGCCGAACTGATGCAGGAGCGGTTTGGGATCAAAAAGATCCTGATGACCCCATCCTGTACGGCGTCACTGGAAATGGCCGCCCAATTGTGCGATGTTGGGCCGGGTGATGAAGTAATCATGCCGTCCTACACATTCGTGTCGACAGCGTCGGCCTTTGTGCGGATGGGAGCGAAGCCGGTGTTTGTGGACATTCGGCCTGACACTCTCAACATGGATGAAAATCTCATCGAAGCGGCGATCACAGCAAGAACCAAAGTCATCTGTGTGGTTCATTATGCGGGCGTTGCCTGCGAGATGGATCGCATCATGGCCATCGCTCGCGACCACAATTTGAAGGTTGTTGAGGACGCCGCTCAAGGAGTAAACTCATGGTACAATGGCAAGGCCTTGGGTGCCATCGGCGACCTCGGCTGCTATAGCTTTCATGAGACCAAAAACTATATCTGTGGCGAAGGCGGGGCATTATGCATCAACAATCCCGATCTGATTGAGCGGGCTGAGATCATTCGCGACAAGGGTACCAATCGCCAGCGGTTCTTCCGAGGCGAAGTGGACAAATATACGTGGGTTGAAGTCGGCTCGTCGTACGTGCTCAGTGAGATTTGTTCTGCCTTTCTGTATGCACAACTCGAAGAGATGGATCGGATCTCCCAGCGGCGTCGAGAAATCTACCAGAGTTACCGCAAGGCATTGAAGCCAATGGAGGCGTCAGGACTTCTTCGGTTGCCAGTGATCCCGGAGGATTGTGATAGTAACTACCATTTATGCTACGTAATCTTGCCGAGTGCTCTAGATAGGGATCGTGTTCTGGCGGAAATGAAAAATGCTGGCGTAGCAGCACTATTCCACTACGTTCCACTGCACAATTCGCCGAAAGGAATTGAACTCTGCGGTAAGACCTCGTTGCCGGTGACGGAAGATATCAGTGCAAGACTACTTCGTCTGCCAATGTACTTTGAATTCGAATCGCGGCAACAGGCTTACGTCATTCGAATGCTCGCGGAAATTCAGTCAGCAGAAAAAGCTGCAGCAGTTGTCGGCCAATTGTAAAAGGATGCTGGCCAATAAATTTCCTGCGACCGCTGGCTGCACTTCGGGATTCATACATCAGCTCGGCGGGAAACGAACGTGATTGCCTTCCGACAAGTAACCATCGGGGACGCGGAGCAAATGCTTAAGTGGGTATCCAATAAAGAAATTCGCGACAATCTTGGCCTTACGAATGATCCGGATCTGGAAAAGACGCAGACTTGGATTGCTCGATTGAGTGAATCCAAAAACATTCTTGCCATGGCGATCGAGGTGGACAACGTTTATGTTGGGAACGTTGTGCTTGACCAGATGGACAAGAAAGTTCGTTCTGCCCGATTGTCTATCTACATCGGGGACTCTTCCGCCCGGGGAAGGGGCGTAGGTTCACATAGCATCAGTCACGCGTTGAAAACCGCTTTCCAAAGTCTTGAACTGAATAAAGTATGGCTGACAGTCCACTGCAAGAACTCTCAAGCGATCAATGCGTATATCAAATGTGGATTTTTGATCGAAGGCGTTAGACGTCAGGAATTCGCACTCGCCAATCGATTGGTCGACTGTTTTCATATGGGAATCCTGGCCGGTGAATGGTGTGAAGAAAGTAACAGTCCCTAATGAATTGCGTAATTCTACAACCGTCCTACATTCCTTGGCGGGGATATTTTGATCAGATTCGATGCGCAGATGTATTCGTCTTCTATGACGACGTTCAATTCGACAAAGGCGGATGGCGACATCGAAACAAGATTTACACGCCAGCAGGTCCACAGTGGCTTTCGATCCCCGTCAAGAGCAAAGGACATCTCCTAAACGCCCTGCAGGTTAAAGATGTGTTAATCGATTGGAGTCAAAACTGGATCGTCAAACATTGGCGTTCGATTTGCCAGAACTATGCAAGAAGCCCCTTTTTCAATGAAGTGTCATCTATGCTTCAGCCGTTCTATGATTCTCATCCTGAGACTCTTTGCGACTTGGTCATCCCATTAACAATTCGGATTTCCGAATTCCTCGGGTTTTCAACTCGGTTTCTTCGCTCGTCGGACATCAGTATTGGCGGCAGTCAAACAGAACGACTGGTCAATATCGTGAAAGCAAACTCCTGCTCACATTACATTTCGGGACCATCTGCAAGAAGCTACCTCGACGAAACCCAATTCGCCTCATCTGGAATTTCATTGCAGTATGTGGTGTACGATTACCCGGAGTATGCACAGCTACATAAGCCCTTTGAGCCTCAGGTCTCAATTATTGATCTGCTATTCATGGTTGGACCAAACGCAGCAAAATATATCGGCACGGATAAAGACTGAATTAGTGACATCTTCAGTTTCCCAACACTCACACTACGAAATGACGCAATATTCATGCTCGCGCTTGCTCAGCCGTCCAGATAACAAATGATCACTTCCTCTGCACAAAAATTAGACACTTCGGCGGCGACGGACCTGAAGCGTCCACGATATTCGTTTGTCATTCCAATTTTTCGCGACGCAGCTCTCGCAAGGAGCTTCTCTGAAGAATTTTCCAAAACGTTTTCTGCCTTTATTGGGCTGGAAAACTGGTGTGATTATGTGGAACTGCTGTTTGTCTGTGACGGTGGCAGCCCTGACGATTTTCCAATTGTGGAGCAACTTCGAGCCGACTTCCCGTTCGTTCGCTGCCTTGAATTGAGTAGAAACTTCGGGCAGCACATCGCGATTTGCTGCGGTTATGCCCATTCGCGTGGTGCCATTGTCGGCATGTTAAATGTCGATCAACAGGATCCGCCGGCGGAACTGCCCTTACTCATTCGATATGCCGAAGAGAATGACTGTGACATCGTACACGGTACATGTGATTTGCGTTACAGCGGTGTAACGAACCGGATCACTTCTAATCTGTTCAATGTCCTGCTCAACAAGTTGACTGGATACGATCTTCCACTGAATGCCTGTACTGTAAGGATTTTGAAACGTCCTGTCATTGAAGTATTCAATGATCTGGCGGAAAGACATCGCTACATCCCAGGACTCGAGGCTTGGATGGGATTTCGGCACGCATACGTAGCCATTCGTACTCAGCCGCGTTCGGTCGGAAAATCCAGCTATAACCTGCGACGCCGAATGGGGCTCGCGTTGGAAGCAATCATCTCATTTTCGGATACACCACTTCGAATTGGCGTGATGATCGGCGCAGTTCTAGCCACGGGCGGGTTACTTATGGGTTTGGGTTTGCTCATTCAGAAAATCTGGTTCCGAGACTTGGTGCCTGGTTACACATCAACAGTAGTACTGTTGGTCTTCTTCGGAGGAATACAGTTACTTTTCTCCGGCCTCATGTCACTCTACATTGGGCGTGTGCTCACTGAAGTTCAGAGGCGACCGCTATTTATTGTCCGTAGAAGCAGCACTCCGTCAGAATCTCGAGAGAAAAAAGTATGAGCATGTCCGGAACGGAACTTAAGAATGTCATTGAATCAGAGGGTGTCGTCGTTATAGAAAATGTAATCGATGCGGATTTCGTTCGACGGCTAGGGACTGCGATTGAAGATGCCATTCAACAGGATGCTGCCTATCACGTCAACGGACCGCATAAAGACTACGGAATGGTTTTGCTTTGTGCTCTATACGACGACGTTCTTCGAGAAGTCTGCGGGCACCCTGGATTGATGCAGCCATTCGAGGCGGTATTGGGCGAAGGTTGTATTATTTATGCGTACACAAGTTCGTCGATGCCGCCTAGCGACAACAATTATTCATCTCGCATTCACGTTGACTGCCCACGGCTAATTCCCGGATACATAACAAATATGGGCGCTACGATTGCGCTAACCGACTTTACGGAAGACAACGGTGCGACGTACTATATGGCACGTTCCTTTGAGCGTGCGACGGCACCGACAGAAGAAGAATTTTTTGCAAATGCGAAGCGTTTTGTAGCTCCGGCTGGCTCGGTCATGTATTTCAATGCCAGAACCTGGCACGCTGGTGGCACGAACAGAACAGATGCATGGCGGCACGCACTAACGATTAACATGGGGCGAGTCTGGATGAAACAACGAATCGATATTCCCAGAGCACTGTCCCATATTGACACGACGAATCTTTCGGAAAAGGCCCTGCAGAAACTGGGATTTCTGGCTCAGGTGCCGGCTTCCTATGACGAATATTATGCGCCCCCAGAAGAACGAGTTTTTAAACAAAGGTACGAATGATGGCCAATATGAACGAAAAGGTAATTCAAGCAAACATTGATGTGCACACGCGCCTCGCCACTGAATACAACAAGTCTGAACCGCACTTCCGCCAGGAGAACATTGCAAAAATAACTGATCGATTTGCTAGAATAGCTGAGCAAACCAAAGCAACACGGCAGCTCGATCTGGGTTGTGGCACAGGCTTCATGATCAATATCGGCAAAAAATTTGTAAAAGACATTGTGGGCGTTGACGTGACTCAAGCCATGATGGATCAAGTGGACCATAGTGGGGACGCGAAGATCAAGCTTATACGAGGCGATACCGGCACTTTTGTCGACGAAAACGGTACTTTTGACATTGTGACGGCGTACTCCTTTCTCCATCACTTGTTTGACATTCGTCCAACGCTAAAGACTGCATATGATTCACTGCGCAAAGACGGTAGGTTTTACGCAGACCTGGAGCCAAATGCCGCGTACTGGGAAGCAATTGGGACAGTAGCACGCAGCGATAGGAATGATCCGATCATTGCCCGGGAGATCGAACAAGTTACTTACAAAGATGAAGACATTGAGAAACAGTTTGGAGTGGATACTGAAACTTTTAATCACGCAGAATATAACAAAAACATTGCAGGTGGATTTCACGAAACGCAACTGCGAGACGACTTGTTGGCGACCGGTTTCTCAAGGGTTGAGATTTTCCACCAATGGTTTCTAGGTGAAGGGTTTCTAATTAACGATGAATCGATGGAGAAAGAAGAACGTTTTCGATCGGCGGCTGTCATGTCGCAAATGTTGCAACGGGTAATGCCTTTGTCGCGTCATCTTTTTAAGTACATCGGGTTTTATGCAACGAAGTAACAACAACTATTAGTCGACTCAGTGAAGAAAATCCATGCATTACATCTACGTCGCATTCACATTGCTATTCACTGTTTATGGCCAGTTGGTGTTGAAATGGCAGTTAAACGGCCAGAGGCTCCCTGAAAGTTCTGCAGAGAAGTTGTTTTTTTTTTGCGGAAAGATCTTGAATCCATGGATTTTTTCTGGCTTTGTTTCAGCGTTTCTCGCGTCACTTTGCTGGATGGCGGCGATGACAAAACTGAAGCTGAGCGAAGCTTATCCATTCATGAGTCTTGCGTTCGTACTCGTCATGCTGTTGTCGTGGCCACTATTTGGTGAAACGCCAACAGCTCAGCGCACATTGGGAACGATAATTATCGTTTTCGGCCTGATCGTATTAGGTAGATAAACAATGAACCTGACGGTATACGCGAGCGGTTGGGCAAAGCATTCAGATTCGATTTGGCGGTCAGTTAAGGTTGAGTCGGTTTCATATCCCGCCGACGGTAACGAATCATGTTTCCGAATCGAAGACAGTTCATTATTGTTCCTCCATCGGAACCGAATCATTGGCAGTTTTGTTGCCAGTTTTCACCCGAAAGGTGTTTTCTTTGATGTCGGTGGCGGAAATGGATTCGTTTCCAAATCGCTGCAGGACCAAGGGCAAGCGACTGTTCTTGTGGAGCCCGGTGGCCAGGGCGTTGCGAACGCCGTTGCACGAGGTGTTGTAAACGTTGTTCAAAGCATGTGGTCGCCTCAAACTGTAAATGCGGGAGTCGCAGCTGCTGTTGGTTTGTTTGATGTTGTCGAACATATTGAAGACGACTTGAAGTTCCTAAAGGGCGTTCACGAGACACTGGCACCAGACGGACTGGTGTTTATCACCGTGCCTGCC
>Ga0105051_10003002_pt1 | contig 20968 bp, 20 predicted proteins | sample FRY02_FD_78383 | JGI IMG/M metagenome (GOLD analysis project Ga0105051, IMG submission 78383) | Freshwater microbial communities from Lake Fryxell liftoff mats and glacier meltwater in Antarctica - FRY-02 (megahit assembly) | ecosystem: Environmental > Aquatic > Freshwater > Ice > Glacier... | reverse complement strand
TTGCCAACGGAGTTTTTAAAAACAATGAACAACGAAAAATTAGAGCAAGCCAATGCCTACCTGAAAAAACTATGGCAAGAAAGCCACGCCATTTCTGAAAAGGAGGGAGGCGATGTTTAAAAATTTTATTGGTAAGTATCCGATTGTTTGTGTATGTTTGCGGAGTATTTTTACAACTTGTCCCGATTTTTCGGGAGATTGACCTTATAGCTAATTTTAAAAACGACAAAAACAAACAGTATGCAAACATTAAAAAACAATATTTACTTTAAAATAGGGGCAATTGTGTTTATAACAATATTGCTCCTAATTCCTACTTCAATGATTAAGGATTTAATCAACGAGAGAGAATCGACCCAAAATGAAACAATCAAGGAAGTAGGTTCAAAGTGGGGCGAGGAGCAAACTATTTCTGGGCCATTTATTTCAATTCCTTATTATAGGTATATTAAGGAGTTTTCAAAAAAAGACTCAGCAGAAATGGTTGTTCAAATTAAGGAGTACTTACACATACTGCCGACACAACTGAACATTAAAGGAAACATAAACCCTGAAAAACGATATAGAGGAATTTACGAAATTGTTGTTTATAACTCAAAACTTAATATATCAGGAATATTTAACAAAATAGACCTTGCGGCAATTGACATACAGCCTAAAGATATATTATTCGACAAAGCGGAATTTGTTGTTGGTATTAACGACCTTAGAGGAATAGAGGAACAAGTAAGTTTGACTTGGAACAAGGAAACCATTTCATTTAATCCTGGAGTTTCTTCCAATGATGTTGTTGGAAGTGGAATAAATGCTTTGCTTAGTTTAGACCAAAATGACAGTTCTTCTTACAATTTCAGTTTAAATTTAGACCTTAAAGGAAGCCAACTTTTGTATTTCACTCCAGTAGGAAAAACAACAGATATTAATCTGTCTTCAGAATGGTCTAACCCAAGTTTCAACGGAGCATTTCTGCCTGACAAAAGAGAGATAAGCGAAAAAGGATTTACAGCCAATTGGAATGTATTACATCTAAATAGAAATTACCCTCAAATTTGGATTAGTAATCGACACTCAATTAGTAATTCCTCATTTGGTATTGACTTGCTTCTTCCTATAGATAATTACCAAAAGTCATATAGATCAATTCGATATGCAATTTTATTTATTGGATTTACATTCTTAGTGTTTTTCTTTATTGAAGTTCTAAACAAGGTGTTCATTCATCCAATTCAATATATTTTAGTGGGTGTTGCTTTAATCGTTTTTTACACACTTTTACTTTCAATATCAGAACATTTAAAATATAATATTGCATTTATTGTTTCAGCAATTGCGACATTAATACTTATAGTTGGATATGTTCAAGCTATTTTGAAATCAGGAAAATTGACAATGCTAATTTCAGGAATCTTAACAGTTCTTTATTCTTTTATTTTTGTAATAATTCAACTTCAAGACTACGCACTTTTAATTGGAAGTATTGGAATTTTTATCATACTCGGACTTGTTATGTATTTTTCTCGTAAAATTGATTGGTATAATTTAAACCTCAACGACAAGATTGAATAGAAAAACTAGCTATAACAGCTGCGCTTGTTGCGCATCAAACACAGCACCCAAGCCCCAAACAGGTTTTCATGCACCAAAGACAGTTTTGTGTTTGACAGAAGTTTAGTGCTCCGAAATCGTCAAATCTTTTGGCCGCAAAATGTCTAATTAATAAAATCATTCACTGGGTTTATGAAGCATAAATTGTCGATAAATTTAATCCTATTATCATTGATGTATACTACATTCAATTTGCGCAGAATAATGAATATTTTAGACCAAAATCTGCTCAAAAAGTGCTTAAAAGAGTTTGCCTTTTTGGTTTTGAAAAAACTGCCTTACACAAACTTAAAATCAGCTTACACCAAGCCTCTAGATTTTTACAATATCCAACCTGTAAATTTAAAAAGAGTTGCCCAACATTTCTTGAATTTGCTTAAAATCAGTCAAAAAAAATTATATTTGCAAAGAAATTCGAGTTTTTAAACGACTTGTCCCGATTTTTCGGGAGACTGCCGTTAAGCTGTATGTCCATCAGCCTCGAACCAAAACAAACAAGCATCTAAATATATGACCTCAAAATACCTTATAAAAAACACCTCAATCATCAACGAAAACAAAATCACAGTGTCCGACATACTGATTTATGACAACCTCATTCAAAAAATTGGGGACATAAAAACAGAAACAGATTTTGTGGTGATTGATGGAAAAGGCAAATTTTTACTGCCCGGAATCATTGATGGACAAGTGCATTTTAGAGACCCCGGCCTAACCCACAAAGGCGATTTGCATTCTGAAAGCAAAGCGGCAGTGGCTGGTGGTGTAACTTCTTTTATAGACATGCCCAACACTAGTCCCAATGTTTTGACCATGGAAATATTGAACGAAAAATACCGTTTGGCTGCCGAAAAATCAATTGCTAATTTCGGGTTTTTCTTGGGTGTAAATAGTGAAACGATAGACGAAGTTATCAAACTTGATACCTCAAAGCTTTTGGCCGTTTCGGACGATGGTTTATACTTTACCAAAAAAGGAAATATTCTTGCCGACAATCCTGAAGTAATGGAAAAACTGTTTGCCAACTGCAAGTCTATTATTGCTATCCATTCCGAAAAAGAAGAAATAGTGGAAGAGAATGAAAATATTTATCGTGAAAAATATGGCGAAGATGTGCCCATAGAAGCTCACCCTTTGATACGCAGCGAAAAAGCATGCTATGAAGCTACCAAAAGGGCTATAGAGCTGGCCAATAAACACAATGCTAAATTGCATATTTTGCATTTAACCACCGAGGCAGAAACACATTTGTTTAGAAATGATATTCCTCTGAAAGAAAAAAATATTACCACAGAAGTTTCGGTCCATCATCTTTGGTTTACAGACAAAGACTATCCCCGTTTAGGGAAATTGATAAAATGGAATCCTGCTATCAAAACAGAAAAGGACAAAAAAGGACTTTTAAAAGCATTGTTGGACGATAGAATAGACATCATCACCACTGACCACGCACCACATACTTTAGAGGAAAAACAAAAGCCGTATTTTCAATCAATGTCGGGCGCGCCTTTGGTACAACATTCTTTAAATTGTTTGTTGGAGTTTTACAAGCAAGGCCTCATTTCTTTAGAAAAAATAGTTGAGAAAATGTGTCACAATCCAGCCATACTTTATAGAATAGAGAAAAGAGGATTTATCAGGGAAGGCTATTTTGCAGATTTAACTTTGGTGGATATGGATACAAATTGGGCCGTAGCCAAAGACAATATTTTATACAAATGCGGCTGGTCGCCATTAGAGGGCACTACTTTTACAACTAAAGTGGAAAAAACCTTTGTAAACGGAAATTTGGTTTATGACAATGGAAAATTTGATGAGCGCACAAAAGGGCAAGCTTTGGTTGTAGAAACGGAATCCAAAACAGCTGTTTAACCATGTTTCAAGATCGGAAATTAGTTGTCGCCACAAAACACGAAAAAGAAAAAGTAATTGCCCCACTTTTAGAGAAAGAATTGGGTGTTTTTTGTTTTGTGAATGAAAATTTTGATACCGATGTGCTAGGCACTTTTACAGGCGAAATAGAACGAGAGCAAGACCCTGTGTCTACTGCAAGGCAAAAATGTTTGATGGCAATGGAATTAAGCAATTGCGATTTGGGCATAGCAAGCGAAGGCTCTTTTGGTCCACATCCATCCATGTTTTTTGTGAACGCAGATGATGAGTTTTTGATTTTTATTGATAAGAAAAACAATTTAGAAATAATAGTAAGGGAGTTAAGCACTGCCACAAATTTTAATGGTAAAAACATTAAGTCTGAAAGAGAACTTTTAGCATTTGCAGAGGCGGCAAACTTTCCATCTCACGGGCTTATTCTTCGAAAAGCAAAAGAAGACAAGCACGAAATTGAAAAAGGCATAACAGATATAAAGCACTTAAAAGAAGCTTTCCAAACATTGTTTGAAAAGCTTGGTACTGTCTATGCAGAAACAGATATGAGGGCAATGTATAATCCTTCTCGCATGCAGGTTATTGAAACCGCTACCAAAAAGCTGATAGAAAAAATTAAATCTGAATGTCCACAATGCAGTAAACCAGGCTTTGGAATTACAGAGGTAAAAAGTGGATTAAAATGCAGTTTATGCGGTGCTCCAACAAATTCTACCTTAAGTTATATTTTTGTTTGCCAGCATTGTGCATGCACAAAAGAAGAAATGTATCCTCATAAAAAAACTATCGAAGACCCTATGTATTGCGACTATTGTAATCCTTGATGTGAAATACAGTTTTCGGTTTTCAAGCATTTCACTTCATGGCTTCTTTTTAGCGTTGAAAGAATCTTCGATAGTATTTGAGCCAATAAAACTTGTATACAGCGTTTAAATTAGTAGTATTTTTGCGATTAATAATTTCTAAAGCGTAATTTTTAAATAAAACTCACTGACTTTAGTATTTACTTTATTCCGTTCGGATAAATCAAATACTTTTGCTAAAAACGGCTAACATTAAAGAGAAAAAAAATACATTAAAAGCAGATAAACTATTTAAAAGAATAAACTGTAATTTAAAAATGTTATCGTAATATTGCAATATCAATATAAAGTAATGGGTGTTACTAAAACCGAACATTTTACAGACGAACAAAACGCCATTGCGTTACTTGCAAAAGCGATAGGTCATCCAGCTAGGGTTGCCATAATGGAATATTTAATGAAGGTGGACGCTTGCATTTGTGGTGACATAGTAAATGAATTGCCTCTGGCACAGCCTACGGTTTCTCAACATCTAAAAGAATTGAAAAATGCTGGACTTATTAAAGGCGACATTGAAGGCAATACTATTTGTTATTGTATAAATGAAAATGCATTAGAAAAACTGCAAAATTATTTCACAAATATTTCAATAAATTTAGAAAAAAAGAAAAAAGATTGTTGTTAAGCAAATAAAAAAATAAAAATGAATTTTTCAGAAGCCGATTTTCAATTCGTGAAAACCATTTATAATATATAATTATGACCCTTGAAGAAATAAAAAAACATTTAAGCACTGCGGAGTCAGTGAATTTTGAACTACAAAATGGAACTCAAGTTCCCGAACATTTCCACATTACAGAAGTTGGTGTTGTAACCAAACACTTTATCGACTGCGGTGGAACAATAAGAAATGAGAAAGTGGCAAACTTTCAATTGTGGGATGCTCAAGATTTTGAACACCGTTTAAAACCAACAAAGTTGCTTAACATTATTAAATTGTCCGAAGAAAAATTGGGAATGAAAGATTTAGAAATTGAGGTGGAATATCAAGCCGAAACAATTGGAAAATATGATTTAGATTTCAATGGAAAAAACTTTGTTCTTGTTTCAAAAAAAACAGCCTGTTTAGCAGCGGACGCTTGTGGTATTCCACAAGAAAAAATGAAAATAAATTTAGCCGAAATAAATACCCAAAACACCTGCAAGCCTGGCGGTGGTTGCTGTTAAAAAAATATGCAAAATATAAAAGAATATATTTTCAGACACAAACGCTTTTTAATTATACTATCGGGTATTATTACACTTAACATTTGCTACGGTTTCGAGCCCAGATTTACGATAATAAACCTACTTTGGATATTTATTAGTGTAGTAAAAATTGATTAAAAGAGGGCTTGAATTTATGATTATAGAAAATACGATACAAAACAAGTAAGCCAAAGAAATATCACATTCTTAATTCATGTAAAGGCGAAATGGAGCAAATAACAATTAATAATTCCCCCTTTTTTAAGTATTTTTACACCCTTAAATTAACAGTGTCGCAAACCTTATAAAAGCCAACATGAAAAATATTGATAGAAAAAGCCTCCAACACGCATATGAAGGATATTGGAAAATAATACAATGAGCGTTAAAACTTGTTATTTGTAGGAGAATTTCGATTTAGCATATAAAAAATGAATGAAAGATGAAAATCAAACAAAAATTAATTTCAGCAATATCCTTAATGACTTTTTTGAGTTGCAACTCAAAACTTAAAAAGAGTAGATTGCCTACCAAACAAGTACCCAGGAAACCATCATTTAAAATATTATTTGTTTCAATGATTTTTTTAATGGTTTTAAATATTTCTTTTGCGCAAGGTCAAAACTGGTTTATAGAAACAAGTGTTTTTAGAAATAATTACAAACTAAAAGATGTTCCTAGCTTTTTAAAGGTGCATAAAAATTCTAATATTAATGGTTTTAAACATCAATTTAGTTTGGCTTGGGACTCTTCTTCAAGAAATTATGAATATGATAACGGTGAATATAAATTGAAAAATAGCAGCACACCAGTCGGACTCATACAAGCAGATTATCGTCAAATTATTGTTGGTAAAAATATGGTTTTAAAATCAACAAGAAAATCAGTAATCAATAGTAGCATTGGTTTTAACTTTAGCCAATTAGATATTCAAGTAGGCAATTTGCTGGAAGATAGTTACATTCATTACTCCGATAGCACTAACTCATTTGGCACAGATTCAAATTTTAGTTTAAATGCTTTTCATCAAAATAGAAGATTGGGATTCAATTATTCTGTTGATTATTCAATTAAATTAAGAAAATTTAAGTTTGGAATAGGAGGAAGGTTGGGTGCACATTTTGCTATAAGCGATAAAACAACATTAATATATTCTGAGAAAACTTTTCATTTATCACCATTTAAACCTGGATTTAACGATTTAATAAGTAGGTATAATTTAAATATTTACAATGATGATAGACCATTTTTAGGCAAGCAAGAATTTGTGGTAATTGAAAGAAAGCCGACCTTGTTTTTAGATTTCACTGTATATTTAAAAGCAGAATATGTTTTATTTGATAAAATAGGATTTTATGCCATTTGGGGCTTAACGCCTTATACAAAATATTATAGAAAAGCGCAAAGAACAGATTCCAATAAACTCAATTCTTTATTTGGTTTTGGTGTTAATATTCAAATTATAAAATAATTTTTATATTAAAGCACTTGTTTACTAATTCACCAAAGTCCCAACCTTTCGCTTAACATTAAGCGTTTTAGATTGCCTTTTTTGTTCATGTCAAATACCAAAATAGGCGCGTTGCTATCCAGAAGAGCATGCTTCCGTTTTTACAGGCAATGCAAAGAAAAATATAATTCATATAACTTGGTCATGTTTGCGATATAAAACAGCCTGAAAAATGTCTATTATACCAAGTTTTTTAAAGAAAAAAAGTGCGTTTAGTTTGGAACGATGAAACAGAAAAATGGTATTCTTCAGTCATTGATGTGTTAGCTGTGCTAACCGATCAAGCAGAATACAAGAAAGCACGAAGCTATTGGACAACTTTAAAGATTCGATTGAAAAAGGAAGGAAGTGAGGTTGTCACAAAATGTGACATACTGAAAATCTGTTTGCTATTAAATTAAAAATAGTTTTTGAAATCGATACAATAAATTTTAGATTTTGAGGTTATTAAATAAAAATCAATCTTATGTATAATAAATTTTTAACCCTGCTAGTTTTGATTGTTTTATCTTCCGAGGTAATTGCACAATCTAATCAAAACGATTACAAAGTATTCTTTAAAATAGATGAAAGTAATTTAGATGAACAAGACCTTTTGGTTTTAAATCAAATTGTAAACGACTTAAAAAATCAAGTTTATTATGAAATTACATTGACGGCTCACACTGATTTTAACGCCAGTTATATGTATAACGAGGCTTTGTCTAAACGGAGAGCCATTTCCGCAGAAGAATATTTAATTTCTAAGGGACTTAAAAAAGAGTTTTTTGACATTAAATGGCATGGAGAATATTTGCCAGTTGCTAGTAATTCATTTGATGAAGGGAAAGCGCAAAACAGAAGAGTTGAAATAAAAGTGGTTAAAAAAACACTAAATAACACCCAAGATTTGATACAAAATATCAAACCGCAATATCAACAAACTTTTAATTTGAATCATCAAGGTTCTACCATTTTATCTAGCGAAAATGGCATGAAAATAACAGTGCCTGAAAATGCTTTTATAACCAAAGATGGCAAAACAGTGCCTCAAGAAAAAGTGGAAATAAAACTTGAAGAATTTCACAATCCTATGGATTTTATATTCAATAAATTAACGACTATTAGTGATGGAAAAATGTTGGAAAGTGGCGGAATGTTTAAAATTACAGCAGAGTTCAATAATCAAGAATTGATTTTAAAAAACGATAAAAAAATTAATGTTGAAATGCCTTCAAAAAATATCAAACCTAATATGAATGTTTTTACAGGCAAAAAAAATAGCCGTGGCGAGATGGAATGGCAAATTAGACCGGAAACTTTTGGTTTAAAAAACAACAAGGTAAATTTGACAGAATGCCCAATGAATTTGAATCCTGAACTTTTAAAAGAATTATACATCAACCAAACTTTAACTCAACAAACCCTTAATTTAAAACATTCCGTTCCTCGTTTGGTTAAAAAACCTGTGATGCCCAAAACACCAACATATTTCAGCTATCTTTCCGAAAGTGAAGTTTTTACTTGGTTTGAAAAGATTTCATTAAGCAAGACCGAAAAAAGTTTAAAAATGAAAATAGAAACAGACAAAATAGATGCTTTGAATACCAGAAAAAGAGTGAAATACGAAAAAAAACTCATTAATTATCAGGTTAGATTATCCACCTATCCTCAGGATTCTATTAATAATATTTTAGCGAATAAGGAGTGTGATGAATGGTTTACTAAAGAAATTGCAAAACTTTCCAATAATACTTTAATTATTGAACAGAATGCATATAACAAAGCCATTTCAAATCTTATAAAGTATAATAAAGCCAAAAAAATAACTTGCCAAAATTTACCAAGATTTATTACCCGTCAATCTCGTTTTAACAAAAATGATGAAGAACAAATCATAAAAAACAATAGATTGATGTTTGCTTTAATAGAAATAATGAACAACGGAAGTTTTATTAATAGATTGTTCAAAAATGGGGTAATAGATTATAGCAATGCAATCTTAGCCAAATATGTCAAAAGAAGATATCGCTTCACTGAAGTTTCAATTAGTAACAGATTTGTGAATTTATCAAGCAATCCCTATCTAGTTAAGATTAAAAACATGGCGGAATTAGAAAATTTAAAAAACAAGGGTATCAATAATCAAACATTGGCAAAAGATGCAAACACCATTTATCAAGCATCGTTCTCAAATTTAGGCTATATCAATTGTGATAGATTTTCAGGTCAACAGATGGTTGATATAGAAATACTAGCAGACAAAGATATACAAATCAGCTTGTATGTAAAAAGTGTAAACGGTATGATAATGCCACAATACATTGAAAAATCTCAAAAATACATTACTAAAGTGCCAAAAAATGTTGAGGTTCACATTTTGGTTATTGGCGTTAAAAACGGTGTGCCAGTATTTGAATCACAAAATCTATCCTTTGACAAAACACAAAAAATAGTATTGAGTCCAAAAATAACCACGACCGAACGCATTTTAGAACAACTAAAAAAGGTTTAGAAAGATAGATTTTTAAGTTTTGTTTTATTGGCAATTAATATATCTTTGTGTTCTTAATAAAACATCATGTATGAATAAGACACTCTTTTTAATTGTTTTTTTTAGTGTTGTAAATGTCCAAGCACAATCTGGGTTTCATGATAAATTGGCTGATTCGGCTTTCGTTTTAACCAAACAATTTGTTATTTACGACCCCCAATATTTTCAAATTAAATATCCAAATGGCGATGTGCCATCGGGCAAAGGCGTTTGCACAGATGTTGTGATTAGGGCTTACAGAAAACTCGGGATAGATTTGCAGAAAGAGGTGCATGAAGACATGAAACTCAATTTTTCTAAATACCCAAAGATATGGGGTCTTACTAAAACCGACCGAAACATTGACCATAGAAGAGTGCCCAATTTAATGAAATTATTTGAGCGATTTGGCTCTGTAAAAACCATTTCGAAGATTGAAAAAGATTATACACCAGGCGATATTGTATGCTGGAACTTGGGCGGAGCGGTTACGCACATTGGCATTGTTTCAAAATTAAAATCCAAAGACGGACTTCGATATTTAGTTATTCACAACATTGGTGCAGGACAAGTATTAGAAGATTGTTTATTTAGCTATAAAATTATTGGTCATTACCAGTATGGTAAATGACTTCCTGATTTATTTCTTGAGTTCGGGTAAACTCGCTTTGGCTTTGATTCTGCCTAAACCATCAAATGCAAAAAAAACGCTTGCCCTTGGATTGTCGAAGGAGGCTTTGCAGTTTTATTCAGCATCTATTTATAATCTATAGAAGAGATTATGAACATTACCAGAGCCGTATTTGCTCAGCCGATACAGAATGACAGTGCGGTAAATTACATGAGTGATTTTGTAATTGTGGGTGTAGTCTTGGATTTTTAGCCATTGTTGTTTAGGCTAAATAAATAGCATTCCTAAAAAAAATCTATCGCACCACAAAGAATGTCCCTCTGAATTGATACCATTTATTGTCGGTGTCAAAGTATATAATTTCATAAATGTAAATATCTTGTTGAGCGGGTTTGCCCTGATAGTTTCCGTCCCAACTTTCTTTGTTGTCTTTAGTTAAAAAAAGAAGCTGTCCCCAGCGGTTAAAAATTCTAAATTCGTATTCCTTGGGGGTAAAATTCCACACTTTATTGAACCCATCGTTCAATCCATCTTCGTTTGGGCTAAAAGCATTGGGCACAAAAATATAATGCGGACAGCTATCAATTAAATTGATGTCATCTTCTGCTGTGCAGCCAAATTCATTGGTAACAATTACTTTATAGTTGCCTGGGAGATTAACATTTATTACCTTGCTTATTTCTCCGTTTGGTGTCCACAAATAGTTATAATTGGGCGCGCCTCTGGCATCAATATTCAGGTTCTGGTTTTGACACATTACCCGGTCCCGCCCCAAATTAACAGAAGGCAAAGGAAATTCGGTAATTGTAATTTCTCTATAAACACTGTCGCAAGTTCTGTTGCCAGCCTTAATCAATATATTAACAAAAAATGTTCCCGCACGATTGACCGTTATACTGCTCGTTGTTTCGCCCGTTGACCATAAATAACTTGCCTCGGGATTATTTATCGTAGTAATTGGAATGTTGATGGGTGTACCAGCACATACGCTAGTATCTTTTAAAAAGCTAAAAGGCAAAAGGGGCCAATCTTTTACAACAACTTGAAAGGTGTCTTCAAATGTTTGACCATTGTCAAAAACAGTGGTTAGGTAAGTGTAAAAAAGTCCTGCGGCATTATAGGTTATCGTTGGTGGATTTTGTAAAACACTAGTTGGTATGTCGCCACCATTAAAGCGCCAATTCCATGAAATTGGCGTGCCAGAGCGGGTAATGCTTCGGTAATTAATGCCATCTTGTTTGCATAAATAAAGAGTTTGCATTGAAAAACCAATATTTGAAACAAATAAAAAGACAAGAAGAAAATAATTTCTACTAAAACGAGTGAGTTTTCTAAACATTTGTGATAGTTTTAAGATAATCTGTTTTTAAGGTGCTGCAAATTTTATACCGCTCGTCTCCATTATCGTTTCTTAAGGCTAAAAGGGTTTCATAAACATTGACGATTCCAATTTTTTCGCACCATTCAAATGGGCCAAAAGGGTAGGAGGTTCCTAGTTTCATACCAGTATCTATGTCTTGTTTGTTGGCTGTGCCTTCTTCTAAAGTATAAAAGGCTTCGTTAATAATCATACAAACAACGCGTGGCGAAAACATACCTACTCGGCTTTTTACCTTAAATCCTTCTTGCCATCCAAGCTTCAATATAACGCTTGCATCAAAGTTTTCATTCATGGTGCAATATTCCAAAGCATTTCTTTTTAGAAAAGTAGGCAGCGCATTTATTCCAATTAATAGATTGGGGCGAGAGAATTTTAGAGCTTCCAATTGAATTTTAACAGCACTAATAAAAAGGAAAGTATTGTCGTTAATGGCCTCATAATCAGACATTGTTTCTGGTTTAGTATCAAAATTCAAGTCAAAAATAATATCAAAGTTGTGTGAATCAATATTTTTTGTATTTTTGACCTCAATAAATGACAAGCCTGCGATGGACAAAATCAAATTGAGTTCCTCTAATTGCTCTTTAGAGCCTTTTACACCAATGTTCATTTATCCGACAAAATTAATCACAAAATCATGAATAAAAAAATCATTTTAACATCAGCTTCTCCTGCGCCTATTGGCCCTTATTCTCAAGCCGTTTTAGTAGGCGAAACCTTGTATTGCAGCGGTTCGATAGCTTTGGATAGCGCAGGAAACTTGCATACAGAAACGATTGAAACACAAACCATACAAATTATGAAAAACATAAAAGCGGTATTGAATGCAGCCGAAATGGATTATGGCAATATTGTTAAAACAAGTATTTTTTTAACCGACATGAATGATTTCAGCATCGTTAATGAGATTTATGCTTCCTATTTCAACGCAAATTTTCCTGCCCGCGAAACCGTTCAGGTATCTGCATTGCCCAGGGGCGTAAATGTAGAAATTAGTGTGATTGCGGTAAAGGGTTAGGGCGTTGTTGGATAGTTTTTGTACACATTTTGATGAAATTAATATAAAACAAGAACGGCAAATAAAGTTATATATAAAAACACCCGTTGCTGCATGTTTAGATAGTCTATTGTTATTAAATACTTATGTATCTCATCCAAAATGGTTTGATGCCTCTTTCAATTTGTTGGACACTGGAAAGTCGTTGCAATATGTTGTCAATTATCCCCAATACATTTATTTGCAATCAGGTGGTTTTTGTCGATATTGGGACACCATAGAAATGCAAGTAAAAACTTGCCAAACAATAGATTATAATCTATTTTTCCCTAGTGCATTCACCCCAAACAAAGATGGACAAAACGAAGTTTTTAATCCTCAGGAAAAAGACTGGAACAGAATAAGTATGGAGATTTATAACCAATGGGGCGAGTTGATTTATAAAACTGAGAAAGCTGACGAAGGTTGGGACGGTACATTTAAAAATGATGCGGTGCAACAAGGCAATTATCTTGTTAAAATTACATTAAAAGCAAAAGGAAATCGTTCGGAAACAAATCCTTTTACCTATTGGAAAGGTATGATCAATGTTTTAAGATAATTTAACTTTCAGCAGTGCGGTTTACTTTATGGTTATAAAAAGCAAAAACATGAAAATCCTTCATAAACAAGCATTTGTTAAGGAGTAAAAAAGTGTTTTCAATGCAAACCCTTACTCCAAATATATCTCAAGATTAGCGACTGCACCATTCAATTCTACCCAGGCCACTGTGTTTGGCCCTAGGTCCAAAAACATAACTGGGCGGTCTGCGCCTGTGATTTTATCTACAAATGTTTTGAAGGATAATATTTTGTATTTTTTATCGCCAAAATTGCAAGGCAACGCTTTGGCATCAAAATCGCCTTCCAAGAAAAAGAATTCATAAAAATCATCGCCTGTAACTTTGTTGTAGGTGGCGTTGATATTTGTAAATCTTGTTTTTCTGAAATATTGAATATGCTGATAACCATTTTGTGGACATATTTTAATTTTAACAGAGTCGCCAACATTCACAAGTCTTGAGCTGTCGTTGGTGTTTGCATAGCTATTGGAACAAAAAATTGAAAAAATAAAGAAGGTTAAAAATGTTTTCATATTGAAATAGACTCCAAATTTACTGCCAAATTTAATATTTTTTTGTTTTTATTAGTAAAAAGTCTTTATTTAGCCGAATATTTCAATAAAAAAGTAATGGAAGAGCAAAGAGAACAAAGCATCATTTTTTCAAAAAGAGTGAAAGCAGGTAAAAGAACCTATTTTTTTGATGTAAAAAGCACAAAATCAAATGATTATTATATCAATATTACAGAAAGTGCAAGAAAATTTGAGGACGGCAACTATGTAAAAACAAAGATATTCTTATACAAAGAAGATTTCAATAAATTTACAGAAGCATTGCACGAAACCATAAAACATGTGAAAAATGAATTAATTCCCGAATATAATTTCGAGGAATTTATAGATAAAGACAACTAAAAGCTTTTAGATAAAAGCCAATAGCTTAAGGTTTTTTATCACCTTGTGGTGGATTATTATTATTCCCTTGTGGTGGATTATTGTTATTCCCCTGCGGTGGATTGTTATTATTCCTTTGTTGAGGATTGTTGTTATTCCTTTGCTGAGGATTATTGTTATTCCCTTGTTGCGAATTGTTGTTCCTTCCTTGTTGCGGATTGTTATTATTCCCTTGCGGTGAATTATTATTCCCTTTCACAAATGGTTTTTTATTAAACGTAGCTTTTGGCCTTGCTTTATTGTCCATTCTCGTAATTTCATCAGAAACTAACTCAACCGTTCTGTCTGCAAATTCGTTATCGTCTTTCGATGATTTAACTTCAACAACCTCGCCAATCAATTCAGGTGCTTTTTGTCCTTTGGCATTTAGTTGCAAATAGGCATTCACTTTTTCTAATGGAATGCATATCCACGAAAATTTATCTTCATAAGTAAACCATGTCAATCTTTTTAAAATATCTGTTTTAATCATGATGGCAGGCCCCATAACTGTATCTATTTTAACAGTTTTAGCTTTTGGAAACTCAGAAAGTGCATCCATATAAGTGTCTAACTCATAGTTTAAACAACATTTAAGTTTACCGCATTGCCCCGACAGTTTTAACATATTGATAGAAAGGTTTTGAAACCTTGCCGCACTTGTGTTCACCATTTTAAAATCCGTAAGCCATGTGCTGCAACATAATTCGCGTCCACAACTGCCAATGCCTCCAAGTCTTGATGCTTCTTCTCTATATCCAATTTGGCGCATTTCGATTCTTAATCTAAATTCATCGGCAAATCGTTTAATCAATTCTCTGAAATCAACTCTGCTTTCTGCGGTATAAAAAAACACAACCTTTTTGTTGTCTCCTTGAATTTCAATATCGCTCAGTTTCATGTCCAGTTTCAGCTCAATAGATATTGTTCTAGCTCTTTCCAAAACCTTTGCTTCTCTAAACTTTGCTTCTTGATATTTTTCAATATCTTTTTCGCTTGCTTTTCGTTGAATGGTTTTAATTTGGTCCGAATCTTCTTTAATTCCTCGTTTTTTCAACTGTAATTTAACCAATTCGCCTGCCAAGGAAACATGCCCTAAGTCATATCCCATGTCAGAATCCACAATAACGGCATCGCCATTATACAAATCGAAATTATTTACATTTTTAAAAAACTCTTTTTTACTGCCTTTAAATCGTATTTCTATGATATTAAAGGGAACATATTGATCGGGCATAGCCGTGTCGCTAAGCCAATTATATACATTTAATTTATTGCATCCACTAGTGCCGCAGGTGCCATTGCTTTTACAGCCACCTGGCAATCCACTTGAGGTGCCACAACTTCCACATCCCATATTCTTTTCTTTTTTTTTATTAAGTTTATTTTGAAACAGTTTTAGCTATTCTGATAAAATTGTTTCTAAGGGTCAAAGATAAATCAATTAAAATTAATTTTAGGTTTCCATTTCTTTCTATTTCAAAAAAGGCTTTGTTGAAAGCTTTGTAAACCAACTCTCTGTTTTCAATATTCATGATTTTTGTTAGCGTGTTGATAAGCTTAAACTCCTCTGCATCAACATATTCTTCAATATTTTTGTGTTCGTTCAAATTGGTGAATCTAAAAAGTTCTAGTGCATAACTTAAAAATATTTTAGCTTCATTTTTGCCAGATTCTTTAAAACTGCTTGCCCATTTCTCTATTTCTACAAAATTATTGGTGTAGCAAACATTCAAATAGCTCTTAAAATCGCCAATTAATGAGTTTTCTATTTGGGTGGATAGTTTCATGGCTTTGTTTAAGTTTCCATCACACATTAGAGCAATGTTTTTTGCAATAGATTCGCTAATTTGGGCTTTTTGTATCAAATAATCTCTAACTTCTTCTTTTTTATATTTTGGGATTTTTAAAATTTGCGTTCTCGATAAAATCGTAGTTAAAATTGTGTTCGTGTTTTCTGAAACCAATAAAAACAATGTTTTTGGTCTTGGTTCTTCTAATGTTTTTAATAATACATTGCCTTCTTGACCTAAAAACTCGGGCAACCAAAGGATAATTACTTTATATTCTGCTTCAAAAGCTCGCAGCGATAGTTTTTTAATGATATTTCGGCATTCGGTGATATTTATATTGGGACTTTTGTTTTCGTGCTCCATTATATGGTACCAATCTATTATGTTTAGCAATGGATTGCTTAAAAAAGCCATTCTAAAATCCTCAATGTAATAATCCGTGGTGTCAATTTTTTTTGTAGTTTCAGCCACAAAAGGAAAGGAATAATGAATATCTGGATGGGCTAGTTTCTTGAATTTGGAACAAGAACTGCATACTCCACAACTATCTTCTGCCTCAATGTCTTTTTGCAAACAGTTTACATATTGTGCAAACGCAACAGCCAAAGCCAAGGCGTTTGAACCTTCAGCAGAGGCAAAAAGTTGCGCATGTGGAATTCTATTTTGCGTTACTTGTCCAATCAGCTGTTGTTTTATTTTCTCTTGTCCAAAAATATCTTTGAATTGCACAGTTTTTTTTGTTTTATAAGTTTTGTTCTATGAAAGATGATATTTTGGTAAACAAATGCCATCTAATTTTTCCACCCACAATGCTATGATTAAAATTTGGGTAATATTCTGCATCATAAGGAATGTTTTTTTCATTCATTGCTTTCACCATTTCAGCCGCATTTTGAAAATGAACATTGTCGTCTGCTGTGCCATGAATTATTAAATAGTTTCCTTTAATTTTTTCCACATGATTGATAGGGGAGTTGTCGTCATATCCGCTTGCATTCTCTTGCGGTGTGCGCATGTATCGCTCGGTATATATATTGTCGTAAAAACGCCAATTGCTAACTGGCGCAACAGCCACCGCTGCTTTAAAGTAGTCGGCACCTTTGGTTATGCAATTGCTTGCCATAAATCCGCCATAGCTCCATCCAAAAATACCAATTCGACTTTTGTCTGCCCATGTTTGCTTGCCAAAATATTTTGCACCTTCTATGTAATCTTGTGTTTCATATTTGCCTAAATTAAGATAGGTGCATTTTTTAAATTCTTCGCCTTTTGCTCCGCTGCCTCGGTTATCTATCGTAATAACAACATAGCCTTTGTTTGCCATGTAATGATACCATAATAATTGAGCGCCTCCCCATTGGTTTTTTACGGTTTGATAGCCAGGGCCGCCATACACGAAAAATAAGATTGGATATTTTTTTGATGAATCGAAGTTTTTTGGCACAATTTTCCAATAATCTAATTCTATGCCCTCTGTAGTTTTAAATTTTGAAAACGAAGTGGTGCCTAATGAGGTGGTTTCTAATTTTTGAATCAATGCTTTGTTATCTTGCAAAGTTCTAACTATCTCGCCTTCTCTGTTTTTTATGGTGGTGATGGGTGGCGTGTTAAAATCTGAATGTTGGTCAACAAAATAATCAAAGGTAGCGCTAAATTTAATTTGATGCCAACCTGCTAACCTAGTAATCTGTTTTACGGTTAAATCTTTTAGGTTTATTTCAAACAATTGCCTGTCGCTATGAATGGCTCCACCGCTTGTGTAATAGGCTTTTTGGTTGATTTTATCAATCCCCAAAAACTGATCGATGTCCCAATCTCCTTTGGTTAATTGCTCGTCTTTAATATCTGTTCTCTGTGTTTTTTGACCATAAAAATCGGTGAGCGTTCTTTTGTGTAAATGGTTGAATCCTGATTTTTCTGATAAATAATAAACTTCTCTAACGATGTTTTGCTTGTTTGCATGAAAATCAAATTCTAAATCATTAATGTCTAAATATTTTATATTTTTTTCTTCGTAAAGTAGTCTTGGTTTTAATAACTGAAAGCTGAAAGCCAATACTTCTAAATGGTTTTGATGCCTGTTCAGTCTTTGCACAGATAAATAAGAATCACTCATCCATTTTATTCTTGGCAAATATTGGTCGCTATCTGAGTTTGTTTCACATTTCTTGCTTTTTTTAGAAGCTAATTGATAAATATAAACATCTACTTTACTATTCGGTTCGCCTGCTTTTGGATATTTCCAAACTTCTTTTTTAGGATATAAACTACCATAAATATCCATGCTAAATTCTGGCACATTGGATTCGTCAAATTTATAGAAAGCTATGTATTCACTGTTGGAACTCCATTCAAAACCACGGCTCATGCTAAATTCTTCTTCATACACCCAATCGACAGCGCCATTAATAATTTTATTTTTTTCTCCATCTTTGGTTACCTGAAGTGTTTTGTTTTTTAATACATCATAAACAAACAAATCATTATCTGAAACATAAGCCAATTTTTTGCCATCGGGGCTAAGACTAGGGTAGGCCACTTTATTTTTATTTATTTTTAAAATCGTTTTGGTTTCTAGGTCATATAAATAGGTGAAACTTTTGCCACTATGTCTATAAACGGCTTCAAACTCATTGGTTATAATTACTTTCTTTTCATTTTCGGAAAATTCAAATGATGATATTTTAATAGGTTTTCCGTCAACTTGGATGTTTTCCGCAGAAAAAATGGTGTTTAATAGCTTGCCTGTTTTTATCTCATATCGGTTGCAATCTTGCGTTTTGTTCCCGTTGGCATCCAATTGACAATAGCTAATGCCATCATTCATACTTCTCAATCCAGGAACACCTTTGGCGGCATAATCTCTGCTGAACCAAATGTCTTGTAGCGTAAATAAATTATTTTCTACTAAACGAACTTCATTTTGGGCATTTGTGTTAAAAAACACAACACAATTAAGGATAGCAAACAATCTGTTAATCATAATCTGAATCCACGAAAATATTAAAATTAAAAAAGAATAACAAAATTATTTCATAGAAAAAGCAATATTACCATAAAGATAATTTTTCTCTGAAAGGATAACCTATAAATAAGTAATCGTTAATAACAAATTAACATTGCCACACCATCTTTGCAGTATCAAAATATTAAAAAAATATAACATGAAATTAAATTTAATCAAAAGTTCGGTAATTGCAATTTTAGCATTATCAATTGGCTTTTCAAGTTGCAAAGATGAACCTATTAAGCCTCCAGTAATCCCGGCACCTATTGACACAACGAAACAGTTAGTGTCTTTGAGTGGTACATTAACCACCCAAACATTAAATGCTACTAAAAAGTATTTATTGAAAGGAACCGTTACTGTTGGTGATGGTGTAACATTAACCGTTCCTGCCGGAACTGTTATTTTTGGCGAGAAAAGATCTAAAGGCACTTTATTGGTTCTAAAAGGTGGAAAATTAATGGCTGAAGGCACAGAAACAAAGCCAATTGTTTTTACAAGCAATCAAGAAGCTGGAGAGAGAGACAAAGGCGATTGGGGTGGAATAGTTATGCTAGGAAAGGCTAATTGTAATCAAAACAATCCTGCTATTGAAGGTATTTCGCCTTCTGCAAATTTCGGAACTTTTCAATCTTCGGCTAACGACAACGACAATAGCGGAACATTAAAATATGTTAGAATTGAATATGCAGGCATTGCTTTAACACCAAATAACGAAACCAACTCTTTAACAATGGGTGGTATCGGAAATGAAACAACCATTCAGTTTGTTCAAGTTTCTTATGGTGGCGATGATGGTTTTGAGTGGTTTGGAGGAACAGTAAATTGTTCAAATTTAATATCTTATGGTACTTGGGACGATGATTTTGATTGTGATTTTGGATATTCAGGAAAAGTGCAATATGCTTTGGCTGTTAGAGATCCATTCTCTGCCGATCAGTCCGGTTCTAACGGGTTTGAGGTGGACAATGACGCTGGCGGAAACCCAACAACACCAAAAACGGCTGCCGTTTTTTCTAATGTTACAATCCTAGGACCTTCTTACGATTCTTCTTCAAAATCTGCTTTTAGCCAAAACTATCAACATGCTTTGCATTTGAGAAGAAATAGCGAATTGTCTATTTTTAATTCTGTAATCGCTGGTTTTCCAATTGGTTTAAACCTAGATGGAACTTTAGGTAATTATACCTCAGGTGCAGGTGTTTTGGATAAAAACATTTTGGTTTCTCCTGCGGTTAGGTCAAGAACTGCTCGTCCTTTCTTTAACGGTACTTCTGCAAGCACACCTGTTCAAGATTATTTTTTAACCACAAAATCTAATATTTCCTTTAATGATATTTCGCCTCGTCCAACTGCAACATTGGCTTATGCCAAAGCATTTGCCGATGCTGGTATTCCAATTGAATTAATGATGGGTTATAACACAACCGCTGGTGCAACTGGAAATTATCCTAAAAATCCAAACTTTGCAACATTCACTGGTGTGTCTCAAACCGGAGCTGCATTTACAGATGCAAAATTGTCTTCTGGTTTTTCAAGCACAACCTTCAAAGGCGCTTTTGGAAACACAGATTGGACAAACACTTGGTCTGATTTTAATCCACAAAACAACGAATATTAATAACTATTAATAAAATTCTCTTTATTTAAAGATGCTGCCTTCGGGCGGCATTTTTAGTTTTGGGGCAGAAAACAATTGTGTTGCAAAAAAAAAGCTCAATGCTAAGTGGTTTATAAAATAAAAGAAAAAAACCAAATTAAATATTAATTTAGTGGAAAATTTTGTTATAACACCTAAATTCTTAATTTTCCAACCATATAAAAAAATTATGAGTTTAGTTGAAAAAATTAACAGAGACCTTATAGAGGCAATGAAAGCCAAAGATGAAGCAGGATTAAGAGCTATTAGAGCAATTAAATCTGCTTTTTTAATTGCAGGCACAGAGGTGGGAAACAAAGATATTTCGGACGAAATAGCAATGAAAGCCATGATGAAAATGGCCAAACAAAGAAAAGATAGTATAGAAATATTTGAAAAAGAAAATAGAACAGACCTATCC
>Ga0105051_10002991_pt1 | contig 20988 bp, 27 predicted proteins | sample FRY02_FD_78383 | JGI IMG/M metagenome (GOLD analysis project Ga0105051, IMG submission 78383) | Freshwater microbial communities from Lake Fryxell liftoff mats and glacier meltwater in Antarctica - FRY-02 (megahit assembly) | ecosystem: Environmental > Aquatic > Freshwater > Ice > Glacier... | reverse complement strand
TATATATATATATATATATTGTGTGTGTACGTGAACCCCACGCGACATGTTATTTAAACACATCAACGAAACAGGTAATGCAGGGAGCCGCTATGAGCAAGGGCAAGGCGGTCAGCCGCAACAAGCGTCGAGATGATGTTTTCAAACGCAAGAAGCGAAGCATGCAGGTGATGTACACCGAAGAGGAGATCAGCGAGATTTTCCGCCCGTTTCCAGAGGACATTCCGCCGCTGAAGCTGTTGCCGTCGCCCGAGACGTTTCTGCGGCAGATGCAGACCACGTTCCAGCGAGAGTTTCCGGGCTACATATCCTCTCCCGCGCTGCTACTGGCTATCACAACGCCGGACCTGGCAACCTGATATCGAACTGGGAGCACACCGGCAGATGGTCTGAGATGCTCTGGGAAGTATTCAGAATCTCGTACGTCTTCTGTGTGATAAGCGAGCCGCTTGGGTCTCCTTGGTGGTACACGATACGGTCGGTCCACGCGCTGGTGCGTGTCTCGTTGTATTCCGTGTTTTGGTGTTTCTCGACTTTGAACGTCTTCCTGAAAGTGATGGGGTTTTCTCTGAATCCGAATTCTTTCAACACGACCTGTCCTTCGTCCATAGCAGTCTCGCACGAATCAAATATCATGCGGAAATTCAAGTCGCCGAGCAAGATTATATTGAAGGGCAGGAAGGGATGCTCGGGTGGCGCAGCGGAGGGGAATTCATGCTCGTGCCACCTGCCGCATTCGGTCAACAAATCATGCATCTCTGTGATCCTCTTTTGCAGGTTCGGTTTGTGTTTGAATGCTCTGTTGTCTGCGTGTGCACTCAGGTGCGCTGCGATGAAGCATACTCGGTTGGACCCGGGTTGATGATGCGAAACATACTCGAGGACAATCGCCATGGCACCCTTAGTTCTGAGGCAATTATTGAATAACTTTTTCTTGCGGATGACTGGCGTATAGACCCTTTTAGGGTTCCACATCACCAGCAGAAACTGGTTGCAATATGAAAAAGACGTGTATTCGGCGAAGGATTCGCCGAAATAATTCCTCACGTTCTCGATGTCCTGGTCTACTTTTGGAAACATTAAACGCATACCGATGAGGTCGTCTACCTCTTGGCATGCCAACACTATGATTGATGGATCCGTGTCCAGCACGTGGCAGAAACAAGCAGCAATGACGTCTGGCGTGAGGGGCTTGGTGTTCAGATTCCAGGTGGCCGTGAAAATGTCACCGGTTGTGATCCCGTGCTTGGATTCACACTGCACTTGTTGCATATCTTGCACAATTTTGCGACGTTGGACTTGCGTGTTGTCGATGTAATCCAGACATTCGTTTATCTCTTGCAACAGCGTCTTGTGCGCGAGAGGGGTCTCCGGGGCACGTTCGCCGGCACCGTCGTGCTCTGGCGGGGGCTCGGACACCGTGCTTGTGCCGGATTCGCTGGTTTCGGTCGGCGTCTCGGATGCTGCGCGAGCCTCAGCCCGAGTAGTCGGATGTTCTTCTTCCTCCACCGTTGGCATCGTCATTGCCACTGGCAGGCAGCCGTCTTTAATATCCGGCGGCGGCTGCTGATGTTGCGTTCCCAGCCGGAATTTCCGCAGTTCGTGTGAGTCCCGGGCCAGTCCTGTGTCTATGAAGCAGCCAGCGCGCAGGCAGCGTCACGCATCGATGGAGTTGGAGGACATGAACAGCTGGCCAGTGCCTGGCCCGACCTCTGACGACTTCGGGGGCTGGAAGATACAGCAGCAGGTGGTGGGCACCTACGTCGCCGCGAAGATGCTGCTCGGGCTTCCCGGCCTCGAGGGGATAGACCCTGCGATGGTGCAGAACAAGCGCCTGCGCCGGGTCGGGCCAGGGATGAAGACCAGCGAGGGCTTGGAGGTGGGCGGCTTCTACGTGCTGGCAGACGTGGCGTCAGTGTGGATGTTCAAGCACTCCAAGGACGCTCGCGTGTGGGCTGCCAACACGACGTGGGTGAACAAGGAGATCGCCCCGAGCCTGCAGTACATGCACAACGGGCAGGCGACGGTGCGCCCGCCCGAGCCTTGCTGCGTGCTGCGTGACTCTGTGCCTGACGGCGCCTGACGCCCGGCGTGTGTGTGCAGGGCGGCATCATCGTGGTGGTCGACTCCACCGATCTCGTGAAGCTGGTCAAGCAGCACAGGAAAACGAAGGAGATGCTCGGAGAGGGCGAGGCGCCGGCTGTCTCCGCCTCGGCGCTGGCCGTGGGAGGCATTGTGAGCGCTGTGGCGGCTGCGTCAAACACCTCGCTGACCACCCAGTGTGAGCTGGTGATGGTCTTGCAGGAACTTACTAAGCTTACTAAGGCGATGGTGACTATGCATGCAAGTAACATGGAAGTTATTGAGATCAAACATGCTCAGATGAAATATTATGTCGACGAGAAGGACAAGGAGCTCGAGGAGCGCGTCTCAAGCCTCGAGGCCGGCGTGGCCCGTGACTCCAAGAAGCTGTGCACGTACTGGCGCATGTCGGAGCACCCCGAGATGCCGAAGAACATCTACGGCAAAGACGGGCGCTTCAGCTGGAAGAAGACCAAGGAGCACCGTTCGGTGACGAAGCACGGCTTCTCGAGCATCAAGGCTGTGGCGGACCACATGCAGGCGCACGACTGGGGGTCGCAGGAGAGTGAGTGAGGGTGTGTTATCGCTTGAATTATCGTTGTGGTGCAATAAAAACTAGTGTGCAGCTACTCGAGCTGGAATTTGGTGTCGAAATCGCGACTCACTCGATCTTGTAGTCGGTGGAAGAGTCGGCCCACATGCGCGCTACATACGCCTCGCGCCTGTTTCTGATGATGATAGTGGTTTCGGCCATGGCGGCGGCAGGACGACGAGTACGCTGGCGCAGGTCGACTGGCGTGCTGTCAGTGGGCTCCTGCCGGGCCCTCTTGCGGCTGAGCGGGACTGCGCTGTACGTCGGTTTGGAGGGGCGGGTGTCGACGACGAGGCACTTCTGGAACTGCCTGAGGAGCTCGAGCGAGCGCGAGCAGAGACTGCGTATGCACTGGGCGACGGCCGTGAGGGTCATTCGGGGTATGTCAAAGGTCGTATATACAAATACGGGAACATGCCATATTTCGCCGGACCAGACCTGTGAGGGAGCGACGATGCGTGTGCAGTGCGCGCGATGCCGGTTCGACGCGAGCGCGTGGGAGGCGGCGCCGACGTACGCGTTCGCGACGTACCTGGGCCTGGACCTGCGGCAGACGCAGCGGGAGGCGGACGAGTGGGCGACCACTCACCTGGAGACAGGGGCGACGGCCTACTGCGCTGCCTGTCGGCGCGTATGCTGGCTGGCGCGGAGCGAGTGCGCGCAGCAGGCGCTGCTGCAGCACACGGCGCTGTTGCGGTCGCTGGAGGCGACGCGCAGACACACGGCAGAGACTGCATGAGCCGGGGCGTGGGTATATACGCCTGCGTGACACATACTACGATGCTGACCTCGGGTTGGAAGCGCAGCCTCAGCGTGTCGCCGCAGCCGGCGCAGTACGTGGTGGTGCAGGTGTGCGAGGAGGTGGCGGCGGCACCCCCAGCATCGATACCCAACAGGCTGCGTCTCTCGAGGCTGCTGGGCTTTCGACTGTTCGGGCTGCTGGACTGAGCTGCGCGGCCGGGCAGGCTATTTACGACGGAGGCCGGTGCGGCAATGCGGGACATGGTGTACACGGCAGCCACGTACCTGCTGCTGTCCGGGTTCATGTTCGGCTGGAGCGTCTTCATGGAGAATATGATAGCCAAGTCGGACTACGTGTGAGACAGGATCTGAGTTTGCCCGGTCTAATACACCATCCTGTTATATTTAACACGGCCCTCAGGTGCGGAATGTCGTTTGCAACAAACCACATGACACGAGGATCCCGGACGGCGCTTGCAAGCGAGCTGCCGGGCGCTTCCAGACGCAGCGGCATCATCGACTACCGCAGCGGCTTTTCGGTCCCGATGCCGAGCACGAATTACAGGACGGTCAGCAAGCCCACCGAGGTCGACATCCAGCTGCAGGGCGAGGGGACCGGCACCGTGCCACGCACGCTCTCGGTGTCGTACACGCCGTGCAACAAGACGGTGGACACCAAGACTATCGCGAGCAAGCTTGCCAACGACATGGTGAACGAGCGGATGGCGCGGGTGGGCGCGCCGGCGGCGAGCGTCGTGGCGCCGTCGTCGGAGATGGAGGCGCTGCAGGGGCACTTGCAGACGGTGGCCATCAACCAGCGGGACATCTACGAGCAGATGAGCATGTACAACCGGCAGCTGGACGCGATGAGCGAAAACGCGCGGGCGAACAACACCGACGTGACGTCGAGGCTGACGAGTGTGGAGAGCCTGCGCTCGCAGATCCAGACGCAGACGAAGACCCTGGACGCGCTGTACGCGAGGCTCGGCGCTGGCGCGGCCGGCGACGGCAGCGCGGGGCTGGCGTCGCGTGTGCAGCAGCACGACGACCAGCTGCTGCTGATGGGCGCGGGGCTGAGGGACCACAAGGCCAACATCGACCAGGTGCGGCGGAGCGTGAGTGCGCACGCCAGCGAGATCGGGCAGCTGGACGCGGGGCTGGTGAACCACACGGAGCACATCCGGCAGATGCGCGCAGGGTTGACGGACCACACGGCACACCTGAGCAGTCTGCTGGAGACCGGGCAGGAGCACGTGGACGGTTTGTCGGCGCACGCCGACGATCTCGAGATGATCAAGACGGGCATGCAGAACCACTCGGAGCACATCCAGATGATGACGGAGGGGCTGATGGACCACACGCACAACATCCGGCAGCTCGGCGCGGGCAGCGGCATGGAGGGCATCCTGCGGCAGATCAGCGACGTGAAGGGGCGCGTGGACGCCTGGGACCGCAACGTCGTGAAGGGCCAGATGCCGCGGGACTGCACCTCGCACGACCTGTCCGCCCTGATGCAGGCGAGGGCGCGCTAGAGGCGGTGCTTTAGGTCCGTTGGCGTGTTTGTGCGTATATACGGGTTATTATGCGGAGTTTATATGACAGAGATACGCGTGTGGTTCTACAACCCGTGCTCCGACTCGTCGGGGTGGGTCAACAAACTCGTGTCGCGTCTGGACCCTCCGTACTGCCACTGCGAGCTGCAGTTCGCCGACGACGTCTCGTGCAGTATCTACATGGGCAGCAACGTGCTGATGAAGCGGCGCACGTTCGACGACACGTGCTACGACTGCGTGCGGCTGCCGTGCACGGTGCTGCAGCACAGCGCGATGTATGCGGCGGCGTCGGCGTTCACGCAGGCGCAGGTGCAGTTCAGCACGGCGAAGATGACGGGGTGTCTCACGTGGCTGCCGACCAGCAGCGACAGCAGCTCCACCTTCTGCAGCAAGCTCTGTGCTGACATCATGCAGGGCGTGTCGATCTTGGCCCCGGGGGTGGAGACCGGCAAGACGTCGCCGTCGCAGCTGCACCGGCTGCTGCAATGCAAGCTGCAGCTGGACGCACCGCCGCCCGCGGTGCGGGGGATCGCCATCGACTTCCGGACGTGAGGGTAGCCACCACTGTTGTTTGACACAAAGCCATATAAGAGGACGTGAGGGTAGCCAGCACTGTTTTTTTGAAATAAATTCATATAAGAGAGCGACATGTGCCGTGTCAATGCGGCTGCTTTTGATGCTGTGTTGCGTGTGCCTCCCCCTGCTGCGGGCGGCGGTGGTGGTGAGCGTGCAGTCGCAGTCGCAGGAGGCAATGGCGGCGCTGACGGCGAGCATCGACCAGGCGGCGGAGTACACCCCCAACCGCATGGTGCTCGGGGCCATCGAGGCCACGATGAGCCGGGTGGTGGACAGCGACAGCCTGTTCCCCGAGGAGAGCATCAAGACGACCCCGCTGATGGCGCGCCTGACCGACATGAGCTACGACGCCGCGACCAACACCTGGGTCGTTGAGTACGAGTCGATGCGCAACGACCCCGGGGCGATCGCCAACACCTTCGACCGGATCCTGTACTTCTCGCGCAAGGACGTTGTGCTGGCGACCGGCGACAGCCGGAACCCGCTGCTGCGACAGGAGCTGAGCAGCGAGCAGCAGATGGCTACGCTCGCGACGGACTACGTGGTGTCGGGTGCCGTCGGCTTCGGCGCGGACTACATCGAGTACGCCGGCAACATCACGACGACGCGGGTCGACGCGCCGAACTCGCTGCGGCACAGCATCAGCATCCGCATCCCGCACGAGTACCTCATCGCGAATCTCGCGAGCAAGAGTCTGCAGTACTACAACGACGAGTACGGCAACGTCACCACCTGGACCTTCGGCATTGGCATGGCCTTCACCAACGGCAACGACCTGAACATGGTGATGTTCGACAGGTTCCATCTGTACGAGAAGAACGTGGCGTTCTTCGCGGTGCAGGCCGAGACGAAGTACTCGCTGGCGAAGCACGTGGAGTTCTACGCCCTCGACGTCGGCGACAGTATCAAGATCGCTGTCTTCTACTTCACGCTCGACGAGCACAAGTTGCTCGGGGGCGACGTGTTCACGTCGATCAACGGCGCGGCGCTGCAGAGCGGGACCTGCGCCGCGATGCAGGCGCTGGTGGACGCCCTGCCGGTGCCGTCGTGTCTGCTGTCGTTCGCACTGTGCGTGCCGCAGACCACCATGGTGAACGGCGTGCAGGCCGTCGCGCTCGCGGTGCCGGTGCCGCTGGTGGGCACGATCAGCGCCAACATCCTGCTCAACATCACAGACACCGTCGCGCAGCAGCAGCTCATCACGTCGCTCAACTTCAAGCTGAGCAGCAGCTCGAGCGTGTGCCTGGCGAACGTCGTCGTGCTGCACGACCCGATGATGTGGGTGCAGGTGGACATGCACACGACGTCTGCCGCCGGGGGCATGGGGCCGGCGCGCACGCTCGCGGGCACGGGGGCCTATGGCACGCTGCTGACCGATAACCAGGACGTGAACACCGCCGAAGTGATGAGCCAGGCGCTGCTCACGCTCGTGGTGCGCCCGAAGGACACGGCCGCCGCGCAGAACTACTTCGCTGGCACGACACAGCTGCTGCAGCTCGACGACGTGCTGATGTCGCACGCCTACGGCGAGGACCCGGGACTGCCCGAGGCGCCGAGCCGCGTGGCCCCGGACGAGAGCAACGACTACCGGTCGAGGATCGAGTTCAACGGGCAAAACACGTGCCCGATGCAGACCACGCAGTCGAGTGCGATGCTCAAGTGTGTGTCTACCAGGGACTGGGACTGGACCGGTGTGGCGCTGCGCCCCCAGGCGTCGGGCAGCAACTACTTCGTGCACGAGGTGCTGGCGGACAACGAGGCGGCGAGCCGGCTGTTCCTCGGCCGCGTCTTCGGAGCTGACGGCGTCTCCGAGCTGACCGGCAACGCGGTGGAGTCGTACCTGCTGGCCAGCACGCTGCTGCGCCAGCAAGAGCACGCGAGGGTGTACTGGATATGGCCAGTCTACAACTGGCCGCACTCGCCGATCGGGCTCGTTGACAAGACCCTGATCTCCTTCTCCTGGTCTATCACGGGACGCGAGCGCCGGAGGCGCCTGCTGGGCACATGGAGGCGGGAGACGCTTGCTGTGCCGGGGGCGCTTGCGATGCACAAGGTGCCCCCGCGCTTGCTCTTCCGGCAGAACGCGGGGACAACGCGCCGGGCCGGCCTGCCGCCGGGCTTGCCACACCTTGCGCGCCGGGCCGACTTGCCCCCGCACCCTGCACACGCCAACACAACAGCCCTCAATCAACCGCGCTGGGCGCCACGTTAGATGCATTTGGTGTTTATTAAACACGCTAGTAGCTGCTCGCGATGTGGCCGAGCGTATGCAGAGAGAGGAACGCCATCAGACACCTGCCAGCGTCGTGTCGCGAGACCCCGTTCTTCTTAGCTGGTGTCACTACATTTGACAGGAAGCCAGCAGGGATGTCGGTGTTCCCCAGTTTCACCCATACCCGCTGGACCATGATCTTGCAACCAGTTGTCTGCATCAGCTCGGTCGTCTCAGGTTGGTGGCTCGCATACACGTGACTGGCCATGTAGGTATTGAGGATGGTTCTGCTTGCTGTATCCGAAGTAGCAGTTCCCAGCACAGCACCGGCATTGGCGTCTAATACCGTGTCAATTACAATAATGTACGCTGGGGTCCAGGCGGCGCATGATGACAAGGCCTCGGTCCGCATGGCACACGAAAGTATCACGAGCAGAGTGACAATGAAATTGTATCTGCGCATTGCACGCAACAGGCCCATCCTTTATATGCTCCCTACCTTCTCGTGTGCTGGCGCACCTCGTACCCGATCTCGTCGAAACAGAGGCCCAGGTCCTCGTTCATCTCGCCCTCAGACTCGTCCTCGGACGAGCTGTATTCCTCTTCCGGGGGCTCGGGTTCGCACGTGTACGGCTCGTACGGGTCCGACGTGCTGTCCTGCGTGTGTGTGTCAGTCCTCGGACAGGGCGTCGAGTTCCTGCTCAAACGACAGCAGGTCTATCTCCGACGGCGCCGGCTGCGCTGGCTCGGCCGCCCTCGGGGGCATGCGCTCGACATGGACCGCCTCGTCCATGCCGCCGCTGCACATCACGAGTCCGTTGTTGAAGACATAGGCGACGAGCAGGGCCTCGCGCAGACAGACCGTCTGGTTTTGCTGCATGTAGTGCATGAGGCAGTGGTTTTGCAGCAACGGGTGGGCGGCGTCGGCGACGATGTGGGCATTGATGTCAGGGTCTGTGCTTGCGCCCAGCGTCATCAGCATGTCAGGCGCACACGCGTCCGTGCTCGTGCCCGGCGCTATCGGCAGACTCGCAGACATTGCCCGTAAACACAGACTCTTAAATGTGACTCACCTCAATGTTGCTCCTTACGAGACTGTTGTGGTACGCGGCGACGAGCGAGGCGACGATCGCGACCTCCTCGTGGATGCAAATTGGGATGTACTCGCCGCTGAAGTCCAACGACAGCTGGTCTGTCCCGGCCAGCAGACTGTTTATGATATTTATCACCTCGTCTGCGGAGTACGTGCGCGCCGACGACATCGGGACCAGGGAGAGGCGCTCGTTGGCGTAGACCACGAGCCGCATGTGGACAGTGCGTAGCCAACGGGGCACGCCACGAGCACGCACACTGCCAAAAAAGAGTGCTCCCGGTGGGGCTTGAACCCACGTATCGGGCTCATAAGACCCGCGCTTTGACCACTAAGCTACGGGAGCCGGGCCCGGACGATGTGTCTGCGCTCGAAGAGAAAATACATACCTTGGCTCGGTATATAAGCGCACGTGACCCCGCTGAATGCATGACGGACGCTCGAGCAGCGAGCTGGCAGAAATCCGAGGCATCCACGAGAGGTATCTCAGGGACTACGACGTGTACATTCGAGAATATCTGGCTACGCATGAGCACTGCCACGTTCGCGCAGAAAAACGCAGCAGCGCTGGTGGCCAGCAGTGCAGGGTGGCCACCGGACATGCGAGTGCACTTTAGCTCTCCAGTTGCCACGGCGTGTCTGGACCGTCCCCGCTGCGCCGCTCGGCTCAAGAAGGGCAGAGGGCCCGCGTGTCGCGGACTGCCGGTGCCTGGTTCGCTGTTCTGTGCCAACCACGCGTCGCGGCAGGCCGAAGTCGAGGCGGAGGGCTACGTGCACGTCGGGCGCTGCTGCGACGATGGCGACGCTTGAGTACGAGGACTTTGCACAGTTCGAGCGCATGCTGTGCAGCGCGAGCTGCGCGCTGCACGTCAGCATCGGCCGGTTCGTCCGTGCGCTGACCTTGGGCCCCGGACCGCAGTGGGACGCGTCTGGTATTCTGCAGCAGTTGACAGCGCTGCATGCGAGAGGCTTCGTGATTCTGCGCGCTCTCACGAAGCAGACCAACGTGCGGTGGGTGCAGAGAGTGAATCTGCAGCTGTCGACCAGCGTGAGCAGGGGGTGCATCGAGTTTGTCGACAGGACGCCCATGATCATCGTGTTCGTGAATCCAGGGTTCGGCCACATCGACAGGCTGCAGTCGCTGCGCAATTACCGTTGGGCCATGCGGTCGCACGTGTCGGGGTGCATCGCTGACGTCATCGGCAACGCCGTCCGGGGATGCGGCGCCGACATACGCGCGGCCTGCTTCACGGCGCACGCGGACAGCCCCCTGCTGCGTTACGTGCCGCGCTGCCGCGTCCCCGAGTACTTTGTGGTGGTGGCGAGCATGCTGCACGGCCGCCTGGGCAGCCAGAGTCCGGGACACTGCCTCAACTCGGACTGTGTTTCGTACATCTGCGAGCTGTTGTTCGAGACGAGCCAGCAAGAAAATGCAGGCGTGCTGCTGCCATGGGCGCCGGGGTAGAGGACACGATGCGTGTGCACATACTGTCGCGGGTGTCGGGCGCCGAGTTCGTGGGCCGGGTGCAGGCAACCAACGCCATTCTGCGCTTCGTGATCCCCGGGCCAGTTGCGCTGAATCAGGACATGTGTGTGGAGGAGTGCGTGTGGGACCCCGATCGCAAGCTCATCCGGTGCGTGCGCATCACCGGGCAGGCGAGCGAGCCGGCACGGGCCAAACGCAAGCGCGCGCCGCTGCTATGAGCATGTACATCGACATCGTGGCGACCATGAACAACAAGGTGCGCATATGCCGCCGTGAGCAAGTTGCGTCACACGACGACGTGCTCGCCGTGGTGGCGAGGGTGGGCTCGGCCGCCAGCGACACGTTCCAATCCGACGTCGACACAGTCACCGTGTGCCAGTGCTCGCAAGAGCGCTTCGAGAAGATCCAGACTCGGGCCGTGCACTTCACCAACATATGCGGCAAGATCAGGCACTGGCGCGTGGCACACACGATCAATCCGGCTGTGCAGCCGCTGGTGGTGCGCGTCGACAACAATTTCGGCCGCTTCTCCGCGCTGTATGGTCCGAAGTGCAACCTGCTCACCACACACACCAACACGGTCACGATTTTCCGGGCCGCCAGGAGCAGTCGCGACATCGCCGAGGCGATAGAGCACGCGCTGACACCCGAGGGCATCATGGAGAGTACGGTGCACATGATTGTGGCGAGCGCCCGCGTGTCGCACCCCATCTGCATGCAGTGCGACTACATCGACATGGTGCTGTTCAACGACGCGCGGTGGACAGCGCGCACCGTCGTGAAGACGGAGGAGGGTGCGCACATGAAGAGCATCTGTCTGTCGAGGGTGAGTGCTGCGTGGGTGGCCTCGCTGGGAACAGGGCTGCGGGTGCCCACTCGCGTGTTGCTCAACGTCACGAAGAACGGGGGCGTCAACGTCTTCTTGTCGGTCGACGACATCTTCTGCGAGGACGTGGAGCACAAGTACCTGCCCATCTACGAGGCCATCGTGGCCATTGTCGAGCGTTACACATAGACATGCCAGCGTGCATTGAAGCCACGCGCCAACAGTTTTGTAGCGTTATTTATTAAATATATCAACATCTTAGCGTCGGGCCCTCTTCGCGGCCCGCTCGCCCCTCGGCGTAAGCGGGTGCTGGCGGACAGACAGAGGCCGGACCTGCAGCGGCGGGTGCGGCCTGCGCTGCAGGCCTGGCACGACGGGAAACTCGGGCCCCGACTGGTCGATTTCGCGACCGAGGCCGGGCACCACGCGCTGGGCCGTCAGGTCGACGGCCGCACGCGAGGACCCCCCGGAGCCTCCCACCCCCCCCTCGCCCCTCTGCGCAGCTGGCGCAGGCTCATCGAGACTGTCAATCGTCAGCCGAGCCCCTTCGCTAGAGGCGTTTGTGATTGCCACAACGACTGCCTCTGGAACCGTGGCGTCTGGCAACGGGTCATTTTTGGCACCCGCGTAAGCTTGCTCGATCTTGACCTGCACATCGGTTTTCTTCACTGGAGAGCGTGTGCGTGCCATCTTATATGATACTATGACTGACACGCATGGCATGTCTTATATAGAGACACGCTATGCCACGTGTTCTGTCGGGCACGAACCCGACGCGTCCGCGTCAGAACGCCGGAGCATCGGGAAGACATATATAAACCGGTTGGTGTTGTTCGTAATGGGAAACAGCCCGTCGTACGTTGTCAACGCTGGTGTGGGCAAACTCGCGTTCAAGGCGCCGCCCTGCGGGTACACGCTGGGGCAGTGCGAGATGGTGTACACGATATCGGCCGAGCGCGTCGCCACTCGACTTTTCACGCCGCTGGGCAACGTGCTCTGCCCCACGAAGCAGCGGTGGATCGCACGTAGGCCGTACGACGACAGCAGACTGCTGTTCATATTCAGTCACGGCAACGCCGACGACCTGCAGACCAGCGCCGTGTATAGCCAGTGGCTGGCCGACACGTTTGACGTGAACGTGCTGGGCTATGACTACAAGGGCTACGGCAACTCTGAGGCCGGCATGACCACCGAGGGCAACATGCAGGAAGCAATCGAGGCCGTGTACAATCTGGCCGTCACGCGCATGGCGGTGCCTGTGGACCGGATAGTGTTGATGGGCAAGTCTCTGGGCACGGGGCCCACGGTGCACATCGCGAGCCAGAGTCCGTGCGCCGTGGGCGTGATCCTGGTGTCGCCGCTGGCGTCGGGGGCTCGCACGCTGTTCGACACGAAAAACGTGCCCAGGGCCGTGATGGCAGGACTGGACCAGGTCTTCATGCCGTCTGTGCAGCGCATGGCATCCATCCAGATGCCCACGTGCATCATCCATGGCACCGAGGACACGCTCATTGGCGTCGACAACGCGCGGGCGCTGGAGATTCGGTGCCGATCGCAGGCGGCGTACCCCGCTCTGTACGTCAGGGCGGGGCACAACGACATCGAGACGCTGCATGCCGAGCTGTTCGTCGAGCACGTCAGGGCCTTCCTGCAGCATGCAGAACGCATGGCGCTCTTCACGCAGACAGAGCGCGATTGAAGGCGGCGGGTGTGATATAAGAGCAGGCCGAGGTCCCCAATGCGTCTGGTGTGGGTGGCTGTGCTGCTCGCGGTGTGGGTGGGGCCCACGCAGCAAACACGGGTCACGATACCGTGCTGCGACCTCTGGTTCACCCTGAACCATTACATACAGACGCACGCTGGCGTGGACCGCAGCGCGTGTGAGCCCCTGCAGTGCGTGGGCACGGGGCAGGTGGAGAGCTTCATGACGGAGACAAACGCGGTGCTGACGCACAAGCTGCACTTCGAGGGCAGCAACATTGTGATGGACATCACAAACACGACCGCCATGCAGAACATTCTCGTCTGGTCGTATCTGGGACGGCACTTCACGAGCACCCGGCAGCGCAAGGTAATGGACGACTTCTATTTCGAGTTCAACATTGCGACTCGCACCATGGTGCTGCGGAAGGTGCAGTGCGAGTTCCAGAAACACGTGTACGAGTCTATGATTGTGCTCACCGTGGTTGTGCTCATATTCATCCTCTCCTCGCGCATGATGCGGACTGTGGTGGACGAGTACAGACAGAAGCACGCTGGGGCGATCCCCGTCGCGGCAGTCTCGGTCATCGTGAATGGCAGCGCCCCGGCGCTCGCGATGCGGTACCGGCCGATCCCGCAGTGAGGCCTGCGCCGGCGTGCAACCGAGCCGAACCGAGGCGACATGCGAAGACGCCTCGGTATTTAAGCAGACGCCGTCAAGAAGACACCCGAGCAACACACAATGTCCGGAAATTCATCCGCATCGAAGCCGTCGGCCAGCGCCAGGAGCAGCGCGCCGTCGGCCCAGCACGGCTCGCCGTCGGCCAGCGCCAGGAGCAGCGCGCCGTCGGCCACGGCGCCAAGAACGCGCCGGTCCGATGCCCACGACTTCGCAGCGCGCACGCTGCACTATGTGTTCGTCTTGGTTGCGAGCATGGCGTCGACGGTGTGGGCGCAGCTGCCTATCGAGGCTGTAGCGGATGCACACTGCAGAATGCAACACAACAACGAGTACTGGCGCATCGTCGCGTATGTGTTGTGTATTGCGGGGGTGTACGCTGTTCTTGGCGTGGCTTTTTCGATGCTGCTGGCGTCATACCACATGGTGCTGCCTGTCGTGCTTATTTCGCGCGTCGATCCACCGCTCGCGAGGATAGTGGCCTTCGCGTGTGCTGCGTACACTCACCCCGTTCAGGTGTGCTGTGCCGTCACCGGGTACTACTGCATTCTGATCATGCTGCACGGATACGAGCCCGCCCCATTCGATGATTTGTGCGAGCCTGGTAACGCCGTGCTGCGGTGGTGCTGTAAATGGCTTTGCGTCATTGCCAGGCAATGCTGCGGCGCTCTGCAGTGCTGCTACACACAGCTTGTCCCCGGTGCCACCCGCGTCTTCCAGGTGTGTGTGCGTCACTGGAAATCGGCGGTGCTGGTGGCACTTTGCGCGGCTGGCGTGTCTTGTATTGGCGACGTTGATGCGCTGCACCACCGCACGTATCTTGGGCGTGACGGATACGAACACCACGCACACGCGGTGTATGCAGATGCGAACCTGACGGCCTTGAGCGGCCAGCAGCACCTGCTGCTGGCCCACGTGCAACAGCTGGAAGAGCTGCTGTACGAGGCCCGGCAGCATCTGACGGACTCTGTGACGTGCAGCGACGACGAGCTGATCTGTATGTGAGTGTTGGTTGTTTAATAAAAAACGTAAACAAAGAGAATTGTCCAGAGACATGCGATGCCTGTATATAAACAGCGAGCCCGCTCGGTAATGATGGCCGCGGCTGGGGGCCCGTGCACGCAGCGTGCGGAGCTGCTGTGCATGGTGACACAGGACCCAGACGTGGTGTCGTGTCTGAGCAGAATATGCAACACCATCCTGCTCAACGACATCGAGCTGCTGGAGGGGAATGCGGCGGTGACGCCTGCCCTCACGCGCATCATCAACCGCGAGTACAAGCAGTTCTTCAAGGACGCCGTGGTGCTCACGTACCTCTGCGGCTTCGTGCCGTACTACATAGTGTCGCTGGACAACACAAAGATGCCCAGATGCCTGCCCGTCGGGGCCTTCACGTGGCGCGTGCGCGAGAGTCCCCGCAGCACGTGGCGTCGGCGCGGCGTGCTGGCGTACGAGATCCGGATCACGGCCGGGGCCATCACCGAAAAGGATGTGTTCATATTCGACACAGCGTCGCCTGTCGCCGAGAGCAGCGTGTACTCTATGAGCTCGCCGATGTGCGGCGTGCTCGAGGAGTACCTGCTGTGGAAGGATGCCGAGCGCCAGGCGATTGAAAGCAGCAGGTGGAACACGCTCAAGCACGTTTGCGTCACAGAGCGCATCGACGTCAAGGACCAGACGACGTCCGGAATCCAGCTCCTGGACGAGCAGCGCAGATACAACCTCACGGGGCAGCACAACAACGTGATCCACGACAACCTCCTGCGTCTCACTGGCGCTGGTGTCACCAGCAGCGTCGCTGACGCGTACCATTACGCAGTGCACTCGCAATTCTGCGACAGCGAGGAGGCCATCGTTGGGTCCAAGCGCGCCGCGGTTCATATCATGCCCCCGAACACGGAAGTGCAGGAGCTCGCCCCGCTGCCCTGCAACACGCTCGTGCAGGACGCCAAGTCGAGGTTCCAGAGCTCTGTGTATGTGTTCTTCGGGCTGCCGAACATCAACAACTTGCAGAACCACGACAGTACGGTGCGCAACCTCCCGGGCATGCACCGGGAACAGTACTCCAACATCCTGCACATGCAGAACACGCTGCAGCGGCTCGGCGAGCGGGTGTATGCACACTGCTTCGATATCGACAGCGACCAGGTCTGCTTCAGGCTGCGCGCCCTCCCACGCTTCGAGATCTCGTGCGTCGACGACATCAAGACCCTGTTCGAAATCCAGATGCTGACCCCCGCCGACATTGCGCACCTGCGCAAGACCATCATGAATCGGTGAAGTGTTCAGTTATTTAAGATAATATAATGAAGTGCAATGCAGCACCCATGGCACCCCAAGCTAACGTCCCGACAGACAGCAGACAATAGAGAGGCCTCACGTCGTAGACGTGACGCAATACGACATCCGTACAAACAGACGCCAGAGCAAATCAAAAACAATAACAACGATGGCAGTGGGTCGATGACAAACTTCATGTGGCATCAAGCATATGATCTTGCCGATTTATGCAAAAGTCTGGTGCATAAACACCACAAAGTATTCGACGATTGCTGTACACACGAACAGTGGGAGAAAATGACAGACGCACACAACAAAGCGCATCCAGACGACAAGCGTAATATACATACTCTGAGAGAAGAACCCCTTCTACCGAAGGATTTCCGGCACCAGATTATGCGCAAGGTGCTGCATATACACAAAAAACTACAGGAAATGCTATGCACGCACTACATGAAGTCCTTCTACGCAAAAAATTATAATGAGCCACAATGTCTCGAAGTATTGCGTCATATTGTGCTCAGAGAACTGCAAGATAATGACAATATCATGAACAAACAAGACAAAGCATTTCTGGATTTGATTTTGAGTAACCAGATGGTTGCACAAGCAATACACAAGTGGCTGTCACAACTCGGTGAGGACGTGTGTCTGATAAAATGGTGCTGTGAATGGATAAACGAGAGGAATATATGGACTGATGAGCATGCACCGTTAGGGGCCATGGTCAAGACAAACGAAGTAGGACAACTCCCGACATATTTTACGTTAGATAAAAAAACATACATACACCCGCATACACACTTTACCAATGAGATGTGCAGAATGTACACTCACCTTCGTCCAAACGACTTGGTGCAAATCATCAAGAAGCGGTGGAGAACAGATCTGAATCAAATAAATGGAATGGTGTACAGGGGCAAGTCCGTGCACGTCAATTTCTACACAGCCCGAGATCAATGGATGAATTTGGTGCGTGCTGGGTTTGAACGTTTTCAAGATGACTGGATTCGAAAACATCCCCATGTCCAGTACAATTACACGCTGGGCACAAGTGTATTGCCATTTTTTTCGTTGTCTGGCCAAGAAAACGGAGTGTGCAGCAACTGCGGAATGTCTGGACATGGTGCCCGAAATTGCGCAGAAGAAAGGATAAAAAGAGAAGATAATGGTTATGGGGAAGAATTTTTTCCACCTGATTTTGAAGGTGGGTGGTTGGGAGGTGTTTGGTACGATCCCGCTTTGTGGGAAGGTGATTCTGATTTTGGTAGTCTCAACGGGGATGACGATGACGAACGAGAAAAAGAAGAAGAAGACGAGAGGATTCGACAAGAGTGGATGGAAAATCATTACGGGGAGCAACAAGCGTAATATACATACTCTGAGAGAAGAACCCCTTCTACCGAAGGATTTCCGGCACCAGATTATGCGCAAGGTGCTGCATATACACAAAAAATTACTGTGCGGAGAGAACTGCTAGTTTGATGAATACTTAACTGAAATACATGGTTAAAATATTTTCCGGATTGTTAAATAAATTCTCATTTATTACGAAAATACGTCCGCGTCTACGCCTGACACAGGCTTCCACATGTGCATGGGCGGAGTGAGCGAGAACCCGTTCTCTGCCATGATGCGCTGTATGTCTGTTCTGAGGAGCAGCGGGGAGCGGTAGCTTGTGAAGCTGCCGTCGAGGAACACAGGGCCGATGGTGCATGTTTCGCGCTCCAGCAGCGCAAGGTCGTCGCAGTGCGCGAGAAGGCCACCTACGGCTGATAGAGTCCGCTCGAGCGTCTTGACGCGCCTCTCCAGCCGCAGCATGCGGATATCCTCCGGATACGCGTTGACGCCACGGGCTGGGTTCGGGGCTGTCGCGACAGGCATAATTGATTCTCCGGGTGCGGCGAAGCGCAGCACTGCTGCTGCCGGTTTTATAACGGCCGGGACGAATGCTTGCGTGCCCGAGCACAGCAAGAGCAAGAGGAGTAGCTGCATTGGCGTGTGCAGCGGCGTGCCTAAATACAACGGCAGCGGCCGTTGGCCAAACTGCGCGGGCGCTCAGACGGCTTCCTCGACGGTGGGCGTGAGCTCGGAATTGACGGCAGTGTTGCTGTCGATGAGAGTGCGCACCACGGCGTTGCAATCGAAGGAATGCTCTTCCCTGAATTTTTCGCACGACGTCACTATGGTGTGGTTCATTATGGGCACGACCTGGCGCCACACCTGCTCGAACACGCTCTTGTGCTGGAAGCAGCATATGTACAGTTGCACTATCTGTGCGAGAGAGAGGGTCATGCGCGTCTTGACGTTGAAGCCCTGCAGGCACTGCGTGCGGAAGTCGATGAGGTTGTTGATGCTGTGCTTGTAGATGCGCACGCTGCGGATTATCTTGCCGAGGGCCGCCTGGTCGATGCTGTCGATGGAGCCGTTGCTGCTGGCGCGCTCGATGATCTTGTCGGTGTACAGGGTCCTGTACAGGGCTTGCTCCGGCTTGACGTGCTGTGCGCTGATGAAGTAGAGCAGCAGCTGCAGGTGCAGGCTGGTGGCTACGCCGAACTGCAGCTGCGAGCGCCAGCTGTCGAAGCTCTGCGTTGACGTGTTGATCTTCTCGCGCAAGATCTCCTGCACCATCTTGCGCAGCGACGGGCGGCCGACGTGCTCGGGGCCCTCGCTGAGCTCGGACATGGCGCGGATGCTCTCCTCCTTGTTGAGCACGTACTGTATGTCGGTGGTGAACACGGGCCGGCTGTGCATGGTGCTGATGACCCGTGCCATCGATACCTGCTGCACAGCGTCCGGCATCACGGCGTCCATGAAGTGCGCGGCCGTGCGCAGGCAGCGCACCTCCACGTCGCGGCTGTTCTGGAAGTGCCGCACGACGAAGCGCTCGAGCATCTGCGAGATGGGGGTGTTGACCGGGAACGTGTGTATCATGCACATCAACACCACGGGCATGCCCTCCTGCAGCACCTCGTGCAGGCCGCCGACCTCGAGGCTGTTCATGAACCTGGCCACCATCACGTCGTCCTGGATGTGGGTCGTCATTTCCTCTGGGAGCACGCAGTGCATGTACGAGAGAATGTTGACCCAGTCCGAGAGGCTGTAGAGCAGCTCGGGCTGTATTTTGTCGATGTTGTTCACCACGTCCATGTCCAGGATGACCGGATTCGTCGCAGCGTCCCGTGCGTGTATGCGGACAAACTGCTGCATGCGGTTCTCCGTCTTGCTCAGCAGCGACAGCACCATGTGGAAGCTGTGCGGGTGCAGCACGTCGATGTTGAGGCGCTTGCAGACTGTGATCAGTTTGAGGACGGAATTGTGCCTCATCACCTGCTGCACGTCCCGCTGCATCTTCTCGTCCCGTCGCAGCTGGCCGGTCGGGCCGGCGACCGACCACGGGATGTTCACGTGCATGATCTTCATTTTCGAGCTCACGTCAATGTCGAACACGTCCATTGCTCCCGACACGCCTCTCTCAAATAGGGCCGCCAGCACACGTGGCACATTTGCTGGCTATTTACGGGCCACCTGAGCGGCGCGATGTCGACGGGCCACACGCACGCCCGTCTGCTGTTCCTCTTGCTGGGCTGCAGCGCTGTCCCCTGGTATTGGACGCAGGTCGTGTCCACGCACTTCAGCGAGTACAAGTTCGTCGACGCCAGCAGCGTGGACGCGTACACGCTTTTCCTCGCCACGTTCACCTACACGGCGCTCTGCAGCGCTCTGTTCATGTTCAGCTGCGACGGCGTCAGCTGCCCTGCAGCACGCTTGTCGCCTGGTGCATGAAGACCACGTACGCGAGCAGCAGCACAGCGCTCTGCACCGACGCCTGTGTCTTGATGTACCCCGTCGCCGTGTCCATGAACACGCTGATGACGACGAGCACGACCACGTGCTGCACGAGCTGCATGCTCTTGCTGGTGGGCCACAGCGTCCGGGACATGAGCAGGATGCAGCAAAAGGAGAGCGCGACGATGGCGTCCACCTGGTACGCCTGGTACACCAGGAAAAGCTGCTGCGAGACCCTCCACACCGCGTAGTCACGGGTCTCGGCGAACATGACGGAGACGAAGCTCAGCACGTCTATGAGGAACAGAACGAGCGTGTAGAGCACCGTGTCCACGTACAGGTTGGACGAGTCACGGTTTATGTCCACCAGCGCCTTCAGCATGAAGTTGACGGTGACCATGTTCATGGCGCGCAACAGGTACTGCGCGGTGAACAGGTTTTTCGACAGGGAGGTGTATGCGTGCATGCACATGTAGGCCAGGATGCACACGAGTGTCGGCAGGATGCCCCCACTGTTGGCGCGGAAAAGCGATTCGATGGCATCGGCGTAGATGTACAGCAGGATCGTGACACATCTGCTCACCAGGACCGACGTCCCAAGTTCTGCCACGACAGACGCGAGGACAAGCACGCACGTCACGTCGGCAATCGACAGCATCACAGTCTCGACAGGCACGTCAGCCGTGTACACGGTCATGGCCCCGACCCCCAGCGACGTGACGGCGGCCTGGCTCAACACCATGAGCGTCACGTTCTGCAGCGAGTTGCAGATACTTTTCAACGCGCTGTCGCCGTGTGCTGCTGGCGTGGGTACCAGCAGCAGAAACATGCTGGTGATCACACACAGAACAACAGTCTCGGCGTCGGAGAGGTACAGTTTACAGATCGAGTAGATGAACCTGATCACAGTGAAAGTGATGAGACTGTCGAGACGGTCAAACATGTCGCGTATCTCGGCCAGCGCCGTGTCCTGCATGCTATCGCACCTATGCAGTCCTATTTATAACGCACGTGTCCTGTTTGTGGCAAGTGACACAGTGTGCTTGCGCGTGAGACAGTGCATGCTTGTTTATTCATCGACCTCCCCGGATAAACATGCTCTTGCTAGAACCTGCGGATTCTATCACGCCGCGGCCCTCGCGGATGCAGGCGCAGCCCACATACGAGTGTGCAAGGTGCCCGGAACCACGAGTTTCTGCGATGCACGCGCCGTCTTTGTTGAGGGTCGCCATACTGCCCTGAAACGCCATGGATGGAATATTCGAACGATTATCTATCGAAGCCGCTCCGCCGCTCTGGTTGCCCGGGTCGAAATCGCCCCAGTGATGCACACCCAGCAGAGTCCAATAAGCTTTCAGACGGTCCTTCCCGTTACTAAAAG
>Ga0105051_10002988_pt1 | contig 20997 bp, 14 predicted proteins | sample FRY02_FD_78383 | JGI IMG/M metagenome (GOLD analysis project Ga0105051, IMG submission 78383) | Freshwater microbial communities from Lake Fryxell liftoff mats and glacier meltwater in Antarctica - FRY-02 (megahit assembly) | ecosystem: Environmental > Aquatic > Freshwater > Ice > Glacier... | reverse complement strand
TTTCAGGTCTTTAGCCTCCGAGATCTCTCGAAGATCGACGAAGACGGCGTCACCTTCGCGTCGCACCTCGACGGCAGCCGCCATCGCCTCAGCCCTGAAAAATCGATTGAAATTCAAGAGGTCTTGGGCAGCGATATCATGATGGCTTTCGACGAGTGTCCGCCCGCCGGCGCGCCCCCAGCCCATATTCGACGGGCCATGGACCGCACCGCCCGCTGGGCACGTCGCTGCATTGACGCGCGGACGCGGCCCGATCAGCAGCTCTTCGGAATCATCCAGGGTGGCATCGACCTCGAGCTCCGACGGGTCTCCCTCGCGGCGATCACCGCGCTTCCCTTTGATGGGTTCGCCCTCGGCGGTCTCTCCGTCGGCGAGTCCCGGGACGCGACCTGGGGGACCGTCGCCGAGATCGCGCCCCTCATGCCGGTCGATAAGGGCCGCTACCTGATGGGCGTCGGGACGCCGGAGGACCTCCTCATCTGCGTCGGCGCCGGAATCGACATGTTTGATTGTGTCCTGCCCACGCGTAACGCCCGGAATGGACGCCTCTTTCACCCCGACGGCGACATCAACATCCGAAATCTTATTCATCGCCTCGATGATCGCCCCATCGAAGACGGCTGTCCGTGCTACACGTGCTCCCGCTTCAGCCGGGGTTATCTTCGGCATCTCTCACGCGCGAGCGAGATCCTCTTTGCGACGCTCGCCAGTATCCACAACCTACACTTCCTGACAGCCCTGATGGGGCGCGTCCGGGAGGCCATCGAAGGGGACCGCTTTCGCGAGCTCCAGATCGACGGGCTTAAGCGGCGGGGTATCGAGCCCCCGCCCATTCGTCCGTAAACCTTCCGTTGACCGGCTCCATCCCATCTGCTAAGGCAAGCATCCCCGCCGGACCCGTACTTGCCAGATAGCGCAATCTTTTCAAGTGGTTCGGTGATTTCGCGCGGTTTTCTACGCTCAGCGTCCCGATCCGCGTCCCGAGGAGTCAGTCTTGTCATTTCTAGCCCAAATCACGATGTTTGCTCAGGAAGTCGCCGGTGGCGCTGCCTCCGCTGGTGCCGCGCCCGCTGCCGGCGGAGCCCCAGCAGCTGGTCGTCCGCCTGGCTGTGGCGACCCGTCGTCGCTCGTCCTCATGCTCGGCATGTTGGTCGTCTTCTACTTCCTGCTCATCCGCCCGCAGCAGAAGAAGGCCAAGGCCCACAAGGCCATGGTCGAGTCCCTCAAACGTGGCGACAACGTCATCTTGCACAGCGGTATCTACGGAAAGATCGCCCAGATCGACGGCAACGTGATCAGCGTCGAGATCGCCAAGAACACGACCGTCAAGGTGCTCCGAGGTTATGTCCTCGGTCAGGTCACGGCGGAGACCGAAAAGACCCTCGCGGATTCGCCGCAGCCCGGGGCCTGAAACCCCGAATAGACTGATCCTTTCGCGAACGCATCGTTTTGAGATGTGTTCAATGTTAACCTTTCGTGCAGGAGTCGCGCGACATGGAAAAGAAGCGCAACTGGCGCGCCATTTTTACCTGGGTCCTTCTAGGATTCTCGGTACTCTACGCCCTACCTTCAATCGTGCACACGCCGTCGTGGTACCCCTTCAGCAAGGAAATTCGCGGTGGTCTTGACCTCGCCGGTGGTCTTGAGCTGCGGTACACGGTCGACTGGAAGCGCGCTATCGAGGACACAACCTCGAAGGCCGCTGACTCTCTCCGGACCCGCGTCCTCGAGGCTCTCGCGAAGAAGGCTGGCGACTCGTACGAGGACCTCCCCAAGGAGAAGCTCGACGCCCTCGCGGCCCGTGTCAGCATCACGCAGGAGGACATCGACCGCGCGACGCTGACCTTTAACGACGCTGAGGCCCTCGCGGTCTTCTCGGAGTTGGACAGGCCGATGGCGGCCGTCGACGAGCGCTTTGAGCTCTCGACCGGCGACAACTCGGTCTCGATCCTCTTGCCCGACCGTGCGACCGTGGATATCCGCGGTGAGGTCGTCAAAGAGACCCGCGACAACCTCGAAAAACGCGTCGCCGGCATGGGTCTTATTGACCCCGACGTCCGCGCGACAGGCGACAGCGACATCGCCGTCCAGGTTCCCGGTGTTGGCAAAGAGCAGATGGACCTCGTCCGTCAGGTTCTCGGCCGCACCGCGCAGCTGACGATGCGTTACATCGACACCGAGACGCCGTTTTTGGCCGGTGCCGAAGTCCGCGACGCGCTCCAAGCCTTCCGCACGGCGAACCCGAACGCGGCACAGCTTGAGATTCGCAACGGCTACGGCGGCAATGTGACCTCGCCGAAGAAGGGCGACCTCGTGCGCTTCGTTCGGACCCTGAAGGTCCCTGAAAACCACATGATCGGCTACGAGTTTGTCGAAGACGTCGCCAGCGATGGCACCGTCAAAGAGAAATACTGGCAGGCGGTCTACTTGCAGTCTCAGGTCGAGATCACGGGTGCCCATCTGGCCCGCGCCAAGACCGGCTTTAATGATAAGAACCAGCCCGCCGTCTTCCTCGATCTCAACAGCGAGGGCGCAAGCCTCTTCGCCAAGACGACCGAGAACAACACCGGCAGGCTGCTCGCGATTATGCTCGACGAGGACATCAACTCGGCGCCGCAGATCAAGACGAAGATCGCCGGCGGCCGCGCCGAGATCACCATGGGCGCGGGCAACTCCCGTAAGGCCATGAACGAGGCTCAGGGCTTGACCCAGGTCCTCAACCAGGGCGCCTACCAGGCCCCGGTCTATAAGGTCCATGACCACGACGTGGGCCCAAGCCTCGGCGCCGACTCCGTCACCGCTGGTGGCATCTCGCTCCTCGTCGGCTTCCTCTTCGTCGTCGGTTTTATGCTCGTCTACTACCGCAAGGCCGGCATCATCGCCGCCAGCGTCTTGACCTTCAACCTGCTGCTCATCTTCGTCATCCTCGTCAGCATGAACACGGCCCTGACGCTGCCTGGTGTCGCTGGTCTGATCCTGACGCTAGGTATGGCGGTCGACGGCAACATCATCATCTACGAGCGAATCCGCGAGGAACTTCGCGCTGGCCGTGCGCCCCGCGCCTCGGTCGAGACTGGCTTCGGCAAGGCTCTATCCGCGATCGTTGACGGCAACATGACGACGGCTATCACCGCCTTCGTGCTCATGAACTTCACGAGCGGTGCCATCCACAACTTCGCGGTGACGCTCCTCATCGGTCTTTGTACCTCGGTCTTCACCTCCGTCTTCGTGTCGCGACTCATCTTTAATTGGTGGGTCCATACGAAGAAGCCCTCGACACTGTCCATCTGAGGCCAAAGGCGTACCCATATGTTTCAGATTATAAAGCCAGACAGCAACTTCAACTTCCTCGGCCTCCGCCAGAAAGCATTCATGCTCTCCGCAGCCTTGATCCTGATCTCGTTTGCGCTCCTTTTTATCAAGGGGTTCAACTTCGGCATCGACTTCAAGGGCGGTAGCTCGGCTATCGTCGCCTTTAAGCAAGGCGCCGTGACGGACCGTGAGGCCATCGGTAAGGCCGTCGGTGACCTGCTCGTGTCCTTGGACATCAAGGATTCGCAGGTCTCCGTGCAGGACTTCGGCGCCGGTACCGGCGACACCCTTGAGGACCAGGCCGTTGACCGTTTCCTCATCTACACCGAGGTCACCTCGCTCGTGGGTGATGAGAAGCGCGCGACCATTGAGAAGCTCTTCAAAGAGAACTTCGGCGACAGCGTCCGGATCGCGTCTTCGGCTGATGCTGGTGACCGTTTCTACGTGACCTTCGAGGCCGACGTGGACATCACCGCGCGTTCCGCTGAGATCAAGTCGATTCTTGCCGGGCCCGGTGTCGGCTTCAAGAACGTGAAGGTCACCTCGGATCTCGAGCGTCAGGTTGAAGTCGAATTCCTCCGTGAGGTCGATCTCCAGCGCGTCGACGAGGCGAAAGCCGAGGCAGCGTCTGACACTGGTGTCGTCGATGCCGTCGCGCTAAACAACGATGACCTCAGCCGCCGCCGCCAAGACGCTATCGTCGGCAAGCTGGACAAGCGCTTCATGGTCGAGGTCTCGGCCCTCAAGACCGCCCTCGAAGAGAAGCTCCGCGGTACGCCCGGTCTCTCCGAAGGTTTCCTTGAAGTCGAGAGCTCGGCGACGGTCTCTCCGTCGGTGGGTGCTGACCTCTTCAATGACGGTATGCTCGCGATCCTCTATTCGCTCATCGGCATCCTCGTCTATGTGACCCTGCGCTTCGACTTCCGTTTCGCGCCCGGTGGTGTCATCGCGCTTCTGCACGACGCCATCATCACGATGGGTCTCGTCTCGGCCTTCGACCTCAAGTTCTCGTTGCCTATCGTCGCGGCTCTCTTGACCGTAGTGGGTTACTCGATCAACGACACCATCATCGTCTATGACCGCATCCGCGAGAATATGCTGTCCTATAAGGGCAAGGGTCTCCTTGACCTTCTCAACCGCTCGGTTAACGATACGATGTCTCGTACGGTCCTGACCTCTGGCACGACGCTCATCGCGATCATCGCCATTCTCCTCTTCGGGGGCGGCACCATCTTTGACTTCGCGATCACCCTCTTCTTCGGTATCGCCATCGGTACCTACTCGTCGGTCTTCGTCGCGGCTCCGTTCGTGCACTACCTCGACCACTTCTTCCGCGCTCGCGAAGCCGAGAAGAAGGAAGAGGACGCGCAGAACAAGAAGCGTGGTGGAAACACACCCGCGACGGGCAAGGACAAGAAGAAGACAGCTTCGGCCGTCTGAGCATTTGATTCTGCGCGGCACTGCGGCTAGGAATAGTCGCGGACCAAGGCCGACGCGACACGAGACCGCACAGGCACCAGCCTCTGCGGTCTTCGTGTTTTAGGATAGGAACCCCACCTGGTGGCTCGTCCGGCCCTCGCCCACGCATCACATGAGAGGCAACATGAACAAGGTATTTAGTGACGCCGCAGCCGCGGTGGCCGATCTGACCGACGACGTCACCATTATGAGTGGCGGCTTCGGGCTCTGTGGCAACCCCGAGAACCTCATCAAAGCGGTTCATGCTCGCGGGCTTAAGGGCCTGACGGTCATCTCGAATAACTGCGGCACCGACCACCAAGGTCTCGGGATTCTCCTTCAGGATCGCCAGATCAAGAAGATGATCTCCAGCTACGTTGGCGAGAACAAAAACTTTGAACAGCAATTTCTCTCGGGCGAGCTCGAGGTCGAGCTCGTGCCTCAAGGCACCCTCGCCGAGCGCATCCGCGCAGGTGGCGCCGGCGTGCGTGCCTTCTTCACGCCCACCGGCGTCGGCACAGTGGTCGCGGATGGCAAAGAGGTCCGCGACTTCGACGGCGTTCCATGTGTGCTCGAGGCCGCGCTGACGGCCGACTTCGCGATCGTCAAGGCGTGGAAGGGCGACACTCACGGCAACCTCGTCTACCGGGCGACCGCGCAGAACTTCAACCCGCTGATGGCCTCCGCTGCGCGCGTCACCATCGCCGAGGTGGAAGAGCTCGTCCCCGCAGGTAGCCTCGATCCCGATCAGATCCACACGCCGGGCATCTTCGTGCAGCGCGTGATCGTCGGCTGCGACTACGAAAAGCCGATTGAGCAACGCACGACCCGTCCCCGCGACGCCTGAACTAGGAGAGACACGATGGCACTCACGAATGAACAGATGGTCAAACGGGTCGCCCAAGAGCTGCGCGACGGTTTCTATGTCAACTTGGGGATCGGCATGCCGACCCAAGTCGCCAACTATATCCCGGCCGGGGTCGAGGTGGTCCTTCACTCGGAAAACGGCCTCTTGGGCATCGGTCCCTTCCCATTCGAGGGCGACGAGGACGCTGATCTCATCAACGCCGGCAAACAGACAGTCACGACCCTGCCCGGGTCTTCGTTTTTCGATTCGGCCGCCAGCTTCGGCATGATCCGCGGTGGCCACATCGATCTCGCGATCCTCGGCGGGATGCAGGTCTCGGAAGAGGGGGACCTCGCCAACTGGATGATCCCCGGCAAGATGGTCAAGGGCATGGGCGGCGCGATGGACCTCGTGGCGGGCGCCAAGCGCGTCATCGTCCTCATGTCGCACACGGCGCGGGGCAACGCGAAGGTCTTGAAGCAGTGCACCCTGCCGCTGACGGGTCGCCACTGCGTCCACGCGGTCATTACCGAGCTTGGATGGTTTGACATCATCACACATTCCGACGGCACGAGGACCATGCAGCTGTCCGAGATCGCGCCCGGCGAGACCGCCGAGGGGATCCGCGCGCAGACCGAGGCTCGCTTCGAGATCGCCAGCGATATCAAAACGATCTCGGTAGATTGACGTTCTGTTGGGTGACGTCGCACCAGCCACCCTGAGGGGCGCCTTCGGCTCTCTCGTGTCACCCGTGACGGTGGGCCAAGGGCCGGGCGCCCCGCGCGTGAGACCGTGGCCCTTCCTTATCGTCGTGGCGCTGCTCGCGCTCCAGGCCTGGGCTCGCTATCGCTGGGGTTTTTTCCCCGAGAAGGAGTCCCTCTGGATCCATATCGGGCTCGGCTGGGCGGCGGTCACGCTGGTGCTCGTGGCTTTCCATGGGCGTGGCTTCCTCCGGCAGATCTCTTGGCGGGTCGTCTTTACCTTGGCGATGACCCTCGTTGGGCTCCTGACCTTCTGGTACCTCGGGCGCAGCGACAGCTTCCCGCGCTTCTTTGGCGACTTCGAGGCCCCAACGGGGACCTTCATGGCCGCAGCGCCCTTTATGTTCTTCGCCGCCAACGCGACCTTCTGGCGCATCGCGGTGCCCTTTGGTGCGGCCTGGGTCTTTTTGAAGCTCCCGCCGGCCCGCCTTGGGCTCCCCGTCAGTCGGGTCGTAGCCGCCGATGGCCTGCCGATCCTAGCCAGGCGCCTCGTGCCGTGGATCTATCTGGTCCTTTTCCTCGGTGTCTTGCCCTTCGTCGTGGCTGTCTCCAGCGACTCTGCCTTCCTCGCGAAGTACCCCCTAAGCCGCGCGATGGTCGACCCAGACGGAGCCATGTGGCTCTCGCATTTCATCGGGTACGAGGCGATCTACTTCTTCGTCTTTCTCTCAGGCGAGAGCTTCTGGCGGGGCTTCATCTCCTTCGGTCTTGAGCGCGACCTCGGCCTCTACGGCCTCCTCTTTATGCTGGTGCCCTACGTCACGAGCCACTTCGGCAAGCCCCTGCCCGAGACCCTCGGCGCCATCGCGGCGGGTCTCGTCCTCGGGTTTCTGGCGCTCAAACATCGCAGCGTCTGGCTTGGCGTCGCCCTTCACTATGGGATCGCGCTGACGATGGACGTGCTCGCGGTCATGCATCACGGATACACGCTCAAATGAATGGACGTGAAATGATCGAGCTGACTGGGCTCGGGCGCGTCTTGGCCTTCGATTGGGGCGCGGCGCGCATCGGTGTGGCGGCCAGCGACACGACGCGGACGCTGGCCTCGCCACGAAAGGCCATCGTCGAAAAGGACAAGGGCCGCCAGATCCACCTCGCGGCCGCCACGGTGGCCGAGGCCGAGGCGGTGCTGGTCTTGGTGGGCCTGCCTGTGCACCTCGATGGCACGCCCGGCGCCAGCGCCCGCAGCGCGACGATGTTCGCCGAAAAACTGCGCGGGGTCCTAGAAGCGGGGAAGACGGGGACGCCACCAGCCGTTGTGCTGGTCGACGAACGTTTCACCTCCAAGACCGCCGAGCAGCACCTCATGACCACACGAAGCTCCCTCAAAAATCGCCGCGACGGCGCCCTCGATAGCGCGTCGGCTGCGGTGCTCCTGCAGAGCTGGCTCGACTCCCAGTCGAATCGCCTTAGCCTACTATGAAGGCCTCCTCTCCGCTTCGGCGTCGCCTCCTGTGGGCGGGCCTCGTCACCCTCGCTTTGACCCTCTCGACGGCGCTCTTTGGCTACTGCGCGCTGACCTCCAGGCCCGACGGTGATCCGAGCCACGCCCGGACGGTCACAATCGCCCGCGGTGCGTCGCGAGAGGACATCGTCGCGTCGCTCGAGGCCGCCGGTCTCGCGCCCTTTCCATGGCTCACGACGCTGGCTTTTCGGGCCACGGGCACCTTCGGGCGGATCGGCGCGGGGACCCACGAGCTCCCGGCGACATCGCATACCCTTGAATTAATTGAGTACTTCAAGAGCGAGGCGGCCGCGGGTCACACGGTCTGGACGGTCGTCCCGGGGCGCTCCATCTGGCAATACGCGCGCGTGCTCGAAGGGTTAGGGGTCGGCACGGAGGCCGAGGTGGTCGCCCTGGCCTCGGATTCGGCCTTCGCGCAACGGCTTGGGTTGCCTCTCGCGGGGCCGCGCCCGGACCCGACGCGACCGGCGGCGACGCTGCTCGAGGGCTACCTCTACCCCGAGACCTACCACCTGAGCCTGCGCGAGAGCCTCGAGGGGGCTCTGACCCGTGCCGCGCGCCAGTTTCTTAAGGTCTGGAGCGAGCTAAAGACCACCCACGCGACCAGCTACGCGGCGGTCGTGGCGACCTATGGTTTGACGGACCACGAGCTCATCATCCTCGCGTCCCTCGTCGAGAAAGAGGTGGCCGCCCACGAGGAGGCGCCGACGGTCGCGGGGGTCTTCTACAATCGGTTGCGGGATGGTTGGAAACTCGAGACCGACCCGACCCTTATGTATAGAGCCGACCGCGTAGGACACGCGCCGTCTCCGGTCGAGCGCCGCGACGCCACAAACCCCTACAACACCTATGCCTTCAACGGATTGCCGCCCGGGCCGATCGCCAGCCCTGGCCGTCAGGCCCTTGAGGCCGTCCTGAACCCCGCGAGCCATGAGTTTATGTTCTTCGTGGCCCGGCAAGATGGGACGGGCCGCCACGTCTTCTCGAAGACGATGGCCGAACACGAAGAAAATATTGATATCTATCTCCGCAGGAAGGCCACTCCGGCGCCCTAGTCGATCTATCTCAATTTTATTTTGAAATGTTCATGGGGCCTCTTGATTCCTGACGAATAAGCAGCTAGAGAGTTGAAACACTCGGACATGGAGATGCTGATGCGACTCTTACTGCTTGCCCTGTTTGCGTCCGCCGCCTTCGCGGCCTGCTTTCCGAATCCGGATAATATCAAAACCGATACTGGCGTGAACGACCCGGACGTCTCCGAGGATGTCGCCCAAGAAGCTGGGCCAGATATTGCCCTAGACACGGCCGTCGATCTCAATATCCCCGATACGCCCGAGATCCGCCTCAATGCCTGTGGCGGCGAGGGGAACGTCGATCCGGCCCCACCCGGAGGCACCTGCGGTCCTTGTAATGATGGGCTCTATGTCTGCGATCCGACCGACACCGCGAAGAACCGCGTGATCTGCTCGAACGCTTCCGAAAAGAACACCTGCGGCGGCTGTGGACTCATCGCGCCGGCCCTTGGCACGGACTGCGACGAATGCGGCACGATCAGCTGCGATGGGGCCACCGGCGGGACACACTGCGTTGAGCCCACCGAAGGCTGCGATACCTTTTTGACCTGCACCGATCTCGACTGCGCTACCACCGGAAGGGCCTGTGTCCCGGCGGTCGAGGCCGATGCCACGTGTGGCGCTTGCCTCGCCGGCTGGAGCCTTCTGACCGACCGTTGCGTCCAAGATATGCCGTCGCCGCTGAGTGTGGTCGCGACCACGACGGACGCCGACAAAGTCGTCGTGGCCTGGGCCGCGGTGTCAGGGGCCCGGGTTTACCGAGTCGAGCGCTGCGATGTCGCCTCGTGTGCATCTGGGGACTGGCAGTCCCTTCCAAATAACGAAGTCGCTGGTTTAAGTTACGACGACACCTCGGCAAGCGCGGGTGGGCCACCGCTCGTGGTTGAAGGCGTCAGCGCCAGCACCAATGACGCGATCAAAGTCGTGATCGCGTGGTCCGGTGCGACGGTCTCGGCCGGTGAGTCGAGGAAGTATCGGGTCTTCGCGCTTAGCGTCGACACCGAGAGCCCGCCGAGCGTAACGGTGACTGGTGCTCGGGCCGCTCAACCCCTGACGGGTTACGAGGTCAGCGTAGATGACGGCCCTTGGATCGCGATTGTCGGCGGTGCAGTAGCACGAAGCTGGAATTATACAGACGCACCGGCACCAACACTCCGCGCAGGGACGGCTTCGGCGTCGGAGGGGGCCTACTCGGACCGCGTGGCTCTATCTCTCACGGGCGAAGGCGCGACGGATGGTCTCAGCCGAGACTATAGCGTACGAGCGGTATCGGTCGCGGGTAGCGGGGCGGCGGGCGTCGAGGTTAACGGCTATCGTCGCGCGCCTCAGAACCTTGCGATCACATGGGAGAGGTCGAGCGGCTCTTCAGCTGAGACCTTCGCGCTTCTCGCCGATGCCTCGGGGCGTAGTTGGGATGACCGCACAGCACCCAGCGACGGCAGTGTCCGCTTCTATCGCGGCGTGGTCAGCGGGCAGGGCGCCGCCGCGGCGCGGACGACCGCTGTCTCGGGTTCGCGCCTGCCCCCTCCGGGCGTGCCTTCAGCGGTCAGCGCCACAAGCGATCGCGAGGACCTGGTGCGTGTCTCGTGGCAAGCGGTCGACAGCGCGCTCGGCTATCATATCTATCGCGATGGCTCGAAGCTCACGACCGGCAACGGTGTGACGACCACCAGCTACGATGACTCGGTGATTGGCGGTCCCACGGCGCAGTGGGCCGCGCCCAGTGGCCTCACGGCCTCAACCAACGACCAGCAGAAGGTTGTGCTCAGCTGGACGGCCCCGACGCGCCCAACGGGCCCTGCCGGTAGCTACCAGGTTCAGGCGGTCAATCCATCCGGGACTAGCGCCCTCTCGGGTACCGCCAGCGGTCGCCGGGCTCGGCCGGCCCTCATCAGCTACGAAGTCGAGACCCACAGCTCGTGGTTTGACCTCCAAAGCCTCAGCACAATCTGGAATGATCTGAACGGGCCCTCGGGCGTTATCACGCCCGGGACTATCGTCGCGACGAAGGGCGACCATCGCGCGCATACCAAGCTGAATGTAAGTGGACATAGTGTCAGTCCAAAATCGGTCGTCTACCGCGTCCGAGGCATCCTTGAGGGAGGCGCCAAGACGCCGACCAGCGCGATCGCCACTGGCGCCCGCGCGGTCGGGGCTCTCACGCTACAATGGGAGCGCTCCTCGACCGCGGTCTCAACATCCGCCTTTGCGGCCATCGCGACCGCCACGACCGTCGAGTTCCTCGACACCGCCGCCCCCAACAACGGCGAAAAACGCTGGTACAAGCTTCGCCTCTCCGCCAGCGGAGCTCCCGAGGTCATGGTCGCTGCCGTCGAGGGGTGGCGCTTGGCGATTGTGAAGGTCTCTGCAAGTGATAAGCACACTTGCGCGCTAGCCGCGGACGGCTCCATTTGGTGTTGGGGCAGTCAAAGTGGAGGCCGGCTCGGAAACGGGGAAACCACGGGAACTAGTGCGGTTCCGAGGCGGGTGCAGGGATTAAACGATCCGATGACGGATGTTTCTGCTAGCTGGTCGCACACTTGCGCGCGGCGTGGCGATGGTGCTCTATTCTGTTGGGGGACAAATGGTTTTGGTGAGCTTGGGACGGGGAATACAACAGCATCCAGCATCGCCGTCGCAGCGAGTGTCCTGCCAGCTGCTAGCGCGGTAGCAAGCGGAACAGCGTACGGTTGCCTACGGCTTTCGAATGGCCGAGCACGTTGTTGGGGAAAGAACAATAGTGGCGTTTTGGGAAATGGTACCTCCACGAACTCGACCACACCTGTAAGTGTATTGAAGGCAGATACAACTGAGCTTCCGCTGATTACCGACATCGCAATCGGATATTTCTTTTCATGTGCTGTTGCGGGAGGAAAAGGCTATTGTTGGGGGCAGAACTCGCTCGGTGAACTCGGAATCGGGGCGGCGGGCAGTAGAAGCTATGCAACGCCGATTGCTGGAAACCTCCAACTGGTTTCTATCCGGCCAAGTGGTTCCAAGCATGCATGCGCGAGGACCACCTCGGACAAGGCCTATTGTTGGGGGTCCAATAATTGGAGCCAGCTTGGCGATAGCACGCAAACCGACAACTTTGGTCCTGTTCTTGTTGGCCTTCCTGTAGATTTCTACGTGCGTGAGGTTGGCGCCGGCGACTCACACTCTTGTGCCCTTTCATCAGGTGGACAAGTTCGGTGCTGGGGTTTCAATAGCGGGCTTGGAAATGGTTCAACTGGGATAGGTTACTCCTCTACTCCTGTGGTCGTTCAAAATATTATGAACGCGACGCAACTATCGTTGAGCTATGCTCAGGCCTGTGTGGTTTCAAACTCAAGTGTTTGGTGTTGGGGTGGTACTAACACGGTTGGAACTGAAGTGAGTTTTCAATAGCGCTTAAAAACCTTGTCCTATCGGTTCGTTCGAGTATTTTTCGTTGAAACAACGTCTTTGGAACGATGTCTTTTCGACGCCTGAAAGCCTCTAGCTTGACATCGTGTGTTGATTTTCCGTAGAAGCGGCGCCGTTACGAAAGAACGGCGCGGCCAGCCTGACAGATGACTGTTGCGCCGGGACGCTATGTTCAGGCAACATGCACATGCGGACGTTTTGGCCTTAGATGAGAGGGACCCTATGAAACGCTTTTCGACCACCATCGCCGTGCTTGCCCTCTTGGGCGCACCTCTTTTCACCGCTTGCGGTGATGACGGCACCAACAAGCCTGGCAACGGGGTTGATACGATCTTCCCGGACGCCATCGGCGGCGACACGACCGCCGACGGCGCCGTAAACCCGCTGCTCGTCCGCGCCCTCGACTTCGAGCAGGCCTTTGGCGATGATCAACGTTTTTGCCGCTCGCAGGATCGCTGCTCGATCTTTATCTCCTACACCGAGCGGCGCCTCTTGAAGGTCAAGTACACCGAAGACAGCGTCGCCAAGGCAGGCCAGGTCGTCAAGTTCACCATCGAGAACGACGCAGCCAACCTCGGCTTCATCAACTCCGTGTCCGCCGTGACCGACGCCGACGGTATCGCCTCCATAGAGACAAAGGCTCGCGTGGGCGAGATCGGCCAGTTCACCGTCAAAGTGACCGTCGACAAGACCGAGCTGCCCCCGAAGTTCTTCGACGTTGTGGTGAGCCCCAAGGGTCAGGTCCCGTTGACGGTCGTAGGTTCGTATAACGGTACACGCGCTGTCGGCAATTATCAGGTCCTGCTCTACAAGCAGACGGCCAATGTTCCCGGTTGCAATGACATTCTAGATTTGATGGAGCACAACACGGCTGAGTACACCTCCTCGCCAAATATTTTACTCAATCAATCCACAAAATTCCCTGTTTTTCGGAATCTTGAGACCGAGGTGAAGCAGATGTATACGATAGTGCTGGTTAGCCGTAACACTGCGCCTGTTCCTGCGGTGATCGCTTGGGGTTGTGACGCCGTGCAGGGCGAGGTCCAGTGGGGCCTCTCCAAAACGGTTCAGGTCGAGCTCGTCGACCGCCCGCCAATCTATGTCGGCTCCTATACCCTGACCAGTAACTTCGATTTCGTGAGCATGATTCCGCAGCCATATCGCGACTATGTGGATGCGGTGTTGGAGATTTTTGCCAACCCGATCTCGGGAATTCTGGATCTCGTGTGTGTGGTCATCGGCGATGCAGATAATGAACTTTGTAAGTTCAAAGACGGGCCGATCGCGGGCGTTATCACGCCGATCATTAGCGATCTAATCATCGCGTTCTTGCCGGAGAGGTTTAGGGACATCTTTTTGTCCGGCGAAGACGTTGCAAAAATCCTTACGTCGTTCGAAGTCAATGAAAGGTTGACCATCCGCACCGAGCCCAATGAATTTGGGATCTTCGACTCTATGGCCATCCACCATGAATGGTTTGGGATTAAATATCGTTGGCGCCTGGGCCAAGACTGCCCCCCGGACAGCACGACGTGTGGTGTGAATCAACTCAATATGACGGCGCTCGGTTCTGGCACGCAAAACGCTATCGAGGGAACGGCGTCGGGTAAGGTCGAGAATACGTGGGACTTGCACATCAACGAGCACTCAGTTTCGTTGAAGTACGGCGCGCTCATCTCTGCAATCGTTCAAAACATCATTTTCCCGCTCGTTACAAACGGTGCGGCGGATTCTTACGAGGACATCATCCGCATGCTCTTTGGTGGCCGTGGGTGCCTGATCAACAACACTGTAACTTGTTGCGACGTGTTCGCTAGTCGAGTCAGCAACTTCCAGGATGTCGCGCGCACCGGTTGTAATGCGGCAGTGTCTCTGGTCCCGGGGCTAATCAATGGGCTTCTCGGACCGCTCACGCTCGATTCGGATAGTGCTTTCACGCTCGCGACCGACGGTGCTTGCTCGCTCGAGGATTCGGACGCGGACATGGTCGTCGACGAGATAGGTTCAGCGAACAGCCCTTGCAAATGGAAAGCGACGGTTCGTTTTGGCGCAAATGCGCAGACGGGAATCGAAGCGACTTTCTATGGCAACCGCAACTAGCACCACCTTCTTCGGTCAGCTGAACGCTCGCTGATCTGTTGCAGTTCAATGAAAAAGGCCGGGTTTATCCCCGGCCTTTTTCGTATGAATTTGATATCGTGCCATCGCGGAACCGGCGTCTCGACGCGCAGCCCCTTTGCTTGCGAACCCTATGCACGCGGATGAAGCCGCAGCAACATGCTGACGTCACCCTTTAGGGTGGCCGCAGCGCCGCGGCCGCGTGAATAAACTCGCCGCCTTGGGAGATGTCCTCGTAGGGGTGGGTCTTATACCCACCCTGCTTTTCTCATGTGTATTCAGTCGATTACAGCCGAAGACTTCGGGCCGGCACAAGACCGGCCCCTACCTCGGTATCGCTCCAAACGCGGACTTTGCGACCACCCGGGGTCACCCCCCGACCTTCTCCATGCCATGATCCTAGGTACCCGAGCCGAGACCCCTCAACCCCCAAGCAAGTCCAGGGGCATTCGCAGGTAGCGCCGGCCATTGTCGTCAGCCTCAGGCAGCTCCCCAGCGCGGATATTGACCTGGAGGCTGGGAAGGATGTAGCGGGGCGGATTCAGCGTCTTGTCCCGCGCCTCACGGAAGGCGATGAACTCGGACCTCGTCGTGTGGCCGCGCAGCTGGATGTTGGACTCTCTCGAGGCCCCGACGGTCGTCTCCCACGCGAGGGGGCGGCCGTTCGGCATGTAGTCGTGGCCAACGAAGACGCGTGTGGCGTCGGGTAGGCTGTAGATCTTCGTCGTCACCGACTCATAGAGCTCGGCCGCGCTACCGGCGGGGAAGTCGCAACGGCCCGTGCCATAGTCGGGCATGAAGAGAGCGTCGCCGGTGAAGACGGCGTCGCCGATCTTGTAGCTCATGCAGGCCGGCGTATGCCCCGGCGTGTGCAGGGCCTCGACCTTGAAGCTGCCCGCGTCGATCAGCTCGCGGTCGTCGAGGAGCTTGTCGAACTGGCTGCCGTCGGTCGGGAAGTCCTCGCCGAGGTTGAAGATAGGCGCGAAGACCGACTGGACCTTCGTGTTGTCCTTGCCGATCGCGGTCGGAGCGCCGAAGCGCTCCTTCAGGTCGGCCATGCCGCTGAGGTGGTCGGCGTGCGCGTGCGTGTCCAAGATCCAGTGGACCTTCAAGCTGTTGGCCCGCACAAACTCCGCTATGAGGTCGTCGTGGACGCGGCTAAGGCGCCAGGTCAGCAGGTTCAGGTCGAGCACCGGGTCGATCACGACCGCGTCCCGAGTGGCCGTGTCCCAGGCGACGTAGGTGATCGTGAATGAGTCGTCGTGGAAAAATGCTTTGATCTCCATAGGAGCCTCCGGATTTGAAAATGTGCGCGGTGCCGGGCGACCCAGGTGGGGGCTCGCCGCCGCTGTGCATGAACCAATGCAGACATCGTACCACTTCCACCACCGCCCAGCGTGGTGGCACCATCGGACCTCGCCGAGTCGTTAGTTTCTGCGGGATAGCGCGAATTACGACCCGGCCTCGGCCCTGCCGTTGGTCGAGCCTCAGGCGTCGGACACAAAAAAGCCTCCGGTATGACGGAGGCTCTCTCGAGCCGTTGAAACAAAGTGTTTCATCCGGCTGGCATGTCCGTTTCATTCCGAAACGGGGTCTCAGTCGCAGTAGGAGTCACTCTTGCGCAGGAGAGCCTTGCAGGTCGCGCTCTCGCAGTAGGAGTCGCTGTTACGCAGGTACGCCTTGCAGTCGCCGGAGGTGCAGTAGGAGTCGCTCTTGCGCAGGATGGCCTTGCAGTCGCCGGTCTTGCAGTAGGAGTCACTCTTGCGAAGGATGGCCTTGCAGTCGTCGGTGTCGCAGTAGGAGTCGCTGCCCCGCATGATGGCCTTGCAGTCGCCCGTCGTGCAGTAGGAGTCGCTGCCGCGCAAGAAGGCCTTGCAGTCCCCGCCCGACCACATCCGGTAGCCGACTGTCATAATGTCAGGTTTATCACCCGCGGTGGGGCCAAGCTCGGTGAAGGGCGCGAAGCCCGGGGCGACGATGAAAAACGCGGCGAGAAAGCTGAGCATGGGTCTCTCCTGTGTGCACATGGCGAGGGCCAAGGACCGGCCATCGCCCGCGGACCTTAGCATCGAACGTCGCTCAGACAAAATCCCGCCCCGGATAGTCCCCTACGCGTCGCCCAGCCCCTCTTTCATCCGCGTAGCGAGGGCGACCATAAAGTCGTATCCCCGCGAGCCCAGCTCTCAAACCGCCCCTACCTCGTAGGGGCGGGGCTTGTCCCCGCCCGAGACTTTCATAGTAAAATCAGACCATTAAACCCATGACGAGGGGTGCGGGACGCGAGCTATCGCGTGATTCGATGATCGTCCGGACACCCATAGTCCCCTACGCGTCGCCCAGCCCCTCTTTCACCCGCGTCGCCAGCGCGACTGAGAACCCCGGCACCGCAGCGACCGCGTCGAGGTCCGCCTCGCGGATGCGCTGGATGGATCCAAAGTGCGTCAAAAGGACCTTGCGCCGCTCGGGCCCAATCCCGGCGATGCTGTCGAGGGCCGACGTAATGGTGCGTTTCGAGCGGAGCTTCCTGTGAAAGGTGATCGCGAAGCGGTGAGCCTCATCCCGCAGCTGTTGCAACAGAAAAAGCTCATTCGAGTTTGATTTGAGGATGATCGGACCCTTGGCGTCCGGGCGGAAGACCCGCTCCGGCGACCGGTCGATGTCCTCCGAGCTCGGCTTCGCCTCTTTCTTCGGACCCCGCTGCCCTTTTTTGACGTGGCCCTCCTCGTCCAACACGCGGCTCTTCGCGAGACCCGCCAGCTCGATCTGGGTCAAACCCATCGACGCGAGTGCCTCCACAGCCATCGACAGCTGCCCACGGCCACCATCGACGACGATCAGGTCCGGCGGCGCCGCCCCCTCCGCGATGCGCTTGAAACGCCGCGAGAGGACCTCGAACATCGACGCGAAGTCGTCGGGGGTCGCCTCGCGCCGGATCTTAAAGTGGCGGTACTCTTTAGGCGCCAAGACCCCATCGACCGCCACGACCATCGACGCCACCTGGTCGGTCCCCTGGATATTCGAGATGTCGTAGCACTCGATGCGCTTCGGGAGCTTTTTGAGGTGCAATAACTGCTGAAGCCGCACCAGCGTCTCCTTCGCGTCACTGTCGGCTTTCTTGCGCTGGGCGAAGGCCGCGACGGCGTGCTCGGTCGCCAGCTCGACGAGGCGTCTCTTGTCGCCCCGCATGGGCTCGCGCACCTCGACTTTACGCCCACGGGTCTCGCTCAAGAGCTCTGTCCAGACGGTCGCCTCGGGCACGGCGACCGGCGTCAACACCAGATCGGGTAAGGGCCGCGTGCCGTCGTAGTAGGCGCTCAGAAAGCCATCGACCAACGCGTCGTCCGGAAGCAGATTGCGCCGGAACGGGTAGGGGTGTGAACCCACCAGCACCCCGCCACGCAGATGCAGGACCACGATCACCCCGTTCTCCGCCTCTCGGAACATACCCAACGCGTCGATGTCGATGGCCTCCTGCAGGACCACCTTTTGAGGTGCAAGGGACTTCTCGATAGCCCCAAGCTGATCCCGGTAGCGCGCGGCCAGCTCGAACTCCATGTCCTCCGACGCGGCCATCATCCGGGCCCGCAGCGCATCCACCAGCTTGTCTCCGCGCCCGCTCAAGAACAGCTTCACCTCATCGACGTGGGCCTTGTAGTTCGCCGGATCCACATCCAACACACACGGCGCCGGACAACGCCCAATCTGATGCTGTAGGCAGGGCCGCGAGCGCGACGCGAAGTCGCTATCCCGGCAGGTCCGAAGCTGGAAGTGGCGGTTGACGACCTTTAGCGCCTGGCGAATGGCCGTCGCCGAGTGAAAGGGCCCAAAATAGTCCGCGTTGTCTTTCTTGCGGCGGCGCACGACCTGTAGCCGCGGGAAGGCGTGCTCTGGCCCGATGCGGATATTGAGGAAGTTCTTGTCATCCTTGAGCTTCACGTTAAAGCGCGGCTGGTGGCGCTTGATCAGCTCGTTTTCGAGGATCAGCGCCTCCTTGGCGGTCGTCGCGACGATGACGTCGATGGCCGACAGGACCCTATCGAGGAGGCCGACGAAGAAGCGCGTGTCTGACGTACCCGGCTGAAAGTATTGGTGAAGGCGGCTGCGAAGGTCCTGAGCCTTGCCGATGTACACGATCTCGCCGACCCGGTCCTTCATCAGGTAGCAGCCGGGCTTGCGCGGCGCTGTGTCGAGCGTATGCGCCAGCCATTCTGGCAGGGGACGGGGGGGTGGGGCGATCGTCATGCGTGATGGTTGTCACGACCGGGCCGCCGCGGGCTACAAAAAGCGCTGGGTGGGGCCGCTGGATGCCATTCCGTTGACATTAAGGCATCGATATTAAACGGGTAAGATCCCGGCCGTGTTTTTTTGCTCACCTATTGTTGACTTAAACCGTCAACAATGTCATCAATAGCCTCACAAGCATGACAGCCAACCACCCCAGCCCGCGCTCCTCGCATGGCGCAGCCGGGGTGGGTGGGCGCTTGCCAAGCCATGCGCCGAGGGTCCGCCTCAGCGCGTTATGATCGCGTCGCGCTATTTTCCCGGGGGGGTGAGGTAGCTCGGCGCGATTCTTTTTTCGGCTTATTTGAAGGTGCGCCAATGCAGGTTGCGCAAGACGTGTGTGTGGATGAGTGCCAGCACGGTCACGATCTCGAGGCGCCCAATCCACATGCCGATGGTCATGATGATCTTCGAGAAGTCCGAGAACTCGGCGAAGCTGCCCATCGGGCCCACGGACTCGAATCCTGGGCCGATATTCCCGACGGTGGCGATAGCGGCAGTGAAGCCCGTGATCAGCTCGGCGCCGTCTAGCACCAAGATCGTGCCCACGAGGACGTAAGTGGCCATGTAGATAGCGACGAGGCTCAAGACGGCGCGCATCGTGTCGTCACTGACCGCCTGTCCCTTAAACCGAATCGACGCGATCGCGCGCGGGTGCAAGACCCGCACGAACTCGCGAGATATATGTTTAATAAATAGCAAAATTCGGACGGCCTTGGGTCCACCCGCCGCCGAACCAGCGCAACCGCCGATGAGCATACCGATAATCATCAACGCCTTCGTCGCGTCTCCCCAGAGGTTGAAGTCGGCGCTGGCGAATCCGGTGCTGGACATCAGGCTAGCGACTTGGAAAAAGCCGAGGCGGAGGGCGCCTTCCGTATCCATGTCGAAGGTGTCCCGCCACAGGTAGGCCGCGATCCCAAGTGACAGGACGACGAACGCCCCGAAGTAGAACAAGAACTCGCCGTCGCGGACGATGGCCAGCGGGCGCCTCACGAGCGTGACATACACGAGGGGGAAGCTCATCCCGGCGATCACCATAAACACCGTCAGGATCCACTCCATGGCGGGGTTGCCGTAGCCCATCACGGACTCGGGGTGGGGTGAGAAACCACCTGCCGGCAGCGTGGTCATCGCGTGGCAGACGGCCTCGTAGATCGGGAGACCCGCCACCAACAGCATGATGATCAAGAGGCCGGTCAGGACGATATAGAGAATCCAAAGCCGCATGGCCGCATGCCGCACCTGAGGGCTGAGGGTCTCCCCCGGAGCCCCTGAGCTCTCTGCGAAGAAGAGTTGCCGTCCGGCGATGCCGAGGCTGGGCAAGACCAGCACGAAGAGGGCGATGATCCCGAGGCCGCCAAACCACTGAGTCATGCTGCGCCATAGGAAGATGGATCTGTCCCAGGCCGAGAAATCCGCGATCAGCGTCGCGCCAGTCGTCGTAAAACCCGAGATCGATTCAAATACGCCGTCGACGAAGGACATGCCCCCGAGGGTATAGGGCAGGGCACCTGAGAGGCCGATAAGGACCCAGGTCATGGCCACCACCGCGAGGGCTTCGGCGCGCCGCAACTTCACGGACCTGTCGTGGAACGGGGCCACGAGCAGTCCGAAGAGGACAGTCGTTGCAAGAGCAATGATAAAATGGGACATGCTCTCATACAGTCCCTGGACCATCGCGTAGATAATCGGCGGGATGAACGCGACGGCGAAGAAGCGAGCGAGCTGTCCGGCGACGGCGAGCACTAAGAGGACGCGCATGGCCTAACCCCTCAATCCAAGACCAAAGGAAGCGGCTTGTCTTCGCAGAGGTAGGCCCTCACGATCTCCTCGTGCTTCGCGAGACAGACGACGAGGACGTGGTCCCCGGCCTCAAGGTGCTCGTTATCCCGCGGGACCCGCGCGCGTCTGCGGCGGACGACCCCGCCGAGGGACGCGATAGGGGTCGAGAAGAGATCTGCGACGCGCCGGCGCTCAAAGGTTGGCGGCAGCTCGAAGTCCAAGATCCCAACCTCACCGTGATAGAGCTCGGCGATGTGTGTCGTGTCGGCGTTGACGATCTCACTGACGATGGTTCGCACTGCGGCACCGCGAGCAGAGAGGACGACGTCGATGCCAACCTTCTCGAAGATGCGCTCGTTGATGCCGCGGTCGGTCCGCGTGATGATGCGTGGAACACCAAGGTGTTTCGCGACCAGGGAGATCAGCAGGTTCTTCTCGTCGTTGTTCGTGACCGCGACCAGCGCGGTCACTGACTCGATGTGCTCCTCC
>Ga0105051_10002987_pt1 | contig 21004 bp, 21 predicted proteins | sample FRY02_FD_78383 | JGI IMG/M metagenome (GOLD analysis project Ga0105051, IMG submission 78383) | Freshwater microbial communities from Lake Fryxell liftoff mats and glacier meltwater in Antarctica - FRY-02 (megahit assembly) | ecosystem: Environmental > Aquatic > Freshwater > Ice > Glacier... | reverse complement strand
CTGGCACTCCATTGTTCATGGAATACAAGGGCCGCAAGGTCGCCGACGTCTAACGTGTCGGGTGATGAAGCCGCTGCGGCTTTCGATCCTTCCCCCCTCGTGGAATCACTCCGCGTGGAGGTCTCCAAAGAGATGTTGGAGCGGGCTTTAACGCACTCCTCGTTTGCCTACGAGCAGGGTGGGCCCGATAACGAACGGCTCGAATTTTTGGGCGATTCGGTGCTTGGTCAAGCGGTTACTGCGGCGCTCTATCGGACATTCCCTGATCTTGCCGAAGGCGAGTTAGCCAAACGCCGCGCCAGCATCGTCTCTACCACCGCGCTTGCTGAAGTGGCCATCGGCATCAGCCTGGGATCTTTCCTGCGCTTGGGTCGTGGCGAAGAGTTGACCGGGGGGCGAGAAAAACCCTCCCTGTTGGCTGATGCGCTTGAAGCGGTTATTGCCGCGGTATTTCTTGACGTGGGTCCGGTGGCAGCCACCGAGCTGGTGGAGCGGCTAATGGGTGAACTCATTGTCGATGCTGATGCCCGCAGTGAGACCAGCGATCCTAAAACTGCTCTGCAGGAGTGGGCTGCGAAAAACCATCAGGGAGTCCCCCGGTACACCATCACCAACACGGGACCCGACCACGCCAAAGTTTTTTCTGCCGAGGTTTCAGTGGATTCTTTTCCCTCCTCCACAACACCGGTGGGGCGCGGGGTGGGCAGTTCAAAAAAAGCTGCCGAGCTTGCTGCTGCCAGTGAAGCGTTGCGAGCCGTACACGCGGCGCCTAACACCCATGCCTGAACTTCCCGAAGTGGAAGTGGTGCGCCTGGGTGTTGACCCTGTTGTTCGTGGCGCCACCCTGGACGCCATTCGGGTGATCGATGTGCGCTCACTGAAAAGACACCGCGGGCCGCGTGAAGACTTCATCGAGCGACTGGAGGGCGCCACCATCGAGGGCGCACTGCGGCGAGGCAAATTTATGTGGTTCCCCCTTCGTGGCACAGACCAGGCACTGGTGTGCCATTTGGGGATGAGCGGCCAAGTTCTTCTAGGTTCAAAGAGCTCAGATTTTGGCCCGCACTTACGCATCCGACTGGAGGGTGAAGACGCTGTGGGCGCGCCGTTTGTTCTCGGTTTTGTGGATCAACGAATCTTTGGTTCCATGGCCGTTGACGACCTGGTGGAGACCGGCGAAACCCAGCCTGCTGGATTTGGCGGAACCGATTCGCGCATTCCCCGATCCGTTGCTCACATTGCCAGAGACCCCCTGGATCAGGCCTTTGATGACCAACGCTTTTCCCAGAAACTTCGGGCCAAGAACACGGAAATCAAGCGCGCGCTGCTCGATCAAGTCCTGATCAGTGGCATCGGTAACATTTACGCTGACGAAGCACTGTGGGCAGCGCGCCTGCACTATCGATATCCCACCTCCCGCATGACACGGATGCGGACGCGCGGGCTGCTCGACGAAGTGCGCACCGTCCTACGGCGTGCACTCGCCGAGGGTGGCACAAGTTTTGACGCCCAGTATGTGAACGTCAACGGGGCAAGCGGATACTTTTCCCATTCGCTTGCTGCCTACGGGCAAGACGGAAAACCGTGTCCGAGATGCGCGACGATTATTCGTCGGGAGCCTTTCATGAACCGTTCCTCCCACCGATGCCCGAGCTGTCAAAGAACCCCTCGCACGCGGTAAGTTTGTGTCAACACAAGACGGTGTGAGAAACGTGGCTGAAGGAGTAACGAGTGCACCTGAAATCCCTGACGCTTAAGGGATTTAAGTCCTTCGCTAAACCGACCACTTTTGCTTTTGAACCCGGTGTCACCTGTGTGGTGGGGCCCAACGGTTCGGGCAAGTCAAATGTGGTGGATGCGCTCGCCTGGGTGATGGGCGAACAGGGTGCAAAAACGCTTCGCGGTGGGTCGATGGAAGATGTCATCTTTGCGGGTACCACCACCACTGCGCCCCTGGGACGAGCAGAGGTCATCCTCACCATCGATAACGCTGATGGCGCGCTCCCCATCGACTACAGCGAAGTCACCATCTCTCGCACCCTTTTTCGAAACGGTGGCAGTGAATACGCCATCAACAAAGAACCCTGCCGTCTGCTCGACGTTCAAGAACTTCTGAGCGACAGTGGGCTGGGCCGAGAAATGCACGTCATTGTCGGTCAGGGGCAACTTGATCGAGTTCTTCACGCCAGCCCCGACGATCGCCGCCGCTTCATCGAAGAAGCTGCCGGGATTTTGAAACACCGCCGCCGCAAAGAAAAAACGCAGCGCAAACTCGAATCCATGCAGGCCAACTTGACCCGCCTCAACGACCTGGCTGGCGAAATTCGCCGCCAGCTCACCCCCCTGGGGCGCCAGGCAGAGGTGGCCAAACAGGCCACAGGTATTCAAGCCATTGTGCGCGACGCGAAAGCGCGAGTGCTCGCTGACGATGTGGATGCCCTCGATCAAGCTCTTGAGGGCTTTCATCTATCTGGGCGGGAGCGCGCCACCGAGCGCACAGCGCTCGGTGATCAGGCCACCGCAGAGCGCCGCCGCATCGCCGCGCTGGAGGAAACGCTCCAGGATGCCGCACTGGATCATGCACGAAGCACCGATTTTGCTCTGCGCCACGCTCTTGAACGCTTGAGGGGACTCCACCAGGTGGCGAGTGAGCGCGCGGCGAGAGCCGAGGATTCAGCAACCGAGATGATGTCCTCCACCGTGAAAGACGAAGACATTCGCGCCCAAGAGGCTCAGGTTGCTGCCGCCACGGAGGCCGTGGCGCTCCACGAAGCGGTGGTGGGACAAATCTCTGCGGCGCTGGCCACAGAAAAAGCGTCGCTCGCCGCCCTGGATGCTGCCATTGCGCAGTCGGTGGGTGCGACACGTGGCTGGGATGGGGAGTTGCGAAACCGCGAGGCCCAGGTGGAGCTTTACACATCGCGCCATCATGGCCTCGAGGGCGATCTCGCGCGTCAAACCCACGCTGTGGAAAACGCCACAGAACGAGTGCTCCAGGCGCAACAGCTCCTCCATGAAGCGCAGAACTCCACCGATTCCTCACCGGATTCGGTCGCCCAAGCCTATGAAGCGGTGCTTGGCGAAGCAGAGGAAGCTCTGGTCCTCGCCGAGGAGAGCGTTGGGCACACCCGCAGCGAACTTCACCGGGAAGAAAAAGAACACGAGGCGCTGGCTGCCAAAGTGTCCGCCTTGGACTTGGCCCTTCGCAGCGAGAGAGACGACAGTGACCTTGTAGGTGCACCCGGTGTGACGGGGCGAGTCTCAGATGCGCTGGAAGTCAGCCCCGGATTTGAAACAGCAATTGCCCGGGCACTGGGGTCCTTGACCGACGCCTTCCTGGTGTCTTCGCGCAGTGCAGCCCTTGATCTGGTTAGCGCCCGAGGGGCGGGGGACCTCGGGCGCGTTGAACTGGTGATTGCCGAGGGCGAGCGAGCGCTTCAGCCAGAGATTCACGGCGTCATTCCCGCGAGCGATGTGGCCAGAGGGCCTGCTGGCGTATTAGCTCTGCTCGCCCACACGTATGTGGCTAACGACGTTGCTGCGGTAGCTGGCGCGTGGGGTGGAAAAAACAGATTGCCTGCGGGCGTGACCGTGGTTACCAAAGCCGGTGATGTCTTTGGCGAACACGTTGTCTCCACCGGTAGCGGTCAGGGTTCGAGTCGCCTGGAGCTTGGCGCAGAGCGAGAAGCGGCCTACTCCGCTCTGAGTGGGCTTTCCACCACACTGGAGCGAACGCGATTTGTCCACGAAGAAGCCACGGCAGCGCGCGCAATTGCCCTGGAACAGGTGAGCATGGCCCGAACCCAGTTGCGCCAGGCAGATACGCAGCGGGCAGAATTTGGCGAGCGAGTATCGCGAAACAGGGCCTCCCTGGACGCTGCGCAGGCAGAAGTTGCCCGCCTTGGCGAAGGCCACCGCCTGGCCGAAGCGGCACTCGAACACGCAGGTGTGGCAAGAGATGACGCTATTGCCGCACACACCCAGTTTGCTGCGACGGTCCGACCCGCCGTGGATGACCACGCACGAAGTGCAGTGGCAGAGTCTGTTGATCGCCGTGTGAGCGAAGAAGTGGATGCTCGCATCACTCTCGAAGCGTTGCGCCAAGCGGTGCGCTCTGCGGTGCAGGGGCGCGAATCGCTGGTCACGCGCCGCAGCGAAGAAGACGCAGCGCGGGTCAGAGAAAACGCCAAACACCAGGAACGCCTCGCGCGCGCCGCGCGAGCAACACAGGTGCTGAGTGTTCTGCCGAGGGTCGTGGAGCTTGCCCAATCCAGTGTGGAGGCTTCAGCAGCCACTCTTATCGCAGCCGAAGCCGCTAGGCATTCATCCCAGAGTGAGCTCGGGACTCTGCGCACCAGCGAGGCCGCACTCAGGGAACGACTGGCCGCCATCACGGAGCGGGTGCAGTCACTGGAGATGCACATCTATGAAAGGAAATTGCAGCGCACGACTCTGTTGGAGCGCGTTGCAGAGGAACTTGGCCTAGAGGAACACACACTGCTGGGTGACTATGGACCCCAGGTGTTAATTCCTTCAGACAACGAGGGTGACGCCATCTTGTTCAACCGAGAAGAACAAGAAGCTCGGCTTCGCACAGCCCAGCGCACCCTCGACCAGCTTGGCCGAGTGAATCCGCTTGCGCTTGAAGAATTTCACGCCTTGGAGGAGCGACACCGTTTCCTCACCGAACAGCTCGCTGATCTGACCAAAACACGCAAAGATTTAGAAATCATCATGGGTGACATCGATGCCACCATGCATACAATTTTTGCGGAAGCGTTTGCCGACACCCAGCGGGCGTTTGATGATGTGTTTCCCACGCTGTTTCCCGGGGGTGTGGGTTCCTTGAGTTTGACGACCCCCGATGACCTTCTCACCACCGGCATTGAGGTGTCGGTGCGTCCGGCGGGTAAAAAAATTGAGCGTCTGTCGCTGCTTTCCGGCGGCGAGCGTTCCCTCGCCGCGGTGGCGCTGCTGATTGCCATTTTCAAGGCGCGCCCGAGCCCCTTCTACATTCTCGACGAGGTGGAGGCGTCACTGGATGATGCCAACCTGGGTCGATTGTTGGGGGCCATTGAGGCGCTGAGGGAAGATTCCCAATTGATCATCATCACCCACCAAAAGCGCACCATGGAAATTGCCGATGCGCTCTACGGGGTCTCAATGCGCAAAGACGGCGTGAGCGCGGTGGTGGGGCAACGAGTCAAAGACCCGGAAGCTTCAGCCGCATAGTTGTGCGGGCTAAGCTTGGACGGTGGGAAATACGCAGCGAGCAGGATGGATCCTCATTGCTGTTGCCGCACTGGTGAGTGCCGGCATTGTGACCACGGAAGTGGTGGACCTGGTTCGCTCCGAGAACCCCGAGTCCTCCGATACTTTGCCCGTTATTGGGTTTGAACCCATCCCCGAAGATTAGTCCGGGAGCTGATTGCCGTGGCATGGGGGAGTGGAAAATGGTCGCTCGGCCGAGCATTGAGAGGCCTGGGTGCGACCGCAGAGATTTCCCAAGACACCTGGGATCTGCTGGAAGAAAGTTTTCTGGGCGCCGATTTTGGTCCCGATGTCACCGAAGAGCTTCTGGAGTCTTCCCGAGCAGAGGTGGAGCGCATTGGCACCACTTCTGCCGATGATCTGCGGGGAATTGTGCGCGATGCCATCGAAGAGAAACTTGCCACGTATGACCCGACGCTGAGGCTGCAAGAGAGACCCGCCATTGTCATGGTTGTGGGCGTCAACGGTGTCGGAAAAACAACCACCATTGGCAAACTTGCACAATTTGTGGCGTCAGCGGGCCGCAGTGTTGTCGTGGCGGCAGCGGACACGTTTCGTGCTGCCGCTGTCGAGCAGCTCAGCACCTGGGCACACCGATCTGGTGTGGCTATCGTGAAGCCCGAGCGTGAAGGGCAAGATCCCGCGTCTGTCGCCTTCCGGGCGGTAGAGAAGGCAATTGCCGAAAACATCGACATTGTCATTATCGATACCGCCGGCCGCCTGCACACTAAATCAGGGCTGATGGATGAACTGACCAAAATTCGTAGGGTGGTAGAAAAACTTGCCCCCATCTCCGAGGTTCTTCTGGTCTTGGATGCGACCACCGGCCAAAACGGGGTGACCCAGGCTCAAGCGTTCCTCGCACACGCCGGAGTTACGGGTCTCGTGCTCACGAAAACCGATGGCAGTGCGAAGGGCGGATTTGTGCTGAATGTTCAAGCAAAGACCGGTATCCCCATCAAACTTCTTGGCGACGGTGAAGGCATCGGCGATATGACGGGTTTTTCACCGGTGGCTTTTGCACAAGCGTTGATGGACTAGCGCGCAGGCTAGGAGTTTCCCCGATAGTGAGCCCCCAGCTCGCGGTAGGTGGCGGCGTTGGCGAGAATGGCGTGGAATTCCTCATCGGTTATCGCTCGGCGTATTTTTCCCGGCACCCCCGCGACCAGAGAGCGGGGTGGAATGACGGTGCCCTCCAGGATGACGGTGCCAGCGGCAATCAGGCACCCCTCGCCAATCTGCGCACCGTTTAGCACGGTGGCCCCCATGCCAATCAGGCAGTGATCACCGATGTGAGCCCCATGAACAATGGCCCCGTGTCCGACACTTACTCCGGCACCGATGTGGGTGGGGAAACCCGGATCACCGTGAAGCACCGCCGTGTCTTGCAGGTTGGAGCCATCACCTACGGTGATGGCTTCGCGATCTGCGCGCACGACCGCACCAAACATGATTGACACGTTTTCACCGATGTGAACCTGACCGATGAGGGTTGCGGTGGGGGCAACAAACGAACCTGCCAACACCTGGGGCGTATGGTCACCAAAAGGCATCAGGGGCATCACCCCAGCATAGAAGGCACAAAGGGCTCCGGTGCTGTTGTCCGCTAGTCTTTTTTTATGGTTGTATTTGGTTCACTCTCCGAGCGGTTGACCGCCACATTCGCGTCGCTTCGCCAAAAAGGCAAGCTTTCTGCTGCCGATGTTGATGGGACAGTGCGCGACATTCGTCGTGCACTTCTGGAATCTGATGTGGCACTGGAGGTGGTGAAGTCTTTTTGCGCACAGGTGCGCGAGCGGGCTCTCTCTGACGAGGTCAACACTGCGCTGAACCCCGCCCAACAGGTGGTGGGCATTGTGAATGAAGAACTGGTGGCCATTCTGGGCGGCGACCAGCGTCCCCTGACTTTTGCCAAAACGGGTCCCACAGTCATTATGTTGGCCGGGCTCCAGGGGTCGGGTAAAACAACGTTGGCGGGGAAACTTGCTCTGTGGTTGAAAGAACAGGGCCACACCCCGGTGCTGATTGCCTGTGACCTGCAACGCCCCGGTGCAGTGGCGCAGCTCGGCATTGTTGCTGCCCAAGCCGGTGTGGCGTTCTTTGCCCCTGAACCGGGTGATGGGGTGGGCGACCCGGTGAAAGTCGCCAAAGCTGGGGTGAAATTTGCGAAAGATAAAAACCACGACATTGCCATTGTTGACACCGCGGGACGCTTGGGTGTGGATACCGAAATGATGGCCCAAGCATCCGCTATTCGACAAGCCACCGACCCTGACGAAGTTCTTTTTGTGCTGGACGCCATGATCGGCCAAGACGCCGTCCACACTGCTAAAGCGTTCCAAGCGGGTGTCGACTTCACGGGCGTGGTGCTCGCCAAACTTGACGGTGACGCTAAAGGTGGAGCGGCGCTGAGTGTGACCGGGGTTACCGGGCGCCCCGTGTTGTTTGCGTCGACCGGAGAAAAACAAAGCGAGTTCGAAGTTTTCCACCCTGATCGGATGGCCAGTCGAATTCTTGACCTCGGTGACATTCTCACCCTGATCGAGCAGGCCCAAAAAGCGTTTGACGAAGAAACCACTAAAGAGCTGGAAGAAAAGTTTCGCAGCGAAACGTTCACGCTTGACGATTTTTTGTCCCAACTTCAACAGATCAAAAAGATGGGTTCGCTCAGCAGCATGCTCAGCATGTTGCCGGGGGCCCGGGGCATGCAAGACCAGATTGACAATATTGACGAGGGCGAACTTGTTCGCACCGAAGCCATCATTCAATCCATGACCCCCACGGAGCGCCTTGTGCCCAAAGTGTTGAACGGTTCCAGGCGTTTGCGTATTGCCCACGGTTCAGGCTCCACCGTCACCGACGTGAATCAGTTGGTCATCCGGTTTGAGCAGGCTGCCAAAATCATGAAAACGATGGCCAAGGGTGGTGTTCCCCAGATTCCCGGCATGGGTCCCCTTCCGGGTGGCGCCGGGCGAGGGAAGAAGAAGCCCAAGAAAAAAGCTCCTTCCCGTTCGGGCAACCCCGCAAAGCGTGCTTCGGAAGCGCTCGGGAAGCCCGCCGTTACCCAGAGCGCAGGCTCCAGCTTCGGGCCAGGTGCCGGTTCGGGTGTCGGTTCGGGTGCCGGCCTGGGCAAAAAACTCTGAATGGTTTCCCTTGGCGTCAAAATCTGACAGAATAGGCGACTGGAGAGATTCACCCGACCCTCTATCAGGTGGACACTCTCACCCTTAAACTTCTCGACAGTATGCCCCCACGTACTTGTCGCTAGTTATCACTACTGACCTGGAGAAACGTGGCTGTTAAAATTCGTCTCAAGCGCATGGGAAAAATCCACGCGCCCTATTACCGCATCGTTGTTGCTGACGCACGCACCAAGCGTGATGGTCGTGCCATTGAAGAAATCGGGATCTATCACCCCACCGAGCACCCCTCTGTTATTGAGGTGAACTCTGAGCGCGCGCTGTACTGGCTGGGTGTCGGAGCACAACCCACCGAGCAGGTCGAAGCACTCTTGAAGCTGACCGGCGACTGGGGCAAGTTCAAAGGCGATAAAAACGCCAAGAGCACCGTCAAGTTCGCCGAGCCCAAGCCTGAATTCTTCGCTGACGCGAAGAAGAAGCCTGTCTTGCGTCCCAAGGCAGTCAAGCCTGTTGTGGAAGAGACCCCTGTGGCAGAAGCTCCCGCCGTGGTGGAAGAAACTCCTGTGGCAGAAGCTCCAACGCCCGATGCTCCAACGCCGGATGCTGTCGCCGAGGTAGCTCCTCTCGAGGATGCTCCTGTGGCAGACACGGCCACAGAGGTTCCCGTCGAAGCGAGTGCCGCTGAAGAAACTCCTAGTGGAGACGTCGCTGCCGAGGAAGTTCCTGCAGAGCCCGTCGCAGAGCTTGTCGCAGAGCCTGTTGCCGAGGCAGCCCCTGCTGAAGAAGTTGTGGCTGACGAAGCTTCCGACGAGACGAAGCCGGCCAACTAGACATGTTAGATCGTGCGCTGAAACACCTCGTCCGGGAAATCGTTGATCACCCGGATGAGGTCAGTGTCACGGTTGTGGACACGGGCAGAGGTGAACTGCTTGAAGTTCGTGTCCACCCGGATGACCTGGGGCGTGTCATTGGTCGCGCCGGAAGAACAGCGAAAGCACTGCGGACCCTGGTGAACGCGTTGGCCGATGGCCGTCGAGTTCGGGTCGACGTCGTCGACACCGACTCCTAATGCCCGCAGGCCCGGAGCCCACGGCGCCTCGGCCCGAGCGGGTGGAGTTGCGGGTTGCGAGGCTTGTTCGAGCCCACGGGCTCAAAGGTGGCCTCAAGCTTGAGGTCTATACCGATGATCCCGTCCTGAGGTTTCAGCCAGGTAACGACTTCACTCTTCAGGTGCCCACCGATTCGCCCTGGTTTGGAAAGTCTGTGCGCTTGACCTCTATTCGCCAGGTGAACTCTTCCCCGGTCGCGTTCTTTGACGGTGTCGAGGACCGCGAGGGAGCAGAATCTTTGGTGAAAGCTATTTTGTGGATTGAACATGATCCAGCCACCCGGGGTGTCGAAAAAGATGCATGGTTTGACCACGAGCTCGTGGGACTTGGGGTGATGCGAGACGGCGTGCGCGTCGGAGAGATTGTGCGACTGGAGCATTTCCCGGCGCAAGATTTGCTCGTGATCGATACCGACGGTGTCGAAGTATTGTTGCCATTTGTGGGGGCGTTTGTTCCTCGGGTGGATATCGAGGCGGGTGTGGTGGAAATTACCCCACCGGGAGGGCTCTTTGAGCCGTTGCCTGAGTCCGCAGAGGACGTTGCCACAGAGTCTTCGACGGAGTAGTCGTGAAGATCGATATCGTCACCATTTTCCCGAGCTACTTTGATTCTTTGGAGCTTTCCCTGATGGGGAAAGCTGCCGAGAAGAAGCTGGTGGAATTCGCCATTCACAATTTGCGTGATGCGACTGGCGATGTGCACAAAAGCGTCGATGACACGCCTTTTGGCGGCGGTGCTGGAATGGTGATGAAGCCTGAACCCTGGGGGGACACGCTTGATCCTTTGGTCCAGGCAGAGTCGGTGCTGATTGTGCCCACGCCTGCCGGCACACTGTTTAACCAAGCCATGGCCAAGGAACTTGCCAGCGAGAGGCATCTCATTTTTGCCTGCGGTCGCTATGAGGGCATCGATCAGCGGGTGATTGAGCACTACCACGACACCGTCCGTGTGGTGGAGGTGAGCGTGGGGGATTATGTTCTCAACGGCGGCGAGGTGGCGGCTTTGGTGATGATGGAAGCCATTGTTCGCTTGCTGCCGGGGTTCATGGGAAACCCCGAATCACTGGTCGAAGAGAGCCATGAGGCGGGACTGCTGGAGTACCCCTCTTTCACGAAACCTCGCCAGTGGCGAGGCCACGATGTTCCCGAGGTCCTCCTCAGTGGCAATCACGAAGCTATACGGCAGTGGCGGGCAGAACGTGCCCGGGAGCGCACGAAGCAGATGCGTCCTGACCTACTTAGCGATTAGTCCCGTGAGGTCAACACGATCGGATCACCATCGGTGATGGCGATGGTGTGTTCCACGTGGGCTGAGCGTGATCCGTCGATGCTTCGAAGGGTCCAGCCGTCAGGATCGGTATAAATCTCTGCCGTGGTGTCCATCAGCCAGGGTTCAATAGCAAACACCATGCCCGGTTTAAGTTTGGGTCCTGTTCCTGCGCGCCCATCGTTGGGGATAGAGGGGTCTTCATGCATGCTTCGACCCACGCCGTGGCCACCAAAGTCCGTATTTACTTGGTAGCCCGCCACCTGAGACACCTGGCCAATGGCTGCAGAAATATCACCCAGCCGATTTCCGGATCGCGCAGCGCTTATGCCGGCGACCAGCGCCCTCTCACACGTGTCAATCAGTTTCTGGTCGGCTGGCGTGCCGGGTCCTCCCACCACCACCGTGATAGCCGAATCGGCCACCCAACCGTGGAGGGTGATCGCAAAATCTAGGGATAACAGGTCTCCGGCAACCAGAGAGTAGTTGTGGGGGAGGCCGTGAAGGGCTGCGTCGTTGACTGAGGTGCAGAGTACTTTGCCAAACGGGGAACCGCCGAAGGAGGGGTGGTAGTCGAGGTAACAGCTGGTCGCACCGGCTGCGTCAATCATCGTGTGGGCCAGCGCATCAAGTTCGAGAAGAGAAGCTCCCGGTAGGGCCGCTTTCTTCAGTGCACTCAATACCTGGGCCACGAACGCCCCCGCGGGGCGCATTTCCTCCAAGGTTTCTGGCGAATGGCGGGGAATCATGAGGTCTGGCCACCAACCGTGCGCACGTGCGCGATATCGATCCCTGCAGGGGTGGGGTGCTCCATGGGGGGCTCCTTCGTTGGCTCTCTTCCACTGTAGTTGAGAGTGGATGGAGTGTTGGTGGTTTATGTGGCACAATAATGACTTGTGCCACTGTGCGCCTCTGCCATAGGGGAGCAGCACACCACCTCGGTGGGGGCACAGCTTTGATTTCATCTAATTCGCGTGCGACCTGTGGCGGCGCAGAGAGAGACACCATGCAAACCCTCGACTTCGTTGACAAAGCATCACTGCGCTCAGATATTCCTGATTTTCGCGCCGGTGACTCCCTCAAGGTTCACGTGAACATTGTGGAAGGTACCCGCTCCAGAATCCAGGTGTTTCAGGGTGTCTGCATCGGCCGTTCTGGCCACGGTGTGACGGAAACCTTCACGGTTCGTAAAATTAGTTTCCAGGTGGGCGTGGAGCGAACTTTCCCCGTTCACACTCCCGTTATTGACCACATCGAAGTTGTTTCTCGTGGAGATGTGCGTCGCGCGAAGCTCTACTACCTGCGCAAACTGCGCGGCAAGAAGGCAAAGATTCGCGAAAAGCGCGAATCCTAAGCTCCCTTCGCTTCTTGTTCGAAGGGTGAGACCATGTCCCGTGGTGCTCTGCACGGGCCCATGAGGGGCGGTCTGAGCTGATGGCACCCACGAGACGATCGTTTGGTCGTGTGCTGTTTGTGTTTCTTCGCGATGCACTGATTGTCGTGTTGGCGGCTCTGGTGGTGTCGTTTCTGATTAAATCTTTTCTGATTCGGTCGTTTTTTATTCCCACCGAATCAATGGAATCCACTCTGATTCGCGATGATCGCATTATTGTGAGCCAACTCACCCCCAGGTTTGTCGATATCAATCGGGGTGATGTGGTGGTCTTTGTCGATCCCGGCGGATGGTTGTCCCTACAAAGCGGCGTGAGCGAAGACGACCCGCTGTCCCGGGTGCTCAATGGCATCTCGATGTTTATTGGGCTTGCGGGCCCAGACGACAACGAACACCTGGTCAAACGAGTGATTGGCCTGCCAGGCGACACCATTACCTGCTGCGATGAGCTCGGGGTGATGAGCGTCAATGGAATACCCCTGGCGGAGTCTTATGTGTTGTTGCCCGAGGGCGTGGACAAAGTGAGCAGTAACGACTTTGAGGTCACGGTCCCCGCTGGCTCGTTGTGGGTGATGGGAGACAACCGCTATAACTCCGCTGATTCGAGGCGCAACATGGACAAACCCGGTGGAGGTTTTGTTCCCCTCGAGAACGTGGTGGGCCGCGCCGTCGTGATTTCATGGCCTGCAGATCGGTGGCAGTGGCTGGACAATTACGGGGCAGTGTTTTCAGGAATCGAAACGAGACAACCCTGAGGCCCAAAGTTTTTCCCACCCTCGAGCGGGAAAATGCGCTGCTCGCCCGCGGTTATCCCACCGTCATCGGCTGCGATGAGGTGGGGCGGGGGCCACTGGCTGGACCCGTCGTGGTGGGCTTGGTGGTGTGGAATTCGGGCGTGACGTCGTGGCCCGAAGGTTTGTGCGATTCCAAGGCAGTCACCGAAAAACGGCGTCCCGAGATGGCCTTGGCCATTCGGGACACTTTTCCGTGGGTGGCGATTGGTGAAGCCTCGGCTCTCGAAATTGATGAGGGCGGGATTGTGCGCGCGCTTGCCACCGCCGTAATTCGTGGGCTGCGGAGCCTGGCGAGCCAGGGAGTGTCCGTGGGGTCATCCGTTTTACTTCTCGATGGCACCCACGATTTTGTGACACCACGTTTACCCCACCCCCTCGCGGTGGTGACCCAGGCCAAAGCGGATCGCGACTGCGTCTCGGTTGCAGCTGCCTCGGTGATAGCCAAAGTCCACCGCGACACTCAGATGGTGGAGCATGCAAAGCAGTATCCGCACTATGGGTTTGAGGGGAACAAAGGCTACGGCAGTGCTTTGCACCGAGAAGCCATTGTGGAACACGGGCTGACGCCACTGCACCGCGCAACGTGGATTCATTTTTCCTAAGCCCGAGGTTTACTAGACTCAGGTGATGGATTCCGACGACTTCGATGATTATGACCGGGAAGTGGAGCTTGCTCTCTATCGGGAATATCGCGACATTGTCTCCCAGTTTCGCTATGTCGTGGAAACAGAGAGACGGTTTTATCTTGCCAACGAGGTGACGCAGGTCGTCAAAGAACGAGGCAACGATTTCTATTTTGAACTCACGTTGAAAGACGTATGGGTGTGGGATGTGTATCGCTCGGACCGTTTTGTCTCCTCGGTCAAGGTCCTTACTTTTAAAGATGTCAACGTGGAAGAACTCGGCAGCAAGGACCTAAAACTCCCGTCAGAACTCGCGCTCGACGAGTAGCCCGTCCAGTACCGTGCCTTACGGGGCTTTTTCCACAGATCCCCCACGGCCTGAGCCAGGTGTCTCCCCGCGCCTGCCAGTGTGTCGGCATGGACGCCGAAACATATGCCCACATTGCGTGGGGGTTGATGGCCACACCCGGTGATTACCTCGCCACGGGGCTCATTGAAAGCGTCGGGATAAAAGAAGCGCTTTCGCTGGTTGTCTCCAAGGACTCACCAGCAAGAATCCTTCAGACTTTGGCAGTGAGCGAGCTGCCGCGAGGTGCCACAGCGCAGGTGGAACGCTGGAGAGCGGGCCACCGCATCGAACAGGTGGAGCACTCCCATAAGCTTCAATCCCACGCAGGGATTGGGGTGCTGGGGCCCGAGCACCCGCGGTGGCCCGGGCGCTTAGGGGATCTGGGTCCACTTGCACCTTTTGGGCTCTGGTTTCGGGGTGACCTGGAGACGCTTTCGACTGGCCGTGCTCTGGCTGTGGTGGGCAGTAGGGCGCCAAGCGGCGCCGGCCTTGCCCACACCACAGCCATTGTGGCCGGGCCGTGGTGCGAGGGGGTCACGATTGTCTCGGGGGGAGCCACCGGAATAGACACCGCCGCCCACCAGTCAGCCCTGACTTACCGCCGCGCCACTGTTGCCGTCTTGGCCGGTGGGCTGGAGTCGGTGTATCCACCGGCCAACACGGCGCTCATGTCCGTGATTTCTGAGGGAGGTGCGGTGATCTCCGAAGCGCCGTGTGGATTGGTAATGAAGCCGGAGCGTTTTCTTGCCAGGAATCGACTCATTGCGGCCCTGTCCAACGCGCTTGTGGTGGTGGAGGCCACGTATCGCTCCGGGGCGATGAACAGTGCCTCCCACGCTGCCGCGCTGGGGCGTGAGATCGCCGTGGTGCCGGGGCGCTGGGAAGATCCGCGCTCCCAGGGATGTTTTCGTATCGCCCGCGAGCGCGGAGCCATGATTCTCACCGAACCAGCAGATGTGGGGTTACTGCTCCCGGGAGTGAGCCACCGGAAAAGCTAGGCTTGAGCAATGACCTCGTTTAGTCAACATCCGCCTGCGGAGCACACCGTTGTGCACATCAGCGACACCCATTTTCTTGCCGGTGATCACCAGCTCTACGGGCACATCGATTCTGATGCCCTTCTTGCCCTGTTGATGAAAAGGCTGGTGGGCAGCGGCCTGAATATTGATGCGCTTGTGTTCACCGGGGATCTGGCTGATCGTGGCGAAGAGGACGCCTATCGGCGATTGCGAGACCTGATTCAACCGTGGGCCACGGAGCTGGATGCGCAGGTCGTGTGGGTGATGGGAAACCACGACGAGCGGGAACCCTTCGCGCGGGTCATGTTGGCCCAGGACACTTCCGATAGCCCCCAGGACGCTGTGTATCGGGTAGGGGGTCTTCGCCTGATTGCGCTGGACACGTCGGTGCCGGGGTATCACCACGGCGAACTGAGTGGGGATCAGCTGGCGTGGTTAGCGACGGAGCTCGCTATTCCCGCCCCCCACGGGACCTTGCTGGCCCTGCACCACCCACCGATTCCGACACCGATTGACCTGATGGGCGTGATCGAGCTGGAAGACCAAGCAGCGCTTGCCGAGGTGGTGCGCGGCAGCGACGTTCGGGGGGTGCTGGCGGGGCATTTGCATTACTCCAGCTTTTCCACTTTTGCGGGCGTCCCCATTTCTGTTGCCGCTGCCAGCTGTTACAACATTGACCTGATTGGCCCGGCTTCGACCATCCTGTCGGCAAAAGAAACAGGTCTGGCAGCTTCACTGGTGCATGTGTATCCTCATCAGGTGGTCTTTTCGGAGCTGCCCTACAGCGACATGGCAGAAATTGTTTCCTACGATGCGAGCTACCGCCCGATGATTGAGGCGATGAGCCCTCTCGAGCGTCGAGAAATGTTTTCAAACAAAAACTCCCCGTTTAACACCCAGGCTGACCGCGCGCCCTCAGGTGACGGATGAGCGCACTCACTCCATCTCACGCAGCTCTCGCCTATGCGGATGACCTGACTCGCTCGAGGCGTTTTTCCGAGAACTCTCTTCGTGCGTATGAGCAGGACCTGCATCAGTTTGTGGCGTATCTCGCCACCCAGCGCATCGAAAATATTCGCGAGCTCGATGCGGAGCTGTGTCGATCGTGGGTGTGGTCACTGGCTGAAGCGAACATGGCCGGTGCCACGCTGCGACGGAGAGTGTCTTCACTGAAGGGCTTTACGGCTTGGCTTGGCCGGAATGCTCACACCGATGGTGATGCGGGGATTCGTGTTCGCGCTCCCGGAGCTCACGCCGCCCTTCCCCGGGTGCTCAGTCGAACCCAAATGAACGACATCCTGACCTCCCTAGAGGGCCTTGCAGAGGGCGGCGACCCCATTGCTTTGCGCGATGCGGCCATGATCGAGTTGCTGTATGCCACCGCCATGCGCGTGAGTGAAGTGGTCACTCTCACCTCTGCGGGGCTTGACCTAGAGACCCAGACCGTGGTGGTGGTCGGAAAAGGGAATAAGGAGCGCGCCATTCCCTTTGGGCTGCCGGCCAAAAAAGCGCTTCGGGGTTATCTTGAGCGGGGGCGAAGCGCACTGGTGGTTGTGGACTCTCCGCCCGTTGTTTTTCTTTCCACCAGGGGTGCCGCGGTCGGAGTGCGCAGCGTCTACCAGGTGGTGGCGAGCCTATTGGCGGATATTCCCGGGTCGGGGCCACAGGGCCCGCACACTCTGCGCCACAGTGCGGCCACCCATCTTCTGGACGGTGGCGCTGATTTGCGAAGTGTTCAAGAACTTTTGGGGCACGCATCGCTTGGGACAACCCAGATGTATACGCATGTCTCCACAGAGCGCCTCAAAGGTGCCTACGATCAGGCCCACCCCCGGGCATAGCCGCAACTAGAGGTCCCAGGGGAGCAGGATGGCGCGCTGCAACAGACCAAGCTCCTGCCTCGCCGAGCGATACTCCTGTCCCACCCGAACACCCAGGTGAAGGCACAGGCTCACGCAGTGTCCGGGCTCAAGCAGGGCAATCTGTTGGCCACGGCGCACCCGTTGCCCGGACTCCACCAGGGCAGTCACTGGCTCCATGCTTATTTTTAGGCCCTCCGGTGTGGTGATTGTGATGATGCCGCGGTTGACCACCCAGCCGCTAAAGGTCACGGTGCCGCTGGTGGGGGCAACAATGGTGAAAGAATCTGCAGCCAGATCCAGGCCTCGATGTCCGGCGCCCCACGGAGTCCTCGGGGCGTGGAAATCTCGGACAATGACTTTCTGCCCTGTTGTCGGCCAGGTCCACACAGCTGCCGGTGGAGGGGGAATCAGAGACATGGCAAGCAGCACAGCAAGAAGGCGAATCATGAGGCCACCGTGGCAGCTGGTCGCGATGAATAAGGGGTTGCGGCTCACGTGGGGGGCTCTGCTGGTCTGGTTCACGCTGGGGACAGTGGCGCTAGTAAACTGCTCTGGTGATGGACGATGCTCTTCTTTTTGCTTTCCTGGTGACGTTGGGCGCAGGACTTGCCACGCTCGTGGGGGCTTCCCTGGCCCTGTTTGCCAACCACACGGACCGCAAATTTTTGGCCTTATCGCTGGGTTTCTCTGCGGGGGTAATGATTTATGTGTCCTTTGTGGAAATTGTCCCAAAATCCACTGCGTTTCTTGAGCCCGCGTTTGGCACGGTCTGGTCGCAGGGTGTCATGGCTATCGCGTTGCTCGGCGGGCTGGGTGGCATGGCACTGCTCTATCGCGTGATTCCCGAGCTCGAACATCCTTCACTGGATGATTCCCACACCGCGGTGTCACTTGCGGATGACGCTCTTGTGCAACGGATGGACCCGGTGCTGCTGCGAGCAGGAATCGGCGTCGCGCTTGCGGTCACACTGCATAACTTTCCTGAAGGCATCGCCACTTTTTTCCTCACCCTGAATGACCCTCAAGTGGGTTTAGCGGTGGGGTTGGCCATTGCTATTCACAATATTCCTGAAGGAATCGCAGTCGCCATTCCCCTGTACTACGCCACGAGAAGTCGAAAGATCGCCTTCGGGTTCGCGGCGCTCTCCGGACTTGCGGAACCGCTCGGAGCCATACTTGGCTACGCCCTCTTAGCGCCCTTTATGTCGGACTCGCTGTTGGGCATCACGTTTGCCGTGGTGGCGGGAATTATGGTCTACATCTCCATTGACGGACTGCTTCCTGCAGCGAGGCAGTATGGCAGCGGCCAGTTGGCGATCTACGGCGTCATTGCAGGAATGGCCGTGATGGCTGCATCCCTCGTGTTGTTCACGCTCTAGATCTCAGGGTGAGCCCCGTCCGTATCTCGGTCGAAATTTTTTCCCGACAACGGAGAGTTCTGACGCTCTCACAGTCCACGGTCGCGATTCTCCTCTCGCCGGGTCATGTCACCATCGCGAATTATCTGCCAGAGGCCAGAGGGCAGAAATGATCGTGTCGAGATGGCTCATCTGCTCATCTGCTCACCGGCTCACCGGCTCATCGGCTCATCTGCCCAGCTAAGTTGCTGAGGCTAAATCTCTCCACCCATCCCACCGGAAAGCTTGCCGTGGAGCGCGGTGGTGGCCTTATTCATTCCCACCAGAAGAACCTCTTTGTCGTAGTTTTCATACTTTGTGACGATGGCATCAATGGCGGCGACGGTGGAAGCGTCCCAAATGTGGGAGGCGGACATGTCGATGACCACCCGCGGAGGATCTTCGGAATACTCAAATTGGGTGGTGAGGTCATTACTGGAAGCAAAAAATAATTCGCCATCCACCACGTAGTGGGCGGTGGGATGTCCGTCATCCTCTTCGACAGTGCGCGTGACGGTCACAAAGTGGGCCACTCGCCTCGCGAAGGCCACCATCGCCACAATCACGCCGGAGATGACCCCAATGGCCAAGTTGTGGGTAATCACGGTCACAGCGACGGTGGTCACCATGACGGCCGTTTCGCTTTTGGGCATTTTTTTGAGGGTGGCAAGTCGAATGCTGTGCCAATTGAAGGTCGCTACCGAGACCATGACCATCACGGCCACCAGGGCAGCCATCGGAATGATGGCGACCAGGTCGCCCAGACCCACCACCAAAATGAGAAGAAATATGCCGGCCAGGAAAGTGGAAATTCTGGTGCGAGCGCCGGAGGCTTTCACATTAATCATGGTTTGGCCGACCATCGCGCACCCGCCCATCCCGCCAAAGAACCCGGAGAGCATGTTGGCTACGCCCTGAGCCCATGCCTCGCGAGTTTTTCTGGAGTGGGTGTCGGTGACGTCATCGACTAGCTTTGCGGTCAGCAGCGACTCCAGTAGCCCCACGACGGCCATCGCTGCGGCGTAGGGAGCGATGATGACCAGTGTGTCCCAGGTGAGGGGGACATCGGGGATAAACAACTCGGGCAGGCTTTCGGGTAAATCGCCTTCATCACCGACCCTCGGCACGGCGATGGCGCTCGCCACCACAATGGCGCTCAGCACCACAATGGCGACCAGAGGGGCGGGGACCACCCTGGTGATCATGGGCATAAACACCATGATCGCAAGACCCAAGGCCACCAGCGGATATACCAACCACGGAACACCCAGGAGGTGTGGCAGCTGGGCCGTGAAGATGAGGATTGCCAGAGCGTTCACAAAACCGACCATCACGCTTCGCGGGATGAAGCGCATCAGTTTCGCTACCCCCAACACCGCCAAAATGATCTGAAATACGCCCCCCAAAATGACCGTCGCAATGAAGTAGTCCATTCCGTATTCCCTGGCCACCGGAGCAATCACCAGCGCAATAGCCCCCGTTGCCGCGGTAATCATCGCGGGACGTCCACCGAGAAACGCAATCGAGACAGCCATCACGAAGGAGGAAAAGAGGCCCACCCTGGGGTCAACACCCGCAATGATGGAAAAAGAAATTGCTTCGGGAATGAGCGCCAGCGCCACCACAAGCCCGGCGAGCACCTCTTTGGTTAAGATACGTGGACTTCGCAGTGCGGTAAGAACGGAAGGTCGAGGCGCATAGCGCTTGCGGTCATCGGCGGGCGTGCGGGTAGTCGTCACAAAGGACTCCTTGATTGGTGGGTGCTCTCGGTGCGAGGGCCGGTCTTGTATTCGTGATGCACCGAAGTACAAAAATGTCCGAGCTGCTCCACGTCGTTGGGAACGCCAGACGGGTTCGAATTCCTTTTCACCCTAGCGGAGCATGCAATGTCTCGCTTTCTGGAGGACACAGACGCGATGACCTGGGTTCTGGACGGGTGTGTCACCCTTCAGTCGCTCGTCCCGACATGGAGAGGCCACATAGACCTCCTTCACGCTCTATGGATCTGACATCGTGACGCAGGGGCGTGCACCCACCTCCGTGTGACTAGTCCGCGCGTTTGCGCCAATTCCCTCAGAAAAGAGGAGAGACCATGGAGATAGAACCGCCCATCGGCGGTTCTCGAATTGCCTGTGCCGTGAGAGCTCAGAATGTGCGGAAGGCGGGACTTGAACCCGCACGCCCGAAGGCACAGGATCCTAAATCCTGCGTGTATACCAATTTCACCACTTCCGCTGGCGACCCAATTCTAGTGAGAGCTACGAAGCCATCCACGCCTCAATGTCGTCTGGTGTGCGGGGGATGGCTGCCGAGAGGTTGACGCCACCCTGCTCGGTAATGAGAATGTTGTCTTCCAGGCGAACACCAATGCCGCGCCACTGCGGTGGCACGGTGAGGTCATCGGGCTGGAAGTAGAGGCCGGGTTCAATCGTAAACACCATGCCCGGTCGCAGTTCAGCATCGATATACATTTCTTTGCGGGCGGTCGCGCAGTCGTGGACATCGAGGCCCAGGTGATGGCTGGTGCCATGAATCATGTAGCGGCGATGCAGTTGGCTCTCGGGGGTAAGAGTTTCCTCCAGGCTTACCGGTAACAGCCCCCAAGCAGTCACATAGCGGGCAATCACCGCAAGCGCTGCAGTATTCAGGTCGCGAAAAATTGCTCCGGGTTTAATCGCCGCAAACGCCGCATCGGAGGCCTCCAGCACCGCGTCATACACCATCCGCTGATGGTCGCTGTAGCGGCCGTTCACGGGAATAGTGCGGGTGATGTCGGCGGTG
>Ga0105051_10002978_pt1 | contig 21056 bp, 14 predicted proteins | sample FRY02_FD_78383 | JGI IMG/M metagenome (GOLD analysis project Ga0105051, IMG submission 78383) | Freshwater microbial communities from Lake Fryxell liftoff mats and glacier meltwater in Antarctica - FRY-02 (megahit assembly) | ecosystem: Environmental > Aquatic > Freshwater > Ice > Glacier... | reverse complement strand
TCCATCTCTAAACTGAAAGTGACTTCCAACCTTGATGTTTTCGCTCAAAAATGCCGTCATTTGCTGATGCAAACTCGGTTTTGAGCGGGTTTGTACCCACAGATTCTGCGGAAGAGCCAAAAATATCATCTCCAAGAACCAGCGCAACGAGGTCGTTGCCTACGAACTCGCTTCCAATAATGAACGCTTCGGCAATGCCGTTTGGATGCGCCTGCGCGGCGTATTGGATTGAGACACCGAATTGCGATCCATCCCCCAGTAATCTCGGAAAAGCTTCTTGATCTACCGGGGTCGGCATGATCAACACTTCTCGGATGCCGGCTAGTATCAAACCAGCCGCCAGGAAGTAGAAGTGGTTTATCATAAATCGGCAGCAATTGTTTGCTGACCGCGTTCGTCAAAGGATACATCCGCGTGCCAAAACCGCCGGCGAGAATGATCCCCTTCCGAAAAAAAGACATACATAACTTTTTTTCTTGGCGAACTCGGCCAAGCCGCCAGGACGATCAGAGCACGATATAAGGACTATTTTCGACATCTTCATGACGAATCTCATCGACCGACCCAGTCTTGCCATAACCAGCAAACAACTGATTAGGGGCATTAAAGACGTGGCCCGGTTTCATGCTGACGTTCTTATAGGCATGCACAACGCCCGGAGGAATGATCACTGCAGCAGGATTTGATTCCCCCATCAATCTTACAATTCGATTGCCTTCCGTCGGTGACCCTGGACGAGCATCCCAGAGGTACAATCGAAAGTCGCCCGGACCGATAAAAGCAAAATAATCGGTTTGATCAACGTGCTCATGAGGACCTCGAGTAACTCCCGGTGAAGTCTCGCTCAGATAAGCCATCTGCGGTTGTAGCGACGAGTCTAATTCATCGTTCCGAAATAATTCGATCAACCAACCTCTCTTGTCTTTATAAAAGTTCCTCGGAATGATCGACACACCCTCTATATCTTGATAGAGATCTTCCTCGGTATGCCGATCTCCTAAGTCAGTACTCTCAGCGGATGCATCGCTGCGAAGCCCCAGACGTTCAAGAGAATAAGAGCCTGCCCGCATGACTTCGCTAGCCCATTCCATGTGGCTCAGGTACCAACGAATCGTTTTCGCGATACCAGACTCAAACGTTATCTGCGGCTTCCAGCCTAGTTCGCGAGTGATTTTGGAATGATCGATCCCATAGCGAAAATCATGACCTGGTCGATCAGTAACGTATCGAATCAAGCTACTGGAAGGGTGCTTCAATTGAGGACAAAGCTGATCAACAACTGAGCAGATCCTGGTAACGACTTCGATGTTACTAAGCTCACAGTCGCCACCTATATTATAGGTTTCCCCCACTCGACCGTTATCAAGAACCGCTTGCAATGCTCGGCAATGATCTTCGACGTGCAACCAATCTCGCACATTCGTTCCGTTACCGTATACTGGCAACGGTTCGCGGTTCAGAGCTTTTCTAATGATGAGGGGAATCAGTTTTTCTGGAAACTGGAAGGGCCCATAATTATTGGAACAATTGGTGATGACCGTCGGCAGACCGTACGTATGGAAATAGGCTCGCACGAAATGATCGCTGGACGCTTTCGACGCTGAGTAAGGAGACGATGGTGCGTATGACGTCTCTTCGGTGAAGTACCCGGTTGCCCCAAGTTGGCCGTAAACCTCATCCGTAGACACATGAAGAAATCGGAACGAGGCCTTATCCGACGCATCCAAACTTTCAAAATGCCGAAGCGAAGCCTCCAGAAGCTCAAAAGTTCCCATGACATTTGTCCGAACGAAATCACCCGGCCGCCCGATGGAGCGGTCAACATGGGTTTCCGCTGCAAAGTTAATGACAGAAGTACAATGGTGTTCTGCCAACAACCTAGCAACCAGATGACGATCAGTGATGCTTCCCTGATAAAAGTGAAGTCGCTCTGAGTCTGCGATTTCGGCTAGGTTCGCGCGACTGCCGGCATACGTCAGCGCGTCGAGCACCACCACATTAAGCCGATTTGCAGCAATCGTCTGTCGAACAAACTGGCTACCAATAAAACCAGAGCCCCCAGTAACAAATATGGATCTCATTTTCTAGAATACCTTAATCTTGGCTTTTTTATTGCTGACAACGGCGACGGAAAGATTGATTACTTCCACCGTCAAAGGCAATCACTGTGCCACAGTATATTTTAGGTGATCAACGCACGCTTTTTGCATTCCGGCAATTCGAAAATTTTCTATCGGCGCTTTGAATATTCGGCAGGCGCAGCGATTTCGCCAGGCTTCCGTGGCAAATAAAACGCTCTCGACGATGATTTCGGGAAAAGAAAACAAAGAGGGGCATCGACTCTCGCTTTATCGAATCGAGAGAAAAGATTATCAGGCTCGCCGTTTCTACTTGTTGCTTTGCTGGTTCGACAACAGTTGACGCAGTCGCGAGGCTACCGCCCCGCCGCCTTGAGTCTTGTCGATCCAGCCGTCGAACGGATCGATCGACAACTGCCCCGTCGCGTCCCGCGTTCGTTTTACCGGTTGCGCAGTCAAGGCGAGAATTGGCCTGGCAAAGCCTGCGTGTCTCAATCGTCTTGCAACGTCGCAGCCGTGCGCGTTTTCAAGATTCAGATCCAGGAGAACGCAATCAATGTCCGACAAGGGGCAACTCAAGGCTCTCGCCTCGTCGGGCACCGCGATGGTGTGAATACCCTCTGCCAAAAGCACTGCGGCGATGACACTTCGCAAATCCGCGTCGTCATCGATAAGAAGCACCCACAGCGAGTTTTGGTTTGACTTCATTTCCTTACCAGGCGATTGTGTTTCGCCACGGCTCCCATCACGCGGGCTTAAAGCAGATTCGACACGCGGCTTTCTTTCCCGAGGTCTTGACGCGAAGGACCGCTTGTCAAGTTGGTCGCTGATCGGCACGATTTCTGGATCGTTATCACCGTCGGCGTGGGTTGGAAAAGCCGGCAGCCGACCGGGGCTAAACTCGACTCTACAACGGGTGCCTTTTCCGAACTGCGACTGTACCGTCAGCTTGCCACCCAAGATGCCGACGAGCGTCTGCGTAGTTGCCAATCCCCGGCATCGCTTGGTGGGAGGTGCTTTGGGATTGGGGCTGGAGCCCTGCATGATGCGATTCAGTTGCTGGCGAGGAATTCCCTTGCCAAAATCCTGCACCTCCAGCAAGCAATACCAACCATCGGCACCGCGCTGGCTCGTCGCCACTTGAGCTACTCGCACAACAATCTCTAGACTTTGGCTGTGCCGAATCGCATTGCTCAGCAAATTCACAAGAATCCTCTTCACCACAATCGTTTCCGCCGGCGCGAGAGGCATTAGTTCTCGCTCGACGTCCACCACAAGCCGGATGCCCTTCGCATCAAGCGCCAGTCGATGGGTGTCGACAATCGCGTCGACCAACGCTTCAACTCGCGTATTGATCACCGGCGCGCCGGTGTCATCAGGGCCATCAATTTCCTCGACCAAACCTTCAACCAGTTCAAGAAACCAGCCGCAATTCGCGCGCAATCCATCCAGAAGCTGCTCCTTTGAACAAGCAGAAACCGCGTAAAGGTCGGCGTAGCTCAATAATGACGCAGCCACATTGCGGAAATCGTGTGCCCACCCGCCAATGCCGCGACTATCTTTCTTCATTGACAAAGTCTCGCCATAGTCCGCCACCTGCCCATTCGTCGGGCCTTTGAGTAGTAAGGATAGACCGCCGAATTCCACGTGCAATATGTGAACGCCTGGAACCAATGACTTAGGCCCAAATAAGAAAAAAGTCACGTCGGGGCATCGGTTCGTTGCTATCGAAGGATGGGGTCGGCAAGGATTCATCCGGTGGAGTTTCTCCAACGGGTGCTGCGCATCGTACGAATTCGTGAGATCGGACTACGTTCAGGCGGGCGGTACATGGCTCGCTGAAAAAGTAGATTCACGGAACAAATAGCCTCACGGGGGAGGCGTGAAGGACGGTTTATCGCCGCGCCCCAGCAACCAGTCATAGATCGCGAGATCGAGCTTCACCTTGGCATCCCAAGTGAGTCTCGCCTGCATGTCGGCTTGTGCAGCCTGGGACATGGGCTCGAGACTTGAGGGGTTATCGACAAAGCGTTGTACCGCGGCACGGAGCGCAGCCACGATGGAATCTCGGTTGCCAAGCGGTATTTTCACACCCGTTTGTGGGGTCACGAATTCCGGTGGTCCGCCATAGTCGACCACAATCGGTACGGAGCCTTGTGCCATTGCTTCAATCACGACGGCTCCTCCGAATTCACGAAGGCTAGGAAAGCCAAACAGGTCAGAATCCTGAAAGTAGGAAGCGATTTCGGTGTGGGGCACCGAGTCGACAAAGGTGACTGCCTGGGTGAGCGACAGGTCAGCAACGAGTTTTTCCAGCGTTGGGCGATGGGGGCCATCGCCAACCATGGTCAAAGTGACGTCGCCGACCCTGAGGGGTTGCTGAATCGCTTCGATCAAGATGTCGCCGGCTTTGTAGGGGACCATTCTCCCTACGAATAGGATTTTGATCGGCTTAGTGGCGACTTTGCGAACTGGATTTGCGAAACGTCCTGGGTCGATACCGTTTTCGGGAATGTAAAACAGGTTTTGGTTGGGGCCTTTTTGCCAATCGTCCCACTGGTCCCTTGAGCCAACGATGACGGCGCTGGTGAGTTTTTGCGTCGATCGTTGGTAGGGGAGTTTGCGATAAAGGTTTCGAAACGGAACCAACCACTCTCGTTCCTGTGTCGCGAGTGAAGGGAATTCCTTCGGCCACGGCAAGCCGCCGTTGAGCGGCCCCAAGACGAAGGGGATGCCGATAGAATGACACCACTTGGCCATAGGCGAAGGGATGGTGGGACTGACCGGCGTGATGCGATGAACGAGATCAAATTCTTTCGCTATCAGCTTTGCTTTGAACTGCTTCCACGCAAGGTATTCAAAGTAGTAGTAGCTAATCGCGCCGACTGCTTGCAGCGTCGTCCAACCTTTCCCTGCGCCGCCGCGTAGAAGCGTTCCAAACTTCCAAACGGGTTTTGCAATCGCTTCGGAATCGATCGCCGTGAATTCACTACCCTCCTTCAACCCGGTCTTTAGAATATCGTCGCGATTGCGAATGTGCGTGACCAGGTGTGCTTTGGTCTGTTTTGCAAGGGCTTCGTAATGTGACCAGCCAACCAGAGGAACACTTTGCCATGCGGGATTTGCCTGTTCGACTAGAAGCAACACACGTGTGGGATTTTGAGTTTTCATTGAGATGACAAATCGTGATAGCAGAAGATCATGATGCTAAATCGAGCGGGTGTGTCAGTGCTTCCACGCCTGGCCAACCGGTTCGTCTGCCCTGCGAATTGGATGGAGAGTGTCATACGGTGGAACAAGAGAAATTTCAAAGCTGGGCCATGTGCGTGCCGGCTAGCGTCTGACCGACCGATCTATGAAAGTTCGGGTTCTTCGGCATACGAGTTGCCTTTGCATGGGATGGTCCAGTGTTCCCACTGCATTAACTTATAAAATTGCCGAATTAGACTGAAACGATACTGTTACGGAACTTTGGTTGATCAAAATGTTGCGGCAGCAGATGCGGGTAAGATTTTGTTTTGCAACGACCCGCACCCGTTCATTCGCGTGCTTGGGTAGTTGCTTTGTTTTTTTGGCTTAATGAAAATGCTTTCCCAAAGTAGCGACACCGTGGTGGTTGTGATTGTCAACTTCAGGACGCCAGCGTTGACGATCGATTGTCTGCGATCGTTAGCTACGGAACGAGAGGCGGGAGCGCCGATTCAGGCAAATGTGGTGGAGGGTGGTTCGGGTGATGATTCTGCTGAAATTCTCAGTAGAGCGATTGAAGACAACGGTTGGGCGAGGTGGGTCAAGCTGATTGTTTCTCCGCGCAATGGAGGCTTCGCCTACGCAAATAACTTGGGAATCAGCGCTGCGTTCAATCGAGGTCCCAAGCCCAATGCTATTTGGCTGCTAAACTCTGACACATACATTCTGCCCGGTGCTCTCAAACCTTTGCAGGCGATTCTCGAACAATACCCGGACGCCGGGATCGTTGGCAGCCGACTCGTTTATCCGGACGGAAGGCCTCAACATTCGGCGTTTCGATTTCCCACCTTACGAGGCGAACTTCTTGACGGAGCCAGATCAACCATTATTTCTTGCTTAATGCGGCGTTCTTCGGCGTTGCCGATCAGCGAAGAATTGGTCGGGGCGGAGTGGATCGCCGGGGCAAGCATGCTGATTCGGCCTGAGGTCTTCTCATCGATCGGTTATCTCGATGATAATTATTTTATGTATTTTGAGGAAACGGATTTTTGCCGGCGTGCCCTGAACGCTAACTGGAAGACGATGTATGAGCCGCAAAGCCGTGTTGTTCACTTAGTAGGTCAATCGTCGGGGGTAACTGGCGAGCAGGAGACAAAAAAACGTCGCCCGACTTATTGGTTCGAATCGCGACATCGATATTTCCTGACTCATTTTGGAGCGGTGAGCACGTTGCTTGCGGACCTCTGCTGGCTGTTTTGGCGAGCTTGTTGGCATTTCAGGCAATGCTTTCGTCGCGAAAAGCGGGCGCACGGCACGCCTCACCTTTGGAAAGACTTTCTTCGGCATAGTGTATTGTTCAAAGGATTTTCCATGCCTGCGTTCTCAGGGAATAAAGATGCGATAAATGAGCGAGCGTTGATCATTGAAGCGATGGCGACAAACGCCAACGAGAAAACCCAAATTCAAGCCGCTGCAACATCATGAGTCTGATTGAATCACAAGTATCAACCTGCAATCGCGATCCAGTTACGCGAGAGCCAGGATTACGAGAGCCAGGATTACGAGAGCCAGCGCCGCCTGTGGCGATTGGTGACCGCAACGCGAATCCCTCCGACGTAAGTTTTCTGGCATTGCTCCAGGAGGATTTCCACGTCCACGACAGGGACTGGGCCAGCCAGGGCTTTATCACGTTAGCTGTGCATCGATTTGGCAACTGGCGAATGGGACGCCCGAAATGGATGCGACTTGGGCTTACGCCGACGTATCGTTTTTTGCAAAAAGCCTGTCAAATCTGTTGCGGAATCCAGCTTTCCTACAATGTCCCAGTTGGTCGCCGCGTCAAACTCGAACACTTCGGCGGCATGATCCTGAGCGCTCGCCAGATCGGTAGCGACGTCACCATTCGCCAAAATACCACGCTTGGAATCGCCTCGAAGTCGGATCTCAACGCCAGGCCTACGATCGAAGACGGCGTTGATATTGGCTGCAACGCGGTGATCGTGGGAAACATTACCATCGGCCGTGGCTCGGTCATCGGCGCGGGCGCCGTGGTCATTCGTGACGTGCCGCCCTACAGCGTTGTGGCTGGCGTGCCAGGAAAGATCATCCGATCGCTTCGCGATGAAGGTGCAGTGGAATAGCCGTGAGCCGGAGTTTACCCGCTGCCTCACTTGCCAGCCCGCTGCCTCACTTGCCAGCCCGCTGCCTCACTTGCCAGTTGGCCGGGTATCGAATCGGTCTGCTTAGGGAGCGAATGCAACGCGTCCGTCGCCGATCGCACCTTGCTCGAACTGCCACCTGACCAGCAACTGCTGATAGCTGTAAAGCGCATCATTGATGAACACCTGAGCCAGCGAAAGCCTCTGTTGCGTGCGTAACACGGAGTTGATGTCACCTTCTCCTTGGTTGCGTAGCTCAAGTCGCAGGCTGTACTGCTCTCTGGCAATATCGACTCGTTGCTTTGCAAGCTCAACGACCTCCGCTTGAGCTTGCAATTGAGCGTATAGCCCTTGCAATTGATGCGAGTACTGGAACTGCAGTGCTTCGAATTGCTGGCGTGCTTGGCAGAGAGTTAAGTTGGCTCGACGGACTTGAGCAAACGCCGCTCGTCGACCGATCGGCTGTTGAAGCACGAATCCCAAAGCCGCATACGTAAAGTCGTTGTCGACCACGGTTTCCATTGAATCGGCCAAGTTTCCACCAAGGCCGGTGACGGAATAATCAATAATCATTCTCAAGTCGGGCTGCAACGCGTTGATTTGGCGACGGAGCTCGACCTCCGATCGTCGAATCGCGGATCGCTGCGCCAGAAGCTCGGGACGGAGCGCTAGTCTCGCTAACGCTTGGTCCAAGCTAGGGAGATAAACCTGGGGCGTTTCACCATCGCTTGTTTTAAGGCTTGCCGCTTGCTCAGGAGTGTAGCCGAGCAGATTCGCAAGCGTTTGAACGGCGTTTCTCCGCTGCGTTTCGGTGATCGCGGCTTGCGATTGCAACTCGGCGTACTGGTCTTTGCTTTCCAGCACATCAGGGAGAATACTCTCGCCCAGATCAAGGCGATCGATTTCGGCTTGGACTTGCAGCTTGCTCTGTTTAAGGACGTTGTCATATGCCTTGCTTTGCTGCTCTAGCAATGCCAGGGTCCAATAGGCTTGTTCGGCATCTCGAAGGATGATGTTAACCTCGGCGCGGAATTCCTCGCCCGTTTGGCGAGCGTTGATGCGGGCGATCTCGATGAGCGACTCGCCAATCGCCCGTCCCCGCCCTGCGAGCAAAGGTTGTTCAAAGTGAAGGTTAACCGCTGATTGCCAGGCGGGGTTGATCAGTCGAAAGTCACCGACGCGGTCAAAGTTCTCATAGGCCGTTCCTACACCGACTTCGTATTCACCACCGCCACGAAGCTGTTGACCGATTCCCAGATTGTTAATGCCTCTCAGAGGAAGAAGGCCATCTCGCTGATTGGTATTGAAGTTACCACCGAACGATTGCAATGTGTCGGTGAGCTGCTGGTCTTGTTTTGCACCGATGACTCCCGCTTTGAGGTACGGATCAAAGAAGGCGTCTTCAATCGTGATCCCCGTGTCGGCGATTTGCGGGCTCCGGGCCAACACTCGCAGATTCGGGTTGCGTTGCAAAGCCAACTCGAACGCATCGATCCGCGTGATCGTCGTTTTCTGGAAAACGGCATCGGGGTCCGTTGGCCCGATCGAGTATGAGCGATTCTCAGCAGCGGCCGTGCTGGAGGCGACTTGGGGCTCGGCGGAGCGATTCTTTAAGCTATCCTGAATCAGTGCTGAGGAAACCAAGGTGGCAGTCAGCGGATTGGGCGGTTGCGGGATCGTTGCCGACGGGCTGGTGTCTCGAGAGGCTGCTAGCCCCTTTCCGAATAGCATTTCTAGGCGGTCTTCCTCAGCTAAGTGATCTTCGATGCGAACCGGTTGGATCAAATGCTTTGCATAGGTGGGCACCTTGCCGGCCGGTTGGCCCGCAGTTCCTAGGGATGATGGAATCGCTGCGACATGTACTTGGGACGCCTGGAACACCTCGGGCGACCGAGATGCTTGGCGTGACTCGCTATAAACAGCGGTCATACGTGGATTCTCATCCACAATCATCCCTTCGAGCTCATCGGCGCTATCACCGAAATGGCTGAACATGCTGAATGTCGCCGGCCAACGCGGGCTAAATAGCGAGGAAAGTGGAGCTTCGATTTGGGCGGCCGTCTGTAAGTTTTCCATCATGGATGAGGAGTAAACCGGAGCCCAAAAGGGCCCTCCGGAAGATTCCGAGGCAGTCAACGCCCCCGAAAAGGACGGGCTTCCGTCGCTGTAGACCGGTATGACCTTCGTCAACTGCAAGTCCTGCGGGGCGGATTGACCCTCGATCGAAGCAAAACTTGCCGCGTCGGGAAGCGTCACCGGGACAGGCAGGCCGGTTGCCGACGCGTTGGAAGCGGTAGGGCTGAAAGCGGTCGAGTTGAAAGCGGTCGAGTTGAAAGCGGTAGGACTGGAAGCGGTAGGACTGGAAGCGGTAGGGCTGGAAGCGGTAGGGCTGGAAGCCGATTTAGGAGAGACGGTGTCGAAGCGACCATCCACTCGAACCGGTTCCCAACCCCGCACCTGATTCAGGGGCAAAGAAATCGTCGCGGTAAGTATCGCGGCAATGATGCGGCGACGGCGATTACGTTCGTGCGATCCCATGGGGCATCCTTGCGATGAATCGAGCGAGCCTAGGTGTGCGTGGGACTAGCAAACGTTGCCATAGCAAAACTGCATCCCGGCTACGAAACTCGATCGGCACGCTACCCGGTGGGACTTGCCCTATCCCTCTGCCACAGGCGATTTTAGAAGACCGCGTCGACGCGTGTGGCGATCAGACGGTTTCTTCGACATAGACAAAGTTTTCGTTTTGTCGGGCTTGTTTCGACGAATCTTTCACACCACTTGGCTTTTGCAATGCAAGTCTGCAAAGCTTTGGAGCCGATGCCCCTCAAGCCCGGTCAAATGTGACTTGAGAAAATTTCGGGGCCGGTAGAACATGTGCGATTTATCAGAATCAGTTGCAATCATTATCAAACTGGGAATGATGCGCGGTGTTCCTCAGTAAATCGACCCATCGGTGAACTGGCACACGCTTTGCCCCCGCCGACTGAAAGAAGTTTTCGTTAGTAACCGTGGGCGGGGATCTGAGGCGGGTGTACACATTGTCGCCTCGCATGGCCGTCATTACACGGCCGCAAGCCAATTGATCCCGAACCGTCCGAATGCCCCTGAGCGATTTGCCCTGCTAACTGCGGTCGCAAGCATTGCGAAAGATCCCGAAATCCGTCCATGTTAATCGCTTCCAGCGCTTTGATTTGCATCGTCATCCTGACGCTGTTGATGATTTCTTATGGGGCAGAGATCGCGATTTACGGAAGCTTGGTGTTGATGTCCCTCGCCCCGACTTGGGTTGGTTATTATGTCGGGTCCAGCATTATCGACACGCGGTGCGTTTGTTTCGGATTGGCAGCTCTGCTTCGGATTGCTTTATTGGACCGCGTGCCGATTGGTCGACTCTGCTTTGCGGACATATGTATCCTGCTGCTTGGCGGGGAAGCGATCATCTCGAAGATGCAACTCTTTAACCTCGGTCCCTCGATGGCTCTTTCCGTAATTTCTTTTTGGATTGTGCCTTACGTGTTCGGGCGGTTTGTCTCTTCGCTGCCTCACGCACGTCAGGGGATCGCTGTCGCGGCGATGGCTGCAGCCGTCATCTTGACTACCCTGCTGTTGATCGAATCGACCGTGGGGATCAATCCAATCAACTCGGCGTTGGGACATCTTGGTTCCGGCAACTCGGAACAGGGAGGACGTTGGGGTCTTCGCCGGGCGGAGGCAATTGCGTCGCACCCAATTTCCATGGGGATGATCATCGCTGCGTTGTTTCCGTGGGTGTTGGATGGCTGGAGTCAGATTCGCAAGGGTGTTTTTCCCTGGGCGGTTCCACCCTTATTTGCGCATGCGTTGCTATTGGCACCTTGGGTGGCCGTTTTGTGTTGCCTGTCTCGCGGTCCCATCCTGGTCGTGATGGGGACACTTCTTCTGCTTTGGGTGGTACGTTTGCAACGGTTCCGAACGACTGTCGCCATGACTCTGGCGATCGGCTTTTTCTCTGCGGTGCTTTATGCTCAGCCACTCACGTCGTTTTTAGAAAAGTTGGCTCAGGAAGATGAGCATCATGAGGTTATGACCGTAAAAGGTGTGCCTTACAACTATTCAGGGACCAGTCACCGCTTGATGCTGTTCCCGACCTACCACGATGCGATGGCAGCAGCCGGTTGGCTTGGATTCGGTGGTTTCGACATGAAAGATCCTGATCATGCGAAATATATTGAACCGCATCTCCAGCGGATTTTTTGGTCCGTTGACAATCAATACATTTTCTCCATCTTGAACGAGGGCTATCTTGGCCTTGGATTGTTTGCCGCACTGACACTTGCGGGGATCTATTACTGCATTTCCCTTTCGGATCGTCACCGAGAGCTTTACTCTGCGTCGGTGGCTGCATGGTTATGCTCATTAGCTGTTGTATACATGACTGTATTCAGCTCGAGCGACTTTCATTTTTACGTTTTGTTTAATTTAGGTTTTGTCGCGGGATGCTACACGCGGTGCGGGAGCGGCACCGGTGCGACGCCTTCTGTGTCTGCCGGGAAAGCATCACGGCACTCCGTTAGTCGCTCAAGCCATCACTCTCTTGCTCGCCAAGGCTATGTTAGCCAAACCACCAGAAAACCTACAATTGACACTCAATACGAAACGAGTCGTAAAATGCCCGCTAGCCGAAGTAATGAGCTGATGCCCCATGTGGTGCACCAGCCAAGCCAGGTTCGGTATCAAGGCCCCGCAGCGGGTAGTCCGTCTAGCATTCCTTCCGGAGGTATCGATAGCCGCTTGATCAGGAAGTACGTATTACTGGGATTCCTCGGTACCGCAATCGGAGCTTCGGTCGCTTATCTCGTTGCTCCCAAGCTTGAGACAGTAAGCTGGCTTTATCAATCTCGCCTCAATTTTCGAACGGGGCGTTTGAACGTTGATTCTTATCAGCAACCGGATGTCTTCACGATCATGCCGGATGCGTTTAGCAAAACCCTGATTTCCGATGCATTGGGTAACCGCATCGGACCTGACGCACATTCAGCATTGACAGTTCAATTTGGAACGGGGAAGCCCTATGTTGACCTTCAGTTCAAGTGGCCCGACGAACAGGAGGGCGAGGAGTTACTAAAAAAGGTTATCAACGCTGGTATTAAATATTCGGCGGACATTCGTGCCGGAAGACTCGAAGAAAGCCAGAACGACATTAACAAAGAGATTGCAGAGGTTCGCGGCCAGCTTGCCGTTGTGGAAAACGAACAATTACAATTTCGGTTGGCAAATCACGTAAACGATGTCGCCGCGGAACTGGTGATGCTCCAGCAGGAAATTCGCGATATTGAAGTGCAACTTCTGGATGTGAATGCAGACCGCAAGGGAATTGACGCAATCGCAGTACAACGCGAATTGCACGGCCAACAGCGTGAGTTATTAGGAGATACTCCCGAAGACTATATCGAAAGCCTCACGAAGCAAAGAGATCTTCAGCGAGAATTGGTGATTATTCAAACCGGCCGGACACGGACGAAGGCGAGATTTCAATACGAAAATCAGTTAAAGGACGTGGAACGTAAGCGCGCGTTGCACGCGAAGAAACTGTTGACTGACGCTGATCTAGAGCGAGCCGAACTGGGACTAAAGTTATTTGCGGTCGACATGGATGACGACGGTGACAGTACGAGCGTGGAAAGGAAGCTGGATGACGTCCAAGCCAAGCTTTCCCTTCGTGAGACGCTGAACAGCAACCGGTTTACAGAAATCGTTGGTGAAGAAATCGCTAACCGCGAGCGGATCGTAGCCCTGGAGGGAAGGCTGAGCAGGAATCGGGCGGAGGAGCCTCGTTTGCGAGACTTGTTGCCTCGGGAGGAAACGTTGATCGCCAAACGTGAAGCCTCAGAGGAGCGTTTGGAAGAGCTGCAGAAACAGATTGCATTGTGTGGTGCATTCGCTCGTTCGAACATCAATGAGCTGTACGTTGTCAAGGATGTCGCGCTGGCCGATCCCGCGACCAAGTCCAATCTCATTAAGCTTTCTTTGGCTTTGTTTATTGGCTCATTCGGAGCGTTCATCTCTCCGTTTGCGTTGGTCGATGGCTTGAGGCTCCGACGCAAGCGAAACATAGAGGAACTAACTAACATCGGTTTGGGGCGACTATCTTTGCTGCAAGCGTCCAATCGGTTGCATTTGGAAGATCACGGTGGCGAAATGAACGCACCCGCGGCGGATGTTCGTCGTATGATCAACCAATTATTTGCGGTGATGCCGCCCGACGACTACGTGCTTTTGTTTGCGAGTCTTCAAAATGAGCCACCGTCGATGGCCCTGATGTTTGACGTGGCCAGGTGTTTTTCACGGCGTGGGCGTAACGTGGTGCTAGTGATCGTCGATCCCGCGGTGGTTGATCCCGCGACGGGAGAAGCGAAGCCTCGGTTCCGTGATCACCAGTACGCTAGCCACTTACCCGACCGCTTCGAAATTCAGCATGTTGACATTGCGAAAGATGTCGTGGTGGACTTGGATCGGCATCGACGAAACTTTGACTTGGTTATCATCGCCGCTGGATTTGATGCTTCCGACAGTCAAGATCTCAACCTGTTGACGTTCTACGCCGATGGTGTCGTGTTCACGGATATCGGTACCGGAAAGCATTTTCAGAAAAGGGTCAATGTCGTCCGAAAGTTGAATGATTGCGAAGGTAACGTCTTAGGGATGATTAGCTGATAGCGGACAGTGAAAGAAGAATCATGACAACAGCTATTCTTACCAACGACGTGAGGCTAAACCTCGCAAACGATATCGAAACGAATACTTCGGAAGCCTCCCTCGATGAGCTGAGGGTGGCCTATTTGATAAATCAGCACCCGTCTCAGAGCAGGTCGTTTGGCATCGTACGGAAAATAAGTGTCGCCTTTCGCTCCGCGAAGGTGGCGTGTCTTAATTTTTTCGCGGAGCGAAAGACGACAGTAAAAAACCGCAAGGTTCTTAATTGCGAGATGCTCTGCCATGCGGAACCGGAGCTAAGTGACGCAAACCGAAAAGGCACCTCTCGATTCGCCGATGGAATTCCAGTGGTATGGGCTGCAAGGTTAAAAGAGCAACGAATTAATGAACGGGCCGCCGGGTCCGACTTAGTGTCGTCAACGTGTGCACTGGCTGCACGCCGGGGAGCGAGTGGAAAACAGACCCAAAACCGATCGATATTGTGCGCCGGCTCAACCATTGCGAAGGCAATGTACTTGGCTTAATGAGCTAAAGGCTTACCCTCATGATTCTGTTTGTAACCATTTTGCTCTGGGGCCTGGCGGTGATGCTCGCGGTCCCGTCATTTACTTTGGCGATTCAGTGCGTGGCTGGCTGCGTGACGAGAAGGAAAAACCAGAAAACGAGTCTCGCACACCGAGAACCATGCACCGTTTTAATTCCGGCTCATAACGAAGCTCAGGTCATATCTGCTACTCTTTGCAATTTGCTGAATCACGTTCGGCCCACTGACCGTATTATTGTCATTGCAGACAATTGCGATGATCCAACATGTCAACAGGCCATTCAAGCGGGCGTCGAGGCGATTGAAAGAAACTCACCAGGACTGCGAGGCAAGGGATATGCAATGCAATTCGGAATTGATTCAATCAGAAACACTCCGCCAGAGATCGTTGTGTTTCTTGACGCGGATTGTCGTATTCAATCGAATTCGCTGGACAGGCTTGTGGATCAAGCCGCTCGCACTGGCCGCGTTGCTCAAGCAAACTATCGCATGCGTCGACTTGCATCAGAAGCAACCGGGCTGAACACCAAGTCGGTAATAAGCGAATTTGCGGTTCTGATCAAAAATTGGGTGCGGCCACGCGGCATGATGGCACTTGGCTTGCCGTGCCATTTGACGGGATCCGGCATGGCATTCCCCTGGGAAATTGCCTCAAAACTTCCTTTTGCCACCAGTAATATTGTCGAGGATATGGCTCTGGGATGTGAGCTGATGCGAGTCGGCAAAGGCCCTCTGTTCTGCGAAGAGGCGGAAATATTAGCCTCACTTCCCGCAACGGATGCAGCCTCGCTTGAACAGCGTAAGCGGTGGGAACATGGCCACCTTCACACTCTTTTTCATCAGATGCCACGCATTCTTTTCGCTGCGATTACGCAGAGAAGGCTTGATCTTTTAGGAGTGACATTTGATCTGACTGTGCCACCCCTAACTTTGCTGGTTTTATCATTGATAGGTTGCTGGGTAGCGTCCGCCTTATTCGTCTTTCAAAACGCAGGTCCTTTTTGGTTGCTTACGATCGAAATCTTCACGATTGCGTTCGCTTTATCTTGGTCTGCAGTCAAGTTTTCGGATGATAAGCATCTTGGCTCAGCGTTCTGGTCGCTTCCTGCTTACGCCATGTCGAAACTACCTCTGTATCTCGGATTTGTATTCTTTGGTAGACAGCGACAGTGGATTCGAACCTCTCGCGAGCCCCTTGAAACGAGCGAGGCGCGATGACAACCGCTTATGAAACTCGGACGGCCATTACCAGTAACGTGAATGGCGATGTAGGCGACTCGAAAGACGACAACCGTTTACTGAGCGGGCTCACTGTTGCCTACTTAATGAATCAGCATCCCTCACCGAGCGCAACGTTCATTCGGCGCGAGATTGCGGGACTCGAAACTGCGTCTGCCAAAGTTTTCCGCTTCTCAATACGGCGTTGGCCCGGTCAGTTCGTCGATCCTGCGGATCAAGCGGAGGCGAGTCGTACGGAGATCTTGCTCGATCGGGGCGTGTGGCTGATTTGGGACTTGCTTTACTGCTTTCTGGAGTCGCCCCAACGTTTTTTTGCTGCGATTCGTTTGTGCGCAAAACTCGGTTGGAAGTCGGATCGAGGTCCCATTCGGACCTGGATTTATTTACTGGAAGCGTGCCGCTTGAAGCGACGTGTCAGCCAAGCGGAGATTCCTTGGATACACGCCCACTTCGGGACTAACTCAACAGCCGTCGCCATGTTTTGCCGTGTTCTCGGTGGTCCACCGTATAGCTTTACCGTTCACGGGCCTGAAGAGTTTGATCGTCCAGAGCTATTGCATCTCAACGAAAAGATTCACTACGCAAGCATGGTTGTCGCAATCAGCCAGTTTGGTCAAAGCCAGCTTTATCGTTGGTGTCCGTGGGAACAGTGGAATAAGATCCGGATCGTACGCTGTGGTATCAGCGAATCATTTGTGGAACAGGTAGCGAAGCCGATCACACCCCTTCCGAACCTTGTGTGTGTGGCACGATTGGCTGAGCAGAAAGGATTGCCTGTGCTGATCGATGCGACTGCAAAGCTTAAGCGACAAGGCGTGGCGTTTCGACTTGAGTTGATCGGGGATGGTGATCTACGGAAACCTTTGGAGCAACTGATTGTTTCACAAGGTTTGCAAGACCGAGTTATTCTGTCGGGCTGGCAAACCGAGAAACAGATCCGACACGCGATCGAGAATAGTCGTGCACTGGTGCTTCCCAGTTTTGCAGAAGGATTGCCAGTCGTGCTTATGGAAGCGCTGGCCCTTGGGCGCCCCGTGATCAGTACGAAGATCGCGGGCATTTCAGAATTGGTGGTTGATGGTGAAAACGGGTGGCTCGTCAATGCAGGCGACGTCGATTCACTCGCATCAGCAATGCTTGAAGTCCTCGAAACCGATCCTGAGAAGTTAGCAACTATGGGGCAATGTGGGGCTCACGCCGTTTTTGAGCGCCATCTCGCCAAGGACGAGGCTTATCGCCTGGGGGAATACTTCCTAGAACTTCAATCCTCACTCCGTTAATCAGCCATGTTAGTAGAGTTGCCCGCATATCCCACGGCATCGCTAGAGCTTTCGCCAATCCCAACCTCACAGGTGCTGGGGTTATCATTGTCGCGATTATCATACGTTCAGACCCTGGAACGAATTGAACAGTTGGTCGATGCAAAATACCCAGCATTCTTCATCACGGCGCCGCTGAATTATGCGATGGTTTGCCATAAGAATCCGCCGCTTCAAGAAGTGAATCGTAAGGCGGCATTCCTCGTTGCGGATGGCATGCCGCTGGTCTGGGTTGCAAAAGCGAAAGGCAAACCGCTTGCGGAACGCGTCGCGGGATCGGACCTGGTTCCCTCCATGTGCGAAATGGCAGCCCGTCGTGCCGAAAGCGTGTTTCTTTTGGGCGCGGCCCCAGGGGTCGCCGCGAAAGCTGCGGAGAAGCTTGTGGTCACCTATCCAGGCCTGCGCATTGCAGGCACAGCCTGCCCACGCATGTCCGCATTGTTGCCCAGCGAAGAAGCGGCGCTTATCGAATCTATTCGCCAGTCAGGTGCCACGTTTCTGTTTTTGGCTCGCGGGCAGCCGGCTGGAGAGAGTTGGCTGGCGGATCATTTTGAGGAGCTGGGCTGTATCAGCGTCCAGGTAGGCGCCTCGATTGATTTCATCGCCGATGGCGTCGTTCGAGCCCCTAAATGGATGCAGCGAACCGGCACAGAGTGGGTTTATCGCTTACTTCAGGAACCAAAGCGTCTGACGAATCGATATTGGTCCAACGGCTCGTTTTTTATTAGGCAAGCGCCGCTTGATGTGTTGTTCCGACGCCAGTGATGATGTTGTAAAGAAGCTGTTGCGCCTGCGGGCAGTAACGCCGGGGATGACCTGCCCACCCCCCAACCCACCAAAAAAACGGCGAAGCTCGTTTCAAATTGATAAGCGGTTATGCGGACAAGTTGATAATCACCGGCGAGGGGGGGCAGAAAAGAACAGGACAATCGCGTTTTCTTTCTTTTTCCGGAGCTTCGAATTCCGGTGACCAAGGCCCAGAAGCCAATCGCTATGGCCTATGATTCCCTCTTTCCATTAGGTTTTTAGCGAGCAGGGAAACCACACCACCCGTTTCAAGGCACTCGCAATGTTTGTTGAACAACCAGAACCACAGCAAGTGATGCCCGCAACGGACTCACGGCATACCACTTGCCTTACGGCACATCGCGATGGGAACGTTCGCGACGACCATCGCAGCACCTTGAGCAATTCATTTGCAATTCGTGATTATCCGATTTGTTAAGAAGATCCAATGACAGCCGGCATGAACGTTGAGACCGAGGAGTCGCCGGCGACGGAAACGTCGCCAGTGAACTCTGCAGCAAGTGATATCCAGCCGAACAGCTGGTTTTGGAAGAATTTCGACAACGATAAAAGTGAATCCGTAACGAAACGCTACGCAAGAATTACGCGTGCTTCACGGCGTTACTCCGTCCGTCGTCAAACGGTATCCCAGCGTACTTACGAGTTCTGCAAGCGTGTGATCGACATTGTGATTACGCTGCCCGTCGTCTTTTTCCTTTCGCCATTTCTCCTGGCCGTTGGAATCGCAACGAAGCTTTACGATGGCGGCCCCATGTTCTTTCGCCAGATCCGCGTCGGGCGTTATGGCGAGCCGTTCATGTGCTACAAAATCCGGACGATGATTCCAAATGCCGATGCAATGAAGGCAAAGCTGGCGGATCTGAATCAGCATTCCAACGGTGTCACCTTTAAGGCCCCGCAAGACCCTCGTATCACTCCACTTGGCAGGCTCCTTCGCAAGTCGAGCATCGACGAACTGCCACAGTTCATCAACGTACTGCAGGGCCAGATGTCGCTCGTTGGTCCACGGCCTGCCGTTCCCTGTGAAGTCATAAAGTACGAAGGACGCGATTTTCAGCGTTTGCTGGTAAAACCTGGCATCACTTGCATTTGGCAGGTGAGTGGTCGAGGTGACGTCGACTTTGCGGGACAAGTTGAAATGGATGTTACTTACGTCCGCAACCGAAGCCTTTGGCTTGATTTTCGATTGATGCTGAAGACGATTCCAGCAGTGTTTGGTATGAAGGGTGCCTATTAGACGCTCTCCAGCGACGCCATAATTTGACGGCGGGGGGAGCTGCACTCACTAGGTCTGAGTTGAAATTTATTGACACTGGCGCTTCCGTAGAGTGTTCTTATTCAAAAGATTTCGATTCCGCTGGTGAGCGACGTCAATGCGTTGCAATGGGTGATTTCAAGTGTTTCAAGTCGAGAATTTTTCCCTCATGCGATTGAGCTTAACTAGGCGTCTTTTGTGCCTTAGATGGACGACCGGTGGATTAATCGCTTTTCTAATATCGCTATTGGCCCTTTTGCCGCTTCTTGTAATTCATCCGACATCTCTGGTTAAAGACTTTCCAAAAGGTTGTGGCGTCCAGCGAACGATGGCCTTACTGGAAGCAAGTATTGAGGAGAATCGAGCCAATGTCAAGATTCTTTTCTATGGTCAATCGATCACAAAGCAAGAATGGTCAAGTGTTGTCGGCGAACGACTTCGCGTTCGTTACCCTACGGCGAATCTGACGATCGAGAATCTGGCTATCAGGGGATTTCCAACACAGCTACTTGTAAAGACGGCTCACGCAGATGTCTATCCTCTCTATCCGGATCTTGTGATTTTTCATGCTTATGGATCGCACAGAGATTATGAAACAATTGTCAAAGAAATTCGCACTCGCACGACGGCGGAAATTTTAGTTCAAACAGACCATTTTTCTCGCGACGATGACCTAGATGAGTACACAAATACTTGGGTCGTTCGATTTGGAGAAAAAATTCCAGGGTGGAATGTCCATTGGAAAACGTGGATGAATTACAGCTTTTTGCCAACATTAGCAAAATATCACGGAATCGGTCTAATTGATGTCAGAAACAATTGGAAAGAATACTTGAATAACAATAATTTGAAGCCTTCTGCATTGCTCAAAGACGAAGTGCATCTCAATGAACGTGGGTGCAACGTGATGGCAAATATTGTAAGTAGTCATTTGGTTTATGACCAAGACCACGACTTAAAAACTGATTTCGGTACTATTGAGGATCATGTGTTAGAGACATCCAATGAGTCCGATAGAAAAAGTCAAAGTCTTTGCTTTCGATTCGACGGAAATCGAGTCGACCTGATAATGAATCAACGCGACACGATTGACCTGGAGTTGCGATTGGATCACGCAATTCCCGCTGAGATACCGGAGCTATACACATTTACAAGAACATCTAGCCTACCGGGGACCGATTGGCCCGCGTTATTACGCATTCAATCGAACTCGCTTTTGCAGATTGAGGACTGGGATCTTGTTTTAAGTGATATCAAGGACGATTTGTCGAATTTTGGGTTTAGGCTGGTCGGTTCTAAAACTGGCTTTGACGGCTCGGGGGAAAAAACTACTAGATTTGTTTCAAACTCTGGCAGGGTTGTCATTGATCCAGAAGATTGGAATGTCGATTACGCACGCAAGGTTAGCCAGATCAAATTGCATGAAGGACACCAAGTATCTTGGAAAGTTCAACCACTATTTTTCACTGGTGACGGGGAGGGGTTGGTGCGACCGATGCGTGGCGAGGGTTCCGTAATCATAACGTTAGCACAGGGGCTGCGTACGGGTTTCCATGAATTGGTATTGTCGGGGGTAGCAAACGATGAGACAGTTATTTTACGCACGTATAAGCCACCAGCCACCAAGCAGTAAAAGATAAAAATTAAGGCTCTTCCTCAGAATCTGTGGGTACAAACCCGCTCAAAACCGAGTTTGCATCAGCAAATGACGGCATTTTTGAGCGAAAACATCAAGGTTGGAAGTCACTTTCAGTTTAGAGATGGATTTTT
>Ga0105051_10002975_pt1 | contig 21060 bp, 19 predicted proteins | sample FRY02_FD_78383 | JGI IMG/M metagenome (GOLD analysis project Ga0105051, IMG submission 78383) | Freshwater microbial communities from Lake Fryxell liftoff mats and glacier meltwater in Antarctica - FRY-02 (megahit assembly) | ecosystem: Environmental > Aquatic > Freshwater > Ice > Glacier... | reverse complement strand
TCCGTTAACGGAAAAGAAGTTATTGTTCCTGTATTAATTCAACCAGGACAAGCTAAAGGTTCTGTAGGTTTGGCTTTAGGTTTTGGAAAAACTTTTGGTTTAAAAGAAGAAATGCAAGTAGGTGTTAATGCATATCCTTTATATAAAGGTGGCAATAACATTCAATACAATGTTAAAATAGATAAAGTTGAAGGAACGCATCAATTTGCTTGTACGCAAGTGCAAAAAACAATTGCAGGTCGTCACGATATATTAAAAGTAGCATCCTTAAAAGATTACAATACTGTTGCTCCTAAAGACCATCATCATGGTTGGAACAAACCTGCTTATGTATCTTATGATCATAAGGAAGTGGAGGCAAAAACAATAGATTTATGGGATGAACATAATAGAGAGCTAGGTCATCACTTTAATTTATCCATAGATTTAACATCTTGTACAGGTTGTGGTGCATGTGTAGTTGCATGTCATGCAGAAAATAATGTACCGGTTGTTGGTAAAAATGAAGTTAGAGTAGGTAGAGATATGCACTGGTTGCGTATTGATAGATACTATTCATCGCAAGTAGAAACAAGAGAAGAAGCCAAAGAATTAGGATTAGGTATCGCTGATACTTACAAAGCTCTAGAAACAGAAGCAGAAAATCCTGAGGTTACTTTTCAGCCTATGATGTGTCAGCACTGTAATCATGCTCCTTGTGAGACTGTTTGTCCAGTTGCAGCAACAACTCACAGTAGACAAGGCCAAAATCATATGACATACAACAGATGTGTTGGTACAAGATATTGTGCAAACAACTGTCCATATAGAGTTCGTAGATTCAACTGGTTTAATTATGCAAATAATAACGAGTTTGACTTCAATATGAACAACGAATATGGAAAAATGGTTTTAAACCCAGATGTTGTTGTTCGCTCTAGAGGAGTTATGGAAAAATGTTCTATGTGTATTCAAATGACACAAGCAACTATTTTAAAAGCTAAAAAAGAAGGAAGGCCAGTTGATACGGATGAGTTTGAAACAGCTTGTTCATCAGCATGTACAACAGGAGCTTTAGTTTTTGGAGATGTTAATAATAAAGAGGATAAAGTTACTGCATTAGCAGAAGATAAGAGAGCTTATAACGTGTTAGATTACTTACAGACGAAACCTAATGTAATCTATCAAGTGAAAGTTAAGAATACAAACCAAGCGTAATTAAAATTTAAGATATAAAAGTATGTCTCATTACGAAGCACCCATAAGGGAACCTTTAGTATTAGGTGATAAAAGTTATCATGATATTACCGAAGACATTGCAAAACCTATTGAAGGTGCTGCAAATAAGAACTGGTACATTGCATTTTATATTTCTTTAGCAGCAATGCTATGGGGGTTTGGCTGTATCTTTTACACAGTAGGAACTGGTATTGGAGTTTGGGGATTAAACAAGAACATAGGTTGGGCTTGGGATATCACAAACTTTGTTTGGTGGGTTGGTATTGGTCACGCAGGAACATTAATCTCTGCAGTACTTTTATTATTCCGTCAAAAATGGAGAATGGCAATTAACCGTTCGGCAGAGGCAATGACAATTTTTGCCGTTTTTCAAGCAGGACTGTTTCCAATTATTCACATGGGTCGTCCATGGAATGCATATTGGGTATTACCAATTCCGAATCAATTTGGATCATTGTGGGTAAACTTTAACTCTCCATTACTATGGGATGTTTTTGCAATTTCAACGTATTTGTCTGTATCCTTAGTTTTCTGGTGGACAGGTTTATTACCAGATTTTGCAATGATTAGAGATAGAGCTGTGAAGCCTTTTCAAAAGAAAATATATTCTTTATTATCTTTTGGTTGGTCTGGTAGAGCTAAAGATTGGCAACGCTTTGAAGAAGTTTCATTGGTATTAGCTGGTTTAGCAACACCTTTGGTACTTTCTGTACATACAATTGTATCTATGGATTTTGCTACATCAATCAACCCAGGTTGGCACTCAACAATCTTTCCTCCTTACTTCGTAGCTGGAGCAATCTTTTCAGGATTTGCAATGGTACAAACCTTATTAGGTATCATGAGAAAAGTTACAAACCTAGAAGATTACATTACACGTATGCATATTGAATATATGAATATCGTAATCATCTTAACAGGTGGAATCGTAGCTGTAGCCTATGCAACTGAGTTTTTTATTGCATGGTATACTGGATCACCTTATGAAAATTATACATATTTATCTGTAGGTGCAGCAACAGGACCTTATAAATGGGCTTTTTGGTCATTGATTACATTCAATATCATTACCCCGCAATTATTATGGTTCAAAAAAATAAGAAGAAGTTTTATTTGGACGTTTATTATATCTATTGCCATAAATATAGGTATGTGGTTTGAACGTTTTGATATTATTGCAATTGTATTAAGTAAAGGTCATTTACCTTCAACTTGGTGGCGTTTTGAACCTACTTTTGTAGATGTTGGTATCTTTATAGGAACAATAGGATTCTTTTTTGTGTTATTCCTATTATACGCAAGAACGTTCCCAGTCATCGCGCAAGCGGAAGTAAAAACGATATTAAAATCTTCTGGTGAGTTTTATAAGAAGAGAAGTGAACAAGGTATACCAACTAAACCGGCTATTAATATAGTAAGTGCTGAAGGTACATCTGATAAAAATAATAAAGAATAATTATGGAATCATCAAAAGTTATTCATGCGTTTTATACTGATGACGAAGTTCTAATGGACGCAGTAAAAGCTGTAAAAGCAGAACATCATCATATAGAAGAAGTATTTTGCCCTTTTCCAGTTCATGGTCTAGACAAGGCAATGGGATTAGCACCAACGAGATTAGCAATTACTGCTTTTTTCTACGGAATTACAGGTTTATCATTTGCAATTTGGATGACGAATTATATGATGATTCAAGATTGGCCTCAAGATATTGGAGGTAAACCTAGTTTCTCATGGTTAGAAAATATGCCAGCATTCGTGCCAATTATGTTCGAATTAACGGTGTTCTTTGCTGCCCATTTAATGGTTATTACTTTTTATATGAGAAGCAGAATTTGGCCTTTTAAAGAAGCAGAAAATCCAGATCCGAGAACCACAGATGATCATTTTTTAATGGAAATACCTGTACATAATAATGAAGCAGAATTAACAGCTTTATTAGTTAAAACAGGAGCTGTAGAAATTAATATAGTAGACAAGCACTAATATATAGATGATGAAAAATTTTAAATTAATTATCGCCTTGATTGTTTTTGCAAGTTTTATTTCTTGTAACAACAAAAGAACACCACAATTGCAATACATGCCAGACATGTACATATCTATACCTTATGATACAGATGGCGAGAACGGATTAGGAGAAAATCCAGTTAACTCTAAACCGGTTGCAGGTTCTATTCCTAGAGGAGGTCATCCGGCTTACGATATACCTGATACAAATGAAGGATATGAAAAAGCAAAAGCTGAATTAAAGAATCCTTACGAGGTTTCTGAAGAAAATTTAGAGAATGGACAGGCTATGTATACGATTTATTGTATTTCATGCCACGGAGCTAAAGGAGATGGAAATGGTTACTTATCGGAAGCAGAGAAATTTGTTGGGATTCCTAACTATAAAGATAGAGATATTACAGATGGAAGTATTTATCATGTTTTAATGCACGGTAAAAATTTAATGGGTTCTCACTCATCTCAATTAACATACAAAGAACGCTGGCAAATTGTACAATACGTAGAAGTATTGCGCGCAGATTTGTTAAAATAAATTACAAAAAGATAGAATACGAAAGATATGTATCAATTCTCAGGTAAATTAAAAACATTCTCAATTGCCCTAATTCTATTAGGAGCATTAGGGATTGCATTCAGTTTTTATACTGCACCAAAATCAATTGAAGACGCTAAAGAAATTATGGCGCAACAAACTTCTCATGATGGTGATCATGCAATTTCTCATGAAGAAGTTAAAGAAGAAACACATGTAACCGAAGTTAAGGGGGATTCTCTTGCTCATGGCGAAATGGAAAATCATGGCGAAGAAGTCCATCATGAAGCAACTAAAGATGCTCATGCTGCATTAGAAGGTCATGGTGAAAACCATGATGATGAACACGCAGAACATGTATATCATCAGTTAAAAAATAAACCTTGGTCTGCATTATATGTATCATTGTTTTTCTTTTTAGGTATCTCTTTATTGGTTTTAGTATTTTATGCATCACAAAGAGTTGCTCAATCTGCATGGTCCGTTGTTCTTTTTAGAGTAATGGAAGCGATATCTGCTAATTTAGTACCAACATCAATTATTATGTTGTTTGTTATACTATCAGCGTCAGTATTACATATTAATCATATGTTTCCTTGGATGGCAGAAGGTGTTTTCGATCCCTCAAGTCCAAATTATGATCCTATTATTGATGGTAAATCATGGTGGATGAACACTCCAGGATGGACTATTAGAAGTATTGTGTATTTAGCAGTTTGGAATGCCTACAGATGGTTTATCCGTAGAAATTCTATTAAAGAAGATACTGCAAATGATGGACTTAAAACTTATAAATTAAATTACAACGTATCTGTAGGATTTATTTTCTTATTTATGATTACAGAATCTATGATGTCTTGGGATTGGATTATGGGGTTAGATCCTCACTGGTTCTCTACATTATTTGGATGGTATGTTTTAGCAAGCTTACTAGTAAGTGCTTTAACTGTAATAGCATTTGTAACAATATATTTACGTTCTAAAGGAGCATTGCCAGGCGTTAATGATAGTCATATTCATGATTTAGCAAAATTCATGTTTGGTTTCTCTATATTCTGGACGTATTTATGGTTCTCCCAATTTATGTTAATCTGGTATGCAGACATCCCAGAGGAGACAACGTATTTTGTAATGAGATTCAACGAATATAAGTTACCATTTTTGGCAATGGTCGTGATGAATTTTGCTTTTCCAATATTACTTTTATTAAACAGTGATTTTAAGAGCATTCCTTGGTTTATCGTAATAGGAGGAATCGTTATTTTAGGAGGGCATTATATAGATGTTTTTATCATGGTAATGCCAGCAACAGTGGGTGCTCAATGGTCCTTTGGGATTGCAGAAATTAGTGCATTATTGTTCTTTTTAGGTATTTTTATCTATACAGTATTTAGTGCATTTGCAAAAGCAAACCCAATACCAAAAGGAAATCCTTTCTTAAAAGAAAGTGAGCATTTTCACTATTATAATATTGAACACAGAGGAGAAGGTTCTGCAGATCATCATTAATTAACAAAGAAATTAAATAAATAAAGAAAAGATAAATATGCTAGCTCTATTTTATATTTTTATAGGTGTTGCAATAGGTGTAAGTTTTTGGCAGATTACTAGAATCATGAATTTTAGAGGTGTCATTGCTACAGATGAAGATAACACAAAACAAGGTAGAAACTCACTGTTATTTATGGCGTTTTTCTATGCGATGATGATTTACTGTTTAATCTATATGAACGTAATTATGTTGCCAGAATCTGCTTCTATTGAAGGAGAACATGACGACAACTTATTTAATATCACATTCATATTAATAGGTGTTGTACAATTTGCAATGCAATTTTTAATTTTCTATTTTACTTACAAGTATAAAGGAAGTAAAGATAAAAAAGCAAAATTCTATGCAGACAGTCATAAGTTAGAATTAATATGGACTGTTACTCCTGCTATCGTTTTAGTCGTTTTAATTGGATATGGATTATGGCAGTGGAATAATGTTATGGATTTATCGGATGATGACGCTATCGTAATAGAAGTGTATTCTCAACAATTTAGATGGGAAGCTCGTTATGCAGGAGAAGATAATACGCTTGGCCGTGGAAACGTAAATTTCATTCAAGGTATTAATACAATGGGTGTTGATATGAATGATAAAAATGCACAAGACGATAAGCAAGTTACAGAGTTATATTTGCCAAAAGGAAAAAAGATTCATTTCAAATTCCGTTCTCAAGATGTTTTACATTCAGCTTATATGCCCCACTTTAGAGCTCAGATGAATTGCGTACCAGGTATGGTAACAGAGTTTGGTTATACACCTAAGTTTACTACGGATGAAATGAGACAACAATCTGAAGTTATAGCAAAGACAGCAGGGATTAACAAAATAAGAAAAGCCAAAGGAGAAGACATTTATGAGTTTAATTACTTGTTATACTGTAATAAAATTTGTGGTGCCTCTCATTATAGTATGCAGATGAAAATTACCGTTGTAGAACCAGAGGAATACGATAAGTGGATTTCAGAGCAGCCAACTTTAGCAACAGTTATTCAATAATTATAAATTTAAAAGATACAATACAAATAATAAGATTATGTCAGAACATCATCATAAAGAAACATTTGTAACAAAATATATTTTTACCCAAGATCATAAAATGATTTCTAAGCAATTCTTGGTTACAGGAATGTTTATGGGGATTATTGCGGTATTCATGTCAATGTTATTCCGTTTACAATTAGCTTGGCCAGATAAATCTTTTACAATTATCGAAGCATTTTTAGGTCCTCATCAAACAGATGGGATAATGAATCCAGATTTTTACCTTGCTTTAGTTACGATACACGGTACTATTATGGTATTCTTTGTCTTAACAGCAGGTTTAAGCGGTACCTTTTCCAATCTATTAATTCCATTGCAAATTGGAGCTAGAGATATGGCTTCTGGTTTTCTAAATATGGTATCTTATTGGTTATTCTTTATATCAAGTGTAATCATGGTCATTTCATTATTTGTTGAAGCCGGACCAGCATCTGCAGGTTGGACAATCTATCCGCCTTTAAGCGCACTGCCACAAGCAATTCCAGGTTCAGGAGCAGGTATGACATTATGGTTAGTTTCCATGGCTATATTTGTTGCATCCTCTTTAATTGGTGCTTTAAATTATATTGTTACCGTTTTTAATTTAAGAACGAAAGGAATGAAAATGACAAGATTGCCTTTAACTATTTGGGCTTTCTTTATCACTGCAATTATTGGTGTTGTTTCTTTTCCAGTATTATTATCAGCAGCTTTATTACTGATTTTTGATAGAAGTTTTGGAACATCATTTTACTTGTCAGATATTTTTATTTCTGGAGAAGTTTTGCATTATCAAGGAGGATCGCCAGTTTTGTTTGAACACTTATTTTGGTTTTTAGGACACCCGGAAGTATACATTGTATTGTTGCCAGCACTAGGAATTACATCTGAAATTATATCAACAAATTCTAGAAAGCCAATTTTTGGATATAGAGCAATGGTAATGTCTATTATGGCAATTGCATTTTTATCTACAATTGTTTGGGGTCATCATATGTTTATTTCAGGTATGAACCCTTTCTTAGGATCTGTGTTTACATTTACAACTTTATTAATTGCGATTCCATCAGCGGTAAAAGCGTTTAATTATATTACCACTTTATGGAAAGGTAATTTGCAACTAAACCCTGCAATGTTATTCTCCATCGGATTAGTTTCAACATTCGTAACAGGTGGATTAACGGGTCTTGTATTAGGAGATTCGGCTTTAGATATTGCAATACATGATACGTATTTCGTAGTAGCGCATTTTCACTTAGTAATGGGTGTTTCTGCAATCTTCGGAATGTATGCTGGTATTTATCATTGGTTTCCAAAAATGTATGGTAGAATGATGAATAAAACATTAGGTTATTGGCATTTCTGGATTACGATTGTTTGTGCTTATGGTGTTTTCTGGCCAATGCACTTTATAGGATTGGCAGGTTTACCAAGAAGATATTATTCAAATACTGCATTTCCAATGTTTGATGATTTAGCAGATATCAATAAAGTGATTACCATTTTTGCATTAGTTGGTGGTATTGCACAGATAATATTCATCGCAAACTTTTTCATCTCTATGTATAGAGGTGCAAAAGCAACCCAAAACCCTTGGAAATCTAATACTTTAGAGTGGACAACTCCAGTAGAACATATTCATGGAAACTGGCCTGGTAAATTACCAGAAGTTCACAGATGGGCTTATGATTATAGTAAACGTGTAGATCCAAATGATGACGATAGTGATTATTTACATGGTCAAGATTTTGTATTGCAAACAACACCTTTATTAGAAGGAGAAGAACCTTCTTAAAAAATAGATTATAAAATACATAAAAACCTTTCCAGAATGGAAAGGTTTTTTGTTATGTAACAAAAGGTACATTTAATCTGTTTCAAAATCCTTTATATTTGCAGTTATGAACGAAAACTTAAATCCGGATAATAATAACTTATCAAACGAAGATTTAGATGTAGAAAAGAAATTACGTCCACTTTCATTTGACGATTTTACAGGCCAAGATCAAGCATTAGATAATTTAAAAATATTTGTAGAAGCAGCTAATCAAAGAGGTGAAGCTTTAGATCATACATTGTTTCATGGACCTCCTGGATTAGGTAAAACAACCTTGGCTCATATTTTGGCAAACGAATTACAAGTTGGTATAAAAGTTACTTCTGGGCCTGTTTTGGACAAACCAGGAGATTTAGCTGGTTTACTTACAAATTTAGAGGAACGAGATGTTTTATTTATTGACGAAATCCATAGATTAAGTCCTATTGTAGAAGAGTATTTATATTCTGCCATGGAAGATTATAAGATTGATATTATGATCGAATCTGGTCCAAATGCCAGAACTGTTCAAATCAATTTAGAACCTTTTACTTTAATCGGTGCAACAACCCGTTCTGGATTGTTAACTGCCCCAATGCGAGCACGTTTTGGAATTAGTTGTAGATTACAATATTACTCAACAGAATTGCTAACAACAATTATACAGAGAAGTTCACAAATTTTAGGAGTTCCTATTTCTATGGAAGCAGCCATAGAAATTGCTGGTAGAAGTAGAGGAACACCAAGAATTGCTAATGCATTATTGCGCAGAGTAAGAGATTTTGCACAGATAAAAGGTAACGGAACTATAGACATAGAAATTGCAAAATATGCTTTAAAAGCGTTAAATGTAGATGCTTTTGGTTTGGATGAAATGGATAATAAAATTCTTGCAACCATTATAGATAAATTTAAAGGAGGACCAGTTGGTCTAAGTACTATTGCAACGGCAGTTTCTGAAAATACAGAAACAATCGAAGAAGTGTACGAGCCATTTTTAATACAGCAAGGGTTTATTATGAGAACACCAAGAGGAAGAGAAGTTACAGAATTAGCATACAAACACCTAGGAAGAACAAAACCAAGAAGTCAGGGAGAATTGTTTTAAATAAGTTTTAGTAAACCCCTAAAAGTCAATAGTAAGCATCCAATATAGATGAACATAAAAAAAATTATACCAATTTTAGAATGGTTACCTAACTACAATAAATCACTTTTTAAAGGAGATTTAATTGCTGGATTAACGGTTGGTATTATTTTAATTCCGCAAGGTATAGCATATGCTTTAATAGCTGGTTTACCACCCATTTACGGCTTGTATTGTGCATTAGTTCCGCAATTTATGTATGCTATTTTTGGTTCTTCGAGACAGGTAGCTATTGGCCCTGTTGCCATGGATTCGTTAATTGTTGCAACTGGTGTTTCTACTTTAGCTTTAGCTGGTTCAGATAGTTATATTTCTATTGCAATTTTACTAGGCTTAATGGTGGGAACTATTCAGTTTATAATGGGAATTTTTAGTTTAGGCTTTATTGTAAACTTTCTCTCAAAACCAGTAATTACAGGCTTTACATCGGCAGTAGCTCTAACCATTGGACTTAATCAATTTAGAAATTTATTAGGTGTAGATTTCATTCAAAGTGATCAAATTCAATATCTGGTAGAAGATATTTGGTTCCAAATTTCTACCTTTAATAAGCACACGTCAATAATTGGTTTGATATCAGTAATTGTAATTATTGTTTTTAGAAGAATTAATAAAAAAATACCAAACGCATTAATCGTTGTAATTTTTGGAATATTAATTATGAAATACTTTGGCAAAAGTTTTTCTGATGTTTCAATTGTAAAAGAAATACCGTCAGGTTTGCCTGGTTTTGGGATTCCAGAATTCGATTTAGATCAAATTAGAGAACTATTACCTATTGCATTAACATTAGTAATGGTGGGTTATTTAGAAACTATTTCTATTGGAAAGTCTTTGGAAGCTAAACAAGATGAATACAGAATTAGACCAAACCAAGAATTAATTGCTTTAGGTTTGAGTAATATGGTGGGTTCTTTATTTAAAGCCTATCCATCCGCATCAAGTTTTTCACGCTCTGCAATTAACCACGAAAGTGGTGCAAAAACAGGTATGGCCGCCTTAATCTCTGTGTTAATGGTTGTAATTACACTATTATTTTTAACGCCGTTATTTTATCATTTGCCAAAAACAGTATTAGCTGCAATTATTATTGTTGCCGTTTTTGGGTTGATAAATTTTAAAGAAGCTGCATTTTTATGGAAAGCAAATAATTTAGATTTTTGGCTAATGTTATCTACATTTTTAGCAACGTTACTATTAGGCATCGAATACGGAATTACCGTAGGTGTGGGTTTGTCTTTAATCGTTTTGATTTTTAGAACATCAAGACCGTACGTTACCGAGTTAGGCAAAGTTCCAAATTCAAATTTTTATAGAAACAAAAATCGTTTCGAAGAAGTTATCCTAGAAGAGGACATTTTAATTTTTAGATTTGATGCACAAATATTTTACGCGAATTCTGGCTATTTTAGAGATAATTTAGACGAAATGGCACATAAAAAAGGGAAGGCATTAAAATTGATAGTTCTAGATACAGAGAGTATAAATAGGGTAGACAGCACTGGCGTAGAAATGTTAAAAGAACGCATTAAGTATTATCAGAAAAAAGACATCATTTTTTATTTTACAGGAGTTAAAGGGCCAGTTAGAGACGACTTTTTTAGAAGCGGAATTTTGCAAATTATAGATATTAATCACTTTTTTATGAGAGTAAATGATGCTGTAAAATATTACAAAACAGGTGATAGAAAACACCAAGAAAAGTATGCAAAATATATACACCAAGCGTACAAATAATAAGTAATGAAACTGATATATCAGTTTAAAAAATCTAATTTTTAAATCTAACTTTAAAAGTCAGTTATAATTCAATTAAGATATGATTATAGAACAAATTTACACTGGCTGCTTAGCGCAGGGTGCGTATTATATAGAAAGTAATGGAGAAGTTGCTATTATAGATCCGTTAAGAGAAGTACAAGATTATATACATAAAGCTAGTAAAAACCAAGCAAAAATAAAGTATATTTTTGAAACGCATTTTCATGCCGATTTTGTAAGTGGTCATCTTACATTAGCCGAAAAAACAGGTGCAAAAATTGTGTTTGGTCCAACAGCAAAAACTAGTTTCGATGCAATTATTGCAAAAGATAGTCAAGTTTTTAAGGTTGGCGATATTACAATTACCCTTTTACACACTCCAGGCCATACAATGGAAAGTTCCTGTTATTTATTGAAAGATAAAAACGGAAAAGATGTTGCGCTTTTTAGTGGGGACACACTTTTTTTAGGGGATGTTGGTAGACCCGATTTAGCACAAAAAGGAAATGTTACAGAAAAAGATTTAGCAGGTTTTTTGTTTGATAGTTTACGTAATAAAGTAATGACGTTGTCAGATGAAGTTACTGTATACCCGGCGCATGGTGCAGGTTCTGCTTGTGGGAAAAATTTAAGCAAAGAAACGGTAGGCACAATTGGTAATCAAAAAGAAACCAATTATGCCTTAAGAGCAAATATGACTAAAGAGGAGTTTGTTAAAGAAGTTACGGATGGTTTGTTGCCTCCACCTGCATATTTTCCATTAAATGTGAAATTAAATAAAGAAGGATATCAAAACATAGACGATATTATTAAAAATAGTGCAAAACCTTTATCAGTTAAGGAATTTGAGTTGATTGCGAATGATACTGATGCTGTAATTTTAGATGTTCGCCATCAATCAGAATTTATAAAAGGCTTTATTCCGCAATCTATTTTTATTGGTATTGATGGTGGTTTTGCGCCTTGGGTTGGCGCTTTAATTAAAGATATAAAGCAGCCAATTTTATTGGTAACACCAAAAGGAAAAGAAGAAGATACAATTATCCGCTTATCTAGAGTTGGTTTTGATAATGTTATTGGTTATTTAGATGGTTGTTTTGCTTCTTGGCAAAAAGCCGATAAGGAAATTGATACTTTACAATCTGTTTCTGTAACTATTTTGGAAGAAAAAATAAATAAAAATGCATTGGTTTTTGACGTCAGAAAACCAGGCGAATTTGAAAGCGAACATGTTAAAATAGCAGAAAATACACCTTTAGATTTTTTAAATGACCATATTTCTGAATTCCCTAAAAAAGGAAATTTTTATGTGCATTGTGCGGGAGGTTATCGTTCTGTAATTGCGGCATCTATTTTGAAAGCACGAGGTTTTCATAATGTAATTGATGTTGACGGTGGTTATACAGCTATTAAAAACACAACTATAGAGATAACAGCAGCGGTTTGCCCGTCAACCTTAAAATAAATAATATGAAAACTATTTTTAGCCTTTTACTAATGTGTTTCTTTTTTATAAATTGTAACTCACAAGATGAAATAAAGTCTATTTCAACATCAGAATTAAAAGTGTTGTTAGAAAAAGAAGATATTCAATTATTAGATGTTAGAAGTCTAGAAGAAATTGAACAGGGATTTATAAAAACGGCAAAATTCGCTAACTTTTTTGATACTGATTTTTACACGAAGGCAGCAATACAATTAGATAAAAGCAAACCAGTTTATTTGTACTGCAGAAGTGGAAATAGAAGTAGTAAATCAGCAAAAATTTTGAAAGAAAAAGGATACGAAGTCTACAATATTTTAGGTGGTTTTAACAAATGGGTGCAAGAAAATTAAAAAAATGGTGACAACAAACATTGATTTAGAGAACTTAAAATGTGGTGGTTGTGTTGCAAGGATTTAAAAGAATTAGTAAGCATAGAAAATATTGAAGAAGTTAGTATTAATATAGAAAAACCAATAGCTTCTGTTATTTTAGAAAAAGATATTTCACAATACGTTAGAGAAAAATTATCTAAATTAGGCTATCCAGAAGTTGGTGATAAAAATACAGTTTTACACAAAGCAAAATCTTTTGCGGGATGCACTTTTGGTAGGACGGATTCAAAAAAAAGTAGAAATTTTACTGCTTTTTTGTGAATTAATAATGCCTATTTTATTTTCTGCAGAAATACGTAAGTTTTATTTTTTAGTTTTCCATTTTTCTAGAAATAACGCATAATATATTACATAAAGCCACCCAAATAACCCATGAATAATAGCGTATAAAATAGTTTTATGGCGATCCCATGAAATAACAATTGCGATAACACTTCCCATTCCTATTCCATTTTTTATTATGGCAGTTCCTATAGTAGCATTATCATTTTCTTGACTAAAGCAGTGCAATGAAAATAGCAAGAAATATAGTATAGTCAGGTTTATTTTTTTCATTTTATATCTATTTTGATTTTCAAAAATAATTTAAACCTAAATTAAAACTTATTTTAACATTTAACTAACTTTATCACAAGTAATTTATATCAAAAGCTAGCGAAGTTAATTTTTTTTACAAAAAATAAATTAGCAAATCATTTTTTTGCACAATATAAAAACCCCAAGTTTTACACTTGAGGTTTAAAATAATTATTTTTATTTCTTAAAAAAGTAATTGAAGTATTACCCTAGAAAGGATTTTAAAAGACGTGTTTTAGACCTGCATTTTAAGCTTCGAATTGCTTTCTCTTTTACCTGGCGAACTCGTTCTCTAGATAAATCAAAAATTTCTCCAATTTCAGCTAAACTATAAGCAGATGGTAAGTCTATGCCATAAAACATTTTTATAACATTGGCTTCTTTGCTAGATAACGTTTCTAAGGCTCTATCTATTTCTATAGCGAGAGATTGCTTCATTAAGCCTTTATCGGGTCTTGGAGATTCATCAGACTGTATTACATTGTATAAATTAGAATCTTCACCTTCTCTAAAAGGCGCATCCATAGAAACGTGTTTGCCAGAATTTTTTAAAGACTGTTCCACTTGAATTTCAGTCATATCTAACTGTTTTGCAATTTCTTTATTGGTTGGTATACGTTGTTCTTTTTGTTCTAGACGCGCGTATATTTTTCGTATTTTATTAATTCTTCCAATTTTATTTAAAGGCAAACGCACAATACGAGATTGCTCTGCTAAAGCCTGTAAAATAGATTGACGAATCCACCAAACGGCATACGAAATAAATTTAAAACCCCTTGTTTCGTCAAAACGCTTAGCGGCTTTTACCAAACCTAAATTACCTTCGTTTATTAAATCGGATAATTTTAAACCTTGTCCTTGATATTGTTTAGCTACAGAAACTACAAATCTCAAATTTGCTTTTACAAGTTTATTTAACGCGCTATCATCACCTTCTTTTATTTTCAAAGTTAGTTCTACTTCTTCGTTAGCAGTAATAAGTCCAATTTGACTAATTTCTTGAAAGTATTTTTCTAAAGATCTTGAATCACGATTAGTAACTTGTTTAACAATTTTAAGTTGTCTCATATTTATAATAGTATTTTTTGTAAATTAATTTTAAATAAATAGGTTACCGTCATCACTCTTTTTAATTTCTAAGAAATAAGTTACCCTATATGTATGGATCGTTTTAAACGGAATGCCTAAAAAATATTTTTTGATGTACGTAACTCTTGAGTTTAACATTCCCATTGCAGAAGAATAATATTTTTGATATTTAGTTTTTCTTTTAATGTGAAATATTTTCATAAGTAAGTTTTTAAAATAGTGTAAAACACTTTTTAATCAAAAATTTAAAACGGTAACGTGTGTGATTTTTTTGAAAAAAGGTGTGGTAGAAAAACTAGAAAGCAGTAGTTAAGAGTTTACCGAAATGATTTTTAAAAATAAAAAAATCAAAATTATAAACTAGAAAGTTTCTTTTATTGTATGTGAAGTGGTTTTTCATGAACCATAAATATACGAAAAAACGAGCGGTTTTCGGCAGAAAACCCTCGTTTTATTTGTTTTTTAACTCAATTTTAATCAAATATGATTAAAAAATAGTTTTTTCCTAAAATCTTAAAGTAACACCAACTAAAAAGTTTCTTGTTGCTTGCGGATAATATCCTGCACCATCTAAAGTAGTTGTTGTATTTGGATCAGACCAAGTATCATCATACGTATAATAGTAACCTCTGTCTACATATTCTGCATTAAAAATGTTATTTGCCAAAGCAGAAAATACCACAGATTTAAAAATCTTAGTCGTTTTTAACTCATAAACTACATTTATATCAGAAGTAAAATAGCTTTCTAAAACATCGTTGTTAGAAACAATACCACTAAAATTACTCATAAACTGTGAACCAACATATTTTGATAAAAATGAAAGCTGTAAATTTTCTAGAGGTTGATAGGTAAAAATATTACTAAAAATTACATCAGGAGAAAAAGAGAGGTCTGTATTTCCTAGATTTTGAACACCTCCATTAATAGGAGCATTAAAGTTTCGATTTTTATTTGTGCTAAAAGCGGCATTTGGTCTAACAGAGAATTGCTCACTTAAACGAATGTCTGCATCAATTTCTAAACCCAATCGATAACTACTTCCAGAAGTTGCTCTTATTTGCTGACCAACATCATCTAAAGCACCGGTTAATACCAACTGATTTTTATAATCCATATAATAGATGTTGGTGTTTAGTTTGATGTTTTCATTCTTTAAACGCCATCCAAATTCTAAGTCATTTAAGGTTTCTGGAGTAGAAACTCCGTTTTCAAAATCATTTCTATTTGGTTCTCTATTTGCAACTGCAAAAGAAGTATATAAGCTGTTGTCATTGTCAACTTTATAAGTGAACCCAAACTTTGGGTTAAAGAAATTAAAGTTGGCATCTACATTAATAGGCACAATATCATTTGTAATCCCTTTTGTTTGATAGGCTACAAACCTTCCTTGTAAATCTAAATAACCTGCTAATTTTTCTGTAATATTAAACGTTGCTTTTGTAAATACAGAAAAGTCTGTTTTTTTAGCGTCAGAGAAATAGTAATTATCTCTAATGTTAGTGTTTGGAGCTAAATCTGATCCCCAAATTACTTCCCCAAAATGATCTCCTGTATAATTAGAGTAAGAAATTCCGGTAATTAAATTTAGCTTATCAGTTTTGTAGTTCGTGTTAAAGTTTACTACATAAAAATCGTTGTCTAACCAGCGTCTAACAATTACATCACTTCCGTCTTTAATTAAATTACCATAATCTGCGGCATCTTTTTCTGATTTAAATTGCTCAAAAAACCCTGACCCTTTCGTATAGTTTAATCCTAAATTTGTAGACCAAGTTTCGCTAATCTTCTCATTCCAATGTAATTGATAATGATTTTGATTGTAATCATCTACTTCATTATCGTACGTATATGGGTTTTGTCTTCGATTTTCTTTTAGTTGGTCAGCGGTTAAGCCTTCCCAAGCTTGATAGGTTTTCTCTTTTCCACCAAAAGTGATGGCTTTTATCAACGTATTTTCATCCGTATAACTACCTTGTAAATAGTAGGATTTTAAATTAGCGAAAGCTCTGTCTACATAACCATCAGAAGAAATATTAGACAAACGACCTGCAATTTCTACATGATCATTAATCTTTCCTGTACTAAATTTTACAGTGTGTTTTCTTGTCCCAAAAGACCCAAAGGAATTAGAAATTTCTCCATAAGATTCTTCAGAAACTGCATCCGTTAAAATGTTTAAACTTGCGCCAAAAGCTCCAGAACCGTTTGTTGATGTTCCTACTCCACGTTGTAATTGTAAGTTTTCGGTAGAAGAGGCAAAATCGCCTAAATTTACCCAAAAAGAACCATGGCTTTCTGCGTCGTTAAACGGAATACCATTTAGAGTAACGTTAATTCTTTCTGAATTCGATCCACGCACACTCATATAGGTATAACCAACACCTGCCCCGGCATCTGAAGAAGAAACTACAGAAGGCATATAATTTAGCAAGATTGGAATATCTTGTCCTAAATTACGTTTTGCAATTTCCTTTTTTGATAAGTTAGAAAATGTAACAGGCATATCTGCGTTTACACGAACTGCAGAAACCAATACTTCTTCTAAAACTGTTAAATTTGATAGTAAAGTAAATTCTATTTCATCATTTTTGATGATAGAAATTTCTTTAGAAACCGTTTTGTAACCGATAAATGAAATTTGAATTGTGTACTTCCCTTTTGGAAGATTTAAACTGAACGCTCCATCAAAATCTGTGGATGTTCCTTTTTTAGCTTCTTTCACCAAAATAGTTGCTCCTGGTAAAGATTCATTGTTTTCATCTACTACTTTTCCTTTAAGTGTAAATGTCTGGGCGTTTACAAGTATACTTGTAAACAAGAATAAAAAAAAGATGTTTTTTTTCATTTTAAAAAATTTTAAAACGAATAAAAAGAGGTAATTATTCTTGTGATTAATATTGAATAATTAGTTTGTTGAAGCTGCCGCTTCTTCACTTGCTAAAAAGGTTTATTAGACCTTTTTTCAAGCTCGTTTCCTAAACAGCATTACCTGTTCTAGGTTCAATGGGTATGATCTCAGCCGTTTTTAATTCAAAGTTTAAAATTTTAAGTTTAAAGTTTTCACTGTAAACCGCAACTGCAAACTGAATACTAAAAAAAGCACCCCTTTATGAGAACGTTGCAAAATTAAGTTGGAAAAAATTAATAGGAAACAAAAAAGTGAATTATTTATTTAATCGGGTTTTGGTTTTTTTCTCAAAGCCTTTTTTACAGAGGTTCTTTGTTTGCTTTCTGCTTTCCTTTTAATGGATGCTTTACTTGGTTTTGTAGGTCTTCTCGTTTTTGGACGAAGTAAACTTGTTTTTATTAAAGTTAAGAAACGTTTGATAGCAAGGTCTTTATTTCTGTGTTGAGAACGTGTTTCTTCACAAAAAAGAATCAATACGTTTTCTTTGGTTAATTTTGATGAGAGCTTGGTTTTTAAAAGTTCTTTTTCTACATCAGACAACGAAGTTGAGTTTTCTAAATCGAACGTTAATTCAATTTTAGAGGATGTTTTATTTACATGTTGTCCTCCAGCACCAGAACTTCTGATTGCTTTGAAATCTAACTCTTTTAGGATTGTTTCTGTGTTCATTTTTTTTGGAAAGACAATAGAATATTGACGAAAGATAGCAGATATGAGACTTTTTTTTACTACTTTTCTGTGGATAAAAAATACGCATATTTAAATAATCAAAGAATCAGAGAATGAACTTAGATTTTCTTTATCTGCAATAATTTTATCAATCGCTTTAGTGGCATTTTTTAATCGAGTGTCTTTATCTCCTTTTAATACAATGTAATTGCAGTTGTTTTTTTTTAGAGCATTTTCAAAAGCAGTAAACATTTCTAAACGCAAACCAGGTCTGTCTCGTAAATCGTCTTCTTCCCAAGGTGTATCAATATAAGTTAGTAAATACAAATCATATTGATTTTTTTTAGCAGCTTTATCTAAATTTTCATCAACAAAACCCCCGTAATACTCTTCTGAATATACTTTTGTTTCTAACAAATCGGTGTCACAAATCAAAACCTTATCCGCTCTTTTGGCCAATTTATTTTCTAATTTCATTTGCCCGATTGCAATTTCTATTAAATCGTCTGCTTCACAGGTTTTACGCTCGTTATTCCATTTTTTTTGAAGATATTCTCTTGCAAATTCAGGAGCCCAAACAGTATTATAATAACGTGCTAATTGTTTTGAAAGTGTTGTTTTTCCTGTAGATTCTGGACCAAATAAAACCACTTTTACGATGTTAATGGGGTTTTGAATAAGCTTTTTTTCCATGCTAAATAACCAAATATTGCTATAAATGTAAATCCTAAATATTGAAAACTTGTAAAAGTAAATCCTTTATAAAAATATAAAGGTACAGAAATGATGTTTCCTGCAATCCAAAATAACCAATTTTCTATTTTACGTTTTGCCATTAACCACATACCCACAAAGAAAATTGCAGTTGTAATGGTGTCTGCATACGCAACCCAAGAAGTCCATCTGTCAAAATAATTATAAACAAGAAATACAAAAAGAAGGGTTGCTAAAAAGATATAAATAGCTATTTTTTTCTCTTTTGAAGTAATTCTTGAAATCGGGGTAACATGCGTTGCATCTACTTTACGTGTCCAAATATACCAGCCATAAATACTCATTATAAAATAGTATGCGTTAATCATCATATCACCTAAAAGTTCCCATTTTAAAAGGAGATACACAAATATTGATGTGCTAATCATTCCTGTTGGAAACACCCAAATTTTGTTATTTTTAGAATACCAAACGGATAAGAAACCAAAAGTTACGGCAATAATTTCTAAAGTAGTTTCTGTTGTTGAATAGGTTTTATATTGACCAAAAAAGAAATCAAAAATTTCTGTCATTTTATTCTATAAAGGTTTGTAAGAGTCAAAAGTAAGGAGTTCATTTTAATTTTGATCATTTTTTTTGTTACAATAGAAACAGAGAACATCTGTAAATCGAGTTAAAATAAAATAAAGATTTCTGCTATCGTCTAAAAGACAAGTTTTATAAAACCCCAACTTTGAATTTAGACCTTTTAACCTTGAACTTTTAATACCCAAAAACACACGTAAATCCTTCAAACTCTAAAAACTCGATGTTGTAAGAAGTTGTTTTTCCATCAAAACGGATTTCACCAATAGTTTTTTTATCTTCAAAATTAAAATCATTTACATAAATATGATGTAAAAATAGCAGTTTTTTCTTTCCGTAAATTTTATACAAACTCTCTTTTGCTCCCCACACAATTGTTAATTTACATATTAAAGCATCCACATTTGCTATGGTTTTATATTCTTCAATTGGTGTGAATTTATGTGCAATTTTTAAAATTTTTTCACGCTGTTTTTCAACATCAATTCCTACAGGTGCTTCATCAGAAAAAATAATGGCAGTAAATGTAAAAGAATGTGTGATGGAAATATGCCTTCCGTTGGTTAAATGAGGTTTTCCAAATTCATCATAATTTATATCAGCGTCCGTTAAATTTATTTCCTTTAGTAAATGTCTGATGCTTAAAAAACCTTTTTGATGCAATTCAGACTTCATGGAATCCAATCTAGTTTTACTGTTTTTAGATAAAGTAATTCCTTTTTGTAATTCGTCAATAGATTCTTCTATCTTCCAAATAAGGACTTTAGTTGTTTTGCTAATCGTTAATGTTTTGTAAAGAGCCATAATTTTTAAAATGGATGTTGTAACTTTGCAGTCGCAAAAAATAGAATTTAAATATACAAAATATGAGCACAAAAACCGCTACTTATATCCCTTTTAAAGTGAAAGATATTTCTTTAGCTGATTGGGGAAGAAAAGAAATGAATTTGGCCGAAGCAGAAATGCCAGGATTAATGGCTTTGAGAGAAGAATTTAAAGACAGCCAACCTTTAAAAGGTGCTAGAATTGCAGGTTGTTTGCATATGACAATTCAAACCGCCGTTTTAATAGAAACGTTACAAGCTTTGGGCGCAGAAGTTACTTGGAGTTCTTGTAATATTTTTTCTACACAAGATCAAGCTGCTGCTGCAATTGCTGCTGCTGGAACAGAAGTGTATGCTTGGAAAGACATGACAGAAGAAGAGTTTGATTGGTGTATAGAGCAAACTTTATTCTTTGGTGAAGATAAAAAACCATTAAACTTAATTTTAGATGATGGTGGAGATTTAACAAATATGGTTTTAGATCGTTATCCAGAATTAGCTGCTGGAATCAATGGTTTATCAGAAGAAACTACAACAGGTGTTCATAGATTATACGATAGAGTTAAAGCAGGAACCTTACCAATGCCAGCAATAAACGTAAACGATTCTGTTACAAAATCTAAGTTCGATAACAAATATGGTTGTAGAGAATCTGCAGTAGATGCAATTCGTAGAGCAACAGATATTATGTTAGCAGGTAAACGTGTAACGGTTTGTGGTTACGGAGATGTTGGTAAAGGAACAGCTGCTTC